>Ga0207667_10001062_pt1 | contig 34812 bp, 24 predicted proteins | sample KBSCornC52_FD_184301 | JGI IMG/M metagenome (GOLD analysis project Ga0207667, IMG submission 184301) | Corn rhizosphere microbial communities from Kellogg Biological Station, Michigan, USA - KBS Corn C5-2 (SPAdes) (version 2) | ecosystem: Host-associated > Plants > Roots > Rhizosphere > Soil ...
CACCAAATGTACCTCACCTGTCCAACATCGCAGACCCAGCTAAAGGGACCCGAGGCCGCCAGATTGTAAGGTGCCGATTCAGCTGCAAAGGTTGTCAGCGGATGCTGACCTGGTACAAACAAACACCTACAGGCAGCGCCGCCCATTTCACCTGCATCAAACATGTTGTTGAACAAACAAGAGGTTGTGGTATCACGCAGAGTGGCAAGAGAACTCCGAACATCCGAACACGTCCCCGTTTGTTGTTTTTGCCGCGCAACCCGTCATAATTCTGCTACTTCGCAAGATTTTTCAAGTCTCTTAACTAGCTCCGGCTCCAGCCCCAAATACCGATTTGGAGGTGTGATGCGAACGCCTGGTCCACTGAAACTTTTTCTCTCTATCTGCTCTCTTAGTTTCACGATGGCGCTCTGCGGTTGCGGCGCTTTGTCAATTTCTTCCGACGGCTCGAATGGTGCTCCCAGTGGTGGCTTATCGTCGGTCAATCACATCATCTTTCTCTCCCAGGAGAATCGTTCGTTCGATCACTATTCCGGAGCGCTCCGCAATTACTGGGCGCAGAACGGCTATCCTGACCAGTCGTTCGACGGCCTGCCGCAATTCAACCCGACATCAGGGACAGCACCCCTCGCAGGTCCGGCCCCGACAAATCCAGGCTGCAATCCAAACCAGCCTCCACCGGCCGATTGCGCTTACGATACAAGCAATCCCGTCACCTCGTTTCACCTCGTATCGCAATGTGTCGAGAATCCGAGCCCATCATGGAACGAATCGCACATCGCTTGGGACTACTTCGATCCCACAGGGCAGAGCGCTGCAAAGTTAAACGGGTTTGTCTACTCTGCCGCGCATGATGCACGCAATAACGTGCCGCCTTTCTATGACACCAATGGCCTGCGCGCCATGGGTTACTACGACGGCACCGATCTGAATTACTTCTATTGGATGGCGTCGAACTTTGGCACCTCGGATCGGTTCTTCACCCCAGCAATGACTCGTACGCATCCGAATCGCGAGTTCATGATCGCCGCTACCTCAGGCGGATATGTCTATCCTGAGGGAACCAGTGCTAAGGATTCTGCGCAACTCTCGCAGACCACAATTTTTCAGGAATTGCAGAAAGCGGGAATCACCTGGAAGATTTACGTCGACCCGAAAAACAGTGGCTGCGCTGGGCCTCCGTATCAAGCTTCGTGCCTCATCAATTTGAGTTACGTCAATAACTTCACTTTTGGCAATACGATTGTCTCGCAGTATCCACAAAATATCGCTCCGATTTCACAGTACTTCACTGATCTGCAAAATGGCACATTGCCGCAAGTGGTTCAGCTGGAGCCTGCCACGGATGCAGGCTTTGACGAGCACCCTACGGTCGACGATGCATCGCCGAGCAATATTCAATTGGGAGCTCAATACGTCGAGTCGCTTATTAATGCGCTCATGAAGAGCTCATCATGGAAAGATTCAGTGTTTATCCTTACCTTCGATGAAGGCGGCGGATTCTATGATCACGTTGCACCCCAGCCGGCAGTAAGCCCCGACGGCATCAAGCCGGTGGACCTGTTGCCGGGTGATGTGTGCACCACCACCACCGGACCTACGTGCGATTTTGTTTACACCGGATACCGAGTTCCGCTGCTCGTCGTTTCGCCGTTTGCAAAGAAGAACTATGTGGACCACACTGTAGCCGATGCTACGGCGATTCTGAAGTTGATTGAGACGCGGTTCAGCTTGCCCGCGCTCACAAAGCGCGATGCCGCGCAACCGGACATGACGGAGTTCTTCAATTTCACTTCGCCGCCATGGATGGCTCCGCCGACACCACCTGCGCAGACGACCAGCGGGCCCTGCTATGTGGACAAATTGCCCTGATCGAGGTGTTTGCATCTAATGAAACGACGCTTCGGAAAGCTCTAGGCGCGAATATGCCGTTCAATCTTTTGTGGAAACCGAACCCCAGCGGCCCCGTCATTCTGGCCGTAATCGCACTGCTCAATAGCGGCGGAACGCACGTGCTCGTTCATGCTCAGACCGCGTCCCCAGCCCAGACCGGGGCCGCGCCTGCGAGTTCTCCCATCCAGCCGCCCTTGACTACGAGCGCGCTTACGCGGCCGCAGGCTCAGCCTCGCTTGGATGTTGACCGCGATCCGATCCCATCGCCGGATCCAATTGCGCCACCGGCACCTGCGGCCAACGCCAATTTAGCATCCCCGCCAAATTCTAAGCCCAATGCACCCGCAGGATCCGGGGATCTCCAGAAGCAAGATGGCGTTTACATTCTGCACGCGAATGTGGACGAAGTGATCCTGAACTGTGCGGTGCTTGATGCCAAAGGCCAGCCCGTAATGGATTTGAAGCGCGACAATTTTCGCGTCTGGGAAGATGGAGTTGCGGAGCAGGTCAACTCTGTGCAGCACCTCGATCTTCCAGTATCGATGGGCCTTTTGATCGACAATTCCGGATCCATGCGCGACAAACGTGCCGCCGTTAACGCCGCCGCATATCACTTGCTCAATGCCTCTAATCCGCAGGATGAGGCGTTTGTCGTCAATTTTTCTGAACATGCTTTTCTCGACCAGCGTCTGACTACCGATCGAGTCGTGCTTGATCGCGGAATTTCGCGCTCAGATCCCGCGGGCACTACGGCGATGTACGATGCCGTCGCCGCATCGGCAAGTGAGCTGGCCACACATGGCAAGAATCGTAAGCAGGTATTGCTCATCATTACCGATGGCGCGGACAACGCATCAAGGCTCCGTCTCAAAGACGCGATCCGGCGTGTGCAGGGCCTTGGCGGTCCCGTGGTATATACCATCGGACTGCTCTTTGACGCCGATCGCAACGAAGCGGATCGCGCTAAAAATGACTTGGAGGCGCTTTCTGAGGAAACCGGTGGGATCGCCTACTTCCCGCGATCCTTACAGGATGTCGATGCCATCGCCGCCGATGTGGCCAGGGATATTCGCGAACAGTATGTCGTGGCCTATCACTCGAGCCGGCCGTTCAGTCTTCAAGGCTATCGCACAGTCCGCGTCGAAGCCGTCGGCGGGGGTCGCGGCCAGCTATATGTGAGAACAAAGCGCGGATATTACGCACAAACTGAGCAGTCCAAACCACCTGTGGACACCACGAAGCAGCAGTAATGGAATGATATTTCGCGCGTGCAGCGGCGGCCACAGTGTAAGCGGAACTCCAAGTCGAGCATCACTCGCACGGAAACCGCATGGCCCTGGTACATTGCGAGCTGAACTTCTACTGCTTCAGCAGTAATATGATGATATTCGCGCGTCCTCAGTTCCCGCACAGCGCTTATCCAGAAGCACTACAGACACAAGAATGTCGGCCTCAGTGTAGACGGAAATCCACGTCGATCATCATTCGCACGGAAACCGCATGGCCCTGGTACATTGCGGGGCTGAACTTATACTGCTTTACTGCTTCAATTGCCCGTTCATCCAAGCCCATCCCGAGATGACGAGACACATGGACGTCTTGTGGGTTCCCTTGCGAATCGACGATTAGCTGAATGGCTACGACGCCCTGGTAATTTGCCTGGCGCGCTTCCGGGGTGAATTGTGGTTCAACTGAATGAATGACACGGGGAGCGCTTACACCGCCGCCGACGTTCATCAGGCCGCCGTAATTGCCATTGGCGCCCGGCCCCATGCCGTTACCGTGACCTTGACCGATTCCTCCGCCCATTCCGATGCCAAATCCGGAATTGCTTCCGCTGCCTTGTGAAGCCAACGCAACTTGCTGTGACTGCGCCATGCCTATTTGCGGCACCGTACTGTCTAGCGGTACGCGAATCTGCGCGCTTGGCTCAACAGACAGTTTCGGAAGATTGATTTTTGCTTGTTCAAGGCGCACGTTCGGGATTTGTGGTTTTGCTTCCATCGGCACATGGCCTTTGATGGGCGCTTCCAACTGATGCGCACCGCCTCCACCGCCTCCTCTAGGCACATTTACCACCTCCATCACAGGAGGCGGAGGCGGAGGATCGTAAAGAGTGAAGTGGATTGGCGAGACGTTGGTGTCTGCAGTCTTTACCACTGTCCTTGGAACCATCATTCCCAGCGTCACAATCCCGGCGGCCACAAGGAGATGAATGATGAACGAAATCGTGCTAGAAGCCCCGCTCCGATTCGACGTGTGTTGGTCGAGTCCCACGAACATCTGCGGAACTCGCTCTGAGGCTGCGGGCCGCACCATGATAGGCTGTGGCATCCGCTCAACCACCGCTGAAGCGGTGTCCCCGTACTCCACGGCAAGTGGCCAGCGATCGTACGTACCAGTCATTCGCCCGCCAGCAGCTAAATCTGCAGTTCTCGGCCCGTATTTACTCATAGTGTTTGCATGCGGCAAACCGCCTGCTTCCCCTCTCTTCTGTTCGGCTACCCCAGAGCCTGTTGTTTTCGCTAACTGAATTGCCTGCCTGGCCTTCCGTTCAATTCGGCGTCGGCAAACACTCTTACACTGGCTTACCAGATTCCCTTATCGCTGCCGGTGAGCCGATGCTTGGCCGCGGCCGCCGTAGCGAGCCATGGAAGCAGGCTGAGCCGCGCACCAACCTCAAGTTCTCCCCGTCCCAACACACAAGCCAATTGCGATCCATAAAGCCAAGCAGATTGCGGCAAGATAGGAACGCGCAAAAAGCCCCGGTTGTAGAAAACTTCTTTGCCACCAAACCTTGCCGCATCTGTTACGAACTGCGGCAACTCGAGGCCAGTCCCGCGATAGCTCTTCACATGATCCGATACGATCTGCAGATAAGTTGCCACTCCCTCCCAGATGCCTGCGCTGACGGCCAGTGAGCGCAGTTGCTCGTAATCAATGGCGCCGGCGTCTGCCAAGGCAGCGGTATCCACCATGTCGCAAAGCCTGAAGTTGAAATGGCGGTAAATGCGCTGCAGAGTCGAAATCATCAGACGGTCCGGAATCGAAGAAATCTGAAATTGATAACTACCGAAGCGTTGCTGTCGTGCACGACTTCCCAAAGAAGAGGCAATGACGAGTTGCTCGCCAGTCTGACCGAGCCGCCCCCCGTGAACTTCTACCGGCTCCGGCAATCCTGGTATCAAAAAGTTCCACTTATTCGCCAAACGGTCTCCCCAGCTGCGGGGCGCAATGCTTGCGCCGAAGCTTGCACGGAAGAGATTCGCCACCTCTTTAATGTCTGCGTCGGTATACAGATCTAAATCGCTGCCCAGATCCGGCCAATGGTCCAGCGATTTAATTACCGTGACATCGTAGCGGGACTCTTGAAACTTGGCGCAAATTTCGTGCAGAAAAGCGATGGCGTTCGCGATTCGCGCACGCTCGGCTTGCAGCGCCTCTTCTGCCCACGCGGTGCGAGCGGAGTCCCTCTCTCCGTGAATCAGGCTGAGCACGATTTCCAGCCAGCGCACATCCACATGGTGCGAATGGGCCAGCGCCAGCGCCTCCTTAAACTCATCGTGACCAAGGCTCAGCAATTCGCGCTTCAGCGCGGCCCGCTCGACCGAAGCTGTCGAATCGCACTGCTGGGGTTGCAGCAACGTACGCGAAAGTAAGGTAAGCGACTTAAATGACGGAAACTCTTCAGCTGAGCGAATCATCTGTTCTGATCCCCTTACAACAGTTCAATTAGGGAGGGCGTGGTGCTCTGGATGAGGCAGGAAGGGAGCTTGTGGTGCTTTGGATGAGGGAGGGACCGGGCGCTGATTCAGAGGAGGAGTTTTCTGCTCCGGCGTGGCGTTATCGCGAGGTGTCAATTCGACGGGAGACTGCTCCATGTGGCGCTCGCGACTATAGACCTCCACGGCGCCGTCAACTTTCTTATCGCTTTCTGTGGCCACTTGAAACAGTGGCCTTCCCACGGCTGCGGAACTAGTTGCGCGTCCGACATGAATGTCCGCGCCGGCGGCCTTTTGCGCCTTTTGATAGAAGAATTGCGCTGACTCCAAGTCGCCGTCCCTCTCCGCAACGTAAGCGCGGTTATTCAGAGAAAATGCGCTGGTTGGATTGAGCGAATAAGCCTGGAGAAAATCTCGCCTTGCAGTAGCCCAATCACTTTGATTCTCGGCCGATACTCCCCGCAGGTTCAGCATGTCAGCAACTGAGGTTGTCGAATCGGCCGCGTTCATCCGGCTCTGCAGTAATTTCCCATTCGCCTCAGCCATCTCGCTGACGAATTTACCTCGCCATACCGGATTTTGGCTGAGTTCGATCGTGTCGTTAGATTTGGTTGCAGCAGCCGCGGCGTAGTGCTTTAACGCACTCTCATAATTTCCCATCGATTCTTCAGCCACGCCCAGATTATTCAGCGTGTATGGGTTTTGTGGATCCAAAGACCGCGCCTGCTCGAGCAATGCCGCTGCTTCATCGCCCCGCTTCTCCGATAACAGGCGCATCGCATCTACATTCATGCGATTCACCCGCATCGGTGTTTCCTTCAGGTCTGCGAATGCGGTGTTCATGGGCTTTCCTTCAAGGCGCTTAACGCTGCTCAAATCAATATTCGCGGTGCTGCCCTGCTCTGCGGCCAATTTGTAAAACTTGCCTGCTTCTTCGAGCCGTCCTTGTAGCTCCGAAATGTAGCCAAGGTTGTTCAGCGTGAAGGGGTCAGCAGGGTCATACAGGTACGCCTTATAAAAGAGATCGGCAGCTTTTCCAAAGTTGTGCTTCTGTACCGCCGCGACGCCTTCTCGGTTGAGACGCTGCACATTGGTCAAATGGCTGTGTCTCGGGATAGTGATCGTCAAGGTATGATGCGCCGACTGCGCCCACGCTGCATTCAACCCCCAGACTGCAATCACTGCAGCTACCGTTATGAGTTTGAACAAACGCTTGTACATCGTGCACCTTTCATGGGGCAGTTGACAGAGACCTAGCCTCTCCAGAAGCCTTTGAGGTACAACATACAGTTAGATGCGCCGTGCCCCCTCTCGTTGCCTCCTGCAACACACGTCAGACCACCCGTTTGCGCGAAAAATCATCCAATCAATTGCCTTCGAATTTTTATAGAGAGGATGAGTGTGCCGGATGGTTCGATCTCTCGCAGCGGCCTTTCTCGAATTTGCACTGCTAGCCGTTCCCCCCATAGGCGCTCAGTCAGCACATCTTAACGACCCCAAGGCGGCAATAGACACTGTGAAGTCATCTGGCGCTTCGCTTACCTTGCCACCACTGCCTGACGGTACGACTACCATCGTGGGCGGCACCATACGAAACTTAGATTTGGTTCGCGACCAATTCTCCTTGGCCCCTTACGGCCAGCGCGCAATGAAGATACTGTTTGATGAACGGACCCAGGTTTATCGAGATGGAGTCAAGATTCCACTGCGCGAATTGCGCCCTGAGGTCCACGCTTCGGTTCAAACGGCCCTGGACGGAGCCGATGTATTTGCCGTGAGCATTCACATCCTGTCGCGATTGCCGGAAGGCGAATGCCGGGGCCGCGTTCTGCGCTTTAATGCTCGAACCGGAGAGCTAGAGGTCAGTTCAGCGCTCTCTCCTGAGCCAGTCAAGCTGTTCGTGCCAGGTGACGCCTCCATCGTACGCGAAGGTCAGTCCGCGTTCACTTCCAAGGCTGCAGGGCGAAATGATCTTGTCGCAGGCGCACTCGTCGCCGCCACGTTCCGGCCTGGCCAAAATAGCAAGGATGTGGCTAGCCAAATTACGATTCTGGCTATTCCCGGCTCCTCCTTCCTGTTTAGTGGAACTATCTCCTATCTCGACCTTTCGACGGGGATACTGGACGTCTCCGATCCCCAGGACGGAAAAAGCTACGAAATCCATTTCCCTTCCGCGCGTATCCCAGCGAGTGGAAAACTTCATCTAGGCGAGAGCGTCACAGTAAAAGCATCTTACGACGGATCTCACTACCAAGCCGCTGAAATTACGGCTCGTTGATGGTAAAGGGCGCAGCAAGTGTCCGCGTCGAATCGAAGCCCCGCCTCATCGTCAATGCTGACGACTTTGGCCAAACCCAAGGGATCAACCGCGCCGTCCTCGAGCTTCATCAGGCCGGCTTGCTCACCAGCGCCACGCTTATGGCACGCGCTGCCGCCACCGATCAAGCTATTGAGATGGCAAGCGCAACGCCATCGCTCAGCGTTGGCTGCCACGTCGTCCTCACTGATGGCGAACCAATCCTGCCGCCCCATCAGATCCCTTCGTTAGTCGACCCATCTACCAACCTCTTTGTTTCTAGCCTTCCTGTATTCCTGGGCCGGCTATTCACCGGCCGTATCCGCGCCGAAGAAGTTCAGGCCGAAACCACAGCCCAGATCCAATATCTTCAGTCCCGCGGAGTTCGCCTCTCTCACGTCGACAGTCATAAACACACACATATGTTTCCGGGTATCCTGCGGCCCCTTCTCCGCGGAGCACGCGCCTGCGGCATTCACTCAGTTCGCAATCCATTCGAACCGACCTGGGCCATTCGCGCCACCGCCAACTGCAACCTCATTCGCGCAGCACAGGTCAGCATCCTTCGGGGTCTCCAGTCCTCTTGGCAGCGCATCCTTGCTGACGAAAGTTTCGCTACTACCGGCGGTTCTCTCGGCGTATCCAGCACCGGCGCGCTCGAAAAGATCACCCTCGACCGCCTTCTCCATCAAGTTCGACCCGGCACTTGGGAACTCGTCACCCACCCTGGCTACAACGACGCCGACCTGGCACGCGTTCCGACCCGCCTCCGCGCGTCGCGCGATTTAGAGCGCAAGGCCCTTCCGGTACTGTGCGAATTCCCCGCCCTCCAGCTCATCTCGTGGAGCGAAGTGAGACCGCGGCAATGATGCTGTCTCTGCTTCGCAGTCTGGCAGGTGGCACTCTGGGCAGACGATTGTATTCGAGCGCGCACTTCGAGCAGCGCTGCGGTGATCACCTTGTCAGCAACGGTATGATACGTATCAAGGCTGCTGTTTGCCCTTTCAGTCAGGAGCGCAGGTCACGCCGCCAAATCATCGCGAGGTGAATTCGCGGGTACTTCCAGAGGCTCCGGTGGTGCGCTTTCCTGGAAGAGATTCCCGCTTGGGAAACCAGATTTCCTGAAACTCATGTAGCCAATTACGGGATCTCCGTAAGCTCCGCGAAAATCGTTCCAACGAATCTCGAACAATTCCGATAACGTCGCACAGCCATCGGTAAGCGGCCGAAAATGAGAATTGCCATAATCGTGCACAATTCGCAGATCGATTTCCGCAACTCGAAGACCGCGCATCAGGGCAACGTAGATTAGCTCGCTGTCGTATCCCCATCCATCTAAACTGAGCAGCGGAAATAGGCGATTGGCAGCATCAAGCGTGAGTGTTTTCAATCCACACTGTGTATCTCTAAAGGGCAGCGCCAATACGTGATTAGCCACAAAATTAAATACACGGCTGGCGATTCGCCGATGGAGAGGCTGCCCGCAATGAGAACCAGAAGGGGCGAGCCATCGGGATCCGATAGCGATGTCTACCCCATTCTTCAACGCCGCAATTAGTCGTACAACTTCGCGGACAGAATCTTGCAGATCCGCATCGCAAAGGATCACAATCTCGCCGTTCGCGACACTTACACCTTGACGGATAGCAGATCCTTTTCCCCGATGAGGAAGGCATAAAACGGAGACGTCACAATGCGGGGCCTGAAAGCCTCGAGCGATGTCTGCTGTGGAGTCGGTTGATCCATCATCGACAACGATGATTTGGCATTCGCCAAGATGAGAAGCCGAAAGATCGGCAATCACATTCAGCGTAGGTGCAAGTCGAGCTGCTTCGTTATAAGCGGGAATCACAAAGCTGCAACTATATGGCGACACGGATCCTCCTGAAGTTGGACTTGGCGGACCTGGGGATGAGGAGAGTCGCCCGTCTTAATACCCGTATCCGCCGATTAAGTGCCATACTATGCTGCCGTTACCTCTCCTTCCGATGCGGTGGGAAGTTGTTTTGATTTGTCGAGCAAACGCTTAAATTCTGCTAAGTAGGATGCGACTATGCGGGGCATTGTCGACCCCATGGCTACTTGATAATTCTGTTCGGCCATGCTCGCCTGGCGGGCCGGATCGTGGGCGAGTGCAATCAAGCGTGAGGCCAAGTCGACAGAATTTCCGGGCTCATACGTCTCGATCGCCAGACCTTCCTCTTCCGCCAGGCGCACAAAATCGTCTACGTGGGCAGCCATTATGGGCAGGCCAAAGCGAGCCGCGATGTGAGCCACGCCGCTCGGACCGCCAGAGGAAAGATACGGCATGACCGCAACATGAGCGGTGCGGAAGACGTCATCGAGCTGGTCTTCATCGAGATAACCGAGAAATTTGATTCGGGGATTTGAGCCCCACTTCTCCTTGAGACCAGCCAGATAGCCCGGGCGATTTGGATGGTCGCATCCGGCGATAATCAAGGAAGCACCAGGTACCTTGGAAAGCACTGCCGAAAGGGCCTCTAGCGGCGTCTCGAGGCGCTTGTAGCGTCCCCACTTACCGAAGGCGAGCATCCGGAATTCGTTTGGTGGACGTAACGCCGAATCGGGCGGATGCGGCCTGCCGAGCGTTCCGTGGGGGCGAACACCAATGTTCCGGGCGCCATACTCCCGCTGCAGGATGTGCTGGTAACGCTCGAGCAGAACAGAGACTGAGTCGGAGCGTAGAAGCGAGCGCGTCGCGATGGAACCCGCAAAGCGATAAACACGAGGAAAGGAAATGTCGGCATGATGCAAGTCGCATAAGGCCATCAGGTGATGTAACGTGACATGCGTCCTGAAGCCGGCAGCGCGTACAAGTTCAGGTATGAAGAGCCCTGCAAATGCGGCGATGGGATTAGTGCCAAATGTCGAATAAACGAGGTTGAACCAAACAATGTCTGGCCGAAGCTCGCGCACCGCATTCAGTATGCGTATTGCATTGCCCACCGCACCCACTTGCCAACAGCGACGAACCGTGTAGCCCGGCAATTCCATCTGATCAGGCTGATCAGGCGCATAGACATCGCCAAGAATTGTAAAATCGATGTCCTGACGGCGGAGTTCCTCGGCAAGGTGAAAGCCGTATTCGCTTAGGTGGTGCCGGCTCGGGGGAAACGTAGTGACGAGACAAATTCGCATCGAAGTCCCTGCATACGACAAACCTTAGTGGCCGGTCACCCGGGTCGAGAGCGTCTCAAACTAATTGGTGAGATGTCGTTAGAACAGTCATTGAGAACAAGGGGATTGGTTTCTACTACGTCATCCAATACGATGCGGTGAAAAGTCTGACAGGTTGTTCCGATTCGAATCCAGAGAACCTAATATCTGCACTATCTTTTACTTCAGGCTAACCTGTATCTCCGGTATCGATTCGAAGGTTGACTAACTAAGAGGTCAAGAACCAGCGGGAACCGCCAGACCGTGGTTAAACAGGGGTCCGCTCGCGCAGCGAATCCAGCAAGATTCGCGGTTCGACAAATTCTCTGCTATGGCGCAACATTTCCTTGCATTTGATCAATTCGAACCAGCGAAGATAGTTGGATACAACCTGGGTTATGTTCATTTCGACGCCTGCGGCGTAATTCTGCAGGGCCATGGCGCGCTCGAGTTTCGGAGACAGCAGGACAGCCGCAAGTTGGTCGGCGAGATCGCTGGCGTCCCCTACTTGGTAAAAGCGAATTGCGAGATCTTCGCTTTCCGCCATTGCCCGAAAATCTGGAATGCCTGCACTCACGATGGGAATCCCGAACTCACACGCCTGATGAGCCGGCCCGCTCGAACCAGTCGCCGAATCGTAGGGCAGCACGACGATGGATGCGGTTTGAAACAGCTCCGGAACGGCTTCTTCGGGAACGTATCCGCGAAATTCGACGGGCAAACCCGCGGGCAGAGACGCGCGAATCGATTCCCAATACCCAGGCTTGGTGTAATGATTGGCGCCGGCGACGATCAATTTTGCGCGCGGAGCTTTTTTCAGAACCAGAGGGAACGCCTCCATCAGTGTTTCGAGTCGCTTATAGGTGCCCCAATGCCCGAAGGCCAAAATGCGTTGCTCGGGATTGCCACGTTTCGAAAAATCAGGCGCTGCGAGAACCGGCGCAAACGTGCCATGAGTCCCCAGAAGCACATTTCGGGCACCGTACTTTGTCAACAGCGTCTGGTAATAACCGGGTAGCAGCACAGACACCGAATTTGCACGCAATAGTGTTTTGGTTGCCAATTCAGCTCCGATGCGCAAGAGGCGTTCACGGCGCACTCCGGTTCCTTTAAAGTCAACATGCTCGATGATGTGGTGCAGAGTGACATGCGTGTAGAAGCCCGCCCCTCTAGTAAGTGCCGGAGCGGAAAGGCCCGCAAATGCCGTAACAGGCTCCTGCGGAGTAGCGAACGTGGAAAAGACAAGGTGGTACCAGACCACATCGGGATTCAATTTGCGGATCGTGTTTAGAAGCCGAGCCGGATTCGCCAAGCTCCCGAATTTCCAGCAGCGAATTACGTTAAATCCTGGTAGTTCCCGTAGCTCAGTGGCCGCGATCGTCTTGCCATTCTCGTCGGTCGCGAAGTCATAACTCGTTAGCTCGTCGGCCAAAATCGTCAACTCTACATTGCGATGGCGCTGAAGTTCCTTCGCAATGTAGAACGCATATTCGTTCAACTGACGTCCGCTAGGGGGGAAGGTAGCGACTAGGCAAATCTTCATGTCAAACGCCTCTAGAAAATCGTGATTTCCGCATAAGGTATAAACCTTTGATTCTGCGCGGTTGAAAAATTGAAAAAAGTCTCCTGTTGCACGCCAGCTGAAAACCTGATTGGATACTTCAGCGCGATCGGCGTCGAACTGTCGTGGAACATGTGGCGAAATGGCCGCGAATAGGAAATGGAAATGCTGTTTTGCGTTGCATCATAGACGTGAAACCCTCTGACACTGGAGTAAGAACTTGAAAACTGCACGTCCCAGTTGCGCTTCGGGATGAAATCAATGCTTCCAGCGGGGCGCAAGGTCTGCGCAATGCCCCAGCGGTTTTGATAAATTCGCCACGAGCGCACATATTCAGCAAGCGCTTTCACATCGAGCCGCTGCGAAAACCTGTGTTCGAAACCCACGTAAGATGATGTGAAGTAGTATTCAATGTGGGCGCTCTTAAACCACAGATCGTCGGCTCCCCATCCGGTCAGCAGCGCAGTTTTTCCCCACGGTGCTCCTACGCGAAAATCGAGCTTTCCGGCAAGTTCGCGGGAGTACAACCCATTCTGCGTGAACGGGCCTGCTTCATGCATCAGAAACCCAGTTGCTGAAATTACGTTGAAAAATGCACTCGTTGACATATAGCTGTAGACGCGAAAGAGATTCTGATTCATATCGTATGGATCCTTCACGTCACGTCGTATGGTTTCCTGAGCTCCGGTATTGAATGTCATGGCGTTGCTGCCAAGGTGAACCGTGGGATTCAGCGAGAAATTGAACGTGGTATCCGTCGTATTGCGATCGACAATTGAGTTCTTGACAGGCAGCGAAATCGAACCCCGCGCATTGCGCAGTTGAACGAATCCACCCGGGGCAAGCACGTTGCTGACGGGAAAATGGAGATGGAATGCGCCGGTCCACATCGTTTGGAACGATGATCGCGGAGGCGGTAGCTGAGCGGTATTGGAGCTTGGCACGGCAAACGCCGCGAGCGTTTTGGAGTCAAGGACGTAAACCGTCGAATCTTCAAAGATGGGCTTAAAGGAGAGGTCGGAAAGCATACTCACATGGGGATTCACTCTCCATCCCTCTTCAGCTCCGGTTTCCAGCATTCCCTGTTCAGCGGTTTGATCATCCCCGGCTTGGTTCGTGGCCTGAGCAAAAGCTGTGAGCGCATCGCGGTTCTGGTGTTCCTGTCGGGCGACGTTGGCTGTGGCTAAAAGATATTGATAATTCTGAGTGCCATCCCCTGGGGCGATAGCTGCCAGCTCGGCCTTTGCTTTGACTGTCTCGCCCAAAGCGAGATAATCATTTGCCAGCGCAATGCGCACTTCACCATCCGATGCACCTGCTGCCTTCGCACGTGCTAGATAGTCCTGCGACAGATCGTAATGATGCATGGAACTTAAGAGGTTTGCAGCCTGAACGTACTGCGGTCCGTTCGGGGGCGCCGTTTCACCGGCCGCAGCTTCCATCCATCCCAAAGCGAGCTGGCGCTCGGCATCGTTTTGCTGGCCGCGCTGCATCATAATCTGCGCGATGGCCAGGCGTACACTGATGCGATCACTGCCAGCTACGACCAGTGCCTTCTGAAACCTTTCCATTGCCGAGTTCTGATCGCCAATCGTACTGAGAGCCTCGCCCGTTGAAATCAGGATTTCACTCAGATCGGATCCGCGATCCATCGGCTCGGCTCCTGCTTCGGTCGGATGTGCCGGCTGCGATCGAGCATATTGCTCCGCCAGGCGAACGTTTAGATAGGTTTTCTCCCGATCGTCGAGACCTGCGTAGGACCGTGCGAGCCATGCGTACAGTTGTGGGTTATCAGGTGAGAACTTTTCCGCAATCTCCAATTCGCCGATTGCTTCATGGTAGCGATGCTCCGCAAAATACGTATTTCCAAGGCCGATGTGCAGAGCGCCATCGTTGGGAGCAAACTTCAACGCAGCTTGATATTCGCGGGCGGCCGACGTGAGCATGTCCATGCGGCCATAGGCAGTGGCCCGAATTACATGAAGAGCAAGGGAATCCCCGGACGCTCGTTCAGCAAGGTTGGATTGTCTGATTGCTTCGTCAGACTTGCGCAAACCTAAATCGGCATAGGCGAGTCCCAGGTGAGCCTCACCGTTGTTCGGCTCTCGTTTGAGAGCAGACTCGAAATCCGCTGCAGCCAACTGCGATCGACGAAGGTCGTTCAGTACGTATCCACGATTAACATACGCCGTCACCGCGTTGGGGTTGCGCTTAATGGTCTCAGTAAAATCCGCAACCGCCTGTTCATTTAGTCCCCGGCTTTTATGAACGTAGCCGGCAAGAAGAGGAATATCCGCCTCCTTAGGCAAGATATTCCAATATTTGGAGGTAAGCGCGAGAAGCTCATCTTCTTTTCTGAGAAGCAGCAGATCGTAACCCAGGTAAACAACCACTTCGCGATCGTTGGGAAGCGCCTTAATAGCTCGTTGAGCTACCTCCTCCGATTCCTGGTATTTGCCTGTGAGGCGGAGATATCTTTCGGTCTCGCGCAACACTTTGGGCCTGTCTTTCATGGATTCCGATACGCGGCTCATCCATTTCCCAGCCAGAGGGAGGTTATGCGCCTCAATTCCAGCGTTGATGCCTCCAGCTACAACCAGCGCATTTTGCGGGTCAATTTCATAGCCTTTGCTATAGGACGCCTGAGCTCTGGTGAAATCGCGGCGCGCAGTGAAAAGGTCGCCGAGTGCAAGGTAAGCTACATGCGACGAAGGATCTACCTTTTGCAAATGCTCAAAATATTTCTGCGCTTCCTGGTCATGGCCGGCCTCGCGCGAAGCGTATCCCAGAGAAGTCAGGGCTAGACGATTGTCCGGATCGCTTGCGAGAACCTGCTTATAAACTGCAACTGCCTCATCGGTATGGCCGAGTTTCATGAGAATATCGCCGTCAAGCTGCAAATTTTGGCGATCATGACTCATTCCGAGAGCTTCTTTTACGTCGGCAAGTGCTCCCTCGGGGTCGCCGGCCGCGAGTTTGATCGACGATCGAAGACGGAGGAATTGTTCTCGATCTGGTCCTGAGCCATCAAGCGCGTTAATTTTGGCCTGTGCCGTCGCCAGCTGCCGCTTCGCGGCTGCGTCGTCCTCAAGGCTTTGATCGAGGGCCACCAAATCCATTTGCAATTGGATGCCATATAGCGGGCCTTCAGCTGGATGGTCGGGCAAGTTCGCCAATGCCGCAGTAAACTCCTTGAGCGCATCGCGATCGCGGTCCTGCACTTCTGCAATTTCGCCCTTAATTGCGTGCAGCCGGTAATGGTTAGGATCAATCGTCGAGGCACGCTTAAGAAATGGATCCGCCTCGGAAATGGAGCCTGCGGCAACTTCGGCCTGCGCAGCAGAAAGCTGCAACGTCAAATCTTTCGGCTCCTCATTGGCAGCACGTGCAAAGAATTTGGCTGACTCAGCAAGTTCCCCGGCAACTTGGTAAGTGTAAGCAAGTTCAGCGATAACATCAGGCTTGGGGTTGCGAATTGACTTGAGCACCGCGATTGCCTGAGCATAGTTGCCGGCGTCCCGGTAATATCCTGCTATTGCTCTCTGGATTTCGGGATTATTCGGTGCCCGATGCTGGGCGAGTTCGAGATAATGGTTCGCCAGATCCATCTGCTTCGTCTGCTGATAGGAGACGGACAATAGCAACTCCGCACGTGCATCGGGGTGAACTCTTTCAGCGCGGTTCAGCCAATCAATTGCACCAGCGTAGTCCTTCGATCGCATGGACATCTCTCCAAGCATCGTCAGATCGCCGATGCGGTCAGGTCTAGACGCAACCGTCTGCTTGAGAAGGCGTTCGGCCTCATCAGTCCGCCCCATTAAGCTGTAAACCTGCGCCAGGCCCGATAATGCGTCGAGGTCCGAAGAATTCAGGCGAAGGCCGCGTGTATATGCATCCACAGATTGCTGGTACTTGCCGTCGAGCCGCGCTGCGTAGCCGAGCAGAAACCATAACTGCGGATCATTGGGAGCAGCTTGCGTAGCTCGCTGCGCATAATCCACAGCGCGCGCGTAATCCCTACGCTGTAGGGCCATCTCGGCCGCACGGCCCAAACGAGCGTTTTGGATATTTGACCCCCACCCCAAAGATTGTGATTGTGCCTGACTGTTTGCACCGCCAGAATGAGCCGGAGAAGCCTGGGAAGCGCCTGGCCCGACTTGGTAGACTTGAGCACTAACAATACAGACTTCCGATGCGAACACGCATACCATCGCGACCTTCAAGAAACCAAGTCTAGCTATCAAGTCGAGTCACCGAGCTCCGAATTCTGGTACTTACATCGGATGCCTGCGGCAATTTCTCCGTTGTCTGCGTGGGTTATTAGGAGCAAACCCTGCGCATAGAGCGCAATAATCGTCCTCTACTTAGAAAGAGTTACTTCCTGAGGCAACCTGAAGCAACATTCATACAATCGAATGTATGTTGAACGACGTTAAAGCTTAAGGTCCGCAAACGAGGTGTGGTTCAAGCGGAAACCGGCTCTGAAACAACACTGCGCCACGATCTATTCAACATTCTCAGCATTCGGTTTCTGAATCCTACGGTTTTTCGAGAGGCAAGCGTGAAGAAATCTGAGCCCCTTGAATCTTGGGCGCGGCCGATACCCCTCAGCCTACTTTTCATGGTCGCGTTGGCGGTTCATCTGCCTCTGCTCCTGATGAAGTTGCCCCTGCAGTCCTACGACACAAACTTTCATATCTTCTTTTCTTCGCATTACGTCCACCACTGGTTCGATCCGTGGAATACGAAGTGGTTTGCAGGTTTCAGCCAAGCCACATATCCTCCGATGCCGCATTATTGGATCGCGGTGCTTTCGCGGATCATGGGATTGGATCTGGCCTACATGGCCGTGCAGATGATTGCCATTTTGCTTCTTGTGTTGGGCGTTTATCGGTTTTCGCTGCTATGGGTCAGCCCGCGCGCAGCATCGATTGCAGCACTGGCAAGCATCTTTCTTGGTTCTGAAAGTTTTCTGGTATATAACGCGGGGCAGTTACCAACCACGACCGCTGCGCCGCTTTATCTGATCGCGCTGCCCTATCTTTACGAGTGGCTGCGGCACGGTGACGGACGCGCATTTATCAAAGCCAGCGTGCTTTTTATTGCTGCAGCTGCCGGGCACCATCTCACGCTTTTGTTCGGATCTTTTATCTTCGCACTACCAGTCGTGGCACTTGCCCTGCTTGATCGCCGCGATGACGAGCAAACATCGGCAGGGCGCGTTGTCGGCCGCACGTTCACGATCGTATTTGCGGTCAGTGTGGCGATTGGGATCGTTCTGCTTCCGTTCTGGCTCTCACTGCTTCATCACCCGATCGACCAGACTACGATCCCGCATGCCAGCCGGTCGAATTTCATTCTCAGTCCTCAGTGGGGCCTCAATTACTTCATCCTTCCGTACGGCGCTCTGATTCTGGCCATTCCCTTCATCTTCATCCGCGGTTCGAGTGTGGTCCGGCTCCGCCCGTTGTTGATTGGCTTCTGGGTGACATTCATCCTGGGCTTGGGAGGTACAACACCTCTGGGCCACTGGCTGCTGGGACATGCGTTTGAAGTTCTCACGATGGAGCGCTTCAGTTATTGGGCCGGCCTGCTCGCGCTGCCGTTTGTCGGATTGCTGAGCGTGAAACTCATCGACAGATATCGCTTTTTGGCGGTCGGTGGCCTCGCAGTTTTGTCCATTTGGACCTGCGCAATGGGAGTGGCGTGGGGCACTTACCGAATCACGAATGCGCGGGACATCAACGTCAATGTCGTTGCAGATTGGCTCAATCGCGGCGGTCACGACAAGTATCGGTATTTCACTCTTGGGTTTGGCAATAGCATTTCACGTCTTGCCGTCATGACCGATGCCAGTAGCGTAGACGGCGAATGGTATACCGGACGTCTGCTGCCAGAACTTACTCGGTATGGCGGCGCTTCCCTTACTCAGGCAAAGTACTTTGGCACAGCGGGTCTGGAATCGCTGCGAGCCATCATGATGCACTCAGACAAATACGGTTTGAAGTGGATCTTCTCGAATGATCCCTACTATGATCCGCTCCTGTCCTTTGCAGGATGGCGCCCAGTTGATTATCTGGATGACAAAACCATCACGGTATGGGCCAAAGATGGCGTACCGCCGGCCACTCCTGTGAATGTGGCGCAGAGACCTCCCAAGTGGCAAGGCATCATCTGGGGTACTTTGCCATTCGGAAGCAGCATTCTGGCAATCCTCGTCTTCCTCATCCCGGAAAGAAGACGGAAGGAACTGGTTACGGAGAATCCCGTTGCCGAAGACGAAGTAAGAACCCAGAGGGTGGCATCGTGAAGAAGGGTGGATTGCTCGCGTTTTCGCTGGCCGTTGCAACTGTGGCCCTCATTGTAATTGGGTGTGTGTGGCCTGTGGAGGCCGCGCGCCCTTTCATCATCCAAAAGCCTCTGTTGAGATCGGCTTCAACTCCGGAAGTGGCAGTTCAGGATCTGGGCCAGATGATTCAAGCCCACAACTGGGCGAAAGCGTATGAGAGTTTCTCCAACAAAGCTCAATTCACCGAGCCGGAGTTTGAACTCGACCTTACGGGATACACAACCAATCTGCGCACCTATTCAACGCTGGATCACTTCAGTGTTTGGCCACTCCATGCATCGGGTAATGAGGCCGATGTCCGTTTAGAACTTGATTGGGCGACAGTAGTTGGCACGTCAGTGATGACGCGCGACTTGCAGGTCGTAAAAACCGGAGATCATTGGAACGTGAATTGGCCGATCACCAAGCAACCCACTGTCCCACCCCAGGTAATTCCCGTGAATTATCTCCGCTGGGATGTCATCTACCGCGGAGCGGGAGATGACTGGGGTGCGCAGGATGTGAATGCGCCAGCGGTCCGCATCGTAGACATGCATCCCATGCAACGGGCCGACGGCGTTGTTGTAATGGGTGAATTGATGAATGAAGACGTTGTGCCGGCGTACGTGTCTATGACAGCAATATTGCAGGCAAAAGATAAATCAGCGATTGCCACCGAAGAGGCCTTTGACAAAATCTCCCACGTTCTGTTGCCAAAGCAGGTCACTCCATTTTTCATCCAGTTTCCTGACGCTCGGCTGTCGGACGTCGCCAGCATCAACATGAAACCGTTCTCGATTCTGGTGCCGGCTTCAGCGGACCCCGTAATCGAGATCGATAATGAAAAGTTCAACCCTTCGCCGAATGCCTCTCTGACCGGTCAACTTATCAATCAGAGCGGCCAAGTCGTGAATGTGGCACATGTTCTTGGGACTCTCTACGACAAGAGCGGGCAGTTGGTATGGGTCGTGGATCAATACGTTGACAGCGCACTTTTACCGGAAACTCCGGTTGCATTCAACATCCAGATTCCCGACGATGTGGCGAAAAGAGTCAGCAGCGAGCGCACGGTTGTTTCAACCTTCAGCTTCGGAGGATTGCTGTGAAGGCGGGGCTCATAGTATTTCTGGGAAGCCTGCTCCTGGCACCGGTCCATGCGGCCAAGGCGCAGGACGAAGCCCTCAAGTTGCCCAAGAGCATCAAAGCAGGAAGTGCGTTTTCGATTAAAAACGCCGGGGGCGGAGAGGCAACTTTGTACATTATCGGTCCGGGGCAGGTGCTGAAACGTGATGTAAAGGCCGGAGACGCTGAGTACTTTCCCGCCAAATCGCTCTATAACGCGGGGCATTACGTGGTCATTTTGGCTCAAGCATCCGGCACACAGACGGGTTCATTTGACGTGACGCCGACAAGCACGCCCGATAAGCTGAGCTTTCTTGCCAACCCGTCGCGGCTCCCTATTGGGGTGCGTCATGGCATCTCCGGAGCAGTTTATGTCTTCGATGCCTATGGCAACTTAATTACTGCTCCCACCCCTGTGTCTTTTGAATTCTCGAGTCCAACTGGCGCGGTGCAGAAGGATCATGCGACAACCAATATTGGGAGAGCCTGGACAGAGATGGACTCAACGAGCCAGCAGGGCCGCAGCAAATTTGAGGCTCGAGTTGGCGAGGTCACAAGCGAGAGAATCATCCGCCAGGTTCCGGGCGACCCCTGCACATTGAAGATGCGGGCACAGCAATCGGGGCAGCAACTCCAACTGCAAACTGATCCCGTGCGTGACTGCAGTGGCAACGCGGTGCCTGATGGAACGATCGTCACCTTCACTGAGACCTACGCCGGCGGTCAATCCACCGTGGATGTCCCTCTCAAGCGCGACATCGCTGAAGTAAAGATGCCCCTCCACAGCGGAGCGAGATTTACAGTTGCGAGCGGCGTTGTATTGGGAAACCAGATTGGATGGGAGAAGTGAAGATGCTTGGGAGTTCTGTCATGGTGGGCTTAGGTTTAGCGTTGGCCTCGAGTGTACTGACCGCACAGCCCGCAGTGCAGGTTGACACTTCTCAAGTTCAAGGCCCGCGGCAATTGGAAGAGCAGACGAAGACCGCAGCAATACGCGGTTACCTGAAGGCTTGGCAGAGCATGGGCGATGCGTTCCTACAGAACCGCGCGGACCTTCTCGATGGCGATTTCCTGGGCGCCGCCAGAGACAAGCTGGCAGATACGATCGGTGAACAGACCAAACTCGGATTTCAAACACGCTACCAGGATCGCGCTCACCATATTCAATTTGTTTTCTACTCACCGGAGGGATTATCAATCGAGCTGATCGATCACGTGGAATACGACGTGCAAGTTATCGATCACGGTAAGCCGATCTCAACCGTGCCGGTGAGCGCGCGCTATGTCGTCGTACTGACCCCCGCTGAAGTGCAATGGAAGGTGCGCATTATGCAGGCAGATTCCGAACCAGTCGATCACCCGGGATCCGAGAAAGTGCCAGCCGGCAAACTAACGAACGACCAGACAGTAAGAAGTAAAGCAAAGCAAGGTGTTTGATCACAGTGATTTCTAAGGAGTTGACAATGGTTTCAGTCGTCGTCCCCATTTACAACGAGGAAGATCTCATTGTGCAATTTCACGCAGCGGTAGCCAACGCTTTGCAGAGTGTTGTCGATGAATGGGAAGTCGTTTATGTAAACGACGGATCAACAGATTCCTCACTTGAACTGTTGAAAGGATTGCAATCTCTGGATTCGCATGTGGTGGTGGCGGAGCTCTCACGCAATTGGGGTCACCCGGGGGCGGTTTCGGCCGGTCTCCGCACCGCTAGCGGCCGCGCGGTGATCCTCATGGATGGCGACTTCCAGGACCCGCCGGAGGTCTTGCCGCAATTAATCGAGGCGTGGCAGAACGGCGCCGAAGTTGTGGTCGGCGTGCGCCGAAGCCGTCAGGAACGGCGCAAGATCCTCGCCAAGCTCTTTCCACTCTTCTACCGGGTGCTTGCGGCTCTCTCCGATTACCCGCTGCGTCTCAATGCCGGGCTATTCTGTCTCATGGATCGGAAAGCCGTTGATGCCGTCCTCGCTCTGCGGGAAAAGAACCCCTACTTTCCAGGGATGCGGGCATGGGTCGGCTTCCGCAGCAGCATGGTCTACTATGACCGGCAGGATCGGTTTGCAGGTGAAGGCAAACTATCGTTCATGAGCCGGATTAAGTTTGCCACGGACGCGATTTTGAGCTTTAGCTACAAGCCAATGCGGTTCAGCTTTGGGCTATCTGGCCTCTCATTCTGCATGGCTTTCATTGCGGCCTTGGGCGTCCTTCTTTCTGCGAATCCATTGACGGCGGCGGCGCTCGGCGTCGGAGCCGCGGTATTCTTCACTGGCGGATTGTTGCTACTGTCAGTGGGTGTGCTCGGCGAATATATGGGCCGAGTCTATGACGAAGTTCGAGACCGTCCCATCTCCATTATTAGTCAGGTTCACCGCTCCCAGGATTCGATCCTCGCTACTCAATCGGACTCCCTCTCACTGGAGAACGGGAACTATGCGGTTCAACCGAACGGCTATTCCGGCAAGAGATCCGGTCGCGCGGCCTAGGTTCAATCCGGCTCAACTCACGGCTAAGAATATCCATTTCGACGAACCTGCGGCCGAGTGTGGCTAGCATAGGATACGTTTGCACGAATAGATGTGACAGGGTCTAGAGGTTAAAACTCTCACCATCGATATGGTGCCTGGTCAACATAGGGTGACCCTACTTTCCCTGCCCCGGAGAAGAATCAGGGGCGCCGGCTGCTGCGCTGATCTGCGTGGCAGGACCGCCACAGGTTGGAATCCCTCGCTCAATCGCAGAACCCTCTTCATAGTCGTTCCACGTCTCAATCATGATGAAGGGAATCGGTTGGTCGGCCGGAAAATCACGGCGCCAAAAATTGAAAGTATCTTTGAAAGTCTGGCCGCAGCGCGCAGCGATATGGCGGTTGAGTCCCCAAGACGCTTTCTCGTCGTTGAACTCTGCCCAGGCGCCTCCGACAATGATTTTATCCGGATGCTTATCGCGCATGACCTCGTAAAAATTGCTAAGGGACTGTTCACCCCAATTGCTGCCATCTTGCGCCCAACTCTTGTTTCCTGCATCAATCCATGCATAAAACCCGTCGAACGGATCCACATTCGCTCCGGGGGGCCCTTCATTGATCAGGAGTGGCGCGGGTTTCCACGAGCTGACCGCAGCCCGCACTTTGCTCCAGTCGGTATGCAGGCCCTTGGGGAAGATGAAGATTACGGGGCGGCCCTGATAAGTGAGATAGGCTTCGTGGCCGGGGGAATTTGGTGCAAGGTAGGCATCATGGAACATGGTGAAGTCCGAGATGGCCTGATCTGTCGCGCCGACCTCACGATCTGTTTCGTCGTACATCATCGCGACGCGAAATTTGCTTTTCGCCGCAATTTTCTGCATCGTCGCATAACTCTGATCGATAAAAGGCTCCCGGTCTCCGTACCAATCCACGACGAATGCCGAGATACCCATTGCCTGGGCGTGGCGAATCTGACTTTTGATCACAGCCGGATCGCGCGAGTTGTAACCGACAGAGACGTGCTGTGGATGGCCGAACCATGCCTCATAGACCGCAATGACCTCAGGCGAGTTGCCGACTGCTCTGAATTTCAGGGACGCTGCTTTGGGCGCTCCGATCTCGGAGCACCCATGCAGAAGAACAATCAGAAAAAAGGCGCAGACTTGACGCAACATGGACTACTTCGGTTAGAAGCACCAGCAGGATCATGGGTTGTCGGGGCAGAACACTAAGTTCCCTCGCTAGCTATCTAAGTTCCCTGGCTTGCTACATAGAGCAGCCAGAATGCCTTTTTTGGCATCCGACTAAATACTACGGTTGTGCCTCGATGTACCACTCTGGCGCGGTGAACGGTACCGCCAGAATTAACCTCTCTGACGCGGTGAACTGGACCGCCAGATGCGCGGGGACGGTCTTTCCAAATGGCAAGAACATTACAGTCCCGAATCGTATCGGGAACCATGGTTTTGCTGAGCGGCTCGACCGTTGCGACCATCCTCAGCTTGGCCTACAACCTTGTCGTCGGCTGGTTTCTGGGCCCTAAGAGCTTTGGCCATGCCACGGTCGTCTATTCGCTCCTCGTCCTCCTCTCCGCAATCTCATTCGCATTTCAGATCGTGGCCGCGAAGGTGGTGGCGCAGCAGCCATCCGCAGAGACCAAGGCGCAGGCCTATGTCAATTTCCATCGCAGCGCGCTCGGATGCGGGATATTCGTTGCGTTTGTGCTGTTTCTTTTTCGGCAAGGAATCACCGAATATCTAAATCTCCCCGATTCCGCGTTAATCGCAATGCTTGCAGTTGCTGCTGGCTTCTACATCCCATTGGGAGCCCGCCGCGGTTACGATCTGGGCAGGTACAAATTCCATCGCCTGGCCATCAGTCTTGTCATCGAAGGAGCAGTTCGGCTCGGTGGATCATACGCTCTTGTTGTCGCCGGCTATGGCGTTCGTGGAGTTGTAGCAGCAAATGCTGTGGCGATGGCCGTATCTTATTTCGCGATGACCCCACGCCTGCCGGAGCGGGCGCGAAATCCGCTTCGCCTTTTGGACGGCATTCGTGAATTGGCCCAGGCGTTACTCTTCTATTCCGGCCAGATGATCATCAACAATTGCGATCTCGTCGTGGTGAAGCACGTTTTCCCAGCGAGAGAGGCTGGCCTTTACGCCGCCATCGGGCTTGTCGGCCGCGTCATATTCGTTCTCTCCGCAGCCGTCGTCAATTCCACATTCCCAATTGTGGCAGGCACTCGCGCAGAGGACCGTAAAGATCTGCGCGTAATCGCCACGTCCCTTTTGCTGGTGCTGGGCATTGGTTCTACTGCAGCGCTTGCCATGTGGTTTGCGCCCCCGGCTCTGTGGACCAGAATCCTCGGGCCAGGATTCCAAATCTCAGGAATTTACAACATTCCCCATCTTTCAGCGCTCTACGCGCTCAAAACTGCCGTCTATTCAATTAGCGCAGTGGTCATTACGTTCGAGATGTCACACAAAATCGCGAACACAAGCTGGATTCAACTGCTATTCAGCGGCATGTTGATCACGGGAATCTACCAACTTCATTCATCACTGCACCAGGTCATTATGGTTCAATTCGGAGTTCTGTCGGCTCTATTCGTTGCGGTAGCAATACCGTTTCTAGTCGACGCCTTAAAGACATCGAAAACCCCGCCGCCGCTGCCGAATTTCTCTCCGGTCAGCATGCTTCGGCCGGTGACGGAAACCGAAGTACTTACTGAATTCCTGAACAGCGACTTGAACTATCCCGGGCTTCGTGAACCGACTAAATCTCACGAACTCGTATCCCGACCCAATCGGAACCACGCTGATCTAATTGCAAAACGCCATGCGCTTCTGCTCGCTAAGCGCCGTTCACTCTGGGATGAACTCCCCAGCAATACAGAATGGCATGAGGTGAAAGTCAATGAGGAAGCCCTTGACCTCATCAGAGTATTTCCACGGTCCCAATGGCGAAAGCTGGCGCAGGGCAACTATTCAGTCACCCGGGTCACCGAGGGTTTACGCACCGGAACACACGCTCTTGACGAATGGTTTGTATCAAAGATTGCCGCTCTAACACACCAGTTGTCGCAAGGAGATGGGGAATTCGGCACGGTGATTCTTCTCGGCCTTAACGAGCACGGCCCTCTTACGGTTCTGGATGGCAATCATCGGCTGGTGGCAGCATTACTTTCGTCCGAAGCCGGCCTTTCGAAACTCCGATTCATGTGCGGGTTTTCGCCGCGAATGACTGAATGCTGTTGGTACAACACAAACGCTTCAACCTTGTTGCGCTATGGAAAGCACATACTGGCGCGGGCGATTCGCGACCCTGGGGCGGAACTTGAGCGCATCTTCGGCGATTACAGGGAACTGGAACATAGTTCCGTAGAACCGCCTCCGATTGGAGATGCACCAGCAGGTTCGCTGATCAGGTTAGAAGGGTCTAACGATATTCAACCTTAACGGCAAATAACAAACACGAGCCACGTAAATAGGAGGGCCAAGATATGTCGATCAGGAGATCGGTAACCATAGAACAGCTGCCGGAAATAACCAGTGAGGAGCAGGGACGCCGGTTCCTGAGCATGGTGCAGAATCGAATGGGCGATAGGCGCCCCGGTCTCGTACTCGACTGCTCCGGGCTAACCCAAATGGACAGGCCAGTACTTCACTTGCTTTTGTCTTGTCTGGAAGAAGCCATGAAACGGAATGGGGACGCCAGGCTCGCATCAGTTTCTCCCACGGCCCAAGCGACGCTTAAAGTAATCGGGGCTGACCGCCTGTTCCAGATCTTCCCTTCGAATGCTGACGCGGTGAACAGTTTCTATCAGAACTCCGCCGCGTTTAACTCGATCGAGTATTCACAGAACGAAGATGGTCAGGAATCTGAAAATGCGGCCTGAAGCATGGTCGCCGCGATTGTAAGCAGAAAGTGGTGTGTGAGTGCGGAAAATGAGGATGAAAATTGCTGGATGCCCGACAGAGAGACTGATTGGTGCTTGTCTGGTGCTGATGCTCGCCGCTCCCAGTGCCAAAGCAGCAGCAATGCCGCGGCAAGACGAACCGATCGCGTCGCCGGCACAGAGTGCGCCTCAAACCGAAACGCAGAAGGTCGGAGCCGAAAGCGGGAGCGGGAAGCCAACTGTGGATTCTGCGCAGTCTGACGCAACGCTCCCCGATGCGCCCGAAGTTGCACAATCGCAGAGCCCACCTTTGAACGGACAAAGCAGTAGTTCACAACCAACTCAGGATCCGCAACAGAATGGTGCCACGCCTGCGGAACCTGTCGGCACGGCAGCCGCCCCAACTGTAAGGACGACTGGGGTAGCAGCTTCCAAGCCGGCGGGCGCGGCCATTGCGCCGGCGAAGCAGCGGCGCGTGCGCATCTTCCTGATCAGCCTTGTAGTGGTCGCGGCCGCTGGCGCCGCTCTCGGTACTGTCGCGGGTGTTTCACATACCAGTCCGAGCCAACCGAAATGAGTACGTATCAATGCGCCCAGCCTAGAGCCTGGAGAACACCAATGCGCGCGCGACTCCAAAGAAGGCAGGCAAAAATCTTCAGCTTTTCTGGTATCGATGGTGCCGGGAAAAGCACGCAGATTGAAAGGCTCTGCGCCCATTTGAGCCGGCAGGGCCTGCGCGTTCGCGTATTTCAATTCTGGAATGAAGTGGCGACGCTAACTCGACTCCGGGAATCAGGCGCACGTACTCTGTTCAAGGGAGACAGTGGCGTCGGGACTCCGTCAGCGCCAATCAACCGGCGAGACAAGAATGTCCAATCCTGGCCTATGACCAGCGTGCGCTTGTGCATCTATCTTGCGGACGCGGTTTCGACATCCATCTTTGTGAAGCGGGCGCTGCGCTCCGACGCGGATGTGCTCATCTTCGATCGATACATCTACGACGAGCTCGCCAACCTGAAACTGCAAAACCCTATCGCGCGAGCTTATGCGAGGATCATAGCGGCGCTCGTTCCCATGCCTGATGTTGCTTTTATTCTGGATGCAGAACCTGCCGAAGCTCGTGCACGTAAGCCGGAGTACCCGCTCGAATTTCTCAATACATGTCGCCGATCCTATTTGGGACTAGGTGATTTGATCAGTGGCATGACGATCATTCCCCCGATGTCAAAGCTGGAGGTAGGAAGCGAGATTCTCAGGCTCGCCACCAAGGCCTTCCCGCTTGACTTGGATCCGTTGAACGCTTCAGAAATGGCTACTCGGACTCTCCCATCCGAGATCGATACGAATGCTTCCCCGCACCTTACTGTTTGTAACAGTGGCGCGGAGAAAGAGTGATACTCGGCGGACAGTTCCGGTCCCGAAAGGCAGTGGTATGGTTCTGAAATTCAGCGCTGGACGCTTCGCTATTTGTTTTTCGATTTTGGCTTGCGTCGGTCTTGCCAACCCGCCCGCCTATGGAGCTTCGTGCACAACCCAATCGCAAATGACGCCCGTGCAGCGCGATTCCTTGTCGACTATGGCGAAAAATGTGCTCACGCAGGTACAGAGTGGAAACGCGCAGGCACTCCAACAGCTCACTTTGCCATCCGTCGCTGCAAATTTCAGCGGTTTACTGAATTCGGTGCAGCACATGCAGCCGCTGGTGCGGAGCGCGTCAATAACCATTGAGAACCTCTATATGCTTGACGCCATGGACATCCCTCCAGGCGCACCGCAAACCGATTTCTTCTGTGGATCGCCGGTGGTGGTATTCAATATTCCCAATCTTCCGCAGGGAATGTATGCGATTACTATTCTTCATGCCACTGGCGTGCCACAGCCGCAACAGGTTTCTCTCATTCTGGCGAAAACGCCGGATGGCCGATGGGCGCTTGCAGGCTTGTTTTATAAACCCATGATGGCCGCGGATCATGATGGGCTCTGGTATTGGCAATTCGCTCGCAAATACGCCCAGCAGAAGTGGGACTGGAACGCCTGGTTCTACTACCGCACAGCCGCTACGCTCCTTGATCCCCTGGACTTCCTGTCCAGTCCCAATCTCGATAAGCTGCATCATGAAGCGGATGCGATACGTCCCTCCGATCTTCCTGGGAAATCGCCTATAACAATCAATGCGCAGGGCGCCATTATTACGGTCACCGGCGTTGACACAACAACAGCGTTGGGGGGACTGGACCTTGATGTCAATTACACTCCTGACTCGACGCAGGCAGGGCAACTGCATGACCCGGCTTCCGCACGGCGGCAGGTCACCAGCGTTATGTCGGCACTGTTGAGGCTGCATCCTGAACTGCGGTCGGCATTTCATGGCATCTGGGTGCACGCAAATCAAGGGACATCTTCGCTCTTCGCACTGGAATTGCCCATGGAACAGATTGCTGAGGCATCATCAACCCCAGTTTCCAGCTCCGCGGTGCGCTGATTCGCGATGTCGGCGAACAAACTCCATAACGGCGGGTGACGGCGCAGCCCTTCGGAAGAGCACCAGAAATAACGCAATTAAGACTTGGGACTACGACATAGGCCCACGTCCATGATGCGTTCTGCCGCATGTGCAGCCATAGAAGCTGCTTGGCTTGATTGTTGCTCAACCAGTCTCCCAGACGCGGATGGATCTTAACTGCCGTCGGGAGAACATCTTGCGCTGCTCCTGCCGGTCCGGTCTGCATCCACTGCTTGCTGTCCTACGTTCGTTTCTCCTGCGACCGTTATCATTGAAGCTGAGGGTCTAGATTCACCGGGTTGAGAGAGGACTGTTGATGTCAGTTTCTGCAAATCGTATTTGGCGACAAATGCCCGAAGAGATCCGAATTGCTGCCAGCAAACGTTTTTGGGCTGACTCGAAAGGCGCCGAGAAGCAGATCCTCTTTGCATCTCTCGCAAAAGCCAAAAACCTTCGGGAGGTCACAGTCCGCAAAACTCCGATTGAGAGACTAGCCAACTGGACGGCGGCAACACTGTCGCTCCCTGACCAGATCGTGGATGATCTTCTGAAGAATTACCTCCTCGACGAGCATCGCACCGTGATTGTCAGTTTTCTTGATTTCCTCAACATCCCCCATGCCAAAGGCATGATTGACGAGTCGTTCGACCTCGCAACTCTCTCAAATGAGCAAGTTCAGAAGGCTTCTCGCAGCTTGCTTGGATCGGCTGATCGCATCGGAGCAGAACTCTACCTAAAATATCTCGTGCTTCAAGGTGGACCTTGGGCAGCGGTTGAAGAAGTCCTGGCGGCTGAAGAGCAAAGACCGCCTGCAAACGTTTAGGCGCAACTTCTCCCGGAAGGCCGAAACGATCAGTTGAATACTAGTTAATTGCCTGTGCATGCCCCGCTCCGCTCACTTAAGCCAAGGGGCCGTTGTGAAACGACGTACTATGCGCCGTTAAGGCAAAATGAAAGAGACTATGAAGACGCAATCAACAGAACTGCAAATGCAAGCTCAGGAATTTATTGACCTTGAAAGCCGACACGGAGCGCACAACTATCGTCCTCTCGACGTAGTGATTGAACGTGCTGAGGGTGTTTGGGTTTACGACGTTGAGGGCAAACGTTATCTGGATTGCCTGGCCGCATACTCCGCGGTGAATCAGGGTCATTGTCACCCAAAGATTCTTCAAACCCTCGAAGAGCAGGCGAAGAAAGTCACCCTGACCTCGCGCGCATTTCGAAACGCCCAACTCCCCCTGCTTTGTAAAGATCTTCACGATCTGACAGGCTTCGACATGGTATTGCCGATGAACTCCGGCACAGAGGCTGTCGAATCGGCCATCAAGGTTGCGCGCAAGTGGGGCTACACGGTGAAGGGCATCCCGCAGGACAAGGCTGAAATCATCGTCTGTGCCAATAACTTCCATGGGCGCACTGTTACCATTGTGGGCTTTTCAACGGAGGAACATTACCGTAATGGTTTCGGACCATTCGCGCCCGGATTCAAGGTGATCCCCTACGGTGACGCTGAGGCACTGCGCAACGCAATTACCCCAAATACCTGCGCGTTCCTCGTGGAACCGATCCAGGGCGAAGCTGGAATCCTGATCCCGCCGGCCGGATTCCTTCGCGAAGCGGCGGAGATCTGCCGCCGCAACCGCGTGCTTCTCATGACCGACGAAATTCAATCCGGTCTGGGGCGCACCGGCAAACTGTTCGCATACATGCACGAAGGAATCACGCCGGATATATTGATCGTGGGCAAAGCCCTGGCCGGGGGCTTTTATCCGGTCTCGGCAGTGCTTGCGTCTCGCGAGATTCTGGGTGTCATCACGCCCGGCGATCACGGCAGTACGTTCGGCGGAAATCCGCTCGGATGCGCCATTGCCAGAACGGCCCTCCGTGTCCTGATTGAAGAGAAGATGGTCGAGCGGTCCGCCGAACTGGGAGCCTATTTCCTCTCTCGGCTTCAGTCGCTCCGCAGTGCTGCCATCAAAGAAGTTCGTGGAAAAGGCCTCTGGATCGGTATCGAACTCCACAGCATGGCCCGCCCCTATTGCGAAGCCCTGAAGGACGAAGGGATCCTGTGCAAGGAGACTCACGATCACGTCATCCGCGTTGGGCCTCCGCTTATAGTCACACGGGAAGAACTTGATTGGGCATTCGAGCGGATCGCGAAAGTGATGGGGGCGAGCCGGTAAGAATTTCAGCGGGCCGAAATCGCGCCGGGTGGAGGGCTGCGCCAGCGTCGTACGGCAGCGCGACAGGCAGAACGCGGCATTTACATTGTTTACCTTCGTTGCGGCCAGCCATGATCAGTTTGAAAAAGCCAGCCCAATGAAACGCCGCTGTGCCAGGAACTGAAGCGTCAACGTTTGCAGAGGCAGCACCGCGATCGAGCGGATCCCAGCGTGCGTGTCTCGATACTCCCAAGAAGGACTGACGCTACTCCAGACTTGGGGGCATCTCTCAGCGATCTCTTTCTAGCTTAGGAGCGACAAAACTCGCAAACTACGAGACTTTCTCAGTGAGATATTGCAATTACGCAATTCCTCGGCTTTCATTCCGCTGTCAATCTGGAACACTGAAAATGATTACCAACTGATGTGAGCCCCGAGACGGAAATATCGCTGATCGATCGAACGGCCGATTGGGGATGTGCTGGTGATCGTATCGTACCCGTTCAATGCCTTGACGGAACCATCTGAATTCAGAGTCATGTTAGACAAGGACGTTCCCGGATTTGCGAAGTGAGCGTGATTCGCGACATTGAACATATCGGCCCGGAAGTTGACCTGAAACCGTTCGAGCACATGGAAGCTGCGGTTAAGTGACGCGTCGATATTCGTGTAGCCAGGGCCACGAACAGAGTTTGCCTGGGCTGTTCCGAATCTCACTGCTGTCACATTCTTGTATGCAAGTGGGTTGAAGAACGGCTGGCCAAATACTCCACGTCCAACCTTAGTAGGAGACGCAACCTGGTCCGCCCGCTGCGTGCTGCCAGGGCAATTGCAGGATGCCGCGCTACCTAAAATGGTAAACGGCGTGCCCGACAGGTGATTGAAGGTGGAGCTTAGTGACCAGCCACCGAGAATCTGCGCGCCGACGCCATGGTTCACCATCGCTTTATTCTGCCCGAAAGGCAGCTCATACACGCCGGTGATGATGAAGTTGTGAGTACGATCGGTGCTGGAAAGAGCCTTATCGCGGCCGATAGCCTTTTCGGACGGAATAGAGATGCCGTTCGCAAAGCTGTTGACGATGTCTCTTGACCATGTGTAAGCGATTTTCGTGAAGAATCCATGGCTGAGAGGTTTGTTCAGGCTCGTCTGAAGCGAGTTAAAGTTTTCATCGCCGATCGGCTGGAACACGTTGGCGGTACTCGTATTCTGCAATGCCGGGGTATTCAGTGGCTGGCTGGCTGCACCGCCTCCAAGTGTACCGTGGTTGAAGTTGAAGTTTCCGAGCATGTCGATTACGCGGGATCCCACGTATCCGGCGCTGGCAATCGCGCCCCCTGGCAATTCTCTCTCAAGAGTCAAATTGTAGGAGGTAATATAGCCTCTCTTGAAGTTTAGGCCGGTTGTATTTGCGTTGGCAGTCTTCGGCGGAATCACAACCGTGCCGGCAGAAGAGTACACGGGCTTGGGAACGGTCGGAAAGCCGTCGGAAATGCTGCCCACCGTGGTGACAGTGTTAACGCCCGTGGCCGTATATTGCTGCTCGGCTGGGAAGTTTTGCGTAAGCGGCTGGCCCATTTCATTCTGTTGCGGTGAGATGGAGCCCCCGGCCCGCAACACGAATTTGTCGGACAAGCGATACGCGATACCCACGCTCGGCGCGAATAACTTGGGCGAAACGTGGATTCCGCAGTTAGAAGACATCGAGCCCACGCCGCAAAGTCGCAGAGTGTTATTGTTCGGATCCAATAAGGTGTTGTTGAATTCAATGCCGCGAGGTCCGCGATTCGGCACCGGGTAGTACTCCCAGCGAACGCCGTAATTCAGGGTCAACTTGCGATTGATCTGCCAATGATCGCGCGCGTAGAGAGAGTAGTCCTTCTCATAGATCCGCAAGATATCATCCCACATGACCCACGTGCTCTTGTAATTGACGGCGCCAAGCAGGAAATCAGCGACAGAATTGTAAGGGGTTTGTACCTGACCAGCGACGGAAGTGCCTGCGCCTGAGAAGACAAAGAACGTCTGGCGGATCTCGTCATGGTTCATATGCAAGTTGATGATGTCGACGCCGAAGCGAAGATTGTGCGCTCCTTTAATCTTCGTCACGTTCCCTACGTATTCAAATACCGGATCCTTGTATTCCATCGGCGGGTAGGAATAACCAAACGTTCCGGCGCCAGTGCTACCGCCATAGTTCGTAATCGAGAGGTTCGGGAAGCCGCCGTCCAGGAATTGCTGCGACGACTGCGCAGTTCCGGGAATGCCAAGTACGTCGCGCCCGTAATTCTGATTCGCATAGTAAGGAATCAGCCATTGATGCGCACTGGTCATTCCGAATGTGGCATCAGCCACCAACGAAGGGGAGAAAACGTACGTTGCGGAACCGGAAATCGCCGTAACGGCGCCATGCTCGTAGTAGTTGCCGTTTCCGAAGTTGAAAAATGCGGGCCAGTTATTGCTTGCGCCGCCAAGAGGAAGTCCGAAGAGCGGATTCAGAGTTGATTTGTAGGGCTGTTTGCTGAACCGCGCGGAAACACGCAGCTTCGAAGTCGCAATGTAGTCGAATTTTGTGTCTATCTTGTGCAGATTGTAACGATTTGACTGCGTCTTGTAGAGGTTGTTCTGGATCGCTGTCGGCGCACCATAGTTAGGCTGGTTGAGCTGGGCTATAAAGGGAAGAACCTTCTGCGCAATGATAGGATTGAAGCGGCTTTGGGGAATGACATTTCCAGGGAAAGGCGACTTACCAGTGCCGTCGGGATTGCCCGTGAATGGATCGTAGAGCTGGTTGGATGCATTAACTACGCCGCCCGCGTTATCCCCCGCCGAGAACATATCCCCGCTCAGCATGGCTGGCGTTGGAATTGAAATGACTCCGGAATAGCCCTGGCGAGTAAGATCCAACTCATAGCTGCTGAAGTAGAACAGCCTGTCCTTGATGAGTGGTCCGCCCAGAGAAACGCCAAAATCGTTGTCAACAATGTGAGGAGGCTTAGTCTGTCCAACACTTTTGAAAAAGGGGAGCGCCTCTCCAACATTGTTCACGTTGTTCAGGTACGCCGAACCGTGAAGGGCGTTTGATCCGCTCTTGAGTTGCACCGTGACCGCCGGGCCCCCAGAGAGTCCTTGCTCCGCGTCCGGGCTGTTGGTCACCACATTGACGCTCTGAATCGCTTCTGTCGATGGCACGAAGGTCGTGTACTGCTGCAACCACTGATTGGTAGCGCTTACACCGTCAATACGTACGTTCGGACCTGCGGTGCCTGTTCCGTTCGCTGAGAATGTAAAAGACTTGCTCGGGTTGTTAGTGCCGCCCTGCCCGAACGACCCCCCGGTCGGCGCCGCGATTCCCGGCACGAGAGCGAGCACGCCCTCGTAGGTTCGTGAAGGCTGAGGAATAGTCTGCAAAGCCACATCTGAAATCTCGGTGTGAACTTCCGCTGTGTCTGTCTGCAGCTGAACTGCAGCGGAACTCACTTCGACCGTCTGGGAAACGTTACCAACCTGAAGCACTGCGTTGATACGCGACACATTGTTCGCAGTAACATCTACCTTCTTCTGGGAGTAGGTTTGAAATCCCGGCTTGGTAATCGTGATCGTGTATGTCCCAACAGTCATCGTGGCAACTGTGTATTCACCACGATCGTTCGTTTCGGTGGTACGTGTATCATTCGTTTGCG
>Ga0207667_10001065_pt1 | contig 34755 bp, 33 predicted proteins | sample KBSCornC52_FD_184301 | JGI IMG/M metagenome (GOLD analysis project Ga0207667, IMG submission 184301) | Corn rhizosphere microbial communities from Kellogg Biological Station, Michigan, USA - KBS Corn C5-2 (SPAdes) (version 2) | ecosystem: Host-associated > Plants > Roots > Rhizosphere > Soil ...
CCTGCGTTGGCGGTGTAACGTACGACGGATACAAATTAAGCATCAGCGATGATATAGGGGCAGGGGCTGACGCGGACGAGGCATTTTTAGAAAGCTGCGAAAAGATAACTGTCTGAATCAGAATTTTCAGAATTAAAGAATTAACAGAATATAATTTAAAGACATTTTGAAAATTCTATAATTCTGAAAATTCTGATTCAGACAAATTACTCCGCGCTTAATTCCGCAAAGTACTTATGAAACAGCGGAATGGTTTCTATGCCTTTATAGTAATTAAAAATATCGTATTTCTCATTCGGCGAGTGCAATGCGTCACTGTCCAGTCCAAAGCCCATCAGCACTGTTTTTATACCCAATTCGGCTTCAAAAAGGGCAACAATAGGTATGCTGCCGCCTCCACGGGTTGGTATCGGTTCCTTGCCGAATGACTCTGCAATTGCTTTTTGCGCTGCGCGATAGGCAACACTATCAGTTGGTGTTACAACAGGTTCGCCCCCATGATGTGGCGTTACTTTTACTTTTACCGATTTTGGCGCTATTTTTTCAAAGTGATTGGCAAATAGTTGTGTTATTTCGTCCGAAACCTGGTGAGGTACCAAACGCATCGATATTTTAGCAGAGGCTTTCGATGGAAGCACGGTTTTGGCGCCTTCGCCTATGTAACCACCCCAAATGCCATTTACTTCCAGGGTAGGGCGGGTACCGGTACGCTCAAACGTGGTATAGCCTTTTTCGCCCCAAAGTTCATCAACCCCCAGGTCTTTTTTATATTCCGCTTCATCATAAGGGGCATTGTTTAAGGCTTTGCGTTCGGCGGCGGTTAAATCAGCTACCTTATCATAAAAGCCGGGTATGGTGATGTGGTTATTATCGTCATGCAGCGATGCAATCATTTTAGCCAGGATAGTGGCCGGGTTTGCCACCGCGCCACCATACACGCCCGAATGCAGATCGCGGTTGGGGCCGGTTACTTCAACTTCAAGATATGATAAACCGCGCAAACCGGTCTCCAGCGATGGATTCTCCATGCTGATCATCGAGGTATCCGAAATTAGCACCACGTCGGCTTTTAATCTTTCTTTATTTTGCTTTACAAAGATGCTCAGGTTTGATGAACCCACTTCTTCCTCGCCTTCAATCATAAATTTAATATTGCAGGGCAGGGTGTTGGTTTGCATCATCAACTCAAATGCTTTTACATGCATATAAAATTGTCCCTTATCATCGCAGGCGCCGCGGGCGTATATTTTGCCATCGCGAATGGTAGGTTCAAAAGGAGGGGTGTTCCATAATTCAAGCGGATCGGCAGGCTGCACATCATAATGCCCATAAACCAATACCGTAGGTTTGGCCGGATCAATCATTTTTTCGCCATAAACAATGGGATTTCCCGCTGTTTGGCAAACCTCCACTTTGTCGGCCCCGGCTGCGCGAAACTTTTCGGCCACAAAATCGGCTGTTTTTAAAATATCCTGTTTGTATTTCGGATCGGCGCTAACCGATGGGAAACGCAGAAGATCAAACAGTTCATCCAGCAAACGTTGTTTGTGCGCTTCTACATATTGTTTTATAAGCTCCATAAATATCAATTTAAGGCAAATATAGGTTTTGTTTCGGCAGAAAACAGGTAACTACAGGCAGGATTTTGATATTTAAAAAGAGCAGGCTCTGGCTATTTAAATCTTGGTTTTAGGTATAAAGTTGCCAGGGAAAGAAACAGTACAATAAAAAACCACCTGCCTCAATTATGAAACAGGTGGTTTATATAAGTATCGTTTGTAAAAGCTATTAGTTCAAATCAGCGCTGCCGGTTTGTTTGCGGTCGGCGTCTAAATCAGCACTACCAGTTTGTTTGCGATCAGAAAGATCAGCGCTACCGGTTTGTTTACGATCAGCGTCTAAATCAGCACTACCGGTTTGTTTGCGGTCAGCATCTAAATCAGCGCTGCCAGTTTGTTTGCGATCAGCAAGGTCAGCGCTACCTGTTTGTTTGCGATCAGAAAGATCAGCACTACCAGTTTGTTTGCGGTCAGAAAAATCTGCACTACCAGTTTGTTTACGGTCAGAAAGATCAGCACTGCCAGTTTGTTTGCGGTCAGAAAGATCAGCACTGCCAGTTTGTTTTCTGTCAGAAAGATCGGCGCTACCAGTTTGTTTGCGGTCTGAAAGATCAGCACTGCCAGTTTGTTTCCTGTCTGCAGCATCAGCACTGCCAGTTTGTTTCCTGGTAGCGGTTTGTGCTTGCGCCGAAATAACACCTAAACTTAAAACTAATGCAGCTGAAAATAGAATCTTTTTCATGTTATGATATTCGTGGTTAAAATTTTTATATCGTCCTTAATTTTTATTCAAGAAATTTTAAAAACCCTGAACCTTTTGCTCGTCGTTTGCGTATAAGTGTCCAAAAAAACACCGGACCCCCAGTTTCAATCAGTAAAAATTAGTGATTGGAAAAACGACTGTGAAAAGAACAGGTAAAGTCGTACCCGGTGACTTTATTTTATTTTTTTGGAAAAAACAGGTTAAAAAGAAGGAATACAGACCCAAAATTTAAGCTATATTTTCCTTGAATTCAGATGGTTAAGGAGATTTAAAAAGTCGGCAATTCAAAACTTGCAACAGCAGAAAAGAGCTGTTCAACGTCGTTTATTTGTTCCGGAAAATTTAAATTTGATTAACCTTTCGTTATTCAATAATTTATCAGCTTCAAAAGTAAGTAATATCTTTCAGAAAACAAAATAAAATATCAAATAGATTAATTTTTTCCTTTGAGTATATATTTACGCCTTTGTAAAATAATTATCAAGCCTCAATTTTATATATAACTTTCCGTACCAAATGAACGTAATAGTGTTTTAATGAAACAGCTTATCCTTTTTATTTCTATTACTTTGTTTAGCTTCCAGGTTATGGCCAACGTAACTGAAGTTGGCACGGGCCAGGATACAACCGCAATTATAAAATTAAATAAGCAGGGTTTCGACATGCGCATGACAAGTCCTGAACAGACCGTTGCTGACGCCTCCAAAGCGCTTGAGCTGGCTAAAAAGTTAAACTATATTCCCGGTATTGCAGAGTCATGGCGCGTTTTAGGCGTTGGTAATTATTATTTGAACGAGTATAAAAAAGCAATAGACGATTACCTGAACGCACTTGAGTTTTTCCAGCAAATGCATGATTTGCGCGGCGAAGGAAGGGTTGATAATAACATTGGTAACTTATATCGCGACAATGACTATGATTCGGCACTGGAGTTCTTTCAGAAGGGTTTGGTTATAGCTCAAAAATTGCATGATACGGAATTAATGGCCCGTACTTATTTAAATATAGGCGATGTTTATTTCCGCAAGAAAAGCTTTTACCAGGCATTAAGTTTTGAAAATAAAAGCAATGACCTGTTTGTTGTTTTAAAGGACACGGTTAACCTGGTTGTTTGTATGCAAAACAGGGGTGTTATTTATAATTATTTAAAGGAATACGATACCGCTGAAAAACTGCTCCTTGGCGCTAATGACAAGGCTAAACAACTGGGGCTAAACGAAGCGGTTGCAAGTATTGATTTAACGCTTGCCGATATATACATCAGGGAAAGCCGTTTTAATGATGCCGAAAAAACGGTAAAAGAGGGTTTGATCTTGTCGCAGATTATAAAAGATACCAAGCTTACCTCGGATTTTCAATATACCAGCTACCTGCTCGAGCTTAAGCGTAAAAATTATGAGAGTGCCCTTAATTATTTATCCGAGGTTCATCACTCGGATAGTCTAAGCTTCGCAAAAAACGGATCAACACAAATAAATTTAATTCGGGAGCAATTTAAGCAGCAGGCCCGCCAGAAAGAGAACGAAATATTATTACAGCGCCAGCAATATGACCGTGTAAAGTTTTGGGCAGTAGCCATAGTGGCCTGTCTTTTATTATTTTTAGTGGGTGTATTAATCAGTAACGTAAAACGCAAGGCAAAAACCAACCTGCAGCTTACCAACCTGAATGCCGAGGTTTCGAGGCAAAAAGATAACCTCGACAGAATTAATCATCACCTTGAAGAAATTATTGACGAACGCACCAAGGACCTGCAGGTAAAAAACAAAAAGCTTTCAGAATATTCATCTTATCTCTCGCACCAGATCCGCGGACCTATAGCCACGCTGAAGGGCTTGCTAAACCTTGAAAAAGAAGGTCTGGTTGACGAACACGAATGTATCCGCATGATGAACAAAAGCGTATCCGAAATTGATGACAAGATCATCGAAATGAGCGATATGCTGCACGACCCGGGCCGGGTAGGATTTTAGATTTTTAGTTCATAGTTCATAGTCCATAGTCCATAGTTCATGGTTCATGGTTTCAAGAAAAGACTACTAAGTTACCGTTATTTCGGCTATGAACTATGAACAATTAACTATGAACTATAGTGGTAACGTTGAATGTATTTGCGCTTCAATTAACCCAAGATAGAGGCAGTACCAGGCAATCATTTGCAGAATGAGTAATTTACGCTGCTTTTTGTACCCTTTGGTTTCAAAAGCAAACATTTCCTTGCCGGCGGTAACAAAATAACGTACCTCTCCTTTGCTCGGTATAAACTTCGATTTTACGAGATCAAAAGCTTTAACCTTTAATTTTGTACTGGGGTCATGGATAGTTTCATCCTTCGCCGCCGTATTTCCGGATATCGAAATCAGATAGTTTGACATAACAGATAGATTTGTATTTACCTGTTTTGCAATTATTACTCCAACACCGCGCATTAAAACTTAATTTACGGCAAAAACCGCCAAATACAGCCCCGAAAGGCTGTTTTTGAAATAAAAAGTAAAAATACGCAGTTACAGCACTAAGCTAATGTTAGTACAGTCTGTCAGTTATTTTGAACAAAAGGGGTGGTTTAGGTTAAACGGCAGCAGGGGTCCTGTTGCGTAGTTCTTCGTAAAGCAGTATAACTTTACGCTGCAGGTTGGCTATTTCAGCTTCGCGGTCAAAAATTTTCTTTTGGGCAATACTTAAGGTTGATCCTTGTGGCTCGGAGGTATCGGCATCAAGGGCAATTAAGTTCACCACGTTAACTTCATAAATGTTTGCAATTTGTTCCAGGCGTGAAAGGTTGATATCGGTTACGCCTGTTTCGATTTTTGAAAATGCAGGAATGGAGATCCCTAAACGGTTGGCCACATCTTCCTGGCTCCAGCCACGCTGGTGGCGAATGGTACGGATGTTTTTGCCAACGGATTTGTTGGTTTTTTTCTTTAAATTCTCGGTCATGACAAATTATTACTCAATAGTTAAGTTAAATTAGGAATTGCTTATTTATGTCAAATCCTATGCCATTTTTAATTAAAGGGCAAAAACTACTTGCGAATGAATTAATAAATGTACTGTCCGGAAAAAGTGTAGAAAAATCTCTACACTATAGGGTGTTTTTTTCACACTTTATAAAATTCGTAGCTTGGCGAATTTTAACAGAAGCTGCTTTTGGCCTATTTCTTTAAAGAAGATAGTAGCTTTTATATCGGGTTTATTTCCTTCTACACTAATTACCTTGCCAAAACCGAACCTTTCATGTTCAACTTCCATACCAACCTGCAAATTCGATGTATCCGAAGGCGCAAAACCGGCCGTTGGCACGTGTGCCTTTGCCAAAATCGACGTTGTTTTAACCACCGGCGCTTTTGGCTTCGAGAAGGTATCGGCTTTGCTGCTGCTCCAGGCGGTGCGCTCATCATCAAAAAACGGATTATTGCTACTCGCTGGTTTCGCCGAAAAATCAAGCTCCAGGTAGCGGGCATCAATTTCATCCAGAAAACGGCTCGGTTCGCAATTGATCAGCGAGCCAAATTTAAAGCGCGAGGTCGCATAACTCAGGGTTAATTTGGTTTCGGCACGGGTTGTTGCTACGTAAAACAGGCGGCGCTCTTCCTCGAGGTCGCTGCGCGAGTTTAAGGCCATTTGCGAGGGGAAAAGGTTTTCTTCCAACCCAACCACGTAAACATGCGGAAATTCAAGGCCTTTGGATGAGTGGATCGTCATCAGCGACACCGTGTCCGCATCCGGGTTTTTATCGTTGTCATCATTGGTGAGTAGGGCAATGTCCTGCATAAACACATCCAGGCCCTTTTCTTCAATATCTTCGCGTTCCGAAAACTCTTTTATACCATTAAGCAATTCCTGGATGTTTTCGTAACGGTTAAGGCCCTCAACCGATTTATCTTCATAAAGGTCCTTCAGCAGGCCCGAGTGCTGTGCAATATGTAATGCCGCCTCGTATGCCGAAAGAGTTCCGGTTAGCACCTGGAAGCTCTGGATCATGGTTGCAAAATTACCTACCGATGCCGATGTGCGGCCCTCCAGGTATTGTGACGGTGCAGAAATTACTTCCCATGCGGTGACGTTGTGTTGCCCCGCACTTGCAATTATCTGGTTTATCGTGGTGTCTCCAATGCCCCTGCGCGGATAATTGATCACCCGTTTTAAAGCCTCTTCGTCGGCAGGGTTAAACGTGAGCCTGAAATAGGCTATCAGGTCCTTTATCTCCTTACGCTGGTAAAACGACAGGCCTCCATATATTTTATAAGGCGTGCCCTGTTTCCGTAAGGCTTCCTCCATCGAGCGCGACTGTGCGTTCGTACGGTAAAGGATAGCAAAATCATGCCACTTAAGCCCTTTAGTGGTACGCTGCTGCAGAATCTCTTCGGCCACCAGTTTACCTTCTTCGTTATCGCTGAAGGCGCGCATCACCTTTATTTTATCACCCTCTTCTTTCTCCGAAAAAACCGACTTCTTCAACTGGTCTTTATTATTGGCGATAATGCTGTTTGCAACATTTACAATATTTTGGGTCGACCGGTAATTTTGCTCCAGTTTAAACACTTTAAGGTCGGGGTAATCCTTTTCAAAATTCAGGATGTTTTGGATATTGGCTCCCCTGAAAGCATAAATACTCTGGGCATCGTCGCCAACCACGCAAATATTCTCGTTAACAGCGGCAAGCCGTTTCACAATCAGGTACTGCGAAAAATTGGTATCCTGGTACTCATCCACCATCAGGTATTTGAACTTGTGCTGGTATTTATTGAGCACTTCAGGGTGGTTACGCAGCAGCTCGTTGGTTTTAAACAGCAGATCATCAAAATCCATGGCCCCGGCACGGTAGCAGCGGTTTGCATAATTTTGATAAATAACGCCCATCAACGGCCGGCGGGTTTCTATATCATCTGCCTGGATCTGGTCGTTCTTTTGGTATTCCATCCAGCTTACCAAATTGTTTTTAGCCGACGATATCCGGTTATACACTATATTAGGCGCATACAGCTTATCGTCAAGGTTCATTTCCTTTAAAATGGCCCGCAGTACGCTTTTGCTGTCGTCGGTATCGTATATGGTGAAATTATTGGGGTAGCCTATTTTATCGGCCTCAACCCGCAGCAATTTGGCAAAAACCGAGTGGAAGGTACCCATCCAGATGTTTTTAGCTTCGGGGCCAACCAGGTGGTTTATACGTTCGCGCATTTCGCGGGCGGCTTTGTTGGTAAAGGTGAGCACCAGTATGTTAAACGCATCAACGCCATTGCGTATCAGGTGCGCAACGCGGTAGGTAATTACCCGTGTTTTGCCCGATCCAGCGCCCGCTATAATCATAACCGGGCCTTTTATTTGTTTAACTGCTGCCTGTTGTTCGGGGTTTAATCCCTGTAAATAATCCAAATCTTTTTCCTCTTTTCTGTACGGCGAAATTAGCCTTTTTTGCTGATTCCGGTAGGGCGAATTTGTTTACTTTTTACAAATTCTTCCGGGCCGGGTTTCATGCAGCTTGAAGTTAACCCACAGGAACCAGCTATGATTGGCGGGTCGGCGGGTTGAAAACCGGTATGCAAATAAACCCCGCAGGCTTGCCAGGCAAGGCGCTGCGGGGTAGCAACCGCTACGTTACAAATCTTTATCCTCAAACATCTTTGCGTCGCGGGTGTTTTTTTGTACGGCAATGGCCGAAAACATGCTGAGGCAGAAAGCCATGGCGTAAAAGCCTTTTTCGCTTCGGGCCAGGTCAGCATTCCACAGGCCTATAGTCAGCAGTATCATTGCCGCAATAGTGGCAAACCAGCTCAGGCCGTAGTAAAGGTCGGTAACGGCAAGTCCCTCAGACCTGTCCCTCACGCTTTTTTGTACCGAGATTACGGCGAACAAGCCAAATAGTAAAATGGTGAAATAATAGCCTTTTTCGTTCAGGGCTATACCTGCGTTCCATAAACCAACGCAATAGCCTACCACACCGGTTAATAAGGCAAACCATGATGCCCCTATAAAGGCTGCAGTCGGCTTAAACGGGTTTCTGATTTTTACTGAGGGTGAAGTTTTTTCTGTTGTGTGTTGTAGCGGTTCCATTTTTATTTTGTTTAAGTGATTAATATGGAAGCAAATGTGCGATGTAAAGCGAACCTGTGAAATATAGAGTTTGGAAATTACTGACGATATAAATTTGTATTTCTTGTATATTTACGGGCATTAATATACCTATATGGATTCACTCTCGGAGCTGGTTAACCTGCTCAATGCTACTGATAGAAAGCTGTTCAGACAGTTTTTACAGCGAAAAAACAAAAGGGGCGACGTAAAGAATTTAGCTTTACTTGATTTAATAGAAACTGACGATATAAGTGGCTTAAGCAAGCTCTACAAGTCCGAAAAAAATAACGATGCATACCATGCATTACGTAAAAGGCTGCAGGATAGTTTACTGCTGTTTTTATCCCAGAAAACGTTCGAAAGCAGTCATCACGATACTTATGATGCGCTGCGCCTGGTGGTAGTGGGGCGTTTTTTGCTAGAAAATGATGTGGTCAAGGTAGCCTTTAAATGTTTGGACAAGGCCGAACGACTGGCTGAAGATTTGGAGCAGTTTAATTTGTTAAACGAACTCTTGCTCCTAAAGCTGCAGTATGCCCACCTGGATGGAGCCGAAGACCTTGACGCCATCACCACCCGTTTTATGCAGAACCAGTCGCGTATGCAAAGCGAGGCTAAGCTAAATATGGCCTATGCTTTTTTGAGGCAGGAACTGCAGGAGATCCACCTGGAGGGAAAGATCGTAAATTTGACGAGCCTGATCATCACAACCATCCGGAAGTACAAGATTTCGGTACAGGAGCTGATGACCTATAAATCCATTTACCAGATCCTTTTCATCGCGAATGAATACGCGGCAATACAGCAAAATTATGGATTGATAGAACGGTATATCAACCGGACCAATCAATTTATGCAAAGCCAGTCGCATAAAAACCAGTCTTATCTGTTTTACCATATATCCATCCTGTACTATTTGGCGAACTTTCACCTGAGGCGAAAGAATTTTGCGGGGAGCGCACCTTACCTTAAGGAAATGATGGACTTAATGCAGACGGATAGCCGCTATTACGGGGTGTTTTACTTGCGTCACCAGTTACTGGCCGCACTCAACCTGTTTTTTACAGGTTTTGCCAATGATGCCATCGTGCTATTGCAGGAATCGCTGTCCAATACAAAACACCGGTCGAAACCGGAAGATATGGAGGATTTACGGATATGCCTGGCCATGTTTTTAGCCCTGTGCAATGACCGGGGAAGTTTGAAACAGCTGACCCTGCTGACCCGCACTGACGCCTGGTACGAAAAGAAAATGGGCATGTTATGGACGATTCGGAAAAACCTGATGGAAATTTTGGTACAGGCGCAGTTTGGTAACATCGAGCTGGCCATGTCGCGGCTACACAGCTTCAGGCGCCGGTATAAAAAATATTTGCTGAAAACTTCGGAAGAGCGCGTGCTATTGTTTCTGCGGTTGGTTGAAAAACACCTGCAAAACCCCGATGTGATTTTTGAACCGGGGTATAGAAAAACCGTTTTAACCATGGCCGCCGGGGCAGAAAATGACGACATTTTCACCCTTAGCTTTATTGCCTGGCTGATAGCCCGCTGGGAGAAAAAAACAGCCTATAAAGTGGTGCTGACGCTGATACGGGATGATTACGATGCGCAACAAGCGCTTTAAGTTTTGGATGACAAGTTTTCGCCTCAATAGCGTCTCGCAGATTTAAGTTAATTCACAAAATTCTTGTAATGATGAAGCCTTTTTGTCAGCAGAAAAGCTTCGGGAAAAATCTGGAAAAACAGCAGGGCAGTGAGGTGGCCTGGGCATTGGAACTTTTTGCATATAGGTTCTGGAAGCGAAAGGGTAGCCCGGCAAAAGATTCCAGCCCTAGCTGTTTTTCCGGATTGTGCGGCAAAGGCCTTGTGCGCAAAGAAGCATTTCTGGTGACAACCGTTTTGGTTACTTTTGCGGTCAAAATTGCGATAGCAATCATTCACACCTAAAAAATAAACAACCCGTGAATAACTAACAGCCCCGCGGCAATTGAGCGGGTGGTGTATTATGCGAAGTCAAATGGTCCTGGAAAATGTTATTTCTCACCCGCTTTACCATTAAACCCGGTAACTGTACTTCCATCATAACGATACACCCCACGCGTAGTGCCGAACCAAATACTCCCGTCATTAGCTTCTAAAATCCCGGTAATCATGTCTTCTTTTGATGCCATTTCCTTTACCGTCGGCTTTTTATCATACAAGGACTTACCGTCGTACCGGTAAAGTGCCCAGGCTTTATCAGACGAAGGCCTTCCGTCAAACCCTGGAATTGCCGAGGCCTCGCTGTTATCCCTTTCGGTACTGGTCCAAATATTACCCTTTTTATCTTCATAAATGTAACCAACAAAATTGTGGGTGAAATTGGTAAATGTACCGCCGCTATAGCGCCAAAGTCCATCAGCGCCACCAAGCCAGATATTGCCTTTTCTATCTTCAATTATGGTACGAACATTCGTGAAAGGTTTACCATCATGGGTGAAAACGGTAAGCTTTTTTCCATCGTAAACGAACGTATTGCCTCCGGTAGCAAACCAAAACTTCCCTGTTTTGTCTTCAATAATAGCGTTAACATTATTAATCGGCAGCCCTTCTTTCGTTGTAAAGTTTCTAAACGACTTCCCATCGTAACGGCTCAGCCCTCCATTACCAAACCAGATGTTGCCTTTTTTATCTTCATAAATACTGCCAACATTATTATTAACAAGTCCGTCCCTGGTTGTGAAACTTCTAAGGGATTTTCCGTCGTAATAAAAAACACCTGAACCCATAGAGCCGAACCACAAGTTGCCTTTGCTATCTTCTAAAACCGAAAAAAAGTGTGACGAAGTCACTTTATGGGTGATATTGGTAAAAGATTTTCCATCGTATCGAAAAATGCCATCAAACGCGGCAATCCAAATGTTGCCCTTTCTGTCTTGTATAATATTGCGAACAATGTTTTGGGGGCCGCGGGAAATAACTACTTCTTTACTTTCGGACTTGATATTTTCTTTTGGCAGTTCTGTTTTGGCTTGTCCTTCGCAGGAAGTGCAAAAAACATACATCATCAACAAAGCACATACGCAGACGTATTTCATAGTTTATTTTATTTGTTGTCTCAGTAAAGTTCTCACCAGGCACCGTGCGTTGTTCCCGGAGGTGGAGCAACGCAAGATAAATGATTAACGGCAAAGTGATCCGGCAGCAATCAGGCTTTTTTAACGAATTCTGATTTTAGCGCCATCGCGCCGAAACCCTCTATCTTACAGTCGATATTATGATCGCTGTCTACCAGGCGGATGTTTTTAACCTTTGTGCCGGCTTTGATGGTTTGCGAGCTGCCTTTTACCGGGAGGTTTTTTATCGTTATTACCGTATCGCCATTTTGCAGGGCATTACCGTTGCTGTCTTTCACGACAAAAGCCACATCGCCTGCCGGCTCTTCCACAGCGTTCCACTCATGCCCGCATTCGGGACAAACCAATAAGCTTTCCAGTTCATAAGTATAAGGCGATTGGCAGATTGGGCACGGTGCAAGTTCAGACATGGCTATTTATTTGTTGAAAGCGCAAAGGTAACAATAGTTCACACTCCGGGTAGGTAAGATGATTATTCGAAACTATGCCCTCTCAGGGGGTTCAAATTTATCGCCATGACGAAAATTAAATATTTCGTTTCAGCAGGTCTCTCGCAGAGGACCCTGCGTTGTTCGGGGACGTGGTTCGACGCAGGGTTCCGTACCGGAGAATCCGCTGAGACAAAAAAGATTATATTGCAGCTGAAATTCCCTCCCTTGGGAGGGGTGCGGCTGCCTGTGAAGTGGCAGGGAGGGGTTTCTACGCCATTTTGGACGGTTGTTGTCAATGAAACGGTTGCCTGGATAGTTCGATAAACCCCTCCCTGCCCTCCCCAGGGAGGGAATAGCGAACTTTCGTCTCAGCAGGTCTCTCGCTGAGGACACAGCGTTGTTCCGGGATGTTGTGCAAGAGCGTCTGGAAGATTATATTGCAGCTGAAATTCCCTCCCTTGGGAGGGGTGCGGCTGGCTGTGAAGTGGCAGGGAGGGGTTTCTACGCCATTTTGGACGGGTTGTTGTCGATGAAACAGTTGCCTGGATAGTTCGATAAACCCCTCCCTGCCCTCCCCGGGGAGGGAATAGCGAACTTATTCATCTTCCTAACCCCCGTAATTTACCACCCCATGACCCACCCAAACCACGCCAATGCTTACATTTGTTCTTTATATGAAAAAAATAGGATTTTTATCATTCGGGCACTGGTCCAACCATCCTTCCTATCAAACCCGCACCGCGGGCGATACTTTGCTGCAATCCATCGACCTGGCTGTCGCTGCCGAGGAAATTGGTATCGATGGCGCCTATTTCCGCGTTCATCACTTTGCGCGGCAGTTGGCCTCGCCATTTCCGCTGCTTGCAGCCATTGGCGCCAAAACCAGTAAAATAGAAATCGGCACCGGCGTTATAGATATGCGCTACGAAAACCCCCTGTATATGGTGGAAGATGCCGGCGCTGCCGACCTCATCTCGGGCGGACGATTGCAATTAGGCATCAGTCGCGGTTCGCCGGAGCAGGTGATCGAAGGCTGGCGCTATTTCGGTTATGCACCCGAAGAGGGCAGGGACGAGGCCGACATGGGCCGCCAAAAAGCCCTGGAATTTTTAGATAAATTAAAAGGCGAAGGGTTTGCCGAGCCTAATCCGTACCCCATGTTCCCTAACCCACCGGGCTTATTGCCCCTGGAGCCGCACTCGGAAGGCTTGCGGGAGCGCATCTGGTGGGGAGCAGCCTCAAATGCCACGGCCGTTTGGGCAGCCGAAAATGGCATGCACCTGCAAAGCTCCACCCTCAAGTTCGACGAAAGCGGCAAGCCTTTCCATATCCAGCAGGCCGAACAGATAAGGGCGTATAAAGAAGCCTGGAAAAAAGCCGGGCACCAGCGCGAAGCCCGTGTATCCGTAAGCCGCTCCATTTTTGCATTGGTAACCGATCAGGACAGGTATTACTTTGGTCAGCAAGGCAAATCATCGGATAGTTTTGGTTATATCGAGCCCGAAAAGCGGGCCGTCTTCGGCAAAAGCTACGCCGCTGAACCCGATCAGCTCATCAAAGAACTGGCGCAGGACGAAGCCATACAGGAAGCCGACACTGTGCTCCTCACCATTCCCAATACCCTCGGTGTTGATTATAATGTGCATGTGCTCTCGGCTATTTTGGAGCATGTGGCGCCGGGGTTGGGTTGGCGGTAAGGGAAGTTATTTGATATAGCTGTAAAGCGGGCACATTGCTCCCGTATGCGGTTGATGCTGTCCGATTCTCTGAATCGGATACGGTATGCTTGTAGTATACGACTACACACATCAATCAATGATAAATATTTTTTACCAACCTCAAAAAATTTGCGGGAACTGTGGAATTGGATTGCCTGTTTTCATTGTAGTATGAAGATGGATGCACCGTTAATGCTTCGATGAAAATAATAATCTGCTTCTAATGCCGCTTATTGAACGTCAAAAACGAGAATTGACTTAAAAGTAAAATATAATTACTACTTTTGAATAGAATATTGATTTATAAGTGAAATTTAGGTTGGAAAAAATCGCAAGCCTTAGTGGGCGAATGGCAAGCGTCTATACAGTCGTGCTTGCTAGTGATTCAACCTCGATGTTAGAAGAGTTTGTGGAAATATATGCATCCCAATATCCGGACGAAGTCGACAATATTTTAATGCGGCTGCGCGCAATCGGCCATAAGGTTGGTGCGAGACGCCAGTATTTTAAAGAAAACGAGGGCCGATACGATGATATGGTTTGTGCTTTATATGACGAACCTGAAAAGCAGCTGCGTTTATATTGCATTAGGATAGGCAGTGATTTTATCATCATTGGCGGCGGCGGCCCTAAACAAACACGAACGTGGCAAGAAGATACTAATTTGAGTTTTCACGTAAATGCCATGATGGCAGTATCAGCAGGTTTGACTAAGAAATTGCACAACCGAGATCTAGTCTGGATAAGCGGAGGAATGGACCTCGACGGCAATTTAGATTTTAACGATGAACATGAATAATAAAAACAGGCAAAAAAAACCAAGTGTATTGGATGAGCTTTTGGTCAAAATCACTCCCGGCCAACAGGCAATAATGGATGACCGAATGACTATTGCAGCGAATATTGATGACCTGCTGAAACAAAATGGTTGGTCAAAAAAACTATTTGCTGAAAAACTAGGAAAAGAACCATCTGTCATTACGCGCTGGTTGAGTGGGACGCATAATTTCACCACGGAAACCTTAAGTGAGATCAGAGTGATCTTGGGTGTTAAACTTGTAGAATTGGTAAAGGAATGCAATCCTCCCGTTATGCTGATGTCGAACAACGAATTGGTTCAGTCCGGATCTACGTTTAGCGTCGCCTTTTACGAAACCTCCATCCGGATGAGCGATTCCAATATGCTGCCGGGCGTCGGTGCGTTTCGGGTAATGACGGACGTCAGACCATGGATGAATACGCCACATGTCAAATCAGCGCAGGGAACGCGCAAAACCCGCGATCGTAAACCAAGAAGAAAACAAAATGAGCAGAAATAAAGGAACGGAATCTGTCGAAGCCGTTTCAGCTTCAATCAAAGTTTTAAAGCAGTTAAAAGGTCAAGCTGGTTTCGTGACATTGGCTGATAGTGTTTTGCCGCACATTGCCTCGCCAAAAATACAAAACGGGATGATCCTTGACACGACATTACGAGAAACCTTCTCTGATTTGCCGACCGTGTTGACTGATCCTAAAGAAACCAATGGAATATCGGCGATATTCATTCAACTCTTCGTACTGGATTATTTCTATACCAAGGATCAGCCTAAATTAGACACCGTTGGAGAAGTTTGGCAATATTTTGTTGATAGCGAGGATTTAAAAAAAACTTTTGTGCACCGGGTAGACCGTTCTTTAATGATCGTTTATTTAGAACATTTTGCTGCTAAGACTTGGAACAATCTTGCACTAACTTTAGATAACGACTGGAGTTCAATAACCCTGCTGGACGAAAGTCTGCTTTATTGCGATGTATCTTTGGATGGGGTGTTTTACTTTCTTAGAACAGCAAAAGAACAGCACCCGAACGACCTTGGTATACCGTCATTAGGGCGCAACGTCCTCCTAAAATTACAACAGGAGGTGGCGCTAAAAAAACAACTAAATGACCGGCTACATGAAGTTTTCGAGAATGGACCTCTGCTGCAAATGTTACCAACGTTTTTGAGGGCGCTGATTGATGACGACACGAAAAAGTTCCAATTGTTTGCTGAACAGTTGACCTCGGTCTATGGGCAAGTTTATCCCGGAGAAACTTACTTTGCTATCGGGGTGGCCTGCCCTGGCGATGCGGCATCCCGTACACTGTTCAAATCACTTATCGATGATGCTTTGCAACGGGGAGAACTTTCGGAACCTCTTTATTTGCAAGCGGCCGGTGTTCTGAATCTATCGTCCGCCGATGTGGTCGGTGTAGCCATTTCCATTAGTCAAAAAGCCGAAGACGCAGAAGGGTTCATTCAGCCAATAAGATTTTTACAAAGTAATCTACAAAGTATTGACGAAAAATGGTTTCGCGAGATAGCTTTTTATGCAATGACGCGAATCAAAGCACGTAAGAGCGCATTATTAGAGGGCTTTATTTATAGCTTAAAGGAAATCAACACGGATCTTGTTTATAGGCTTTTTACAGCTCGATTCGCCGCCTTTGGGGAAGAAGGCCTTTTGAACGACAGTTGGAATAGCCTTGTTGAAGAAGACCCTGGTATGTTTTCGCGCTACCTCACGCTATGGTTGCTGGATGGGAATGCATTGACCCATCGAGCAGTGCTGTTTCTCTGTAGCGCTCCGGGAATTCCGTCAAACTATTTTAAGGTGTCGCCGGAATTAATGCAGTCCGCGAGTTCATCGGACAAACTTTATATAGCCTATAAAATCGCGGGTTATGTTTATACTGCGGAGCATTTACAGGGCCTGTTGTTTTCTTTATTGGAGAGCGTTCTTGCCGATGAAGAACGGCTATTGGATTCTTTATTTCAGTTGTTTTACAACTACGTGATTTACAATTATCGCGGAACACTGGATAAAATTGATCGGATATTGGAGAACCAAAGCTTACCACTACACTTGATTGAATTTTATAGTTCGCTAAGAGTTGAATACAATCAGTATTTCGCTGAATTGGACAAGGTAAAATCATTCAGGGAATTGCAACCAGATAACAGGTTGGGAGAGTTCATACAGTTTTACCGGCAGCAAAAGTTTTCCGCCGAAATGAATAACGCCGAAAGGAAAGGATTAAGTAGCTTATTCAAAAATACGCCTGTCCATTCTCATCGCTGGGCAATACGTAGGCCCGAGCAAGCTGTGCACGAAGTACATCCGCTTGGCCATATTAGCACAAGCGTCGAATTTCCGTCCGGCGAAAAGCTAAACCCAACGTATCAGGAAATGACACGACGTACCTATCAAAGATTATTACGAGATGAAATTAATATTGGCTGAGTATATCGACTCTTTAAAAGAGGATGGCGAATTGGATAAACTGATTCAGGATATTCTCCGCGCTTATGGCATTACAATTTTCGTCGCGCCGGAAAAAGGCCGTCAGTTCGGTGTTGACATTTACGCGATCGGAAAAGATTTTGAAGACAATGGCAGGGAAAAAGTATTTCTGATCACGGTAAAACAAGGCGACTTAGACCGTAATACTTGGCATGGTAATCAAAACTCATTGCAGCCCAGTCTGGAAGATATCCGCACCGTCTTTATCAGGAGCAACCTTGCTGCACAGCATAAACACCTGCCAGTAAAGATTGTGGTAGCTTTTAATGGGTTGCTCAAACAGCAAATGCAGCAAAATTGGCGTGGCTATACAGAAAGTCATCCCGAATTTGACTATGCACTTTGGAACAGCGGCTGGATTTTAACGCAGTTCGAGGCTAAGCTATTAAGCGAGGATGCTTTTAGTTCAGACACTCGGTCATTATTGCGAAAGACGATCATTCACCTGGAAAATCCAGACTACCAACTGACTGATTTTACGGATCTGTTGACTAAGGTCATAGATCAGTTTAAAAAAGCTAAAATCAAGAAAGCCAAACTAAAGGTTCTGCGCGAACTACACGTCACAGTTTCCATCATCTTGAAATATGCTGAGCAGGCTGACAACCTCATGCACAGCATCCGCGTGAGTGAGAAATATCTGCTAACGTTGTGGCCTGTGCTCAATCCAGGTGAGCCGGACAAAGATTTCACCTTAGCTTTTGTGGCAGCCCATGACACACTAATGCGAACATATTTGGCTTATTACAATAAGATCGGCTTCGTTGGTTTTATACGCGACGGATATAGCCGAAGGGCACATGATCCAGTAATCTATACGTACACGATGTATGAACAGATCGGCATCATCAGTATGACCGGGCTCATACTATTGCAAATGTGCGATCTTGTTGGACAGGCCAACCAAGCCAATATCTCTACATTTAGAGAAAATCTTGAAAACAAAGCCAAGGAAGTCGCCGCAACGCTGATCACTACTTTTAACAATAATCCTATAGTTTACTCACCGCGAGCTGATGAGCAGCACATCGAAATTTGTCTCGCGTTGTTCCTCTTGCAAAAACTGGGCATGCAGGAACAGATTCGATCTTTACTCTATATGTTCAATAACCAAATCGGCGAAGGCTTTATGTTTTTGCATATTTTCCCCGAATTTACCAATAGCCGGCGCAAGATTGCTGAACTTGAAGTGGATTACGAAAAAAGAATTAAATATGACTATCAAGCCAGCAATCTTTTTACAGTTCTTGCGGAATGGGCGGCTATCACTAATGATAAGAACTGTTACCGACTTTATTTTGAAATGAAAGAAAGGTTGTTGAAAGAAATGGATCTACTGCTATGGTTTCCCGAAAAAGAAACTGAAGATATCCTTTTCACCAAAACCGCTACATTGGAATCTGGCTATGCTCTTTCAAATATCGTTTTACCCGAATCGCTAATTGAAATGCGGACCATAATCAAAAGGGAATATGAAAACAACTGTTCTGAAAAGGAATTCAGCTTTATCAAGCAAGGAATTTGGTCAATAGGTCTACTCGCTAGCCGACATTTCCGGACATACATATTCCCATATTACTGGCGACAATTTTTAACTGAAGAGGATATTTAAATCGCATTATCCGAAGGAACTTAGGATACCTTATGCTTGTAGTTCCGCTCGGTAGCCCCGATATCTCGCCGGTGGATGGTCATAAGTATTTCAGCACTTTGTTTTTGGTGATACCTGCACGATGCGAAAAGTGCTTCTCATAATCCGCTTTAGTAAGCTTATCCAGCTTAACCAGGCTGGATTGCCGTATGGTAACGCCAAGCTTTTTCAACTGGGCCAAAACCTCTTCTGCATTATCATCCGGTATGTCAATAGTCAGTGTTGTCATAGCTTTTTAGCTGCGTTTTAACAAAAATAGTGTTTTTCAATTGAAAACCAATCGGCAACGCTTAGGAAACGGGTCAGTTCAACTTTGCTCCTCCTCAGCAAGTCCACGGGCTTTATTCCACCTATAAAACTCCGCAGGCCCCCAAACCCGGAGACCCTGCGGAGCATAAAAATTACCCTTTATGTACCGGGCATCCTGAAGGCGGGGTATTGGCCCCAATGGTATAAGCCGAAGGAAACTGCTCTTCTATAAACTTGCGCTGCGCAGGCGAAACATCTTCAATTTTGCGGAGGGTGTTTACCTGTATGTGTGGCCAGCTGGTGGTGCCGCCATCGTCGCCAAAGTGGAATTCGAAAAATATCACCTGTTCGTATTGCAGCTGCGGTATTTCCCTGCCGTCTTCTACAACGGTTTCAATCCACATATTGGTGTTCATTTCAACCGTTGGTACATAACGGGTTACAAACGGAATGTTTAAAATACCGCCCTGTGCACCCGTATCTTTTTTAGACGACATCTGGATATGTACGTTGTTTATTATTTTTTCTCCCGCGTTGGAATCGCGAAGCCTCAAGTCGGGCCGTACCGAATAAGGATATAAGCTGTTAGCCAGAATGCGCTGGGTATAAATTTTATTTTCGCCGGGGTCGTTAACGTCGTTAAGTGTTTCAAACACCCAGGCCGGTGGCGGTTCGTCAAGGTTTATAGCCCTGGTTGTTTCGTTTGCCCCGGCGCCGCCCATGGTGCGGGAGATGGATAGGTGGTCAAATCGCCAGGTATCCTTGCCATGCGGAAACACCGGCGCCCCTTCATTTAAAAATCCATTACTGCCCTGCACCAAATCGCCCAGTAAAGTGATGGTACTGCCATGCGGAATTACGCCGCTGCGCGAGATGGAATAATCCGGTATAAAATAAGGCCCTGTTTGCCCGGCGCCGGGCTTAAGTTCTTTGGCGGCAATAATATCATAATAAGGCCTGCCGTTTAATTCGGCCAGCGTTACATATACTTCCTTTTCTCCATCTTTCGAGATCCGGAAAATCGTTTCGTCCTGGTAGCCGCTTTTGTATAAATCTTTGTGCGGGTTATCGGGCGCTATAGCATGTATGCCGCGGTCTTCTTTAATGCTTCGTGCCGTAGCAGCATGGTTAAATACATCACTCAGCCATAAATACATGCCGTTTTCCTCGTGAATAGGGGTAAACAGCAAAGCAGTTTCGGCGTTTTCTTTGGTTACGGCTTTAATACTTTGCTCGTATTTAATAGCGCCGCAAAATTGCTCGTTATTGCCGCCCCGGTTACGCACGCCGCCCGGTACCAGGTTAAATACCAGCTTCTCGATATACTCCTGGCAGTCGAAACTGTACTTCCCGGGGATGCCGCCTGCATTGGTGCCCGGCGAAGGCATAATGGTAGTATGCACGCCGGTGCCGATAAACTTACCCTCATCGGCTTTGCTGAAATAGCTCACCCAGGTGCCTTCCAGTGCTTTTAAAATGCCGTAGTCAACGTTGTCTACCACGTTCTGCAGGTTTTCTACATAAAATGGCCTGATGGGGTCTTCAATCAGTAATTTCGAATAGCCTTTCATCATTTCCGCTAATGTGGGCTTTTTCTTTTCCTGGGGGGCTTTAAATAATGCTTGTGGTGCATTGGCCGCATTTGCCGGCGCTTGCGGAAGACCTGGTTCGGTTAGGTTTTTACGTTTTAGCATAAGGTTTATTTAATTGATTAATGGTCTGTGAATTCGAAGAATTTGGATTTAATTACGTGAATATCGTGCAGCAAAAGCATGAAAAAAATTGGCGGCATTTAAGATGTTATAAGGTTTGGCTAAAAAAATATTTGCAGGCTAAAAATGTGATAAAATCTGTTATCAAACATATTGATTTTTTGGCACAAAACACTCCAATCTGTATAATAAAAAAATTGATCACAGCCGGCGGTTCGGGTGTCTCACTCGAACCCGACCTTTATAAGCGTGCCACTGATGTTTTCAATAATTGCAAGGGCTTTTTACGATTTAATAGAGCGGTTTGTGAAATCAGGACGCTTATTGTTACCTGGCCTGGGCAGGGTGCCTGAACCAGCGAAGGAAAGTTGTTGTTTATTAACGTACAATTTTGTTCGATAGTAAAATACAATTTAGACGAAGTGTAAACCTATTGAAGGACGATAGCGTAATCGACTTTTGCCGGATGTTCTGATTATCAATTAATTACACAGGTATTGCAGAATGGTAAAAAATAAAGTATCTGATTATGAGTTATTTATGAATTTTAGGAATTTTGTAAAACATGAAACACGTTGATTGTCAACATGTTTCACAGTGTTCCATAGTGTTCCGCAAATTAAAAATGGAACGCCCAAGCGGCAGCCTTTCAACTCATCCCGCAATTTAATTATACCTCGTCGGCATCATCTAACTGGAATAAAACTTCAACAGTAGTATTAAAAACTTTAGCCATCCGCAGCGCCAATAAAGTGGATGGGATAAATTTGCCGGTTTCGATAGAATTTAAACCCTGCCTGGAGATCCCGATGTGTTTGGCGAGGTCGGCTTGGGTCCAGTTTTTTTTGGCACGCTCAACCTTTATGGTGTTTTTCATACGCCGTATTTTCTTCGTGAAATGATCCAGCCAACAAAATAAAATAGCCAGCAATAGCATACCAGTTGCGCGTAGCCAAACCAGCCCTGGTTTGATATGTCGCAAAGGCTCAGCAAAAACAAAATTATCATCAGCAAAGCTGTTAATGCAAAACCGATAACAACGGCTTCAAATTGTACCCGTTGCTTCACCTCGTCCATTGTCGAAAAGGCTTTGATGTATTTAAAAATAAAAATACAGAACGTAACAACGGGCACTACGGCAATTGCTAAAGAAACAGGCTGGCTGAATACGTGATGCTTTAGCAGCCATACTACCGGCAAATAGGTGGCCCCGTGAATGAGGGCGTAGATGACAGATTGGGCGTTGAGGTTTGTTTTAGATTTTTCCATGATCTTGAATTGTTTAATCAATGCAAAGATAAGTAAACATTCCATAATGTCAAGTATAATTGACAAAAAGTCTACAATAATGGCTATTTGGGATGATGTCAACGCACGGGGAAAAAGCATTTTTTTAAACTAATTCCGCCAATCAAAACAGGTGTTTTCACGCACAAGAATTCAGGTGATTTTACTATCAAAGATTAAGTAGTATTACGATAGCTAATTGCCTTATCTGCAGGTAGATTTGATAAGGAATATTAAAAAATAAACTTAAATCCGACTGCCATGAAAGAAAATGTATTTACCGTTAACCTCGGCAAACTTAAGCTGACTGACGAACACAAAAGAAGTATTAATGCGGCTATACAGGCCGCTGTAGCCAAAGAGTTGGGCAATATTGTACTGCCAAAAGATGTTGCGCTGGTGCCGGTTAACAATTACCTGCACGGCCCTATTCTTAACGGCATTATTGCATGGGAGCATAGCAACATATTACAACAGGCGCAGGAACAAGCTTTGTAAAGATGTCATCGCCGAATGATAAAATAATGTGTCCTTCCAACCGGTGCAAAACCGGTTCGCTCATACTTGGCGCACGCGGGGAAGATGGAGTAGTTACCATTTTCCCCGAGCCGCTGGCTATTGATGCGGAATTTATTGAGTTGGCAAAGCAGCACCCCAACGCGGCCGAAGAACGCTTCAGGTTCACCAACAAATGCATCGAAAATGGTTGCAAACAATGGACGGGCACCGGCTGCGGGGTAGTAAGCCGTGCGGTACAGTTCCTTGATGCTGTAAACCCTATCGATCCGCATTTCCCCTGCGCTATCAGGAGCAATTGCCGCTGGTTTTTGGAAAAACAGTACGACGCCTGCAAGATTTGCCCCTATATGCTCACCGAAATTACCGAAGCCGAGGTTTCAGCATATTTTGAGGAGCGGAATTTGTAATGGTAGACTACTTATGTCAGGTGAAGTTTTTCCTCGTGTCCGTGGGCGGCGTAATCAATATCTATCAATACTTCCAGGGATATGTCCAGTTCATTAGCCAGTTCGCAAACGAAGTGGTAGGAGGGATCGACGCCGCCGGCTTCCAGTCGTTGTATGGCGTAGCGTGTTTTGCCTATTGATTCTGCAAGGGCAGCTTGCGTAATGCCTTTTGCTTTTCGCATGGCTTTTACTCTTGCGCCAAACGCTTTTAGTATTTCTTTTTTATTCATATAAGGAGTGTCTGGGAAATTTGGCCTGGCATATCGGTCATGTGTAGGTGATCTGGTCTAGTCGCCCAAATATAGCAATATTTTTCGTCTGGCGACAATATTAATTGCAAAGAAATATAAAAAATAGGTCTGATTACGTCTACCTGTTCACCAGCTGCGTTTGTATTGGCCATTGCAGACGCCGCCCGTATCAAAGCATTGCAACATGCACACAAGGCTCGTTGCAACTGGACCCCGACGGAAGAGTAAAGTCTGGCCATAATTGGGTAATAAAATATAACTGCGCAAGCAGCTATTGCGGCAGAAACTGCCTTTAAATAGGTTATTTATAACTGGCAGCCATAATTGTTGCCCGCATTTTTAACGCCCAGTTCCCTGGCTTTTTCAAAATCGGCACAGGCCGCGTTTTTTCTTTTCATTTTTATTTCGAGCAGCCCGCGCCGTTGGTAGGTGTATCCGTAAGTGGGGTTTACTTGTATGGCGCTGTCATAGTCCTTTAGGGCGGCGCTGGTGTCCTTTGTTTTTTGCTCTGCATCGGCCCTGCGACTGTACGCAAGATCGTCGGTAGGGTTAGCTTTTATTTCGTTGGTGTAAGCTTGTACGGCGCCTGCATAATCATTAAGGCCTGCCCGCGCCTCGCCGACAACAAAGTGGGGACATTTTTTTGGGTCGATTTTTATAGCGGATTCACAGTCGCTCAGGGCACCCTTATAATCCGTCAGCATAATGCGGGTAATTGCCCTATGAACATAAGCATCAAAACAGGCGCGGTTTTTTGATATCTCGACTGAATACTGATTTTCGGTTGCCTTAAGGTATTGGCTGTTTTTTGCGCTATCGCCTAGTCCGGTGAATTTTTCCGCCGGTTTATTTTTACAGGAAATAAATAACAACAACGTTAACGCAATGGCGTTAAACAGAAACCTCCGCATATTTTTAGGCCGCGAGTTTTTTAAGTCGCGAATAATTGTGATAGAACAAGTATAACAAAAATATTACATTGTAAATACATATCCGAAAGAAAAATTATTGGCTGGCCAACACGCAATTAATGTCGAGGGGCTGGTTTATGTAAGCGATTCGGAAATCGTTAGTTCTGAGTGCGCGATGCAAAACAGGAAAGATTTATCCATTATTCTTTAAGCCTTCGCGTGCCGATTTTTCCTTTTCATTTTTCTTCACTTCATTCCAAAAATTAAAAAGATCGTCGTTCATCTTAAGCGTTAAGTACACACGCTCCTCAACAGGCTTGGCCAGCCAAAGCTCCAGTTGTTTTTGTTTGACGTGTTCCGGCGTATCGTCCATCAGTTAAGGAGGTTAAAGGTGTTTAAATTGAGTTTTTTTATCCAGTGATCAACATAATCAACCTGCAAACCGTCGATCAGTTTAAGCATTCTTATGTCTTCCATTTGTATGGCCGACTGGTAGTTTTGTATCCATATCAATTTTGAAATTAGCAAATCCTCAGCTGATACAACATAAAAGTTCATATCGTAAAAATTCACTTCATGCCTCCGTTCGAATTCGGTTAATCTATACTCTTCATTTTTCAGGACTACAAAATCGGCTTTAAATCCTGAAGCATGATCAATAACATTAAATATACTCCCGCGATTTACTGCGTCTTTAACAGCAGTCTCGCTGCAGTAATACGCCCCTTCAAAATATTTTATAAAGCTTTCAATATCATCCGGCTTTAGGTGTACTACAAAGTCGATATCTTTTGTCGCTCTCGGCACAACATATACACCCATGGCAATACTGCCAGATAACATATATGGAATATGATGCATATTGAAATATTCTATGATTTTTTTAAAGAATTCAAGCACAGTTTAAAAGTATGAAAATATCAGGACGTTTAGCATGTGATGCCATACATTTTACTGGTGCGCAAATCCCAGTCGCATCAGGCCTCCCTGTATTTCCGGACAACTCATGAACAACTTCCATATTAAGCCGCTGCGGTAGTTTTCAATCATTACCACAATAGGTCCCTGGTCAATAGCCAGGTGCGTTTTCGCATACCAGTTATGGGTTTCGCTAAAGCCATCAGCAAAGCCGTATGGCCCCCAAATTTTATCGCCAAGGTCGTAATAAAAATGCTTTAAAGCCTGCATGGAGTATTCCGGCGTGTACGGAAATGATGATAAGGCCGCTGTCGGCTGTATTACGCCCCGGTCGTCTTCGGGGCAATGGGCCACATAACCCTTAAAGCTGTCGCCGGCGGTAAGGCCCCAGCAGTTGGCGCCATAGCCTTTATACTTTTTGGGGTTTTCCATACAATATTCGCGGTTAATCAGGGTGTGGTTTTTAGTTTGTTCGGCGTAATCAATGCCATTATCGTCCTTTAAACCATTCGGATTAATACCCATATAGGTGTACTGCTCAAAAAACAGCGGGCCGCCCTTCTCATAATTGCCCAAGGGCAGCGTTATGCCATAATACGATTTGCCGTTCTTCCAGCCGTTCCCTTTAACCCACGAGTTTTCGTATAATTCTTTTGAAATTGGATGAACGGGAGAAGAAGCCGCCACAATATAAGTGATCAGTGCTTCATCGTACCCAAACACCGGGAAATTCATATCAAAATCATTATCGGGGCTCCAGTGCCAGTACAACAGTTTGTTGTCGCCTTTGCTGTGCCAGTTCCAGTCGGCGGATGTCCACATCTGGCCTACACGGTTGCGGAAATATTTTTCCAGCGGGGTATCGCCATTAAAATATTGTCGCGCAGTTAACAGGCCCATAAACAGGTAGGAAGTCTCTACAATGTCGGCGCCATCATCAAGGCGGCCAAAAGGAATGGTTTTCCCGGTGGCGCCATTCATAAAATGCGGATAAATGCCATGGTAACAATCAGCTTTAATCAGAAAATCAACAATTTTTACCAGGCGTTTCAAGGCTGTATCGCGGCCTATCCAACCCCGGTTTACAGCTACAACCGTACTCAGGATGCCAAACCCTGTACCACCCATGGCACAGGCTTCCGGACCGAATGTACCTTTGCTAAAATTAGGGTCGTCATCCGCTTCGTTAATATAATCCCAGTAATATTCTGCTTTGACGGTATTATCTCTTTCGCGCGCCATACCGCTCACCGGGTGCCCAAACTCCCAGAAATACCGGAATGTTTGGCGCTGAACAATATCCAGCAAAGCGGAATCAGAAATATTGCGCACAATGCCCACCGGAACTATCGCAGTTTTTTCAACCTTTAATTTTTTAGGCAGATGTTGCGCATATAAATTAAATGAAAATGAACCAAAAAGGGTCAACGCAAACAGAAAACGAAACATGGCACGTGGTTTTATAATGGTAAGGCAAGGTACGGCATTATCCGCAAAAAACAGACCTGGCCTTTCATCAAAACCAAGTCTTTTATTAATTCACAACGGCCTCAAATTTTCAAATTATCAATTACCCAATTTTCAAATTATCAAATCGGCACATTATCAAATCCCCTCACACCTTTTTAAAAGCAAAGTAGCCAAATGATACCAGTAAAAATACATGAAGCGCAACCGGTATCCAGCCCATTACGCTCATTACACCATTAAGGGTTGCCATTAATACTACCGGCGTATCGCACAAATTGTAAATAAAGCTACCGATCATGATGTTGCGTTGCGTGCGGTCGATTAAGGGGGCATTCCGGTTGGTGTAAAAAATTAAAAGCGTAGGCAACCTGGGCCGAACCAAGCAACCTGGTCATAAAGGCGCCGCCGGCATCAAGCTTAACGCCATAGGTAGTCATAAACAAAGCCGGAATAAGGAGCAACCCCAGACCAAAGCCCAGGTAAATAATGGCCCAGATAATTGAAAATGCTGAAAGTTTCATTTTAAAGCGATTTTAGGTTTAAATAATACTGTTAATGGTTTATAATGAACTATTTACGGAATAATTTTTCACGTGGTTTTTCAAAATATAAAACAAAAAAGACCCGGCTTTCATCAAACCGGGTCCTTATATAATATAAAATGGAAAATCAGAAAGGGCCTTTGAGCTTTCGCCTTTTACCTTTCAGCCTATTTGCCGCTCCACACATTGTTTTTCCTGTCAACATCAGGTAACTGGTGATCAGGATCTATTTCAAGAGCGGTAATGGTTGAGGTTGACGGATAAATAAATGTCCAGGTACCTGCACGTTGCCAAATATTTACCGGCAGGTGCAATATTTCGGTTTTGCCGTTTGCCTGGGTAACTTTAAGGTCAACAGGCATAGCCAGTTTTTCCTTGTTCACCAGGGTTATCTGGGCGCCGTTTGCGGCATCATCCTTTACATATTTAACGCCTTGTACCGCCTGGTCAAGTTTCCAGGTGGTAAAGAACCAGGGCTGGAAGAACCAGTTAAGATCCTCGCCTGATGCATCGTTCATCGCCCTGAAAAAGTCATAAGGCAGTGGGTGCTTAAATGCCCAATGTTTAATATATTCATGAAAAGCAAAGTCAAAACGATCAGGACCTAAAACCACATTGCGCAGCATATCAAGCCCCATCGAAGTTTTAACATAATATTGGCCATACTCATTTTGTGCTTCCGGGGCTACCATCAGCGGGTCTTTTTCACGCAGCATCATGCGCGAAATTTGGTTTGCAGGCCTGTTTTTGCTGTTCCAATACTCGCCGTTGTTAAATTTCTCGGTAGCATACTGGTTAATAAAGGTGTTAAAGCCTTCATCCATCCACATATATTTACGCTCGTTTGAACCAACAATCATCGGGAACCAGTTGTGGCCAATTTCATGCGTGATATCGCCCCAAAGGCCGCCATTTTTCAAGTTGCTCAAGCAAAATATAATGCCGGGATATTCCATACCTAAAGCCACGCCCGATACACTTACTGCCGAATTCCATGGATATTCAAAATATTCGCCTGAGTATATTTCCATGCTGTTTTTCAGGTATTCGGTGCTGCGTCCCCAGGAATCGTTGCCTGCGCTTTCAGCAGGGTAGGTGCTCATGGCAATACCCTTGCGGCCCGACGGGAAATTAACCCGTGCTGCGTCCCAAATAAATGCCTGCGATGCTGCCCACGATACATCGCGGGTGTTCAGCATTTTAAAATGCCAGGTTAAGTTGCCTTTAAAAGGATGTGTTTCAGGCTTTCCAACTTCATCCGGGTTAATGATCATCACAGTTTTATCGCTGTTGCGGGCATCAGCCAGCCGGCTTTGCTGTTTAGCCGATAAAACCTGTGCAGCATTTTGCAAATCACCCGAGCCGGCAACCGTCATGGTAGCAGGGGCGGTGATGTAGTAGTCATAGTCGCCATAATCACAGTAAAATTCGCCCAGGCCCATATAAGGCAGGGTATTCCAGCCCTCTACATCATCGTAAACGCACATGCGGGGGTACCACTGCGCAATTTCGTAAACATAGCCGTCTTTAAATTTCTTGCGGCCCATACGGTCGGCGCCATAAAACGGAATAGAAAAACTGTAGTTAACTTTTACCTGTATTTTTTCGCCTTTGACGCCCATGGGTGTATTTAGGCGGACCTGCATGCGGGCATCGGTTATTACCGGTGTAACGCTATAAGTTTGGCCTTTATAATTTACGGATACTGATTGGATCTGGTAACCGCCGCGGCTAAAACCCCTTACATCGAAACGGTCGCCGCCGATAGGAACGGTAGCCGCGCCGCGCGAATCAGGCCTGAACAGGTTCTGATCAAGCTGAAGCCACAAATAATCCAGGTTATCCGGGCTGTTATTGGTATAGGTAATAACCACTTCGCCGGTAATAGTAGTGTCCTGCGCAGTTTCGTTCAGGCTGGCCTTTATCAGGTAGTCTGCACGGTTTTGCCAGTAATGCTGTCCTGGCTGACCACTTGCCGAGCGCGTATCGCCGGTGGTAGTTGGCCATACAATAGGGCCGAACACCTCGTTGTGGTCGTATTTAACAGAGTCGGTTGGCGTTTGTGCCAATGCCGTTGTAGCGGTAATCAGGAGTAATCCCATGCCGCTCAATAAATAATTGAGTTTTGGATGAATCATTGTTACTATGATTTTTTAAGAAGTCAGTTTTTTTAGAAGTTTGATATTATCGGCGGCAAATTAACCAAATAAATTGCGGATTTGATAATTTGTATAAAGGATGATACAAAAAAGAAAAAATGGGTGATAGTAGACCTCTGTGATCAAACTCTAAACCTTGCGAGTTCACTCATATTGGAGCGGAAAGTCTCTTAAATTAGCATTCTCGTAGTTGCTAATTAAACCCCCTAATATCTCAAGTTCATCACCCTCCGGTGTATTTAGTTCCGCATCGAAAATAATCTCGAGCCTCTTTAGGGCATCCTGGTAATCCGCTTCGGTTTTTATAAGTTTAATATTCACTATTTTGTATTGTGGTAAATTTTATCCAAAATACGATTTTTAGATGATAGAAATTAATACCTCCTTTTGTAAAACTTTTCTCACCTCCGTTTATTTAAACTAAAAGTTCGTATTATGCCGCTTTTATACCAGCGCTTAATTTACCATGAATAGTCTTGCCAATTCCACCTCGCCATATTTACTGCAGCATGCCAACAACCCGGTTAACTGGTATCCATGGGGGCCTGTGGCCCTGCAAAAAGCTAAGGACGAAAATAAACTGATACTGGTGAGCATTGGCTATTCGGCCTGCCACTGGTGCCACGTTATGGAGCACGAAAGTTTTGAGGACGAAAGCGTAGCCGCTGTAATGAACGAGTATTTTGTTTGCATTAAGGTTGATCGTGAGGAGCGCCCCGATGTTGACCAGGTGTATATGAGTGCAGTGCAATTGATGAGCGGCAGGGGAGGATGGCCCCTCAATTGCATTTGCCTTCCCGATCAGCGGCCCATATACGGGGGGACCTATTTTCGTAAAAACGATTGGACGAGCCTGCTTTTTAACCTTGCCGATTTCTACAAAAATAAACCCGATGAGGCCGATGAATACGCTATAAGGTTAACCGAAGGTATCCGTCAATACGAATCGGTAGCGTTTGTAAGTGAGCAACCGGAATATAAAAAGGACGACCTGGAGCCGATCATCAGTAACTGGAAAAAATATTTTGATAAAACAGAAGGCGGCATAGGCATCCAGCCCAAGTTCCCGATGCCCAATAATTGGGTGTGTTTAATGCGCTATGCCCATTTGGCCGGCGACGAAAATGTTGCCCATGCGGTTAAACTTACGCTGCATAAAATGGCGTTTGGCGGCATTTATGATCACCTGGGCGGCGGTTTTGCACGGTATTCGGTCGACGATCATTGGCATGTGCCGCATTTCGAAAAGATGCTGTATGATAATGCCCAACTGTTAAGCCTGTATGCCGAAGCTTATACCTGGAACCCCGATCCGCTTTATAAAAAAATAGCGGGCGAGATCATTGATTTTACTTTAAGGGAATTAACGTCGCCAGAACTTGGTTTTTACTCGGCACTGGATGCCGACAGTGAAGGCAAAGAGGGCAAGTTTTATATTTTCACCAAAACCGAAATTGAAGAAATACTGGGTGATGATGCTGCCTTGTTCTGCATTTATTACAACATAACGGATGATGGCAACTGGGAGGAAGAAGAGTCGAACGTTTTTTTCAGAAAGGAAAGTGATGAGACATTAGCAGGAAAAATAGGCTTGCCGGTTGATGAATTACTGGAAAAGATTGAAGCATCCCGCCAAAAAGTATTCGACGACCGCAGTAAAAGGGTGCGGCCCGGTCTCGATAATAAAATCCTCGCCTCCTGGAATGGTCTGATGCTGAAAGGTCTGTGCGATGCTTATCGCGCGTTTGATAACCATGAATATTTGGACATTGCTCAAAAAAATGCCGCGTTTATTTTAGGTAACCTGGTAAATAAAGAGGGACGGTTGAGCAGGATTTACCATTCAAAAGAAAAAGAACCATCCTTTCTCTCCAAAGGAGAAGGCAGTGGTGAGGCTCCTATCGCCTTTTTAGATGACTATGCCAATATTGCCGATGCGCTTATCGCTCTTTATGAGGTTACCTTCAATGAAGATTGGCTTACACAAGCTAAAAAGCTGGTTGATATAGCCATTGCGCATTATTACGATGCAGGGAAAGGTATATTTTACTATACAGCCGATGACGACGAACAATTGATAGCCCGCAAGTCCGAGATTATGGATGGGGTAACCCCGGCTTCAAATTCGGTGATGGCGCGCAACCTTAAAAAACTTGGCTTGTTATTTGATAACGAACAATACCAGGCCATTTCGGCACAGTTGCTACGTAATATTGTTCCGCATTTGGCCAGGTACGGTTCTTCCTATTCCAATTGGATCATGTTGCTGCAGGAGGAAATTTTTGGCACTTATGAAATTGCCGTTACCGGCGAAGGCTATGCCGGAATGCGGCGCGACCTGGAAAAAAAATACATTCCAAACAAAATTATCTTGGGCGGTAAAAAAGGAAGTTTACCTTTGCTGCAGGATAAGTTTGGCACTGTAACACAAATATTTATTTGTAAAGATAAAACCTGCGGCCTGCCCGCATTAAACATTGACGACGCACTAACACAAATCGGACCGTTGATTTAGGTGAATACCTGATTTCGCTGATTGCCATTATAAGGGAATCAACGCAATCCATAAATCAAAAAAATCAGCGGTCATTAACGACGCACTAACACAAATCGGACAGTTGATTTAGATGAATGCCTGATTTCGCTGATTGCCATTATAACGGAATCAACGTAATCCATAAATCAAAAAAATCAACGGTCATAAATAAAAAATAATGAATATAAAACCACAACACGTAGTGTCATTAACTTACGACCTGTACGTTAAACAGGAAGACGGCTCCGAAGCTTTAGAGGAAAGCGCGACCGAAGAGCAACCGCTCACATTTTTATACGGAGCGGGCCAGATGCTTCCGAAGTTTGAAGAAAACTTAAGCGAACTTTCAACAGGCGACAGCTACGAGTTTCGTTTATCGGCCGAAGACGCTTACGGCGAATACGACGAAGAAGCGGTAGCCAACCTGCCTATCGAAATGTTTAATGGTACCGAGGTACCCGAAATTGGCAGCATCCTTCCTTTGCAGGATAATAACGGCAACCGTTTTCAGGGCCAGGTAGTCTCTGTAGCCGAAGATTCGGTTATAGTTGACCTTAACCACCCGATGGCCGGCCAGGAGCTTCATTTTAAAGGCAATATTTTAAATGTTCGCCCTGCCACCCCCGAAGAATTGTCACACGGCCATGCACATGGTCCCGATGGACATCATCATCACTAAAAATTACTAAACAAAACAGTTCTTAATTAATACAGGGATTAATCCCCTTGTTGTTAATTGCACTGGTTTATATAAACCGCGTTTTGCTTGCCTGCAGGGTAATCGGAACGCGGTTTTTTAGTATTTGCAAATTCATTTCTGCGGATTTCTGCGTTTATCTCAAAAAAAGCAAAAATATTTTCCGCAATCGATTGCGTTATCAAAAAATAGTCTAATTTAGTCGCTGTGAAACCTGAATTATAAACTCGCCTTTGTTCCGGCAAAATTTATCAATTCCCTCTTTGTTATAATAAGAATAGCAGATGCATATCATTGCTGCGTAAATAGAAGGGCCAAATATTCATAAAAGAATATTATAAAATTTGAAAAACAAGATTTTATACTTTATAATTGTCAAACCAACATTAAAAAACCAAAAATTAAAAAATGAAGACACTAAGCTCCGGAGACTACATTGTATTTATTATATACTTTTTGATAGTATCCATTTATGGTTATTGGGTTTACCGGCGCAAGCATAATCTGGATGTTTCGTCCAAAGGTTACTTTCTGGCCGAAGGAACGCTAACATGGTGGGCGATTGGCGCATCACTGATAGCATCCAATATCTCTGCCGAGCAAATGGTAGCGATGAATGGGTCAGGGTTTAGTATGGGCCTGGCGATTTCGGCCTACGAATGGATGGCCGCCGCCACACTGGTGTTGGTAGCCATATTTTTTATCCCTGTTTATCTTAAAAATAAAATATTTACCATGCCGCAGTTCTTAAATCAGCGGTATAATGGTACAGTAGCCATGATAATGGCCGTATTTTGGCTTTTGCTTTATATTATCGTAAACCTCACCTCTATCCTTTACCTGGGTGCATTAGCCATTCATGGTATTTCCGGTATCAATATAGATACATGTATATGGTCGCTGGCCATTTTTGCGGTAATTATTACGCTTGGCGGGATGAAAGTTATTGGCTATACTGATGTTATACAGGTTTTCTTTTTGATATTGGGAGGTTTGGTAACAACTTATATCGCGGTAACCCAGGTAGCCGAGCACTTTGGAAGCCCCGGTTTCCTGAACGGTATCAATTTGATGAAAGAGCACGCCACAGACCATTTTGAAATGATATTTAAGCGCGACAATGCGCATTATAGCGATTTACCGGGAATTTCGGTACTGATTGGCGGTTTGTGGATCACTAACCTTAACTATTGGGGCTGTAACCAATACATTACGCAAAGAGCGTTGGGTGCCGATTTGCCAACCGCGCGAAAAGGAATTTTATTTGCGGCTTTCCTTAAATTATTGATGCCCGTTATCGTGGTATTACCAGGTATCGCTGCTTTTATACTGTACAAAGAAAACGTATTTCATACGCAAATGATGCGCAATGGAGAACTGAATCCCGACAATGCGTATCCTACCATGCTTAATTTGTTACCGCATTGGTTCAAGGGCCTATCATTTGCAGCTTTAACTGCGGCTATTGTTGCTTCTTTGGCTGGTAAAGCCAATAGCATAGCTACAATCTTTACGCTTGATATCTACAAAAAGAAAATCCGCCCGGATGCCGAGGATAAAAAGTTAGTAGTTGTTGGCAAAATCGTAGTTGTTACTGCAATGGTGATAGGGATTTTGATCTCGCCGCATTTGGGTATCGATAAGGGCGGGTTTAAATTTATACAGGAGTACACCGGTTTTGTTTCTCCGGGTATATTTGCCATGTTCATCCTTGGTTTTTTCTGGAAAAAAGCCACCTCGAACGCCGCATTATTTGCAACCATTGGTGGTTTTATAATGTCCGTTATTTTGAAAATATTACCACTTCATGTTAATCTTGAACCACTTAAGAGTATTGGTTTTTCAACGCTGGTAACGCAAAATGACGGCGTAACAAAACTTTACGAAATTCCGTTTCTTGACCGTATGGGTATCGTATTTATCATATGTTTGATAGGTATGTATATCATTTCGATGATCGAAAATAGCAAGGGTTTAAGGCCAAATGCGCTTGAAGTTGATACCAAAATGTTTAAGGTATCTACAGGTTTTGCAGTTGGTGCGTTGATAATAGGGGGTATCCTTACTGCATTGTATACACTATTGTGGTAAACGCCATTAACCCATAAAAGAAAAAGGGGCGACAAATTTCCAAATTTGTCGCCCCTTTTACCTTTTACCTTTTACCTTTTACCTTTTACCTTTTACCTTTTACCTTTTACCTTTTACCTTTCACCTTTCACCTTTTACCTTTCACCTTTCACCTTTTACCATTCACCTTTCACCTTTCACCTTCCCCGTTCCCCTCAATAAAAGTCCAGCTTACCAAACGGGCTTACATAACATTTAATAATTATCCTCGACATAACCGGCTCGCCGTTTAAGGTTGCCGGCCTAAAAATCCTGTCTTCCAGGCTAAAAAGGTTAATATCCATATGG
>Ga0207667_10001067_pt1 | contig 34741 bp, 31 predicted proteins | sample KBSCornC52_FD_184301 | JGI IMG/M metagenome (GOLD analysis project Ga0207667, IMG submission 184301) | Corn rhizosphere microbial communities from Kellogg Biological Station, Michigan, USA - KBS Corn C5-2 (SPAdes) (version 2) | ecosystem: Host-associated > Plants > Roots > Rhizosphere > Soil ...
AGGGTGCGTAGCTTGGCGTCGTCGAAATTCGTTTGCTTGACGCGCAGCGCTGCGTAGAAATTGCGCACGGCCACTAGGGTGTTCTGCTCGTAGGCGAAGTGCAGCCGGACGGAGGCAAAGAGCATGATGACAGTTGCCGTCACCCAGAGCAATCGGACGGTCCAGCCCGAATGCCAAAGGCACGCCAGCACCAGGAGAGAAGTAAAGAAGCAGACAACGGCGATGTCGTAGTTGAACGAAAATACGGCCGGGAACACCAGCGCCACGACGAATGAACCAACCGCGCCTCCAGCGGCGAACAACAGGTAGAACATAGTGGATTCAGAGGCGCGCCGCGGGCGCAGCAGGTATGCCTGGCTGTGAAGAAACAGCCCTGCAAAAAACAGCTCGATGAGCACGAAGGCAATCCCGAGTCGCAGCGGCAGGGTAACGTCAACCCGCGAAACCATATAGATGGTGCTTGCCAGCATGACTGCGAAAGACCGCGCGACGATCAACGGCGGCAGCAGGCGCGGATACTCGAATGCGATGATGATCGAAAGCAGGTAGACGCTCAGCGGCAGGATCCAGAATAGCGGGATGGCGGCCAGATTCGACGTAATGAAACTGGTGATTGCAGCCAGTTGCATCGATGCGCCCATGGGCAGCAGAAACCAAAGCCATTTGTGCCAGGTGGGTGACGCAACGTCTTCGGGGTCAGCAACTACTTCGGCATCAGGGGCCTCTGGCGCGGCGCTGCTTATTGCAGAGCGCGAACGCAGGGTCAGGCTGGCGGCGAGCGCGACAAAGAAGCAAAATCCCCACGACCACCCCACACGCTGTTCATGGAGCGTGAACTTTGGCTCGATCAGCGCTGGGTATGCAGCCAGGGCTAGCAGTGAGGCGAGGTTGGAAAGCGCGAACAACTTGTAGGGAACCGGTCCGGCCTCAACCCGCGACCACCAGTACTGCAGAAGGGGACTGGTGGCCCCGAGCGCAATGAACGGAAGGCCGATCCAAAGCGTGAGCGCGTAGAAGATGGTGGTGACGGGGTGATCGGCCCCGCTGCTTAGATCGATTGAGCCGAATGCCCAATACACCGCCAGCCCAAGCGTAGCTGCGAGCAAAAGGAGGTGCAGAGCCCATTGGCGAAAGCGGGCCAGCCAATGCGCGTAGGCGTAGGCGCAGAGGAGCGCTGTCTGAAAGAAAACGAGACAGGTGATCCAAACGGCGGCAGAACCGCCGAGCACCGGGACAAGTTGCTTGGCTACGATTGGCTCAACAAGAAAGAGCAGGAACGCAGCCAGAAAGATTACAACTGCAAAGTGAAACCGCGTTCCTGTCATTTGGAAAGACTACATTAGTCCTTTTGGTCTGCTGAAGCGATTTTCGCCTCGGCTTCGGAAATAACGCGCAGCGCTTCGGTGTAAGCTTCTTCGCTTTCGCCCGCATTGTTCCAGAGATTCAGACCGCGATCGAGTTGCTGTTCCGCACGCGGCACATCGATCTCCGAAGGCTTCAGTGCATCTTTAGCCAGAATCGTCACACGCTCAGGAAGCACTTCAACAAAGCCCCAGCTGACGTTGTAACGTGATTCGCCCGTAATGCCTTCGTCGCCGCTCGCTCCGCCGCCATGCACAATCACGTCGCCCGCGCCCAGTTCGGCAACCAGGGGCGCGTGGCCGTAGAGCACCTCAAAGTAGCCCGATTTAGAGGGCAGATCCACCGAATCGGCTGTTTGCTCAAAAAGGATGCGCTCAGGAGTCACCAGCCGTACGTGGATTCGGTTTGTGTCGTCAGCCATAAATGCCTTTCAGCCGCCAGCTTTTCCACTCCGAGCCTTTAGCTGTCGCTAGAGACTCGTGGCTAGAAGCTGCGTTTCCTAAGCCGTAGCCTTTAGTTGCTCGGCCTTTGCCAGCACGTCTTCGATACCGCCTTGCATGTAGAACGCCTGCTCGGGGATATCGTCGTACCTGCCTTCGATGAGTTCCTTGAAGCTGCGCACCGTGTCGGCAATCTTGACGTACTTGCCGGGAATTCCGGTGAACTGTTCAGCCACATGGAACGGCTGCGAAAGGAACTTCTGCACTTTGCGGGCGCGCGCAACCGTAAGCTTGTCTTCTTCAGAAAGTTCGTCGATGCCAAGGATGGCGATGATGTCCTGCAGATCTTTGTACCGCTGCAGAATGCGCTTCACGCCTTGTGCAACATCGTAATGATCTTGCCCGACGATGCGCGCAGAGAGGATTCGCGAAGTAGATGCAAGCGGGTCGACCGCAGGATAGATTCCGAGCTCCGACAGCGGACGGCTCAAAACTGTGGTTGCGTCGAGGTGAGCAAAAGTGGTGGCCGGCGCCGGATCCGTTAAATCGTCAGCAGGCACGTACACAGCCTGCACCGAGGTGACGGAGCCCTTGCTGGTGGATGTGATTCGTTCCTGCAGTTCACCCATTTCGGTGGCCAGGTTTGGCTGATAGCCCACGGCCGAAGGCATGCGCCCCAGAAGCGTGGAAACTTCAGAGCCGGCCTGCGTGAACCGGAAGATATTATCGATGAAGAGCAACGTGTCAGAGCCTTCGACGTCGCGAAAGTACTCGGCGACAGTGAGGGCGCTGAGGGCCACGCGGAGTCGGGCTCCGGGCGGCTCGGTCATCTGGCCATAAACCAATGCGCATTTGGAGTTGGCGAAATCGCCAGGCTTGATGACGCCGGACTCAGTCATTTCGACCCAGAGATCGTTGCCCTCGCGGGTACGTTCGCCAACGCCACCGAAAACCGAATAGCCGCCGTGATTCTTGGCAACGTTGTTGATGAGTTCCATGATGACGACGGTCTTGCCGACGCCAGCGCCGCCGAACAGGCCGATCTTGCCGCCCTTCAAAAAGGGCTGAATGAGATCGATGACCTTGATGCCGGTCTCGAACATCTCTTCATGCGTCGTCTGCTCGTCGAACAAGGGCGCGGGCCGGTGAATGGGCATGCGCATGTTTTCGCCGATCGGGCCGAGGTTATCGACCGGGTCGCCGATGACGTTGAGCACGCGGCCAAGCGTCTGTTTGCCGACCGGCATGCTGATGGGACCGCCAAGGTCAATGGCCTTCATACCGCGGACCATGCCGTCAGTGGCTTCCATGGCGACGCTGCGCACACGACCCTCGCCCAAGTGCTGCTGCACTTCGAGGATCACGCTGATGGGCGTGGGTACGTTGAAGCCCTCGCTGGTGACGCGCAGTGCCTGGTAAATCGGCGGCATCTTCGCTTCTTCAAACTGCACGTCTACGGCGGGGCCGGAGACCTGAATCACTTTGCCGATGTTCTCTGCCATTGTTCTTTGCCTTCTTAATTCAAAGCTTCAAGCTTTCAGCTATTAGCTCTTAGCCTCTTCTTCTTCACCTCAGCCTTTGCGCTTTTTCAGCAGTTGGTTCCGCGCGAAAGGCTAAAAGCTTAATGGCTAACCGCTAAATGCTGCTTCTTACAGCGCCGCGGCGCCGGATACAATCTCAATAATTTCTTTGGTGATGGCCGCCTGGCGCACGCGGTTCATGTGCAGCGTGAGCGAGTCGATCATCTCCGAGGCGTTGTTGGTTGCTGAATCCATCGCAGTCATACGGGCCGCATGTTCAGCGGCAACCGACTCCGTCATGGCGTGATACAGCACTGCAAAAACAAATTGCGGCAGCAGGCCGTTGAACAGTTCCTCGGCAGGCTGCTCGTAAATGTAATCCACATTCGCGGTACCAAACTTCTTTGCTTCTTCATCGGCGTCGCGGGTGTCGGCGGGTTCAATCTCAATACCAGCGGACAGGGCCGCCTGGGCAGCACGCTCGCGCTGTTCCGGCGTTGGCTCCACAGCCCCGGTAATCTGCGGGCTTGAAAGATTCATAAGAGGCAACAGGCGCTCCACGACAACACGCTGTGCAATGACCGATTTGAATTCGTTGTAGACGATGTAGACAGCGTCGATTTCCTCGTGCGTGTAACGTGCCATGAGGCTCTCAGCAAGTTCGTGAACGCGGCCGGGTTCAAGCTTAAGCAGCATGCCGGTGTGGTCGCCCGTGACTTCAACGGCTGCATTGCGCTCTCTTATCTGGCCCACTACGCCGTTCTCGTCGGCCCGTTCGGTGTAAACCGCGGCAGGGTAGCGGCGGCGCATCTGGTCGCGGCCCTTACGGCCCACGGCCTCTATATCGATCTGCTTGTCAGCGTTGCCGGCAATAAACTGGAAGGCAGTCTTGAGGATGTTGGCATTGAACCCGCCGGCAAAGCCTTTATCGCCGCTGATAACGACGAGCAATACGCGCTTCTCAGGGCGGGTGACAAAGAGCGGATGGCGCAGATTGCCGCTCCGCTCGTCAAAAAGTGCGACACGGTGGGTCAGCGACTGAAGCACGCTGGTGATCATTTTGGCGTAGGGCCGAGCCGCCATGGCCCGCTCTTGCGCGCGGCGCAGCTTGGCCGCCGAGACCATCTTCATGGCCTTGGTGATCTGCCGCGTGTTCTTCACGCTTGCGATCCGCCGCCGTAAATCTAAAACATTCGCCATTCTCTTAGCTCTCGCTTTCAGCCTTCAGCTGTCAGCTCATCTTCTTGCTGCCAAATTCTGCGCCAAAGCTTCTTGGCTCGGAGCTGAAAGCTCAGGCTGACAGCTCGCGGGTCTAACTAGTCAGCAGCAACAGCAGATTCCAAGTCCGCCTTAAAATTGGCGGAGTACTCTTTCAGGGCGGCGTGCAGGCGGCTGCGCAGGTCATCATCGAGCTGCTTCTTGGTGGTCAAATCGGCCATCAGCGCGCTTTGTGCATTGTCGAAATACCTGTAAAGGCCATCTTCGAAGGCGCGAATATCAGTGACTTTGATGTCATCAAGATAGCCCTGGGTTCCGGCAAACAGAACCACGGTCTGCTGCTGCCAGCTGAGCGGATGAAACTGCGGTTGCTTCAGCAGTTCTGTCAGTCGCTGCCCGCGATTGAGCTGCTTCTGCGTGAGCGGGTCAAGATCGGAACCGAACTGCGCGAACGCAGCGAGTTCACGATACTGTGCAAGATCGAGCTTCAGGGTCGAACCTACCTGCTTGACTGCCTTGATCGCCGCTGAAAATCCTACGCGCGAAACCGACAATCCGACGTTCACAGCCGGACGTACGCCGGAGTTAAATAGATCGGTTTCAAGGAAGATCTGGCCGTCGGTAATGGAAATAACATTGGTCGGAATGTATGCGGAGAGATCGCCCGCCTGCGTCTCGATGACGGGTAGAGCCGTGAGTGAACCGCCCCCCTTTTCTTTGCTCATCTTGGCCGAGCGCTCGAGCAGGCGGGAGTGGAGATAGAAAACGTCGCCCGGGTAAGCTTCGCGGCCCGGCGGACGGCGGAGGAGCAGAGAAATCTCGCGATACGCCATAGCGTGCTTCGAGAGATCGTCGTACATCACAAGCGCATGCTTGCCGTTATCGCGGAAGTACTCGGCGATGGCCGTGGCAGCGTAAGGTGCCAGGTACAGCATCGGCGCGGGCTCAGAGGCAGATGCAGCCACGATGATGGTGTGACCCATGGCGCCGGCTTCAGTCAGCGTCTGCACAACCTGGGCGATCGATGAGCGCTTCTGGCCAATGGCGCAGTAGACGCAGATCAGATCGTTCTTGGCGTTGTTGATGATGGTATCGAGCAGGACGGCGGTCTTGCCGGTCTGGCGGTCACCGATGATCAGCTCGCGCTGGCCGCGGCCGATCGGGATCATGGCATCGATGGCTTTGAGGCCCGTTGCCATAGGTTCGCGGACACCCTGGCGATCAATGATGCCAGGAGCGATGCGTTCGACGGGCAGCGTCTGTGTGGTAGCCACGGGGCCCTTGTCGTCAATGGGCGTACCCAGCGCATTCACCACGCGGCCAATCATGGCGTCGCCCACCGGCACAGAGAGAATCTTGCCTGTGCGCTTGACCTCGTCGCCTTCCCTGAGTTGCGTGAATTCACCGAGAATCACAGCGCCCACCTGGTCTTCTTCCAGGCTGAGCGCCAATCCGGCAATCCCGTGCGGAAAACTGAGCAACTCGCCGGCCATCACCTTGTCCAACCCATGCAGGCGGGCAATGCCGTCGCCCAGGGATGTGATGGTTCCAACTTCGTCCACCTGGACTTTCGAATCGTAATTCGCGATCTGCTCGCGTAGAAGCTGCGTAATCTCGTCTGCTTTGATCTGAGCCATTTCAGTCAACAGTGATCAGTGGCCAGTACTTAGCTTTTCGCCGCGAGGCGCGAATCGCCAATCTGTAACCGCTGAAGTCCTGCCTCCATTAAGTTCGTGCTTTCAGGTCCGTTTCAATTACTTTGCCGCCGCAGATGAATTGCTTCGGCCATGAACTTTGAATCCTGGACCAATCACGGTCCAGTTACCGGCATTCAACCGGCAATAAGCGAGTCTCTCAAACGGTCAAGCCTTCCCCGTACCGAACCGTCATAAACTGTCGACCCGAGGCGAACCACGGTACCACCGAGGATAGACGCGTCGAGTTTGAAACGTGCTTCAACTTTACCGCCTGCCAGCTTGCTAACCTCGGCGAGAAGAGCTTCGCGCTCCTTCGCGTCCAGTTCGCGCGCCGTGACAATCTCCGCAGAATGAACTCCCATCTGCTCCTGCAACAGCCTGCGATAGCTTTCAGCTACCTCGCTCACCTGGGCGATACGGTTGTTAGAAATCAGCACTGCGATCAGGTTGCGTAGTTCCTTCTGCATGCCGATCTTCGCATTGAGCTTGTCGAGGATGGCCACCTTCTCATTGACGGCAATGGCCGGGTTCTCAAAAAAATTGCGCAATTCGGGGCTGCCGGTCCAGGTAGCAAGAAAATCGGTCAGCTTCTGGTCAACGGCAACGGTGTCGAGTTTGGCGGCCGTGACTACATCGGCGAAGGCGTTGGCATAACGGGAAACGAATGCGGCCATTACTATTGCCCTCCGTCTGGTTTAGAGCCATTGCGGGCAACATTGCCGATGAACTCGGAAATCAGGGCACGATCAGCGTCAGGCGATAGCGTCATCCGCTTCGCCGCCTGCTCAACTGCAAGGTCGGCGGCAAGGTGCCGCAGGTTGCGGCGAGCCTGCGCAACAGCAACACTTAATTCCTGCTCTGCCGACTCGACGATGCGGGCGCTCTCTTCCGCTAAGGAAGCCTTCACGCGCTTTTCGTCTTCCAGGCTTTCCTGTTCAACTTGCGCCTGCAGCTTTTTGATGTCGTCATCCAGACCGGCCAGCTTCTCTTCAACTGCGCGCAGGCGGGCGTTCGCCTCTTCAGTGGCCCGACGAGCGGTTTGCAGATTGTGACCTAGCGTCTGCGAGCGCTTGCGGAAGATCTTGGGAAGCACTCGTCCGAGCGGAATTCCGACCAACAAAACAATGATGAGAAAATTCGCAATCTGGTAGATGGTGGATGCGGTTTCAACACCGATGTTTAAGTTCCGCGCAGTCCACTTCACGATCGGACCACCGGTCAGGAACACCTCGTTCTGCTCTTCCTGCGAGGGGCGCTCATCGAGCGCCGCTGTGCCGACCGTAGAGGCGGGATAATCGCCGGTGCCTGGCGCCATCTGCTGCGGTGCAGCCAGCAACGGAGAAGAAGTGAGCACCAATGCGGCCAAACCCAACAGCAAAAACCGGGAAATGAAATTGGATGAATTTGGAAACAAAACACAGGATTTTAAGCGATTCGTCAACGGGACCCCCCGACGCCTACGGGCAGCACGGCGCGGACAACCTGACCTGCCAGATCGTCTGCAGAGGCCTGAATTGCCCGTTTTGCGGCTGCAGTCTCCGCCTCAATCTCAGTTTTCGCCTCGTTCAATCTTTGTCCGGCGGCTTTTCGGGCAGCATCTAAGGCCGCGTCCCGTTCTGCGTTCCACTGTCGAAGGCGCTGCTCGCGAATCTTGTAAACCTCGGCCCGGGCCTGACGGAGCCTGGTTGCATATTCCGCGGTGCGCTCTTCAGCATTGGCGATCGCCTTCTGAGCGGCTTCCATTGCGCCCTCGGTCAACTCGCGACGGCGATTGAGGGTGGCCGTAAGAGGACCCTGGACCAGAATCTGGTAGGCCACCACCAGCACGACGAAAAGAATCATCGTGGGGATGGCGCCGATGAACATGGAAGCGAGTTGTTGGGCGATTACTTGCATGATTTACCGGCTTGCTCCGGCGATAAGATGAGGCTTTCCTATGTTGAGGTTTGAAGCTTGGAACCACACCTTTTTTATCAGGGGCAGCCGCTCAAGTCAACGGAACAGGACTCTTTGTCACGGCCATCTGTGACTGCTCTCACGGAAAGCAAATTGATTCCAAAAAAGAGCTTGCTTTCGCCGAAAACAGGCCTAAACTAACCATACCACCTAGACCCGGATCAGGGTCCTGCGGGCACACGGTTTCGGGATATCCTTCCACTCCCGAAACCGTGTGCCCGCCTCTTAATTTTGGGCCGCAAAAACAGCTTTCAGGTATTAGCTTCCCCTCTCAGCTTTTCCTTGCGCGAGCGGATTTTCCTTTCGCGATTTGCTGTCGTTCCCGGTGCAGATTAGCTGAAAGCTGAGGAGTGAAACCTGAAAGCTACTTAGGTGTCGCCGCCCTGTTCAGCAACCCCTGAGCCCGCAGCCAGATTTCCAGCAGATTCGGCCACTGATCGAGGGCTGGGTCACCCTTTCCTAAACCTGTGCCATGGGGTCCATTGGCGAACACATGCAACTCTGCAGGTACCCCGTTCTTCACCAGGGCGTCAAAGAAAGTCAATGCCTGCTGAACCGGCACTGTCTGGTCGGTGTACGTGTGGTACATGAAGGTCGGCGGCGTGTCCTTGGTGACAAACAGTGCCGGCGTGTATGCAGTCTTGAGCGCTTCGCACTGGTCCATCAGGTTGAAAATCTTGCAATAGCTCAGGTGCGAAGTGTCGCTTGAGATGGCTCCGAGCCAGGCGTAACCCAGAACCATGTAGTCAGGTTTGCTGGACACGCGTTCGATTGGATCGGGAGAGTCAGGCGTGCCGGGGACAGGCTGGTTTCCTGCCAGGGCAGCAAGATGGCCGCCGGCTGAGAAGCCGATGATCACAATCCGGTTTGGATCGATCTGGTAATCAGCCGCACGCGAGCGGACTAGTTGGACGGCGCGGCGTGCATCCAGCAGCGGAACAGGTAGCACGTAACCGTGCGACGTAAGCCGATAGCTGAGAATGAAGGCGCGGAACCCGCGAGCCGTGAACCAGTCGGCAACTTCGCGGCCTTCAAGATCGGCAGCAAGGCCGCGGTACGCGCCGCCCGGCAGAACAACGACGGCCGATCCGTTCGCGGTACCTGCGCGAGGCCCAAGGATCGTCAGCGTCGGAATGTCTTCACATGCAGTGCCCTTGGCCTGCGGTGCGTCGCCCTGCCACAGCCGAATGGTTTGGATATTGAGAAACGCGTTGTCATTGCCGGCTGCAGCACATGGCGATAATGCCTGCGAATTCGCCGAAGAGCAGAAACAAACAACAGCTACAAGTGCCAGAACTGCTCTCATTGTAATGTGGAGCCTCATAAAAACCTCCGAGGGTTTCGGGAGGATTATAACGGCAGGGAACAAGGGAACAGGGAACGAGGGACTAGGGACAGAGAATAGAGAGATGAGGGAACAGAGATCAGGAACAAGCGCGGATTGAGAGTGGAGTTGCAATTGGCCGCATCGTTGCTCCCCTGGTCCCTTGTTTCCTCTGTCCCTGCATCTACAATCGGATTGCTTTGTGGCCGGGACAACAATCCTCTGCGTGCGCGGTGAGCATTTCTGCCAGTTCCAGACCGTACCGCGCAAAGTAATATGCCGCGCCGTGTGAGCGATCCTGCAGCACGCCTTCGGGGAAAAGCGCATTACAAACGCTTTCTGCGTGGCGGGCATAGGAGCTTTCGCGCTGAAGCTGGAAGTTGGCTGCCAGCGTGCGCAGGCGATTCATCTGGTACATGATTTTGCCTGCCGCTGTCTCGGCAGATTGTCCCAGTCCCTTGTCCTGCGACTGCATCCACTCGACCAGCGTGCTGAGCTCCGCATCGACGGCATTGCCGGCGGCAGCGAGTTTCTGTTTGGTTTCAATGGGCATGGAACGGGCAGCAAGCCGTTGCGCAAGCGATGCGGCATCATTCTCGAAAACCTGGTCGAGCGAGAGTTCATGGCGATCAAGCAGCTTCGCGATCGACGGCTCAATGAGGGATGCGAACTGCCGCGCGGCGGGCGGCGTCTGCCGGCCCAGGATGCGCTCGTATAGAACGCCCGACTGCCCAAAGTACGCGACTTCGGCTGGTCCGCCGATGATCATCGACGTCGAGAGCAGGAAATCCTGAAACACGGGACGCAATAGCGCGGAGGGCGATAACCGTTCTGGCGCACTTTCGAGAATGCCGATGAGATCGGCGGTGGAATAACTCTGGCCATTGGCATGCCAGACGCCATTGGGCTCTTCCGCACTCACAGCTGTGCGCCGCAGAGCAATGCGCGCTCCAGTTGTCTCATCAATCAAAAAGAGCAGGCTCGTATTCTCAGTCACCGTCACCTGCGCGTGGTAGCCCGCGGCTTCGAGCCGTTGGTTGCGCTCCAGCAGCGCTGCATTGAACTCGTCGGCGCGCTCAATTGCTGCGCGCAGCACCGGCGCACCGATGCGGTGCATCTCGCGCCCGCTTGCATCCAGAACCAGCAGACCCTGCGCGGCAAAGATGGCCGAGTAGAATTCCGCAAACGCCTGCGCCAACGTTTTTCCCGGCTTATAAGCAGCGGCCAAGGCGTCGGTTGCGTCGGAGGGGCCGAGCAATTCGCACGCCTTTGCCGTCAGCTCCGCGATTTGATCCGTGAGCACCACGCGGCCCACCGGTATAACCGGGGCATTCTCGTCGGGCTGCGCATATTCGAGCTTTTCAAGCGCACGGCCTGCTGGGAAAGAAACGTGATTGATTTCGGCGAAGTCGTGATCCTCACTCGCCAGCCAAAAAATGGCTACATGCGGGTGGGCATCTGCAGTGGCCTTGCGTGCGCGGCCGAGCGCAGTGGCTGCTTTCAGCGGAACGAGCAGTGTTCCGCCAAACAGGCCGACCTGCTGACCGGTAACAACGGTTCCGGCGCCCTGTGCCAGTGCCGAAAGTGCAGAAGCTGCGGCAGTCGATGGGTTCTGTTCCGATAGGACTTTTACGATCTCAGGCCAGTGCGCCGGAAGTGCGGGGCGCTTTTGCCAATTCTCAGAGGAAGGGAAGAATGCAGCGGCCGACTCCTTGCCGTTGCAAAAGTCGAGGAAGAGCCGGCTCAGCCCCGGCATTATGGTGATCGGATAACAGTCTGCTATGGACAAAGTCGGTCACTTTCGTAGGTCTGGTGCGCCGCCTGATTTCGCATTGCAAGCACAACGCCAGAGCGTTTGTGCAGAACGGCTCAATTAAGGATGCCATGCCGGACCACACGGATGCAGAACTGAGCGAGCCAGCCACGGGCTTTGCGTATACTCGATTTTGAATCGAATGCAGTTGGGCAGGTTTTCAGCAGAGAGGAATTGAAATGGTGAAGAAGAACGAGCGGAAGATAAAGAAGACGGTCATCAAGGATAAGCCGGTGAAAAAAGCGAAGGGTTCTGCTGCCAAAGCCCTCGCTGAAAAAGCCAGGCTGATCAGTTCCGAGGTTGTTTACCAGGGACCGCTCTTCAAAGTTCACCACGACAAGCTGATTGAGCCGGGCGGTCTGGAGAGCGAGCGGGACGTTATTCGCCACAACGGGAGCGTCGTGATCCTGGCAATCGACAAATCAAAAAGCAAGAAAGATCCCTGGATCGTTATGGAGCGGCAGTATCGCCATGCCGCCAATCAGTTCCTCTGGGAACTGCCTGCGGGCAAGATGGAAGCCGGCGAGGATCCGATGCTCGCTGCCAAGCGCGAGTTGTCGGAAGAAACCGGCTACTCCGCCCGCAACTGGGAGCCGCTGGTCGACTACTGGGCCAGCCCAGGTTTTCTGGGCGAGATCATGAAAGTCTATCTAGCCGAAGGACTCATTGCAGGTGAGGCGCAGCCAGAAGAAGACGAAAAGATAGATTTTCGCCTGGTCAAATTGTCCGACGTGCTGAAAATGATCAAAAAAGGCGCCATCCACGATGGCAAGACGCTTGTGAGCGTGCTGCTCTATCTGCAGAGAACGGGACGCAAGGGCAAGATGTAGCGTTCCTGCAATGCCGACTTTCGCTCTAATTCGCGTACACGAAACAGGTTATCGTCTGATCTAAAAGCAGAGGCCCCTGTTGGCATGGGAAGGCATTCTGGAAATCTTGAAGTCTGTATATCCTGATTCTTTGGAGTCCAACCTTAGGAAACCAAAAGAGTTCCGTTGTTCAATTTTGTGGATAATATTCCAGTGAAGCACAAAACCTTTATGAAAAAGATTGCGTCATAGCACATAACGGATGGGATCTCCCCTCAAGCCCACTCGTATTTTCTTCACCAGAAATTCTAGCAACAAGGAAGGCAGGAGCCTGTGGCTCAGTACAAAGGTAAGGTCAAGTGGTTTAACAACGCCAAGGGCTACGGATTCATTGGACGCGACGACGGGCCGGATGTATTCGTCCACTATTCCGCAATTCAGTTGGACGGCTACAAAACGCTCAAGGAAGGCGACGAAGTTGAGTTCGACATTGTTGAAGGGCAGAAAGGCCCCCAGGCAGATGCCGTAATTCGCTTCCGGGATAGCGCCCACAGCGCAGCCTAGATCGCGCGTACGACCGGGCGAATCACCAGAACCGCCATGGGGCGGGCAGGTGAGGTGCGCCCAGTCTGCACTGATCCGTCACATTCATGTGTTCAGCCCCCGAGAAGGGTTTACACGGCTCGCTATTGGGGTGTGTGCAAACTAAATATTGGGTTCCTTGCAGATTCAACACTCTACACATGCACCGTTGCCGGGGAAGCGCCCCATAATGCTACCGGACCGTGCGATTCGTACTCAGCGCGGCATCTGGGCTCTCGGCAACAAGGGAGTGTTCTGCCGACCTGCTGCATGGTTTGCCTGCACATGACAGCGCCTCTCCGGAGGCGCTTGGCTGCGGTCCGTCGCGGTTGCGTGTCTGCCGTTAGCGTGATGGTTGCGTGATACTGTTCTTCAGAAGGTCACGCGATGAATAACGCCCTTATGGCACGCCTGCTGGAGGAGACGGCCGACCTGCTCGAGATCGACGGTGGCGACAGCTTTCGTGTTCGCAGTTACCGCCGCGCCGCAGAGGCCGCCGAACAGACCACGGTGGATCTGTGTGCTGCCTGCTCCGAAATTGCAAAACTGCTTGAAATTCCCGAAATCGGCAAGAGCATGGCAAACAACCTGCAGGCCATTGTCGCAACGGGATCGCTTCCACTTCGCGACGAGCTGCTGGCCCGCTATGGTGCGGGTTTGCTCACACTGCTCAAACTACCCAGCATGGGGCCTAAGACCGTCGCGCTGCTTTGGGCAGCAGCCAAAATAGACAGCATTGACGCTTTGGCGGAGGCAATCGATGCAGGGCGCCTCCGCGGTCTGCCACGGATGGGCCAGAAGCAGATTGAGAAGCTGCGAAAAGCCATCGAAGACTATCGCCGCTCGTCCGGCCGCTTCCGAATCGATGTTGCTGAACGAGAAGGGCGGCAAATCATTGCTTACTTGTCGAATTTTCCAGGAATTGAACGGGTTACACCTGCCGGTTCGTTGCGCCGCGGACGCGAAACAGTGGGGGATCTTGATCTGCTGGCCACTGGTTCTGCGTGCGACCCGGTAAACACAGGTCCCGCAGTTGAATATGTAGCCGCGTACCCCGGAATAGTGGACATCATCGCCAAAGGTGAGAACAAGGTTAGCTTTCACGTTGCGCAAGGTCTGCAGGTAGATGTGCGCCTGCTACCCTCCGCGAGTTACGGCGCGGCTCTCCAGTACTTCACCGGCTCCAAGGCGCACAACGTGTGCCTGAGGCAGCGCGCCCTCAAAATGGGTTACACGCTTAGCGAGTGGTGTCTCGCACGGTTGGACGATGAGTCGGTGGTGGCTGCTGCCACTGAGCAGGAGATCTACTCGGCTTTGGGCATGGACTGGATACCGCCCGAAATGCGTGAGAACCTTGGCGAGATTGAAGCCGCTGCCCGGCACAGCCTTCCCCGGCTGATTGAGACTGGTGATCTGAAGGGCGATCTGCACATGCACACCACGGCCAGCGACGGCCGCTGTTCGATTACCGAGATGGCTGAAGCTGCCATCGCATGCGGATACAAATACATCGCCATCACCGAACACTCCAAGGTGCTGGCCATGACCGGCGGTCTGGATGAGAAGCGCGCGCTTGAGCACATCCAGAACATCCGGGAAGTTGACCACCGCATGGAAGGGCGCATTCGAATCTTTACCGGAATTGAAGTGGACATTCTGGCCGATGGTTCGCTCGACATGGACGACGAAGTACTGGCGCAGATGGACGTGGTGATTGCCAGTATCCACACGCGCTTTGACCAGAGCCGCGAAGAGATGACTGACCGCGTGCTGAAGGGGATTGAGAATCCGAATGTTCGCATTCTGGGGCATCCCACCGGTCGTCTTTTGCTGCGCAGAGAGCCGTTCGCGCTCGAGATGGGCAAAGTGCTGCGCCGGTGTGCCGAACTGGGCGTCGCCGCGGAACACAATGCCGCGCCGGAACGTCTCGACCTGAACGACCGCGATCTTCGCCTGGCAAAGGAACTGGGCTGCAAAATCGTGATCAACACCGACGCCCACGACGCCAGAGTTCTGGGCGAAATGGAATATGGCATCCGCCAACTGCGCCGCGCCTGCCTTGGGCCGGAAGATGTACTGAACACGCTTGAACCGGATGCTCTGCTGGCTGCGCTCAGGCGGCGCAGTCACGGTTGATTGCGCTGAATTCAAACCGATTTGCCGTGCCAATGCTCGGCCAGCCTGAAGATTTGATGGCTTGCCGGGATCAAATCGGGCTAATATAGGGGCGCTATGAGCCTGCTCCAGAGAGAATCACAAAATAAAGTTGACGATGCAGCACTAGGCGAGGAGTTCACGAAGGGATCAAGTCACGTGGTCTGGGCCAGTATTGCTGCAACCGTCCTGGTTACCATTGCCATTACAATTTACGTGATTACCGGTCAGAAACCACCTGCAGTTTCGGGTGAGATTGTGGCAGTGTGGGCGCATCCGCAACACACTGAAACTCCGGGAATCGATGCAAGCGGCGCTCCCATGGTGAAGGACAGTTTTGATCAGGTGCTGGTCTTTGCTCAAGTTCGTCTGCACAACCAGAGCAAGATTCCGCTCTTCCTGTTGAATGTGCTCACGAACGCCGATCTGGAGGACGGCATCCACTCGAGTTATGCGGCTCCGCAGTCGGATTACGACCGCGTGTTTATCGCGTATCCTGGAATGCCGGTTCCTCATGGTCCTGGCCTGCCCATCAATTTGACTTTGGAACCGGGCCAGTCGGTCGACGGAACGTTTGTGTCATCGTTCCGCCTGACCAAGGAACAGTGGGACGCGCGCAAGAAACTGGACTTTACCTTTGCGTTTCGCTATCAGCCGCGCCTCGTGCTCACGCCCAAAACCACTGTTATTGAGCAGTAGATACTGGTGTGGGTGCGCCCTTCGGGGTTGAGAGATAGCCGGTGATCTGATTCTTGCCGCTTACGTTGTTCACCACAATCTCGTAGAGCGCTGGGTTCTTGCCGCTATAGAACTGCAGAGGCTCGTTAACGTTCCGGTCCTTCTTTTCGTAATTCTTATCGTCTGCGAGGATGTTGAGGGTAAAGCGGCTCTTTTTCTGATCGGCCTTCTTTAGCTCCAGGCTCACCGTCCCAACCGGCTTCTTCTGTCCCTTGGTCAGTGTGAACTCGTAATAATTACGGTCGCCCTTGTGTTCCAGGGTAACAAGCTCATCGTGGTTGCGGGCGATGACGCTGTTCGTGCTGCTCAGGTCGCCTCGTACGCTGGCAAGCTGAGTAATGGTGGTGGCAAGATCACCTTGCGTCTTGGTCAGGTCGGTCTTCACTCCGCCCACGTCCGTCTTGACATTCGACACATCGCTGGCGACGGCGGTTACCTGCTGGGCGGTCTGCTTCTGGGCGGTTTCGAGTCGCTCGGCATCTTGCTGTTCACGCCGGATGATCTGCTGTGCGCGTGTATCCATCTGCTTCTGCGTCAATCCCAGCGACTTCCCCAGTTCGTCGGTCGCCACTTGCAACCGGGCATCGGTCTCGCGCTGTTCTGCCGCCAGTTTCTTGTTTTCCTGCTGGAGATCAGCCAAGGCGGCCTGCTGGCCCGTTATTTTGCCGCTGATGGTGTAATTCCAGACCAATCCGCCAATCGCCGCAAAAAGGGCCACGGCCAGCACTGCAAGCAGCGCGCCGGAGTACGTCCTGGGTGTGTCGTCGATTTCGCTCATTTCTTAACCTTCCTTATATCAAGCGGTTGCTGCTCGCGAACCGCTCGTGGTTGGATGACGTCACTCCGTTCGGTATCTGACGCCATTTCGGAAGAAATTCTCCCTGTGTCACAAAGCTCAATTGACTCTAAGTTCGACCAAAGCGAATTCTCTTCGCATGCCTCAAGGGGAAGATACAGGATATCGGACAATCGCGGGTTCCGCACGAGAAAACCTTTGTGTTCATGCATGTTCTACCCCTTCAGAAAGACCGAAAACCTCTTCTGCCCAACTTCGGGCGGCAGTTTTTAGCGTCTTCAGTACTGCCCGCCGTGACAACCATGGAACGCTTCCGATATAAAGTTCTTTACCGCACTTTTCAGCCGGGTTTGAATCCAATCCAGTATTCCCAGCTCATTGCGCGGTCCGCATTAGCGGCGTTTTGCGTCAGACGAGACATTAGACGGGCTCTGAAGACCGGCGTGAGAGCCCGTCCAAGCATCTTATCTACATGCATAACTGATTTATTCATTGCGTTCTTAAGCATTTCAAAGTAAGGGAGAATCTGAGGATTATGTCGACTGCTGTTGTTGCTGGAAAGGGACTGGAAGGAATTGTCGCAGCAAACTCCGGAATTTGCTGGATCGACGGAGAAGCGGGCGTTCTGTCCTATCGCGGAATTGATATTCATGAACTGGCCGAGCACTCGACATTCGAAGAGACGACCTATCTTTTGTGGAACGGGATACTGCCTAACGCGCTTGAACTCCGCGAATTCTCGTCGCAACTCACCCTGGCCCGCTCACTGGATCAGCGCATCATCGACATGTTAAAGAGTTTCCCGAAGGACGCCACACCGATGGAGGTCCTGCGCACTGCGGTTTCCGCACTCAGCTTTTACGATGCCGATGAGGAGGACAACTCGCACGATGCTAATGTGCGCAAGGCGTACAATCTGACCGCGCAGATCGCGATGATCGTGGCGATTTATGATCGCCTGCGTAAGGGTAAAGACATTGTTCCGCCGGATCGCTCGCTTACGCACGCAGGCAATTTCCTCTGGATGCTGAATGGCGTTAAGCCATCTGAGACCGCCACTCGAACTTTGGACGTCGCGCTAGTCCTTCATGCCGATCACGAGCTGAACGCCTCCACCTTCGCCGCCCGCGTCATCGCCGCTACCCTCTCCGACATGCACTCAGCTATCACTGGCGCCATTGGCGCACTCAAGGGGCCGCTGCACGGCGGAGCCAACGAGGGAGTGATGCGACTGCTGCTCAAAATCGATAAAGAAGGTGCCGATCCGGTTGAGTACGTAAAGAATATGCTTGCCGCCAAGCAGAAGATCTCCGGTTTCGGCCATCGCGTGTACAAGACAGAAGATCCGCGTGCCACGCACCTGCGCAAAATGAGCGAACAACTCGGCAAAGATTCAGGGCAGCCGAAATGGTTTGAGATGTCGCGGGCAATCGAGCTTTACATCAACAAGGACAAGCGCCTGAACGCAAACGTGGATTTCTACTCCGCTTCGACATATGCCACGCTGGGCATTGACATCGATCTCTATACGCCGATTTTCGCGGTGAGCCGCGTCGCGGGCTGGGCTGCCCACGTCATCGAGCAATTGGATGACAACCGCCTGATCCGTCCGCGCGCCGACTACATCGGGCCGGTGTATCCGTCGCCCTATATTCCGCTTGAAGAGCGGCCGTGAGGGTTTGCTTTTACTGATAGCTGACAGCCGAATGCTGAGAGCTTCCTGCTAAAAGGCGTTTCCTTTCGATCGCCACAACTGGTACATGCCCCAGGCTGCCAGCGTGCAGCCGTCGCGAATCGTGCCATCGAGCATCATCTGCTCGAACTCGGCAATGGGGATGTTGCGGATCGTGAGGTCGTGCTCTTCCGCATCGGGCTCAGCTTGCTGTGCGGTCAGCCCGGTAGCAACGAAAACGTGCATTTTCTGGCGTAAAAAACCGTACGCGATCCAGATATAACCGAGGTTGATCATCTTGGCAGCGCCGAGACCGAGTTCCTCTTTCAACTCGCCCCGCGCCAGGTCTTCAGGGTCATCAATCTCCATCTCCCAGCCACCCTGCGGCAGTTCAATGGCGCGCTGTTCAATCGTGTAGCGATACTGCTCGGCAAGCCAGATCCGTCCGTCCTCAATGGGGAGAATGATGGCCCCGTCGTGCTTCTCGACCACCCCGTAAATTCCCTTTTCTCCATTCGAGCGCAGGATTTCGTCTTCCCGCAAGCGCATCCATTTGTTGCGATAGACCTCTCGGCTCGATAGCGTGGTGATCGATTTAGCGATCTGCTCTCGCTGCTTCATGCGCTCTCCTCAAGTGAGTTGGGGGAAGTTTGCGTGGCGTTTGGATGAATGCAAAATGAACTCGCGATATTGAAATACGCAACATATACGGCTCTCGGCTTACTTTTCGCGAAGACGGTAATCGCGGAGCCTGCCGAGCAGCGATGCTGGGCCACTTACCGTCAGCCTTACCAGGTTCCCATCGTACTCGCGTGATTCAATCACCGTTCCGGCTTCAAGCATTGCCAGCACGGAGCCCTCGTTTTGCGGAACGCGCATCTCCGCTGTAAGAATCGGATCGGAATGGAGCGCGCCATCAATCGCTTGCAAAAGGTGTTCGAGGCCTATGCCTTCACGCGCTGAAACGGCTACCGCGCCTGTGCGGCTCTCTATTCCGCCTCGTTCTTCTGCGTTCAGCAGGTCAATCTTGTTCAGTACTTCGATGCGAGGTTTGGCGAGCGAATCCAGTTCGCCCAGCACCTTTTCTACCTGGGCCTTCTGCTCGTCTCCGTAAGTGGAAGCGGCATCGCGCACATGCAGCAGCACCTCAGCCTGTTCTACTTCTTCCAGCGTTGCTCTAAAGCTGGTGACCAGCGTATGCGGCAAGTTGCGGATGAACCCGACAGTATCCGATAGCAGCACTCGTCGTTTGCTGGGCAGCTCAATCGCGCGCAGTTTGGGATCGAGCGTGGCAAACATTTTTGACGATTGCAGCACGCTTGCTCCCGTCAAGCTATTGAACAGCGAGCTCTTGCCGGCGTTGGTGTAGCCCACCAGCGCTACGGTGGGAACCGGAACGGATTCACGCCGCTGCCGCTGCTGCCGCCGCACACGGCGTACCGCATCAAGATCGCGCTTGAGCTGGTCAATGCGGCGCTGAATGCGGCGGCGATCGGTTTCGAGCTGAGTTTCGCCGGGGCCCCTGGTACCGATGCCACCGCCCAGCTGCGACATGGCTTTTCCGCGTCCGGTGAGCCGTGGCAGCATGTACTCAAGCTGCGCCAGTTCCACCTGCAACTGTCCTTCTCGGGTGCGCGCATGGCGGGCAAAAATGTCAAGAATCAACTGCGTTCTGTCGAGAACGCGGCAGGGAAGCGCCGCTTCAAGGTTGCGCAGTTGTGTTGGCGTCAGATTGTGATCGAAGAGCACCAGGTCGGCTTCTGTCGAAGCTGCCGCACCGGCGATCTCCTCCACCTTCCCGGAGCCGACGAGCGTTGCAGGGTCCGGTTTGGCACGGCGCTGCATCACCTCGGCGGCAACTTCGCCGCCCGCGCTCATCACCAGTTCTCGAAATTCCAGGAGCGACTCTTCCGCATCGAGTTCGGTGTTCGCAGCCGCGATCGGTTTTGCCGGAGTGTCTGGAGCAGCAGATTGTGAGTTCGCTTCCGCCTGACGCAAAACAGCCCCACGCGCTCCGGATACACCGGCGCGATTAGCCGCAGAGCGGACTCCGAAGTCCACTCCCACCAGAACTGCACGCTCCGGGGTCACACCTGGATCGCTGGTTCTGTGCTGCTCAGATGCCCTCGTGACCGCTCCTCGCGACCTATCGCTGCTCCGCCGATATCGGAGTAGCAGAGGGAACGGCTACCGGAGTCGGACCAGCGCCTGACGATACCATCGTCGGACGATGCTCAGAATGCATCACGCTCCGATTGCTGACCACGGTTGAAATGGCGTGTTTAAAAATCAATTGCTCCTGGCTGTTGTTCTCCAGCAGCACCGAATATTTGTCGAACGACCGAATCTTTCCCGTTAGCTTTACGCCGCTGACCAGGTAGATGGTAATCGGGGTCTTGTCCTTGCGAACGGTATTCAGAAAGGTGTCCTGAATGTTTTGTGCCGGCTTGTTCTCCATGTGCCGATCTCCTGCTCTCTCTTGAAGGGTTGGGTACTACTTTTTCGTGCTTGAAAAAACAAATGGCGGGGACGATCCCGGCAAAGCCCGAGACCGTCAATCCCCGCAATGTGAAAACATTATAGCTGCTTGTTCGTCTTTTTCGCTTTCCGTTTCGTCAAACAAATCGACAGCCCCTTTCAGTTCTTGACAGAGGGGTCTCCGGTCGACCCACGCTGCTAAAATATTCGGGTGCAAGACCCAGCCATCCCGCCGAAGCCCTCCGCTAAAACTCTGCCCGTACCCATGCTCGACTTGAAACGGCAGTACGAGCCGCTCCAAAAGGAACTGCTTGGGGCACTTGGCCATGTGCTGCAGACGCAGCAGTTCATCCTTGGAGAGCAAGTAAACCGGTTTGAGTTGTCCGCGGCCAGTCATTTGGGCGTGGCACATGCTTTGGGATGCTCTTCGGGGACCGACGCACTGTGGCTGGCCCTGGCTGCCGCCGGCCTCGGGCAGGGGGCGGCCGTTGTCACGACACCCTTTAGCTTCTTCGCCTCCGTAAGCTCGATTCTGCGTGCTGGTGGAACCGCGGTTTTGGCCGATATCGATCCAGCAACGTTCAATCTGTCCCCCAAGGCAGTTGAAGAAGTTCTGGACGGCTCCCAGGGGAAGCAAGTTCGCGCCATTTTGCCCGTCCACCTTTTTGGCCAATGTGCCGACTGGACCGAATTCGCCCGGCTCGGCCGGCAGCGGGGGTTGAAGCTGATTGAAGACGCGGCACAGGCCTGGGGCTCCGAATGGGGAGGGACAAAGGCAGGAGGACTCGGCGATATTGCCGCTTTCAGCTTCTATCCCACTAAAAATATGAGCGCCGCGGGAGACGCGGGCATGGTGACGACGAACTCCGAGGAGCTGACCGAGCGGGTGCGGATGTTGCGCCAGCACGGTATGCGCCGCCGCTACTACCATGACGAACTTGGGTGGAACACGCGCATGGATGGCTTCCAGGGCGCCATCCTCGAGGTCAAAATGCGCTACATCGACGGCTGGAACCATGCGCGTCGCACGGTGGCCAGACGTTATCACGCGCTATTTCACGAATCTGGGCTGGCGGAAGCGAACCTATATCCCAGCCACGGAATTGTTCTGCCGCATGAGGTTGCAGGAAGCCACCACGTTTGGCACCAGTACGTCATACGTACTCGCAAGCGTGATGCTCTGCGTGACTTTCTCGCGATGCGGCAAATAGGTTCGGAAATTTATTATCCGCTGCCCCTGCATATGCAGGAGGCCCTGAAGCGTCTTGGCTACATTGAAGGCAGCTTTCCTGAAGCTGAGCGCGCCGCGCACGAAGTGCTTGCGCTACCCATCTTCCCGGAATTGCGTGAAGATGAGCAGAAGACGGTCGTCAGCGCTATTGCCGACTTTCTAAGCTAGCGATTATCGGTTCAGATCTTCTTGCATCGTGCTGCAACCTGCTCTGCCGTGCGCGCCAGCAGTCCCACGTCGCTACCCACAGCCACAAAGTTGTAGCCCATTTCAAACAAAGACTCAACATCATCAAGATTTCCCGTCAGAATGCCGGCAGCCTTGCCGGCAGCCCGAATGCGCGAGGCGGCATCTTTCAACGCCGCCTGGACTTCCGCCTGCCTGGGATTTCCGAGCTGGCCGAAATCCGCGGCCAGGTCACTGGGTCCAATGAAAATGCCGTCCACGCCTTCGACTTTGGCGATACTCTCGATTTCTCTCAGCGCCACACGCGTTTCAACCTGCACCAGCACGCACGTGTCGAGGTGCGCGTTCCTGTGGTAGTTCTGGATGCGCCCGTAGTCATTGGCGCGAGGCGCTACTGATACCCCGCGGATCCCGAGCGGGGGATAGCGCGTTGCCGCCACGGCCCGGAGAGCCTCGTCAACGTTCTGCACAAACGGGATGAGCAACGTGCGCGCGCCGACGTCCATGGCTCGCTTGATGATCACCATGTCGTTCCATGGCACGCGAAAGACCGGCTCGGCGGTGCCGCCACGCATTGCCTGCAACTGCGGCAGCAGCGTTGAAATGTCATTGGGACCATGCTCGCCGTCAATTACGATCCAATCGAAGCCCGCTCCGGCGATAATCTCCGCCACGATGGGACTGGCAAGCCCACTCCAAAGACCCACCTGGCGCTGACCACTCGTGATCGCTTGCTTGAACGTGTTGCGCGGCATGTTTGCGGGCCATTCGGGCATAACGATGCATCTCCTTCTTGCATTGAGCCAACAGTGAATCGATGACAGTCAATGTTAGATCAAACGGATTAACCTCGCTTGTGCAGCGCGTTTAGATAATGGTCGCGGAGGGCGCTGGCGCAAGTTCGATGCGCTTGATCTCGCCCACTATCGGGCCATAGCTCACGATTGCGCAGAAGGCGACGGCGGCCACAAAAATCAGCGCGCCATTATAGGAGTGCGTCTTCTCGACGATGTAGCCGATGATGAGCGGAGTGGTTACACCTGCAAGGTTGCCGCAAAGGTTGAAGAGCGCGCCGTTCATGCCCACCATGCCCTTCGGCGACGTATCGGAGATGACGGTCCAGCCCAGCGCTCCGATGCCTTTGCCGAAAAACGAAATCGACATGAATAGCAGCATGATGCTCTGCGCGCTTGCGTAATTACACGCGATGATGGTCATGGAAAGCGCCATGCCAGCCATGATGGGCAGTTTGCGCGAGAAACTAAGCGAGCAGCCACGCTTCAGAAGCTCATCGGATATGACGCCCCCGAGGATTCCGCCGAAACCTCCGCAAAGTCCCGGGACTGCTGCGGCCAATCCGACTTTCAACACCGACATGTGCCGCGCCTGCGCCAGATAAAGCGGAAACCAGGTGAGGAAAAACCACGTGAGCGTAGTAATGCAGTACTGGCCGATGTAAACGCCCACCAGCATGCGATAGCTCAGCAACATCTTCACCGTCGCCCAGGTAAGAGTGTTCTTTTTTGTTCCGGCGCTAGCGTCCGTATTCACCAATCCGCCGCCGCGCTCGATAGTTTCCACTTCAGCCTGTGAGATGCGTGGGTGATCTTTCACTCCGTAAATGTTGGTGAACCACAACACCGTGAACAATGCGCCCAGTGCGCCCATGAACCAGAAGCAGCTTTGCCATCCGAAACGATGAAGGAGCCCGCCGAAAATCGGCGCAAAAATAGGCAACGCAAAGTACTGTGACGAATTGAAAATAGCAGAGGCGCGGCCGCGTTCGGCGGTTGGGAACCATGCCGCAACGATGCGGCCATTGCCTGGGAAAACAGGCGACTGAGCAAGGCCCGAAAGGATCCGCAAGATGAAAATAGCCGTGAACGCGAAGCTGGCCGTGACGTATCCCGCGCAGCCGGTGAGGAAGGCGAATGTGGACCAGAGAATAATGGCAATGCCGTAAACGCGTTTCGATCCAAATCGGTCCAGCAGCCCACCGGATGGCAACTGTCCGAGCGCGTAGGCCCATCCGAAGCCGAACAGCAGATACCCCATGCGCTGCGGGCTCAGATCCATACTCTTCGGCATTGCGGCCGCTGCCTGCGACAGCGCAGAGCGATCAGCGAAGCTGAAACAGCTTGCCGCAAACAGAATTGAGATGATCAGGTATCTGATTCGCGTCTCTTGAGCTTCAGGCAAAGTCTCGGTCTTCCTTTCGCCGTTACTTAATGCGCTGTTCTGCACGTCCATGCTCATCATCTACACTTCCGCGCGAACTGACTGAATCAGGCCGCGAATGTACCCGTAACAGAATGCGAATGACTGCAGCGAGTCCGTGTCATTTTGAGCGAGAGGTACGTGATCCGGCATCAACATGCCGTCGTATCCGATTTCCCTGTATACCCTGATCGCGCGCACAAAATCGATGTCGCCCTCATCGGGATACACTTCTTCGAAGTCGTCGCGATGACCGCGAATGTTGCGAAAATGCACGTTGAAAATCTTTTTGCGGTTGCCAAAGTAACGAATGACGTCGAAGATCTCTTCGCGTGGATTCTGGAGGGCCTCCGACACAGTTCCCTGGCAGAAATTGAGCCCGTGATAGGGGCCTTCGCGAATCGAAAGGAACTTTTTTAAGCCGTCGATTGTGCCCAGTACGCGATTGATGCCCTGATACCCTTCCGGCGGAACGCCCGGGTCTTGCGGGTGACATGCCATGCGGATTTTGTATTCGTTGGCCACAGGGATGATGTGATCGAGGAAGTAGGTAATTCGTTCCCAGAACGCGTCTGCATTCACAACGCCAGCCTTCGTCAACGGAGTTTCGGGATGCGTTTCAGCGAGCTTCCAATAGTGGTTCATGGCATCGCCGCGCCCAGGTTTGCGGCCGGTGCGCAACACGCCCAGTATGCTCATGTTGTACTTGATCATCGGGACTCCGGCCTGCGCACAATTTCTGATGAGCGTCTGCAATTGCTCGATGTCGCGGTCGCGTTCCGGGCTCTCGGCCAGCATGATCGCCGGGTGCTTTTCCCGATCGATGTAGCTCGATTCAAGAAACGGCGGCGCAATGCAATCGACGCTGATTTTATCTTTGGCAGCCAGGTCGTTCATCCGCTTCAGTTCATCCACCGTCGCGTAAAGACGATCACCCTGGATGTGCGGATAGCCGCAGATACCCTCGACGCCGTAGCGGGCCAGGTACTTCAGATGCGTTTCAGTGGTGGGCGCGGATTGGTCGCCCAGCTTCATCAATGCCTTTTTCGCTGTCGGCGCAGCTTCTGCCTGGTGGGGCGCTCCCGCACCCGCTGCAACAAGACCGGCTGCACCACTTGAAACAAGAAATTGTCTCCGATTCATTGAACCTCTCTTGACCGCGCATTCACGAAGAGCGCGCCTGTCGGGTAGCACATGGACATGGACTTTGTATGTGAACCGGTGCGCTTCTGTAAAGTGGTTAGAAGGAATGCAGCGTAAGCATGGCTGTTCCGCAAGATCGTTCGCACAAAAAAAAGAACCGGCAAAGAGAATCGTATGAACACCCGCGAAAAAATTACCGAGGCAAATAACGGAACGGAATCGGAGCGGTTCGCGGGACTCGGCCGGTCTCCGCGCGTGGTTTCGATGCGCGTTATTCCGGTGGCTGGGGAAGACAGTATGCTGCTGAATCTGAGCGGCGCCCATGGCCCCTACTTTGTGCGCAATCTGGCGATCCTTACCGACGAAACGGGCAACACTGGAGTTGGCGAAGTGCCTGGAGGCGAAGCGATTCGCCAGGTTCTCGACGCGGCAACCCCGCTGGTGATCGGCCGCGAGATTGCTTTCTACAACGCAATCTTAGGCGAAGTTCAGAATCGTTTCGCGGATCGCGATGCGCAGGGTCGGGGTATGCAGACTTTCGACCTGCGTGTCACAGTGCATGCTGTCACCGCTATCGAGTCCGCTCTGCTCGACCTGTTCGGTCAGTGGCTGGGTCTGCCGGTTGCGGCACTACTTGGCTCAGGGCAGCGGCGCCCCAAAGTACCGGTTCTCGGTTATTTGTTCTTTGCAGGTAACACCGGCAAGACGAATCTGAAGTATCGACGCACAAGTAAATCTGCCGCCGACTGGTTCCGGATTCGTGATGAAGAGGCGCTGACACCCGCGGCAATCGTGCGCCAGGCAGAGGCTGCGCATGGGCAGTACGGCTTCAGCGATTTCAAGCTTAAAGGCGGCGTGCTTACCGGCCCGGAAGAAATGCAAGCCGTCGAAGCGCTCGTCGCGTGTTTCCCGCATGCGCGCATCACGCTCGATCCCAACGGCGCGTGGTCGCTCGATGAGGCTGTTTCGCTCTGCAAGGGCAAACAAGATGTTCTTGCGTACGCCGAAGATCCTTGCGGAGCAGAGCAAGGATTCAGCGGCCGCGAAATCATGGCCGAATTTCGCCGAGCGACAAACTTGCCCACGGCCACAAACATGGTTGCAACCGATTGGCGGCAACTGCGCCACGCCATCCAGTTGCACTCCGTGGACATTCCGCTCGCCGATCCGCATTTTTGGACCATGCAGGGTTCTGTGCGCGTGTCGCAGGTGTGTAGCGATAACGGCCTGATATGGGGATCGCACTCCAACAATCACTTCGACATTTCGCTCGCGATGGTTACGCACGTTGCTGCTGCAGCCGCTGACCCGATCACGGCCATCGACACGCACTGGATCTGGCAGGACGGTCAACATCTGACCCACAATCCGCTCAAGATCGTGGACGGAACATTGACTGTGCCGGAAGGCGCCGGCCTGGGTATTGACATAGATATGGACGCCGTTGAGCGTGCACATGCTTTGTACAACAGTGAAGCACTGGGCGCGCGCAATGATGCACTTGCGATCCAATGTTTAATTCCTGACTGGAAGTTTGATCCAAAACGTCCGTGCCTAGTGCGTCAACGATGACCGAGACCAGTCACAAACCCGCTGCCCCGCTTTACATCCGCGTGAGCCCGCGCGATAACGTTGCCATAGTGGTGAACCAGGGTGGACTGCCCGCCGGCAGCCGTTTTGCAGATGGCCTGGTGCTACTCGAAGCCGTTCCTGAAGCGCACAAAGTTGCGTTGGCCGATATTCGCGAAGGAGAACCGGTGCTCCGTTACGGCGTTGTCATCGGCTACGCAAAGCGGGCCATCGCATGTGGCAGTTGGGTTCATGAGGCTCTGCTCGCTGCGCCCAATGCACCGGTATTGGCCGAGTGTCCCCTGTCGACGGCCGTTCCCAAGCCACTGCCGCGGCTGGAAAACTATTCGTTCATGGGCTATCGCAACGCGGATGGCTCTGTGGGCACGAAGAATATCCTTGGCATCAGCACTACGGTGCAGTGCGTCGCTGCCACCGTCGACTACGCGGTCAAGCGCATCAAAGCTGAACTGCTGCCCAAATATTCCAATGTCGATGACGTGGTTGCGATTGCGCATCACTACGGCTGCGGTGTGGCAATCGATGCACCCGGCTCCGCTATTCCGATTCGTACGCTTCGCAACATTGCGCTGAATCCGAATTTGGGTGGAGAAATTTTGCTTGTAAGTCTCGGCTGCGAGAAGCTTCAGCCCGCACGCATGATTCCCGCCGGTGCATTGCCTGTTCTTGAGCCTGAACCTTCCGTGAGCGTGCTTCAGGATGCAACGAATGGCTTTGGCGAAATGGTAGCCGACATCATGGCCAAGGCAGAAGCACGCTTGAAAAAACTGAACGAGCGCCGTCGCGTTTCGTGCGCTGCATCGGAGCTTGTTGTGGGTTTGCAGTGTGGTGGATCGGACGCATTTTCCGGTGTTACAGCGAATCCGGCAGTAGGCTTTGCGGCGGATCTGCTGGTGCGTGCTGGAGCGACCGTCATGTTCTCTGAAGTCACTGAGGTTCGCGACGCCGCGCATCTGATCACGGCGAGAGCAGCTACGCCGGAAGTCGCCAAAGATTTTATTCGCGAGATGGCCTGGTACGACAACTACCTTGCCATGGGCGGTGCTGACCGGCAAGCAAATCCTTCGCCGGGGAACAAGCAGGGCGGACTCACGAACGTCGTCGAAAAGGCAATGGGCTCCGTGGCCAAATCCGGCACCTCTGCTTTGATGGGCGTAGTGCCGCCCGGCGAGCGAGCAACGCAAAAGGGCCTGCTGTTTGCGGCCACGCCAGCCAGCGACTTCATTTGCGGAACACTTCAGGTTGCTGCGGCCATGAACGTTCACGTGTTCACTACCGGTCGTGGAACGCCGTACGGACTGTCGGTTGTGCCCGTGATCAAAGTGGCCACGAACAGCGGGTTAGCGGAGCGCTGGCATGACCTGATCGATGTGGATGCCGGCAGGATCGCTACGGCGCAGGCAACGGTGGAAGACGTAGGCTGGGAGATTTTTTCGCTGATTCTTGAGGTGGCCAGCGGCAGCAGAAAGACCTGGGCCGACCAGTGGGGACTGCATAACGATTTTGTGCTCTTCAATCCCGGACCAGTGACGTAAAAAGCGGAGCCGGCAGCACCAGCTCCGCTTTCGGGGCCAATTCAACTACTTGCCCCGCACCAGCGGTTCACCCGCAACTTTCAAATGCACGCGGAAAATTCCTTCGCTGCCTGTAATGTAGAGCGTCTTGCGGTCCGGTCCGGCCCACGCCACATTTGAGGTACGCCCCGGAACCACGATGGTGCCAAGCGGCTTGCCTTCCGGCGAGATGATCCAGATGCCTCCCGGCCCCGCGCTGTAAATGTTGCCCTCCGTGTCCACCTTCATCCCGTCAGGAACACCGGGGCGGTTGTCTGACGTCACATCGTAGAGCAACTTGGCGTCGGTCACGGTGCCGTCCGGCTTCACGGTGTAGCGCATCCACAGCTTTTTCGGCTGCGAGTTGTCGACGTAGAGGTACTTCTCATCGGGCGAGAATGCGATGCCGTTGGGGCGGGTCAAGTCAGAGACCAGCAATTGCAATTCGCCGCGCGCCGGCTCTGAGCCGGGCTTTTGCGCAAGCGCATGAGGAATGCGGTAGACGCCGTTCACGGTGAGCTGCTTTTCAGGGTCCTTGTCGCTTTGCGTGCGCAATCCGTAGGGAGGATCGGTGAAGTATGCGGAACCGTCAGATTTGTAGACCACGTCATTGGGGCTGTTGAGCTTCTTGCCCTGGTAGCTATCCGCAAGCACGGTTTGCTGTGCTTTGGCGTCGAGCGATTCAAGACGGAAAATATCGCGTTGCGCGTGTCCGGCCGCGGTTAGGCGTCCCCGTGCGTCGAGCGTCATTCCGTTCGATCCCGGCTCCGGGCCGCCGTAGGGCGCAGAGCCTTTGTAGCCGCTTGGTTGCAGAAAAATCGCCGCGCCTTTGCCCGGCGTCCAGGTGCGGATGCTGTTGCTCGGAATTTCTGCGAAGTACAGCCTGTCTTTGACCCAGACAGGACCCTCGGTCCACTTGAATCCTGTTGCCACCCGCTCCAGCTTTGCACCCGCTGGAACAATGCGGTCGATCGAGGCGTCCAGCCGGTCGAGCTTCAGCGCAGTTGCCACAATGCTGTCTGCCGGATCGTCTGCAACCGCAGCGGCGCTGGCCCCCGAAAGGGTGAACGAGCACAGTACGGCTACCGCAGAAAGAGCCAGCAAGGAACGCAAGGTGATTCGCTTCATCTAAGTCTTCCTTCTTTTTCTGGAGAATTGGCGCGGCCTGATGCCGGGCCGCAAGTGCTACGGATTCTTGAAAATCCGGCGCATTCATCTTTAGCTTTGCCTCAGCAGCATGTCAAGGGAGCCAGAACTCGAAAATCCCGGCCGAAGCGCATACAATTCAGGATTGAAATGGCGAAAGCAAAAGAAAAAACGTTTGAGATCACTTGCCCGGATTGCGCAGCTGTCATCAAAGTAGATGCGGTTTCGGGGCTCGTCCTTAGTCACACCCCGGCTCCGCGCAAGCGAATGTTCGAGGACCTGGAGACAGCAGCCAAGGCCATGCGCGAGCAGGACGAGCGCAAGGAGTCCATCTTCCGCCAATCGGTTGACGCGGAAAAGAACAAGGCAGAATTGCTTGAGAAGAAGTTTGCTGAAGCACTTCGCAAAGCCAAAGATGCTCCTGAAGGCAAGCCGATTCGTGACTTTGACCTTGACTGATGAAGTGATGTTCGGCGCGGTATCAATTCAAGGTGAAACAAAATTGGATTTGCGGATGAGTCTCGGAAGAAAATTCCCGCGCACCTGAAGGTTCGAAGAGAGATACTCAAATCAACGTTCCCCCTTGCCGAGCGCGAGCAGGGAATGCAAGGAGAATTGATGGTGGTTCTGCCGCTTTCCAAACGACCCGAAGATTTGCAGGTTGATCCCAGTGCACCTGAGGGCTCCACAATGTCCAGCCAAGTAAATTGGTTGAAAGTCACGTCCGCCGCCACCCTCGTCACAGGCGGCGCCTTGCTGTTGGCGGGCAAGCATCGCGCTGGGTTGGTGGCCGCTATTGCGGGCACCTCTCTGGCTGTAATTGACCAGCAGGATTCCATGAAGAAGTGGTGGTTTCTTCTGCCGAACTACATTACCCAGGTCCAGGGGGTTTTGACACATATCGAGGAAGCGGTGGATCAGTTCGCCAAACAGCGCGATAAGATAGGCAGCGTTCTGGGGCGCTAGCAGCACCGCCGCACACTGTTGCTGGACTTGGAAAACTCAGATGCCAAGCTGACGGCGCCCGGCCTCGCTGATTAGGTGCGCCGTCCATTTCGGCTCCCAAACCAGATTTACTTCCACTTTACTGACATCGGGAATGCCGGCTAGCCGGTTGTGTACCTGCTCAAAGATGAGTCCGCTTGCTGGGCACTGTGGCGTGGTGAGTGTCATCGTCACCCTGACCCACTGGCGCGGCCATGCCGGGGACGAGTCCGGGTCAGGGCCTGTTTCAACTGCGTAAATCAACCCTAGATCTACGAGATTCAGCTTTACCTCAGGATCGAAGCAGTCGCGGAGCGCGGTAAGAATATCGGCTTCTGACAGCATGGGGCTGCTCCGGTCGCTCTCTTAATTCGTTCGTTCTAGCAGGAACCGCGCTACTTCTTTCAGGCCATCTGCACGATTACCATACGGCTCAAGGGCAGCAAAGGCCTCTTCGATGAGGCGTGCAGCGTCTTTCCGGCTTTGCTCAAGGCCATGAACTGCCGGCCATGTTGCCTTCTCTGTCGCCACGTCTTTGCCCGCGGTTTTGCCCAGTTGCGCGGAATCGACTGTAACGTCGAGTATGTCGTCGACAATCTGGAACGCCAATCCTGCTTTGCATCCGAACAGGGTCAGGCGAGCCACATCGTCCACTGTGGCCCCCGCGTATAGGCCGCCGCTCACTACGCTCACCCGGATCAGCGCTCCCGTTTTTGCGCGGTGAATCGATTCCACCAGCTGTGATGTAGGTTTTTGGTGCTCGCTTTCAAGGTCCAGCACCTGGCCGCCGATCATGCCGTCCACTGTGCCCACGGCATTCGCGATAAGGCCGATGATCTGAACGGTTGCGGCAGGTGGTGAATCCAGCCCGGCTAGAATTTCGAAGGCTCGCGTCTGCAGAGCGTCACCCGCGAGAATCGCAATTGCCTCTCCGAATACCTTGTGGCAGGTTGGCTTGCCGCGGCGCAGGTCGTCATTATCAAGCGCCGGAAGATCGTCATGTATGAGCGAATAGGTGTGCAGCATTTCAATGGCAGCGCACAACTGTTCAATGCCTTTCGGCAGCGTGCCAGAAATCGTGATGCCCGCCTGCATTGCCAGCACGGGACGCAGCCGCTTGCCTCCCGCAAAGGTCGAGTGGCGCATCGCCCCATGGATCGAAGCAGGCGGTGTTTCGGCCTTTGGAATCAGCTCTTCCAGCGCACGGTCGGTCCGCTCTGCGCCTTCTTTCAGGATCAGTTTCACGTCTTCGTTCATCGATCACATCATAAACGAGTTCGCTCCATCGTTCCTGCTTCGGGCAAGCGTCGCTCGAACAAAATTAATCCGGCGAGAATCAATACACTTACACTGCTTAGCCAGCGCGCCAGCACTACGTCGCGGGTTGTTGTCCAGTCGGCGGTGAGTTCAAACGGACCACGAGGAATTTGTACGGTTGTTAAACCGTCTTGACGAGTGATGTTCGGCGAAACTGGCTCCCCATTCAGCTTCAGTTGCCAAGCCGGGAACCTCAATTGCCGGAGAACGAGGAATCCGGAATCCGGTACAGCACCGCTGATCCGCAGACGCTCGGGGCCGCTGTTTCCTGAAGCCGCGAATGTTGCTTCGCAGCTATGTTGGGATGGATCCCAAACAAGGTCGCCATTGGCGTTGTTGCTGCCCAGCACTCGATAGGGGTCACTCGTGAGACAGGCCAGGGGAAGACCCATTGGGATGAGTTCAACGTCCGCGCCATTGGGCTGATACTCTGACGTGCCTTGGTACCCTTTGCCGGTCTGCAGCGCGTTGATCATGCTCGGCACCGCGTCTTCGGCGTAGCAGCCCTGGTACAGATCCTTGCTTGCCCATACAGTGAGGCAAATGAGGATAACGGAACAGGTGAGCACTGGGACGATTCGGGCATGCTTTGTATTCGTCCGCGGCCAAAGAGCTGCGGCAATAAAGATCGCCATCGGTGCTTCGAGGATCAAAAGCCAGCGCCAGGGAAATTGCAGAAACCGGAGATCGGGGAGAAAATTCCACAGCGAGTCGGAAAACGAAAACTGCAGAAGCAGCACTGCGATCGGAATCAGAGCCAGCGGAATCCACCAGCTTCGCGAACCCGGCAATCGACCGCGCAGCCTGCAGACGATGATTGCGCAAATCGTAATGGCAATCATCGCAACCGCGATCATCGAAACGGTATGCAGCACCTCATCGTGGAACGCCAATGCGGGATTGGCATGGTGGGCAAAGAGCCAGTTGTTCTCCAGCGTTTGTCCCACATCCTCAGTTGCCTGGTGGATATCGACCCAGCGCTGTTCCCATGCCGCCGGAACAAGATAGAAGGCGCAGAGCCCCATTCCCAATACCGCACCTGCAGCAGCGCGAACCGCCGGCCACCACGAACGCAGCAGCAGCATCGAGATAATTGCGAGCACAGCAAGCAAATAGCACGCCATGACACCCACGGTGGGATTTGAAAGCCACGAACCGGCAATGGCCACCGCCAGTGGCACAACCGAGCCGTTGAAAACGCGCCGCAACGAACCGCTACTTGCATTCTGTTGATCGCGATTGCGCAATCCGTAGAGCAGAACCAGCGGAATCCAAATGCCACCCGCTAGTTCAGCAAAGGCTGAGCGCTCGTAAGCCGTAAATAGCGGATATCCGGAGAAAACTGCAATACATCCCGCCAGCGCCGCAGCACCTTCGTCGAGCGCCTCGCGCGCCAGCAGCCTGGTGGCCAGGCCCGTACCGGCCAGCAACGCAAAGGTTAATACCACCGGAACCGACGACCACGGAAGCACTGCTGCAAACGCTGCGCCCATCATCCACGTGAGCGGGGAATAGAACACGAACCGCGGTTCACCTGCGCCGAAGTTTGCACTTGCCGTCCAGTGCGGATAGAGGATTCCGTGGCGCCAACTGTTTAAAGCGTCGAACCACGACACCAGATGGAAATCGAAATCGTGCCCACAGGAGTCGCCCCGGAGCAGTTCAGGAGAAACCGCAAGCGCCGCGGCAGCAAGGATCGCCAAGACCCCCACCGTAGCTGCCGCACTCCTCGGGTTCACCCGCCCTGAGTTCATGGCAACAGGCGCAGCGTGTGCCGGGCTTGTGCGGAGACTGCTGCCGGTGTGAAGGTCAGCGCAAAGGTGGTGCCTTCATACCAGTCGTTCCATTGATCGCGAAAGTGAGGACTGTATGGATCACTGCTTTCGCCGAGTACGATGTTCTCGGTTGATCCGTCGATGTCGCTCCAATCCATAGTGAAGCGCTGTGAAGGCCCGAACTCGGTGCCTACTTGCTTGACCGTCGTGTTGTCGCCACTTTGCGGCTGCGGACCCGTTCCCGCGATACGCTCGACGAGCGGCAGGAATTTGGCCAACGGATGCTCCAGGTCCACAACATGCCAGCTTCCGTATTTCCAGTGCGAGACATCGGATGGCGCCTTGCCATTGTCCATGCCTTTACGGACGGCATCGGTCAGCAATGCGTCCCAGTTATTGTAGCCGGGTGCGAGCCACTCGGCCTTGGCGTGCATTACGATCTCTTCTTCGGCAAAGTTCGATTCTTCCCACCGGTAGTCATAAGCCAGCCGTCCAAGTTTGGGCTCGAGGATCAGGGGCCATAATGCGCGGCGTGCCTGCGTGACGAGCGAAGCGGCGGCAGAGTCCGTCGCCAGCTTGCCATCCCAGCTGCGCATCAGATCTGCAGCCTGTCGCAGGCGCGCGTCCACTCCCTCGGTGTGGTCAATCGCGTAGGCAAGCCGCTGGCCGAATTCCTGATCCATCTCGCTGTAGATATCGGTCTGGACGGCAAGCATGTCTTTTGGTGTAAGGCCACCGCGGTCATCAAGCAATTTGTAAATGCGCTCAATGCGGTAGGGGTCGGTCCACTCCTGCGTGATTGGATAGGGCGAGCTTTCCGTGGTGACGCGCGAGTTGGCAGTCGCCAGAAAGCCCGACGGTGGATCCTCAGCGTTCGGCAGCGAGTCGAATGGAATATATCCCTGCCACTCGTGTGCGCTGTCGGAAACCGGCACAGATGCCAAACCGCCCGGCCGGATCGGAATGCGGCCAATTGCGTGGTACGCGATGTGCCCCTGGTCATCGGCATAGACGATGTTTTGCGTTGGCCAGTCCCAGTT
>Ga0207667_10001068_pt1 | contig 34713 bp, 41 predicted proteins | sample KBSCornC52_FD_184301 | JGI IMG/M metagenome (GOLD analysis project Ga0207667, IMG submission 184301) | Corn rhizosphere microbial communities from Kellogg Biological Station, Michigan, USA - KBS Corn C5-2 (SPAdes) (version 2) | ecosystem: Host-associated > Plants > Roots > Rhizosphere > Soil ...
AAAAGCATCGCCAACGCAGCCGTCCCGGCAACAATCGTAAGGACAATCATTCGCCGTTGAAGCCGCCAATCTTTCAAAATTAACTCAAGCATCACATTGGCTTTCATGCCTTCACCTCCTCGCGGCTGTGTTCCACATTGGCAACAAAAATTTCTTCGAGCGTCATGTTTTCCACCGCGCGGACACGGGCTCCCGAGGTCTCGTAGGCGTTCGGAAGATGCGGTTCAAATGCATTGGCGATTGCCACGGCTAAGCGGCCCGCTTTCTGGACCCCAATCACGCCCGGCAGGGTTGGTAGTGCGACACCATCGGGCACTTCCAGCCGCAAGCGCCGCCAACGATCGAGATAAATCTCTTTGTCCATCGAATCGATGATGCGGCCACGGTCAATGAAGGTGATCTGATCTGAGATCTGCTCGACATCCTGGGTGTTGTGTGAAGAAAACAGGATGCTCCGCCCGTCTTCGACCATGACAGCGGTCAGCTCGCGCAAGATTTCGTGACGGGCCACCGGATCGAGGCCCGTGGTTGGCTCGTCCAGGACCAGGAGCTTGGGCCGACGAGCAAAGACCAGCAGCAAGGATGCTTTCACTCGCTGCCCGTGCGAAAGTCCCTTCACCTTCTGTTCGGCATTCAGTCCAAAGCGCTTCAACAACAGTTGCGAGTAGGCGTCATCCCAAGACGCATAAATCGACTTCATAAAATGAATGTGCCAGCCCAGAGTCATCGAATCGTAGAGGCGCATATCCTCAGAGGCGAAGCCAATGTCCCACTTGGCGTCGATTTGTCCCTTTGGCATGGAGTGCCCGAGCACGTTCACTTCGCCACTGTCTTGATGCACCAAGCCCATGAGGATTCGGATGGTCGTGGATTTACCTGCACCGTTTGGACCAATCAATCCCATGATGGTTCCGGGCTGCAGCTGCAAGTCGATGTTGTGCAGATCGAAAAAAGGATATGACTTGCAGACTCCATTGAGTTCAATCGCACAGTCCGTCATACGGGTTCCTTCTCCTCGTCGGTGACGCGGTCGTAGATTGCTCGAATGCGCTTCTCGAGATTCTTCGGTGAAACTCCCATCATGGCCGCACTTCGCACGGCCTGTTCCAAGTGTTGCGCCAGCTCCTGCTCGCGGATACGCGCGCCAACGTCGGAATCGGAGGCAACGAAACAACCTTTTCCTTGCCGGGTGACGATCAAGCCTCCGCGTTCCAGTTCCAGATATGCGCGCTTCACCGTAATCACGCTCACACCGATATCAGAGGCCAGCTGTCGAATTGAGGGAATCGCCTGCCCGGTGGCCCAGTCGCCAACCGCGATCTTCTGCTTGATCTGCTCCATGATCTGGAGGTACAGAGCACGCTTATCGGTTTGAGAGATAACAAACATCTGTACATACACAGTATGCACAGTATGGCGCAGTGTCAAGAAGTTTTTTCTGAGGAACCTGCCGATATTTAACAAGGAGGGAAACCACCATGGGAAATCTGTTCATCGCCAGCCGAAGTAGCACCTCTATATCAATAATGCTGTTCTTTATGTAAATAATACTTGACAATATAGAATGCAAGGAGATACGCTGCTTATGTCAAGTATGGATTACATATTGACAATAAAGGATGACATCATGAGTCAATCAACAATGCAAGAAAGTGGCTATGATTCGCGGACCCGAGCGAACGTTTTGCGGGTTTTTCAGTGGTCCGTAGCGTGGGTGGGAACCTGCGCGCTCTTGGTTTTCGGGCCGAAATTCCTGTGGGCCAAGGTCCTGGTGTTCACGCTGCTTGCGGTTGGTCTCAACGTGCTCGTCGGAATAGGCGCGATCATGGCCAATAAAAGATACTTTGAGGAACTGGATGATCTTCAGCGGAGAGTTCATCTCAACTCTCTGGCGATCACAGTTGGAGTCGCTTTCATCGTTGCCGTCCCGTGTTCGGTACTCGACTCCTACCACGTGATTCCCTTCCATGCGGACGTCGCGCACCTGGTGATGCTCATGGGTCTAACGTATGGGGCGTCCAACCTGTACGGGACACGGCGGTACCGATGAAGAATCGACTAAAAGTGCTGCGCGCCGAGCGCGACTGGACGCAGGCCCAGTTGGCTGACGCCCTCGATGTATCTAGGCAGACCGTAAACGCCATTGAGAAGGGGAAGTTCGATCCGAGCCTGCCGCTCGCCTTCCGCGCTGCCCGGCTCTTCGGTCTCGCCATCGAAGCAATTTTTCATGACCCTGCGCTGGACAAAGAGGAGAGTAGTCTTGCCACGGAGATCAAAAAAGATACGTACGCATAAATTCACCGTGACGTTATGCAGTCTCGTCGTTCTCGCGAACTCTGCAACTGTGGTCGCACCTCATAATTGTTGACTGAATCGCCGTCGGTTTATCTTCGATGAATCCCTTTGACTTTCCTCCGGAACGCACATCTCTAAGAGCCGCACACTCCTTCAATGGCCGCCGGTCATCTTTGGCGATGGCGTTCCGTCCGACCAATTGCTCACCGGAACATCGATTGTGGTGTAGCGACCGATTTTTTCTTCGCGCGCGTCCAACGGAACGTCATCCCCCAAGTCGGATCCCAGGGCTTTAGGGTCGATTTCGGGAACAAAAAACATAACGTGGGGAAGCCAGGGGCCTCTGATGCTGGCATTCAGATACCCTTGCTTTGACATCATGTAGGACACCGAGCCGGGTTCGGGTGTGGGCAACTCACCTTTCGCGATGCCCTCTATGATGACCTCCTCTATCTGATCGTTCGAACGTCCGGCAATCGCCAGTTCGGTCTTCTTGAGGTAGATGGGAAGAAAAGACCGCACAGCCGGAGCGCTAAGGCAGATCGGACCGTGTATCTTTGGGTCCCAAAAAGCGGGATTGTTTTTGGGTAAATCCCATGATCGTCCCACCAGGCATGCGAAACCGTTCTTCCCCTCCACTGCCGTTTCATAGCCATGCCGTCCAAGGACCATTACCTTGGCGTGCTTGGCAATGGATTGCGGAGCCGCGCTGCGGGCCATCGCAATTTCCGAATCTCGGTCCATTAGATATGGATCGATTGATGCCATGGTGGCCGGCGCTGAATTGTTTTGCGGCTGGAGCCGTCGGACTGTCGAAAAAGCGATCATCACCGCAAAGGTTAAGCACGCAAATACGACTCTGGTGTCAGATCTCATTTTTTCTCCTTTACCTCGATATCGCGAATCGAATTTGCTGCGTTCTTTCTCATTGAGACATTCCTACATAGCCGGTGCAGGCGTTCCATCCGACCATTTGCCGACTGCAATCACGAACTCGGTAATGGGCTCTGGACCGCCCTGAAATTGCGGATTGAGCGTAACCGGCGAGTCGGGCAGATCCGCACCCCAGGAAGATTTATCTGTCAGCGGAAAGTAGAACATCAGATGAGGTACGTAGTGTCCAAGGGCGTCATTAAGGTAGCCAGCCCGCGACATCATGTAACACATCGCGCCCGGCTCCGGCGGAGGTAGCTCTTGGTTCTCGTACGCGGCCTTGATGCCATCGATCATCTGAGCCTTCGACAACCCAGCTAAGACCATTCCCGTCCGCTTGATGATGAGAGGCAGGATGGTTCGCGCAGCTGCCGGATTGAAGCATTGCGGCACTCGCACCTTCGGGTTCCAGAACTGTCCAGAGTTGAATGGGGACATCCATGATCGTTCCACCATGCAAACAAAACCGTTCTTTCCTTCAACAGCAGTCTCATAGCCCCGCCACTCAAGGATCAGGACTTTTGCATCATTGGATACCGATTGCGGAGCAGCGGTTCGCGCCAAAGCGATCTCGGCATTGCGATCCGGCATCAGGTATTGCGCGATCGAAGCCATGCTCGGGTATGTTGTCGAGCGATCCTCTCTCCGATTGCGGCTAGTAAGCAGGAACGTCAGCCCCACAGCCACAGAGACGATAGCTAACGCTCCGACCCAAACCCAGCGGTTCTTCATCACTCTGTTCTTCGGCCAGCTGACCTTTACCGATTCCCGCTTCTGGAGGCGCTCGTTAAGCGCAGCGTTGATTTCCGAAGGAACGCCTACTTCCGATGCCTCGACTTCCCAAGTCATCAAGTCGTGGGAAACACGTCGGAAATCGGTAGCCAGCGTCTGGCACTCCGGACACAGCTCCAGGTGCGACAAGGCCTGGGTGGCTTGATCCGCGGACAGTTCACCGTCGAGATAAGCCATGAGTTCTTCTTGTTCAATCGGATGTCTCATTGCATGCCTCGTCTTCCTAGTCGCGGCTCCGCGCCGCTCGCTCTCAGGCCAGGATTGGTTTTGGCCTCCGATTCCAGGTAATCCTTCAACGCGAGACGCGATCGAAAAAGTCTGGAACGCACCGTATTTACGGGAATTCGCAACAGCTCCGCGATGTCGGAGTAGCTCAGCTGTTCGTATTCGCGCAGCATCAGGATTTCGCGGTCCGACGCGTCCAGTCTCTCCAGTGCTTGCCGGACCCACAGCACGGTATCGGGAGTTCTGTCAGTGTTGGGCTCCGTAGTCCCCAGTCCTAATGCGCTACTCCATGCGCTATTTCTGAAAACCTTGCGCCGTTCCGCAGCCACAAGCTTCAACGCAATGCCATACAGATATGTTCGGACCGAGGCCCGCGGCTCATAACGGGAGACCGCGCGGATCACCGCGAGGAAAGTTTCCTGGGTGAGATCGTCGGCCCGCTCGGAGTTGTTCAGCCGGCGCCCGAAGAAGCCATACAGCGGCTTGCGATAGCGAGCAAACAGCTCCTCGAAAGCTGCTCGTGATCCACCCTGGAATTCCTGCATCAAGGCTTCGTCGCTAGTCATATTGGGTGCGCCAGTTTAATCCGTGCAATACCTCTGAGCGCTTTCACATCTCTGCATGCTTCTTTAATGTCAGACGAGAGTGAAAAGTTTCCGTTCGGATAGCTATTCCGCGAGAAACGCACCGTTACCAATGCGAAATTCTGTCAGGGGTTGAAGGTTCTTCTTGTAAGCACTAGTCACTGCGTATTCCTTTCCACCTTTAACGCGGAGGCCACACTTTCCGGTCGAGTATGGCTTGATCTCTACCACAAACGTGCTATTCACGAGCGCAGATCGATGGATCCGAATGAATCCGTACGGCTTCAGCTTTTCTGCCACTCTTGAGATTGATTCGCGCAGGAGATAGGAGTCCGATTCCCGCTGCAGCGACACATAATTGCCCTCAGCTTGAACTGCGACCACGTCGCCAGGATTGATAAACATGATCTTGCCTTTAGCCTTGATTGCGATCATGGGGTGACCCGGACGAGACAGCCTCTGGAATTGAGGCAAAGCTTCTATCAATTTTGCGGCTCGCTCGCCCTTGGCTCTGCGACAAGCCCGGTCCAAGGCATCGTTGATGCTTTCATTCGAGAAAGGCTTTAGCACGTAGTCCACGGTGTGCCTCTGGAAAGCTGCGACCGCGTGTTCAACGTGTCGGGTTACAAACACGATAGACGGCAACGAAAGGTTTCGTTTCCGAAGCTGGTCTACGAGTTGAGAGCCCGACACCTCTAGATCGATGCCCAGAAGCAAAACATCGTACGAGTCTGTGGCTAATTTTTCGAGCGCATTGATCGCATCGCTGAACGAATCGAAGTGCTCCACGTCGCTCCTTGCCGACAGGACATTCGCCAAAGCCGTTTGTGGCAGGGGCTGATCTTCTACGATCAACACGCGCATGGCACCATCCATCTCTATTCCATCAGACGTAAGCATCTTGGCGAGACCGGAGTCTTACGATGCCGCTGATCTTCTCCGCACAAGTCATGGCGTGAATTCGTGTTAAGGGCGAATCTCAATGATGCTCCATAGACGCGGGCGTTCCGTCCGACCACCGGACACCGGAACTATGTACTCGGTCACTGGCTCTTCGTCACTAGTCATAGTCGGCGCGCCAGATCAACCGCGCAATCCTTCTGAGCGCTTTCACATCGGCTCATGCTTTCTTTAATGTCAGAAGCAAGCGAAAAGTTCCCGCCGAGTTCCATTTCTTTGTGTTCTTGTGAATATGATCAACATAATTTCGATCGGTCGGGTTTAGAAACTCTTCCAGTCTTCTGAACCGCGGGCTCCAGTTTTTCTGGGTTCCCGAATTACGGAGCATTGGCGCCGATTTTCTACTGATATCTGTATGAATTGATTGCTGAGCTTGGGCCGCTTGGTCTCTGCAATTGGTCAGTTCGTCACTTTCTGATATCGGCAAACACATACCTGAGCATTGGAACCTCGCGTATTTCCCTCCGAAGACGGACCCTGGCTTGCCTAATTACACAGCAGCACCCTACGCGAGTGCACCCGCAACTTTCGTCAGCTAGTGACAGTCGGGCCGCAGGAACAGTGGGAAATCACATTAACCCTTAGACGCCGAGTCGTGCCTGGGCGTAAATCGCCAGTCATCTCGGCACCACAACTTCACCGGAGGAAAACAGAGGATATGAGCTCGCTAAATCTAAGACACTTGCGGAATTTCTGGATACTGTCGGTTGCGGCGATTGTTCTAGCTGGCTTCAGCGATGCGGTCGCGCAAGCCAGCTATCAAGTTACCGATATGGGCACTCTGCACGATGGGTATTTCGGCTGCACCATGGGCCTCAATAATCATGGATGGACGGAGACCCAGTACGGGCTCTTGGAGTCGGGCAAGCTGGTAAAAGGGCGGCTGGCAATAAATGTCGGCGGATCCCCGCTCGACCTCGGTACGCTCGGAGGACCGAACAGCTGGGACAACCCTTTTGGCGGTGAGGTCAATGATCGAGGGGAGTTAGTCGGCTATTCCGAAACATCTGTTCCAGACCCGGATGGCGAAGACATTTGCGGCTTCGGCACAGGGCTTATCTGTCGTCCGTTTCTTTGGAAAAACGGCCACATGAGCGCTCTCCCGACGCTGGGGGGCAATAACGGACAGGCCAGCGCCATTAATAACCACGGGCAAATCACAGGGTTTGCGGAAACCGGTATCGTGGACCCCACATGCCCGCCTGACAAAACTAATAATCGGATTCAGCTGCCGGTGTTATGGGAAAACGGCAAACCTCAAGCTCTTCCTACGCTGATCGACGATACAGACGGGGAAGCGAACGCCATCAACGAACTAGGTCAAGCCGTAGGCAACACCGGAACATGCGGTGGAGCAACCAATCACGCTGTATCGTGGGAAAACGGTGCGGCCTCCCAGCTTTTTGACTACGGAACTTTCGCCCTCGCCTTTGGCATTAACAACCAGGGCCAAATTGTGGGGATGGTCGGCAGCCCCGACGCCCCAACATTCTATGCGGCTCTTTGGCAGAACGGCGCAATCACAAACCTCCACACTCTGCCGGGAGATTTCGCAGCCATCGCCTCCGGCATCAACAACCACGGCCAAGTGGTGGGAAGTACCCTGGACTCCAGCTTCAACTGGTCGCACGCTTTCATCTGGCAAGACGGCGTGATGACCGATCTTGGAACATTGTTTCCCTCAACTGCCAACCTCTTGCCAACCATGGCTAACCAGATCAACGAGCGCGGACAAATCGTAGGAATGGGAACGGTGCTCAGCGGGCCGCATACGGGCGAAACCCATGCCTTTCTCGCAACTCCGGTAAACGCAAGCATAGGCAAGTCGGTTGCAGACGTCGTACAGGGGCGCCCGAAATCCAACGTGATCACAAATGGCAATCAGGTTCTGGAGAGACTCAGACTGGGCCGATCTGGGCAATGAACGAACTGGTTCCCTGGGTTATGTGCATGCTGTTCGGTTTGGTTGACCAGACGCGACGGCCCGCACGGCCGGGAACACGAACCCGTGTGGCGTGATAAACGGCACGCCACTACGGGTTCCTTTTCTAGAAGAGGCGGACAAAAGTTTTCTCAAGTGAAGCATTTGCTACGAGCAGAAACGACGGACAACTTCGCGCACGATCCGCAGGAAGTCTGAGGTCGGTTCGTCTTTGTTGATGTAGACATCAATGTTGTGCAGATTACTCGGCATTGCGCCCGAATAGAGAACGATTGGGACATCCCGTTTAATGCTCTTGAGCTCCTGTGCGAGTTCGACTCCCGTCGCTCCCTGCAGCAGGTGGTCCGCTATAGTGCAGCAAACAGGGGCTTCCTGGAAGATTGCGACCGCCTCGGCAACATTCGTCACGCTGAGGACATTGAACCCATTTTCCTCCAGAACAGCTTTTCGGAGCTGCAGCTGGGTGGAATCGTCGTCCACGCACAAGATTAGCGGCTTCGCAACGGGTAGACGAAGTGAGAGCATCGGGAAACGATATAATGCCCCCTCGGGCTGAGTACCGTGAATACAGTGAACACTGTACGGCATCGAACTGAAGTACCTTTTGGAATGAAGAAAAAGCCCGCTGCGTGCGGACAGCGGGCTTCGGAGGCACCCTAGGCAGGGCGCTGTTTAAGTGAAATCTTCTTCTCTCCCAGTGCCGAATCTCCCATCTCCAGCCAGCGCTGAATCTTGCTGAGGGACTCGGATTCCTCGATTGGGTCCGCCAGGATCATCGAGCGATGAATCGGGTGTCCTTCGTTTTCGGGTTTTGTGCGACGCGGCATTTGGATGATCTTGGGCATGGAACTCCTCAAATCCGTGCCTAAGATGGTCAGAATTGTAGCCGGAGTTTCACTAGTGTTCGATAGGGTACATACTGTACAGCTGCGGCAGCTGAAGACGGTCAGCTGCAGTAGCCAGGGCTGCGCCAGGATTCTCAAAGGCCTATGTGCCAAGAGTCACCCGCGCGAGGTTACTTACATAACCAAGCTTGCGGCTTGGGACGCGGTACGATGTCCTAGGCCGAGTGTCGCACGACCACTCGCCTCGCGCCCCGGCGGGGCCAACTCTAGGCTGGGTTGCGCCTTGTGCGGGGCAGCCTTTTATGCGGCCGTTTATTAGGAGAACCTAAATTGGATCATGTCACGCTGATTCGCGTCGTTGCGGGAGTTCTGGCGGTTGTTGTCTTTGTAATTCTGATATTTCGGATGAAGAAGAAAGCTCCTCGATAGATGGAACGCCGCGATTTGTTCCGAAGTTCGTCTGCGAGTTCTCGAAGTTCGTTGCAGTGCTGGCGGGCACGGCCCGAGCAATGTAGCGCGAATGTGGGCACGTCGCTGGAGGACTCCAACTTACTTTGCCCTCCCTAGCGGGGATTCGAAGACCTTTGACGGCATGGCTGATCCGGGCGCGGACCGCTCACCGTTGGTCGCCGGAACTTCAGGCCGCGCAGTTTGTCCGTTGATGGTTGACAACCTGCAACCGCGGATGCACTCTGGTTTGAGAGATCATCCTTCTGGGATGTGCTCCGTTTATGCCACAGAAGAGTCTCGAACCGATCCGAGATTCCCCTCCTATCGTTTGCCCGCATTGCCATGCCCTACTCTCGCCACAAGATTGTGTCCCTTTAAACAATGGGGAATGGCTGCAATGCTTTTGGTGTGAAGGAATTTTGTTTGCGGCCTCGGCAAGTGTTAAGAAAGCAGCGTGAGATCAGGGACTGACCGGGGCGGGATTCTGCTGACCTCCCTTTGGAATGGCATTGGGTTTCAGCTGCTCTCCTGCCTTATAATGCTTGAAAATCCCAGAACAGGCTCTAGCTCTGAGTTCCTGGAATAGCTCGTTCTTGTCGGTTCGCGGCTGGCTCCCCAATTCCTTGCTTCATCAGTGAACCACGTGCTTGGCCACTACGATTCTCGCCTCGTCGCCTTGTCCGTGATTATCGCGATTTGCGCAGCCTATGCCGCGCTGGACCTCGCCGCACGCGTGAATGCCTCAACAGGTCAGATTCGACGGGCTTGGCTTGCCGGCGGTGCGTTCGCCATGGGCCTGGGGATCTGGTCCATGCATTATGTCGGCATGTTGGCTTTCGCCCTGCCGGTTCGCGTCTTCTATGACTGGCCTACGGTCTTATGGTCTTTTCTCGCGGCGGTGTTCGCCTCGGCTGTTGCGCTGTTTGTCGTCAGTCGGCCAACGATGGGCTGGCGGCGCGCACTCATAGGCAGCGCAGTTATGGGAAGCGGAATTTCCGCGATGCATTACATCGGCATGGCTGCCATGCGAATGCCAGCGGCATGCGCATACAGCAGACGGATGGTGGCGCTCTCGGTTCTGCTTGCGATCCTGGTTTCTCTTGCGGCTCTATGGATTACGTTTCGCTTCCGCGATGGGGTAAAGCGCTCGCCTTGGCTGAAGGCGGGAAGTGCAGCGGTGATGGGGGCGGCCATTCCAATCATGCATTACACAGGTATGGCCGCGGCGAGGTTTAGGCCATCATCAATGGCGATGGACACGTCGCACGCGGTGAGCACCTCTACTCTGGGGTACACGGGTGTCAGCGCTGTGACCCTGCTGGTTCTGGCCGTTGCAGTGAGTAGTTCGGCGATTGACCGCCGATTCTCAGCGCAGCGCCTTCTGCTTCGTGCTACCGAACGTCGGTTTCGGACATTCCTCGACGCTGCTCCGGATGCCATGCTGGTCATCAACGCGAGAGGGCAAATTGTGTTGGCGAATGCACAGGTCGAACAGCTTTTTGGGTACCGCAGCGAAGAACTGCTGGGTCGTGATCTGGAGAGTCTTGTTCCGGAGAGGTTTCGGGCAAAGCATTCCAGCCATCGAACTGGATTCTTTGGTGAGCCGCGACTGCGTCCGATGGGGGCTGGCTTGGAGTTATATGGGCAACGAAAAGATGGCAGTGAGTTCCCGGTCGAGATCAGTCTGAATCCGATCCCGACAGAAGAGGGCCCAATGGTCGCGAGCGCGATTCGGGACATCACGCAACGCAAACACATTGAGAATAACCTGCGAGAACTCTCCGCTCGACTGCTGCAGCTGCAAGACGAAGAGAGGAGGCGTATTGCTCGCGAACTTCACGACAGCGCGGGGCAGCTACTCGCTGCTCTCAATATGAATTTGAGTCCGCTGCTTCAGACTGCGAACGGAGTCGATCAACGGACACGCAAGGTCCTAGAGGAAAGCTTAGAACTGGTTCACGAGCTTTCAAGTGAAATCCGAACCATGTCTTATCTGCTGCATCCCCCACTCCTCGATGAGGCAGGACTGGCTTCAGCCCTCCGCTGGTATGTAGAAGGGTTCGCAGAGCGCAGCAAGATCAGGGTGGATCTTGAAATCCCGCGCCAGATCGACCGCTTGCCCCGCGATTTGGAAACCGTCATTTTCAGGATCGTTCAGGAGTGCCTCACAAATATTCACAGGCACGCACATAGCCGTTCGGCTGCAATCCGAATCGCTCAGTCCGAAACTGAAATCAAGATTGAAGTACAGGATGAGGGTAAAGGCATTTCCGATAGCAAGCGCGCAGAACTGGAGTCACCGGGTAAAGCGGGTGTGGGTATTACCGGCATGCGAGAAAGAATCCGCCAGTGGGGCGGCAACCTTCAGATTGCGCCAGGACGAAATGGAAGCGGAACGCTGGTCACTGCGTGCCTCCCATTGCCCGACAGGTAAGCCTGACTGCTTTCCTAGAGCGACTGCAACAATGGCAGAGTACGGTACCGACTCTCGGCAGATCTTTGGGACATAAACTCGGGAGAATTGGACAGTGTGACCGCATGTTAGAGAGCCAAGCCCAATCACTTCCGGCGGCAGTGCGGCTTTTTTCTTTCAACAGAGTTGTGCCGAGAATATGGGACCACACAACATTGAATGGAACGCTGCGACGCAGGAATGGTTTTGTATACGATGCCTTCGCACGTCAGACCATCAGTCCAGACAGGATGCGGAAGTTGAATTGAGCCAGTTCGAGTGCACTCTACCAGACGCCCACGCGGAAATGTCCTAAACGGTGCTTTGGCACTATGCCGCTCGGCGCTCGCTTTCCGCGTCGCCAAAGAGCGCCGACTGATCCGCGACACACGCACGAAGCAAGCCGCGCCATCCCAACCGTTTTTGCAGCCAGTATGACACCACGGTCCGTTTCATAACATGATTTGTCAACTCGGCAGCGCTCAGCGTGCGCCACTCGGCATGCACCGCGCCGTTCAATTGGAACTCACGAGCCTGAATTTCTCTGTCAAGGATTCGATATTCCTCTACGAGAAGCCCGTTTTCGGCCTCGACCCGCAGAACCATGGAACACAGGGTCACGAAGATTTGCTCCTCATCCGTGCTTTCGAACGATCTGTACTTGGTCTAATTCTGATTCACACCCTGCGCCCGTTCGGCCTTCGTCTATAAACTTAATGTTCTTTTCGGTTGGCGCAGCGCCGTGACTCGACAAAAAGGCATTGGCAAGCTCTATGTACTTGGCTTGTTCAGCATATGGCGGCATGAACGAAAGGTCATCTGGCTCTTGCTTTCGTTTCCGCACAATCTTCAAACTGGGTGGCATTTCCTCATACGACGAATGGTGGCGTACTTACAATATTGGGAATAGGGCAAGTGTTCGATACCCAACGTCATGTAGATTGAGGGGGAATATCGGGGGAAGAACCTCGGCGACTACGTGCAAGTCACCGCCAGGTATTACCGTGGTACCTATTAGACGATAGGTTGAGGCATAGGATTCCGCACCTTCCGCGCGGCACGGGTCCCAAACATTCATTCACAACGGCATAGGCTCTGGTTCCGGTGTCGGAATGGGAACGTCGTCTGGCTCAGGTTCTGGACCTAAGGGAGGAACGACGTCGGGATCAGAACCCGGCCTGGGTTCCGGATCCGGCCGAGGACCCGGCGCCGGTCCTGGAACCGGCGGAGTAATGGAAAAGTGTTTCAGATCGGCCAATTGTTCCCCCCTTAGGGTTTGAAGTATTCGCCTTGTAATTGGGATCAGACACTTATGAGATGGCGATGACAGCGCTTTTGCGAGAACTGCTGACGCAAAAAAGCCGTTGGGGCCGTTTAGCCTTCGAGCGGCTTTTCTCGTTTGCGCTACCTTCCTGGCGTGAGATGCCGATTGTGAGTTCCGGGCTGGTTGAAGCTTCGGAAGCGGGAATTCTGCAGTAAATGAAACCGATTGCACAACAGCGTGACCACCAGAATCGTCCAATGGGCGCACACGGGCTGGATGGCACCTGTCCGCATAAAGCCCGCTCTGCTGAGGTTTAATGCGGATCAACCAAATCATAACTGCGCTCGCTCAGACGTATTGGGATATAACCCGAAATCACACCATGCAAATGGCGGCAGCTCTGTCGTACTACTTTGTCTTGTCGCTCTTTCCAGCACTGATATTTCTTTCGGCTGTGGTGGCGTACCTGCCGGTCCCAAACTTGTTCGGCGAAGCTTTAAGCCTCATGGGCCGATTCATACCACCAGACAGCATGGGTCTGGTGCGCAGAGTACTAGCCGACGTCATCACTCCGAATCGTGGCGCATTTCTCTCGTTCGGCATTCTCGGGACACTGTGGGCGGCTTCAGGCGGGTTCTCAGCAACGATAGAAGCCTTAAACGTCGCTTATGACGTCCAAGATGACAGGCCTTTCTGGAAAACGCGGCCGCTCGCTATCGCGCTGGCATTCATAATCGGGGGCTTGATGCTGCTTGCCCTCGCAGTAATGATCGTAGGACCCCGGTTTGGACTGTGGTTGGCGGGACGGATTCACCTTTCATCCGTGTTCGTCGTCCTCTGGCCGTACATCCACTGGTCGGTCGCTGTTGGATTTACGGTTCTCGCAATTGAGGCACTCTATTTTCTCGCGCCGAACGTGAAGCAGCGGTTCCTGGCTACGCTGCCTGGTGCTGTGGTCGCAGTAGGATGTTGGATTGCGCTCTCCTATCTTCTCGGCTTGTATTTTCGGCACTTCGCGAACTTCAACAAAACCTACGGTACGCTCGGCGCGGCGGTCGCCTTGATGGTCTGGTTGTACTGGACCGGATTCGCAATGCTTGTGGGAGCAGAGCTGAACTCGGAGCTCGCCAAAATCAGCAACCGAGGCCCATTGCCAGAGAAACAGCAACCTGCTGAAATCACCAGAATAGATTTCGCAGCGTAGTCGCTACGCTGCGGAAGTCGCCTAGGAGATCTATTCTGAAAGCCCAATGTTCGGTATCGTATGTTGATTGAAATCGAATCTTAGCCGTGAACGCTAGGATGACTCCATCGTGCAACGAGAAGCATGCTTCGTGCCATTGAAAGGACGAGAACATGGCAACCAGAAGGTTTAGGGAGCGTAGCGTTTCTCTCGAACCGGGAAAGCATGGCAGGAATCCGCTCAACCGAACTATCGCGACACTGATGGAACGCGATTCCAATATATGCGTCTGACGCAAGCCGGGCAGAGACGACTGTCGATCTCCCCAGTCAACTCAGAACTCATCATCTCTCTGCCACCGTTGAGGATAGACGCGCCGCTCACGCTCAGGAAAGCTGGACATCTCTGTCGTTTGCTGCGGACTATTTTGGGCACGGACCGTTCGTTGAAATTCGGGAGGGAGTGCCGTTTCTGGTTTGGAATTGCTGTCCCCAGTTCCAAGCCCCTCTGTGCACGGCTTCATTGCGTCCTCTTTTGACGATGGTCGAAGAAATTCGCTCCAGCCGCAGACATTAAAATCGTGGGGAGCGCCAGCCCGCGCTCTGAAACCTCGGCGGTCATGGCCTCTCTTGGTTATGCTGCTTCGTATTGCTGGCGATCGACGTCATGGAAATGCTGGACTCAAGCTCGAAAGCTAACCGATAGTGAGCGAGCGCCGATTCGACGGCGCGCAGTTCGGATTCAAGTTGATTGCGTCGATGCGTACGGTTCTCCTGCATAACAAGGGAACTGAGGGTGTTTAGCCTCTGTTCAAGGGTCCTGATGTGTTCCCCAAGGGCTCTCTGCATCACTCTCGCTCACCTCTCAAGGGCACCTCACGGCCAATACTCTGTTGGCAAGCGGGGCGCCAGATTGTGAGCGAGTGGACACTACCTATGTTTAAGCAAACAATGGAGTTGGGAAGACAATCTAGATTTGCTTGAGACGAGCTGTAGGAATATTTCACGCCGGAGTCGGAAGAAAAGAGACAGACCCTAGAAGCGCGATTCGTGGCCAAGACGCCACCTGACAAGCTTCTGCCCTTTGACTGCTCAGGTTTCAGTTCCCGCGTTGACGATCTGTCCATCCCGGCTACCGTTAGCGCTTCAGTCGTAATGTTCGAGTTCGGGTAATCAAGCTTTGCCCGCTGACCGTTGTGAAAGCTCCTCGCTAGCCCCGTGGAAGTTCAGGGGGCACGCGCCTGTTCCGCAAGGCGGGGAAATCGGCGGGAGAATGACTCTATTAAGTACGGAAGCGCTTTGGACGCGTCCACACAATGTGATTGAGCAGTATCTCCTGACTCTGTTTTTCCTCAACAAAGTTCGATGCGCAAAGTGCTATCGCAGCAGCACTGTATCCCTATTTACGCGTGGGTGCGAACCCAAGCGGCGGAAGTGATTAGTAGCCACGCTGTGCAGAAGAACCCGCGCTTTCCGGGCCTCGGACTCGATGTCCCGAGTTATTCTGCCTTAACGGCTCTGCTCTATTTCTCGTAGGGAGTAGCTAAGGCCTACAACCGTCACAAAATTCAGCAACATCTTACGCAGTGCTCTCGACCAATTTTCCGCTTTCAAGGTCGTCAGTAGGAGTGTTCAAAATGCAGTACAGAACGTTGCTTTCACGGATCGGGTTCCCGACTTTTATCGCGGCTGCGCTGCCGCTCTACGCGCAGTTCACTTACGCGCCGATCAACGTGCCCGGCGCAGTCATGACGGAAGCGCGCGGAATCAACAACACCGGCGAGGTTGTTGGCTATTACCAGACCACCACGACGTGCACGAACACGGATGTCCGCGTCCCCACCTGCCCCACCAAAGGATTCAAGCTGGTGAACGGCACTTACGTGAAACTCATGGTGCCGAATTCGGTCAGCACCGCAATCATGGGCGTGAATGACTATGGCGACCTCACGGGGTTCTACAAGAAATCCGACGGATCCGAGCACGGCTTCATCTGGTATCACAACAATGTTGTGCGCACGATCGACTTTCAACCGAATGCCACGGTGCCTTGGGGTATCAACAAAGCTGGCATTGTCGTCGGAGGGACCTGGGGTACGGGTCAGCAGGGAACCTTCCCCGCCGGTGGCTGGGTGTGGATCAATGGCAAGTTCAGCAATATGAATCCAAACAACGGCGCGGCCCCGTGCTGTGAGTCGGTGACTGGCATCAGCAACAATGGGATTCTCACCGGGCTGGTTTTCCAGTCGGATTTCTTCATGGCGTGGATGAAGGAGGCAACTGACGAGGATTTCTTCACTTTCCCGCAGCCCGGTACCACCAACGGCTGCTGCGACACCACCGGAACAGGCATCAACAACAACGTTGACATGATCGGCTTCGGCGGTATCCAGGGCTGGTTCACCCAGCACATCGAACTCAACGAGGTGGAGTTCTCGGGCGAAGGCACTCCGAAGTTCATCAACGTGAACTTCCCGGGGCAGACCTCTTCGGGTCCCCTACCTACGTATCCTTTCGGCTTGAATGACAAACATTGGATTGCGGGAGCTTACACCGACAGTTCAAACCACATGCACGGTTTTGTTGCAAAACCGAATTTTTGAGCCATCTGCTGCGGAGACTGGAGCGTGAAGGGCTACGCTCCAGCTCTCCCAATCGTCCAAGTCGGGCGGGGATTTGAGTGCAGTAGCGATTTAGCAACATTTGTGGCATGGCCGGCAATAGCGGTGTAGAAAGTTCGGAGGCACTGCTGCCGACTGAGTGCCGCCCGAGCTTGCCGGCGCCGGGGGCGAAATAGAGAGGGAGGACGCCGAGAATATGCAACGGAGGTCATCAGAATCGGGCGCAGGCGCAACTCAGCTGCCTCAATCGCCGCATTGATCACAGACCGACCTTGATCGATCAACTGTTCGGCAAATTCGACGATGAGAATCGAGTTTTTGGCGGAAAGCCCGATGAGCATGACCAGGCCGATCTGCACATAGACTGTCATCTACCAACCCTCGCGCTGAGACGAAGATCAGGGCTCCTAGCACCGCCATCGGAAAGCGTCTCGCTCGCATCCGCAGCCTGTCCACAGACAATCCAGTCGCTTTCTCCTGACAACAGGCCGGAGACATGTCGCCGAACTAGTTGCCGAAGTCTTACCGCCGCAGCACTGAGTTCAACTGCGGCGATAACCAAGAGCGCAGAGATAAATCACGACAAATGCGACCATCTCGTTCACCCTTTGCCGGTCCGCTAGGGCAATAGCGTAAACGTCCCCACCACACCTGCATGATCCGACGGCCACAGACCGCCGGGTGTCAAAGCATTCAAAGTATTTCCCGTAAGGAGCGCGCTGCGATCGGCAATCTTTTCTCCACGCGTGAGAATGATGTCAATCCGCTGGTTCGGCACAGACGTCGCCGTCGTTGGATCTTCGCCATGCAAGGGCCATGTAAATCCAGGATCTCCGGGATGTACGGTGCTCCAAAGGTCGATGAAGCTTGCATTAATCAGGAGGTGGTATGCGGGACTCTGCGAAGGGTCCGGATTGTCCGCGTCAGAGTTCAGGTCGCCGGCAAGTACCACCGGCAAATCAGTGACGACAGGTCCATTAATCAGTTCCAGCGTCTGTGCCGCCTGAATATCCAAATTGAAAGTCTCCAAGTGAGTGGTCACAACCCGGTACTGCTTTCCGCGGAGCTTAGCGTCCACGGCGATCCATCCACGCGGGAACGGGATCGAAGTCCCAAGCACTGTGGGAAACACCAGCGTTGCGGAGTAGTGCTCAAACTGAACATTCTCCAGTTGAAGCTCCGACACGGGGAGATCGGTGCGCGCCAGCATGACGTCAAAGTCCGTGAGGCGCACATCGAAGAAGTTAAATGATTGGTCAACAGCTGGAGCTTCTACGTCCGCATTCTGTTGGATTGCCACTGCAGCGTAGTGCAATCCACGGGCCGCAAGGGCGGCAGTCAGCGATTGGAGCTGGTCGGCAATAACTGTCGTTGCCGGGCCGCCAAATGGACCAACTCGTAACGTGGTGACTTCTTGCAATGCCACCAGGTCCGGATGTTGCGCTTGTATCTCGGCCGCGATGCCTTGGGCTCTCTCCGGAATGTTGCTTTGGATAACTTCCTGATAGGTTTGCGTCACGCCGATTATTAAGCCCAGGGGGGTGGTGGCGCTGGTTACGAAACCGAAATCGGAACCGGCATCCAGGTTCCTTGTCATGACGACAAGTACTCGGTCCTTATTTTGTGCAGACGCGTAAGCGAGACCCAGGGCGATGGTCAGCAGTAAAGCGATGGATCGTTTTAACATATGTTCCTTCCCGCCGCTTTGTTGATTTGGGCCTCGCCTATATTAGCGACGATACATTCCAGGCTGCCCCTGCATTGGTGTTTTGTTCAAGCACATTCCTAATTCTTATCAGGTAGTGGAGTTGTCATAAGGCCTTCCGTGGGTTTTGAAGGCTTCATGATCCCGGAGCCAATGCGGCCGGTTGATCACCGCAAGGGCCCTCATCTTTTATCACTTTGGTCACGCGAAAGTCTCGGGTTCCGGACTTCTTCTTGCCCTGCTTGCCTTTGAGCCTGAACCGTCGTCCCGGCTGCAGGACGGAGTTGTCCATTCCGAGAGCATACGCTTGCTTGTCCTTATCACTTGTTAGTCGCAGCCCGCCGTCGTTCGTCAGAACGCATCCCTCGATGGTTTTGTGTTTCGGAATGACGAGATATACGACGACTCCGATCGCGACTCCGGCGCCAACCAGAATTCCCACAACCTCTCCCGTGCTGGGGCCGATATGTCCGAGGTTTGGAAATCCCCCCGCTTGCGCGGTGGCAGGGATCGAGCTAACGCACAAAGCAGCAGATAGAAAAAGCACAATCCAAAATTTATTACTCATGTTTTGCTCCAGTTGGTCTCAATTGGCGCCCCGGTTCGGGGATATGCCAAGCCCTTTTCCAAATCGGTTTGAGTGTTTCGCGCGCGTGTATCCTTGCGAGATACGCGCGGGCGAAGTCCGAAAATAAATCATTCGCCGCCGTTAAGGTAGCGGTTCGGTGTCGCCAGGTAACAAGTTGCCGCAATTGACGGTGGGAACACCGGCCAAGTTCCCAGCCCCAGTTATGACGGATTTCGAATCGCAAAACAGATCCGTCGCATTTCCACCGAAGAGGGTCAAGGTATTGCCCTGATAGATGGCTACGGTGGACAAATTAGCTACAACCAAACCACCGTGACTGCTCCCCGTGATACTGGAACCGGATAGAGAGGCGTGTGAGTTGTTGCTCACGAAAATGCCCTGGCCTTGACTGCCCGACACAAGCAGTTTGCCCCCCAAATCGATCAGAGTGCTGCTATCGGAGACCGACACCCCGGCACTGTTACCACCCCATGGTTGGCCTGCATTGGTAATGCGAAGCTTGGTATCGCCCACGTTGAGCTGAGAGCCGCCGCTAATCTTAGCACCCTGGAAGTTTGTGCCCGCAGGATTGTCGATGACAACGTCGTTAGGCGTGCTCAAAGGGTAGTAGGTGTTGAAACTCTGTATATCGACGCTGCCGTTTTTGTAAATGTCCATACCAACTTGCATGTTGCGAATGGTGGTGCTTTGCACGGTCACGTGCCCTGAACCGACGTTAAGTGCTTCATGGAAGCCGCTACCTGTTGCGCTCTCGAAGAGGGAACTTTCGATGTGCACGTCAGAAACATCGAAGACGCCCGCTCCGGCAAACCCGGGATCGCGGACGGTGACTCGTGCGAGCGATACCTGACTCTCTTCGAAAGCAATCAAACCAAAGATGCCGGGCCCATCGAGCGTTAGGTTCCGGAGCCGGATATTCATGCTGTTCTCCCCAACCCCGACACCTGCCAAGGCTGATGTACCGGAGTGAATGGCGAATCCGTCGACCGTGATGCTTCGCGAAGCGACGATTGACAAGACGTGGACCGCAAGCCCATTTCCCGGGGTTGTGTTGGGCTGCAGTAGCGCGGCACCGGGTGCTCCGTTGAGCGTGAGTCCCTCGAAGCCATTGATAAAGACATACTCGGCGCATGTCCCCTGCACAACTATCGTGATCGGCAACTGCTTGTTCAGCTTGGACAATACACTATTCAATGATTGCCCAGCGTTGCAGTTCACTATAATCGTGGGCGTGTTCTGCGCTGAGGCATTTGAAACCAGTAACGCGGGGAACAAAAACACTCCCAGAAATCCCACAAATCGTACAGCGACTGTTTGTATCTTGTTCATAAAAGTCCTTTCCATTCCTTGGGTTAGTTCATGATTAGCTGTTGCCCTTGTCCTGTTTCGAGCCTCTTTTTGTCTTTTCCTTCGCATCTCCGACAAATTCGACATCCTTGCCGGTATGTGTCTTAATCGCGTCGAAGATCTTCTTGTATTCATTCTTGTCCATCCGCAGGACCATGCTCTTGGCGGTGTTCTGCTCATGGAAGTCGATGTAGAGCCAATGGCTTTTAGACTTCGTGAGCATCACGATCGCGCCCGCGCCTAACGAGGCCACCATCACCACGGCGCCCTGCGTAATGCGGTGCTTTTTCGTGTACTCGTAAGAGAACTTGTCGAGCTGGTTGTATGGAATCAAGACAACGTCGCGATCCGCGACCCGGACAACGATGTTGCTGTTGGCGTCGCTGAAAATCAGGCGCGCGTCCGCCTGTTTGCCTTTTGCGTCGGCGAGTTTCACGCCAGTGAATGCGGTCTCGTCTGCAAGACTGATGTTGGTGAGACCGAATACGATCAGGAGAGCTGCAATCACTTTTGAGTGTCGGTTGGTCATAGGGTGCTCCTAAGTGCCAAAATTGATTTTCGAATGCCTGGGGTCTCTCTTCGAATTCCCGCGATCTGAGTAGTTGTGGCCGGAGAGCGCCGGAGTGTGACAAACAATGCTCAACATTGCAGCTGAAGAAAGATTGGGCGCGCAGGAGGGACACTAAGACCAGTGGCGTGGCCGCCAGTTCAGAGAAGGGGGGCGGCTTTTGTCGCGCTATTTCTGGGGGCTGGCGTCGGACGATGTTGCTTGAATTCGGTGAATCGTTATGGGCGGATTGCCCGCGGTTCCCACACTAAAGGTCCAAAGTGAATCTTGGTCAGCAAGCAGTCTGGGAGGCATCGAGCCTGATACCAGAATTCGTCCGCTGATGGTAGCCGGAAGAAATATCTTCCCAACAATGTGATTGGTTTGAGGGCTGATCTTAGTAAGGTAATGCCCCCGCATTACATTCCCGGCCGTGGACAGCCAAACATATCCATGCCATATCACCGGAGGGCCGTCAGAAGGATCACTCTCGAGTTTTGCGACCCGCTCGTGCGTCTTGAGATCGAATCGCGACAAAACATATTTACCGCTGGAGAGGTTCTTGCTGTCGGCAACCCACAACATTCCCTCCCCGACAGCGAAGTAGTAGGAACCGCCTTTAAAAGGCATGGAGAAGATCCCGTTTTTCTGTTTCTGACCAATTGAGAACTCTTCCGCGACCTTGTTGGACTGGATGTCAATTCGCTTCACCACTCCGCTTTCCATACCCAGGATCCAGACCGCGCCTTCACTAAAGCAGGGCGCCGACCATTCGCCTTTGCCTAAATCTATTGTGGTCACCTGCTTCGCAGCCAGATCAACCCGGACGAGAGGATGGTCCAAAAACATGTCAGACCAAATCCAGATCGAGCCGTAAGCGTAGGAGAGCGACCCGGATTGTTTTTCGCTAAGAGGTATTTCGTCCAGGAGTTTGCCGTTGGTCTCATCAAGGCGCTGGAGTTCGAGTTCATGCTTGCTCTTCCTTGCCATCCTCCAAATAGATCCTCCTCCAACAGCAAAGAACTGAGGCACCGTGCCTTTCATCGCCATAAGCATAGGACCGGGCCCAGGTGCATCCTCTAAGGGAACCGAGATGACATGGTTGTCCGCCGGATCGAGTTTGCTCAGTTGGCCTTGCCCCAAAAACCACACCGCTCCATCTCCAACTGCAAAGGCTCCTCTCTTCGGTCCCTCGACCACCGTTACTGTGAATTCCGGATCAGCGCGAGATGGGTCTTGCGCGGTAAGTTTTAAAGTCGAAGCCATGCCGAATCCGGCAAGCAGGATACATATCGACGTGATCGCCCGCTTCATTTTTGTTCCCCTTCTCCCTTCGGGTGATTTGCGGTGAATGCGGTAAATGGCACTATGGAGATTTAGCTTCGCCGGCCGGCTTCAACCATGTTTTGTGCAGCCCGTTCTGCAGCTTCCATCCCTGGGCAGGCATCCACGTGCAGTACAAAACCCTCGTCCACATCTTCTCGTCAGGTGGATCCCAAGAACATTGGGTATTAGGAGCGTCCTTTTTCTCACGGACCTGTGTCGCAGTGTTGACTGTTCCAGGATCGTTTTTGGTCGCCTTCCGACCCATACGAACTTCTACTAGATCGCCAACGCTTAGCGTCAGGTCGGGCGGAACATAGAACCAAATTGCGGTGCCTTGCTCAGTTGAAGCATGGCAGCAATAGATACGCCCCATTGCGAGGCTGCCATCTCTCAACTCTGAATCTTTTATTCCGGATGCCAACAGATGCTGCAGGCTCTCTCCGGACCTAAGGATTTCCTCCCGGGTTGCAGTTGCCATTATCTGCGTTAAACGCGACGCCCCAGTTTCCCCGTTGCTCGGCGGGTACAGTCGCGATGTTCCCGCAAGTGCGTTGCTGAGGGCAAGGCACGTCAGCGCCAACACTGCCCCGTGCTGCCAATCACAGAACCTGCGAATTTTCAATTGTGAATACGCCATGAGTCCTCCTCCTTCCGACGCTGAACTTGGTCACCATCCAAGGCCACTCGAGAATCCAAAACCCCTGAAACTCGAGCGCGTGGAAGCTCACCTCGACGCGGGACAGCATCCTCACTCAGCGCGGGCGCTGTCTAGTGGTTGTTTCTTTGCCTATTTCTCACCATTGGCATTGTCCAAGTCCTTCGCCTGAATCCGGCGCAGGAGCAATGTAGGATTCTTGGAGAACCAGTTGCCGCTCACGGCCCAAAGAGAATCCTCGGATGAAACCAGCATTGGAGGCAGAAACTCGGCATAACGAGGCGCTTTTGACGAGATCGGTATGAAGAGTCGTCCTACTGTGTGCTGGAGTTTCGGATCGATCCTTGAGATGTAATGTCCAGAACGATCGTCTCCCCGGGTGGATAGCCAGACATAACCCTTCCATGTCGTGGGAAGCCATAGGGCAGCATCGTTCTCGATCTTTGCGATACGCTCGTGAGTTTTGAGATCATAGCCGGACAAAACACCCTTAACGCGCGGACCTTCGACGGCTGCATTCGTGAGAATTCCATACGTTTCCTGAGCATCTAATACCCATAGCGCGCCTTCTCCAATACCGTAAGAGTAATGTCCACCCTTGAAACGACCTTTCAATATGCCGTTATCGTGCTCCCGGCCAACCGAAAATTCATCGACTACTTTGTCGGATTGAGGGTCCAGGCATTTTATGTTTCCGTCTTCAACTCCAAGCATCCAGATCTTGCCGTCGCTCGCCAGCAGCTGGCCCTTAAAACTATTACTTACCTCAATCACGCGTTTTGTTTCTGGATCGATCCGCAGCACCGGCTTGTTCTTTGCGAGCATGAAGTCCGTCCAGACCCAGATAGAGCCGTAGGCATATAAGAACTGTTGGTCCCGGTTATCCTCCAAACCGATCGTATCAAGAAGCTTTCCCGTCTGTGGATCGATGCGGCGGATGGCCCAGCTCTTTTCAGATTTCCCGAAAATCCAAAGTGAGCCCCCGCTGACAATCCAGGAGCGTGCTTTTATGTCGCCGATGGGAACAGGAATGAGACGATTTTGATCAGCGTCCAGTCGCAGGAGTTCATCTTTTCTGAGGAACCAGAGCTTTCCGTCGCCGGTGCTGAAACTTGCCCCTTTGGGAACTTCCAAAGTCGTGATCGTGTATTCGTTGCCAATGTCTCCATTGGTTTGAGCAGGCACGCGCAAGGAAAACACTGAAAGAGTTGCGAGTGTACAGACTAGCCATCGTGCAGCACTGAACGACGCCCTGGGCACACGCATTGTATTCTCCATGAAAAAAACGAGTTTGCGATGAATACTCTTCGACTGGGTACCGGTCAAGCTAATTCGCAGACTTCTTTGTGCTCTTCAAAAGGTGGCGGAAACGAGCAGATCCGTGACAGGAAATCTGCATTTGTTTCCGAAGCGAAGACTTCTGGCGGGAGCAAAGCCTGGTTTTTTGGGCTAACCAACTGATCCAGCTCAGGTTACAATTCCAACCATTCCGCCGGAACGCATTTCGGCGTCGTGGTCAAAACCCCATGGAGAGCCAATCCGGCGCGGCAGCAGCCAGAACTGATTCTGGACTGGACCTCGCAACCAGAATTCACGCGGGTGACCGCACGGCGGAGGAGGAGTTCGCCAACACCTATCGCCGAGGCGTGATGGTGATAGCGACGGTGCGCACTCGCGACCGCGAGGCGGCGCGTGATCTGACTCAGGAAATTCTGATCGCCGTTCTAAAAGCGTTGCGCGAAGGCCAGCTTCGAGAGTCGGCCAAACTGGCTGCGTTTGTTCAGGGGACAGCCCGCAATCTTATCAACAACTATATTCGGTCAAGATCCCGGCGGCCGGAGTGTGACCTGGATTCGGTCGTGGAACCAACTGCAGACCCAGTTGAAAAACTGGAATCTGCTGACAGGCATAGGCTTGTCCGGCGCGAACTGGAGAGTTTCGGCCCCACGGACCAGCAGATTCTCCTCTTGTCTTTAGTCGATGGCCATTCTCTTGTCGAAGTAGCTCAGCGGCTGGAGCTTTCTCACGATGCAGTGCGAGCTCGCAGGTCGAGGATGATCAGGAAGATCACAAAAAAGTTTGCGTCGATGTCACACAAGTAAGTTTTACGACCACAGATATGTCAAGGGAAGTTATGGTTTGTAGGGAAGTCGAGAAGAACGATCTCGTTGCGAAGTACGTAAGCGGGCAGCTTGATCCGGCCGCTCAGGACGACTTCGAGATACATATCCTCGACTGCGAAAGCTGCCGGGCGTCAGTCGAAATACTGCAGGTGGTGCGCGAGGACCTTATCGCGCGCGCCCATGAGATTCGTGCGTACTCTCCCAAACCTCGCGGTGGCCTTCGGTGGCGCTGGGTAACGGTTTCGGCCCTATGTGTACTAGCATTGGCCGTGGGGTTGAGACAACTGGGGAACTTTAGGAGTCACTCCAAAGCCGCTCAAGTGCAATTGCCCCCGACTTCCAAACAAGGACCAGTTGTCACTGTGGAGGAAACGAACAACGCAACCGCGTCCAGCCGGGTCTCGCCATCGGATCACCAAGTAGACAACGTCCCCGTAAATCGCCGCGACTACCTCAATTTCAATCTCCGCACCGATTCACACGTTCCGCGTGACAAAGGCCATACAGGGGCGAGTGACGGAAACAAGCATCAGGTCGAGAAGCCTGCGCCCAACAACGACTTCGCCGAGCAGGTAGTTGAACTGACAAATCAGCAGGAGGACATCCCCGCCATTCTGGATAAGCTCACGTTGCCGCGAAGTTTGGCTCAAGACAAAAACTTCCTGGCAGAACTGGCATCCCTCAAGGCTCCTAGGCTTTCAACTAACGATGAACAACAGCGCATCGCTGACGAGGCACTGGACCACTTGGCATCCGTACAAGCACCACCGTACGCGTTCTCGGGCGTCGCCGGCACAAAGCACTCTAGTGCCACTGCCAATTCTGTGGTCACAGGGGGGAATACCGGCGCGGATTTGCCTGCAATGGCTCAGACCATCTTCCATGAAGCCATGCTCGCCTACGCAGAAAAGCGCTACGGCGATACCGAGACTCTTCTGCAAAGTGCGATCCAGTCGGCGCCTGGATCAATAGACATCAATTATTACCTAGGAATTTGCAGGCTGCTGGGCGACCGCGCCAATGAAGCGATTGAGCCATTGCAGCTCGTCCTTACGAAAGAGAAGTCGCCGTACTCGCAGTCTGCGCATTTCTACCTGGGCAAAGCGTATCTCCAGATGCGGGACATAACTCACGCTCAGTCGGAGCTGGAATTGGCGGCCGCTGTGCCCGGCCGACTAACGGCTGAGGCAACCTCAACCCTAGCCAGACTTCGAGCCGTCCTGGTTTTCGAATCCGAAAAGAAGGAAGAGACGATCCAAGGGCCACACAAAAAGAATTGATACACTCACATCTAGAACAGGGATGCGCCGGATTTAAGTCATTTCACTTGCTCTAAGCCAGCAATGGCATCTTCCCCTTCGCCCACTGATACAACCGTGAGGCTCATTTCCTTCGCGTCAATTCGGGCAAAGTATTCGCCATCTGCGTCAAGGACTAAATCCAATGTTTTCCCTGCGCCGGCATGGCAGGAATGTCTTCCGGCAGGCAGGTTCGCTACGAGGTATCGTTGTGCTCCGACAATTCCGATCTGATTGGCGTCGCAGGTGATTGCCGTAGCTTCGCCCGACCCGCCGGTTAACCGATAAACCGTGAGCGTCGCGAGCGCTTGATCCAGCGACGTTCCACCCGCTTTTCTGATTTCAAAAGGTACCGATCCCTGAACGTAACCCACGATCCTGGTCCCAGCGGGGATAGACTCTTTCCCTGCGTTTCGGAATTCACCGGTGAGAGATTGCACTTTACCTTTCCTCTCAGGTCCGGCAACAACACCCGCGGATGTTTTGCGGACAAACATCATCATCCCCTGCGGCGTTCCGGTTGCAGTGGCTCGCAGCGGCAATCTTTTGCCGTTTGTGTCTTCAATCCAGTCCAGCTGGAGACGTATGCCTGAGCTGAAAGTCCGCAGCGTGCTCTTTACCTGTGTGACGGTTGCCTGGCCGAGAGCGCCCTTTGCTACTATCAGCACACCGCCCGAGCGTACATCGCCGGCGGCTACCAACCGAACCTTATCGCCAGGCTCGGCTTGTGGTGTCTCCTGGTCCTCGGCGTCTCGCCTCGCGTTGGAACCACTGCCCACTACAGCTTGAGCAAACCGCATTTCAACGGGAGTGCCATCTGGGACAGACATTGACGCACTTGTAGTAGGAGCATCTGATTCGGATTTCACTTGCGCAGACATGGGAAGAGCGAGTAGTGCAGCAATCAGTGGAGCTGTGAATGCGAGTTGCAGCGGGGGAAAAAGGATGGCCCCAATTGGATGTGGGTTGGTGCATGTTGCTATCCTGTTAGGCTCGCATTTGTAGAGAAAGTTCACGGTGCCGCTCTCGGCACGATACCCAAGTTAACGGAAGCTTGGCTTAGGGGGACTCTATCTACCTCCGGTCCAATCGCGAGTATGGACACATACCTTCTGCCAACCATGAATGCGTGATAGAAGCCGAGTTCCTGACCCGAATCGCCCTGCCGAACGAGTTCCTGTATCAATACTTCGGTTCCGCCGGTAGTGTGGCTTTGCCAATGACCGTGCCGTTTGAAACCACCACCGTCCATAGCGCCTTGAAGGGACACTTCTGCGTCCCTTTTAAGGTTGAGCTTCTCGTCTGCATGCAGCGGAAACGAGTTGAGGAGAACTAGGTCATTGCCACAGACAATTGATAGATTGAGTCTCTGACGGAATTGAGTCGACCACGCGATTGCTTGATCCTCTTTGACGAAGGTGCAGGCCGCATCCAGTTGTAGTTCGAATCCGATCATTGGATTGGAATATCTGCCTTTGTCCAGGGAGCCGAGTATAGGGGGCCGGCTGTGGACCTCCGAGGCAGTCGGAGATTGTGCCGTAAGGACCGAGGAAATCAGGAGAGCAGGCAAAACCAGTCGAAGCAAAATTCCTCCTTGAAATACCAATAGCGAGTGCCCACCTTCGGCTTCTGCGTATTCCAGGCAGCGGACGTTCTGCTTCACGATTTACTCGAGATGAGCAGTGTCAGCATACGACAGAAATGAATTATTGGGGAAAGGACCTGCTGAATCCTGCCCAATCATCCTCATGTTGAGTTTTCTTGGCTCACCCAGCGAGTCAAAAACCCGCTTTCACGTCCGTACATTTTTCAAAACCCAGCCGTGTTCAGTTGTGGATGTCGGTTTGTTGGTTCCCCTCGCACTTGGCGAAGTTCAAATCTGGGTACATTAAGGGGACGATAAGAAGTGACGTACGGCTCCTTCTTGTATCAAACGACGTCCTTGTATCAAACGACGTCCGCCGACACCGTTTGATTTCAATTAGTTACATCGGCCAGATTCTCTGTCACGGCAGAGGCCGCGGGTTCGAGTCCCGTCGTCCCCGCCATTCTTCTCAACAACTTACAGAAGAAGGGCGAAAACAGCGTGGGAACAAAAAGGAACAATAAGAATTCCTCACGCTTCCGCTTCTTTTCCCGAACCATTTTGACTCGGCAGAATCATCTTTACGACCTTGCTCTGCGCCTGCCGCTTTGCTGGAGTAACCGCTTGCGTGTACACGTCGAGGGTAATTCGACTGTTGGCATGGCGTAGCGATTCCTGCACAACCTTCACGTCTTCGCCGTTTGCTTTCAGCAGCGTCGCGTAGCTGTGCCGGAACGTGGGCCATCCGATTCGCTTTCTAATCCCGCAACGTTCTGCTGCAGGTCGGATGCGATGGCGCAAGAGGTTCTCAGGCCAATAGGGCTGCTTGCCTTGTTTTTCGAAGCTAGCAAATACCCAATCCTCGGCGCGAGGATATCCTGATCTGAGCCGCCAGTTGAACAGCGCTTCTGCGACTTCTAAGGCCACAGGCAAGGGTTTTCGAGATGCTTCCGTCTTGAGCTCTCCAACAACTTGATGCACCACTGCCCGATTTAAAGAGATTTGCAGGTTCTCGAAATTGACATCCGACCATTTCAACGCAAGCAGTTCACTGACCCGCAGACCAGTCGTCGCGGCCAGAAAAACCATTGTTCGGTACGGTTCCGAAAGTTCGGCGAGCAACGATTTGATCTCATCCTCGGTTAGAACTTCTGGCGCCCGTTCTCGTTTTGCGCTTTGACGAACGAGAGTGATGGGATTTCTCTCGGTCCATTCATACCGCATCGCGTGTTTGAACAAAGCGCTCATCAGATTCCGAATCTTGGCTTTACTCCCGTTCGCCAATTTGAGGCTAGACAACCATTCCTCAACCGCTACTGGTTTAACTGTTTGTATGCGGTACGCCCCCCATCGCGGCAGAATCCAAGTCCGCAAATAAACCTTGTAGACTGCCGTGGTGGAGTAGGCTTTTTTCGAGTACGCTGACAGCTCCTTCTCGGTGTAGTGCTGCACAAGCTGTTCGACCGTAAGAGGCCGTACGACAGATTGACCGTTTCCTGGTTGATGTTGATGCGAAGCGCATCGACTGCCTTCTGGGCGACTGATTCGGTCCGATACTGCTCAACGGTGCCGACCACAGCCTTTCGGTTGACTTTCCTTCCTTCGGCGTTGATTTCGCGCCATCGAAAGATCCAGACATCCGGCCCTGCCTTCCGCGCTTCGCGGGCAATACATCCGTGCTGATACCTAATTCGTGTGAACATTGGTTGTTTTCTCCTTAGTTCACGCGAACGGGTTGGCAGGGTGATTCTAGTCGAATGAAGGCTGTGCGGAATGAAGTTTGTTGGCTCGCTAGTCGGAAGCGGAGGGGACTGCAGTAAGTCTTTCCTTAGGGCGATCCGTTTTGGGGAGGGAAGTTCATGGGGCGGTTTCATGAGCTGATCTCGCGTGAACGTGTGGATTGCGGGCATGTGGAAGTGAGCTCGCAGGAGGTGGGTTCATTGGTGTCTGCGAAAGGACTGGAACGGCAGTCGGTGCAACTTGTGGGGGCTTTTCTCTCCAGTGTTGCCACACGATGCCGACGCTGAACCCAAGCATGAGCGCGACAGTGCAGAGGGTCAGGACCGACCATTTGTATTCACGAAGGAATCTCTGCCTCAGTGCTTGTGCTGCCTCCGTAGCTTCTTTTGTCGTGATCCGGATCATCGTTTGCATGCCTTTAAAATCGTCACAAAATTCCTTTGTCGTATTCCGACAGTTCTCGACTATCTGCCTAGACGAGTAGCCAAATTCAGTAGCGGCTTGTCGGCTCTGCTGGGCAACGAGCGCGAGAGCTTTAGTCGTTTCAGGCAGGCCGCTCTGCACGAATTGCTGGCGTAGACTCTCCGCCAGAATGGCTGCAATTGATGTCGGATTGACTCCTTCGGCAATTTCGTTCGGCAGCCTTGCCAGGCGATTTTCGATCTCCTGGTGAAACGTAGCCGTATCATGCCGGAGAGCTTCGATAGAGCTGACGGCCTCTTTTACTGTTGCGGCAAGCTTCTGCATTTCACTGGCGATTTCGACCGGAGCCTGCCGCGTAACCAGCGCCAGAAATCCCATTGCGCGGGCGAGTCGCAGAAGTTCGTCGTCGGGCGGCAGGCGCCGGAGGTGCGCCATGTCGCGATACCACGACTGGCGCTGCTCCGATGGTAGTAGCTCCGCGATTTCGTCGATGAAGTCTGCGTCCCGATCCGGACTTGCTGCGACTTTGAGTTGTTCAGTCATGGCAGGAGTAGATGCTTGGCGTTTTCGATTTCCTGGAACAGCCGTCTCCGATAGCTCTGGGCCCGAAGCACCAGCGAAGCTCGCCGTAGTTCGTCCACATCATGCTTTCGGTCGGCAATTGCGCCCAAGGTGATTCCATGCTGCCGGGCCGGATTCTCCAGCTCCGGAAGGCGGAAATCCATGGAGAGCACAACTGGATGCAAGGCTTTTTTGAATACCTGTGCCTGTTCTGTCTCACGCCAGTACGTGAAGTCTGCCGGATAGGTGATTGCGTTCTCCACGACTATGTACTGCACCCGATTTTGAAGATGGGCAGCCCAACTGAGAACGCTCTCGACACTGGCCGAATCAGGTGTGACGATTCCAATTGCGGTAAAGCCCACGCCGAGTGCCTGCACGTCCTCGAACATGGAATCAAACCAGTCGTATGTGACTTGTCCGGAGCTCGCTCCCATGTCGGCAATAACAATCGAGATGCCGTCGTCGATGTAGTCAATGAATGAATCGAGGCCGGCAGCGGTGTGGATGTTCACCTTCCTGGCAGCTCTGCCGAAGTAATGAGAAAGGCTGCCACGAGTCTTGTTCTCTGTGTCGAGGTCGAGCAGCTTGAGCGTGATTTCCTTACTGGCGAACCATTCGGCAAGGGAGAGCATGAAACTGGTCTTGCCGACTCCCCCTTTACCGCCCATGGTGAGGATTACGCGTTTAGCCGCATGTTGCATTGGTACTACTGACACCGGAGGTTTAATGTCAGCTTCAGACTCGGGTGTAGAAATATCCCTATTCATCGTGCTCTCCCTTCTTACGCAGAATGCGAAGCGGTTCATCTTGGTTGTATTTGAACAACACTTCCGGCGCGGGTTTTGACAAGGTTGGGTGACTCTGTGCCTGAAAATGTCTTGCGGGTTCTTGCGTGACCTTCTGCTGCCCATTAGTGTCGATGCGTGCTTTCCGATTACCATTTGTTCCGGAGCATGACGTTCGGTTCCGATTCGGTCTCGTTTTCGATTTCATTCGAGACAGCACAAAGTCATTAATTGTGCTCATGCCAACTTTCAAACCAAATTCTTTGTGCAGCACCTGCGCGATTTCGCGATAGCAACTACCACGTTTCCGCATCTCACGAATCAGATCGCTATAAGGCTCCAGACAAGAGCGGTATCGCTTCTGAGGTAGTCGCTTGAGTACGGCTTCAAATCTCGGGTCCATCGAATGTCCACTCTGCGCATCGCAAGCCTACAGATCCGTGGATGCGCTGCTAACTACAGACGCCATACAGAAGCCAAAAAGATGCCGAAAGCTCAACGGAAAAATGCCGGAAGACACCGGAAGCATGCCGGAAGGCCATATCGGTCGGTGTTCGCGCCAAACCTAACGCGGAAGCGTTAGGGATGGTGTCTATCTGCAAAGTGAGTTGTTGAGGTTGTCCTTTCATGCTAACCATTCGCGCGATGTCGGACGGATCAGGCTATTCCGAGCGGCATCTGCAGCACAGTGATTACTACGCCGAAGGCGAGCGCGTCATCGGCGCTTGGCAAGGACGCGGCGCAGAACTGCTGAAACTTTCAGGCGAGGTGGAGTCAGAGCAGTTCGAGGCGGTGCGGCAAGGACTGGACCCGAACACCGGCGAGTTCCTGCGGCAACGCCACAGCGCGGACCGGATCGGAGCGGACGGGAACGTTCAGAGCCGTGGGCGCAATCTGTACGATTTCACCATTTCCGCTCCCAAATCCCTTTCCGTCAGGTCCACTAAACAAAGCCGTTTCATCACGTCTGCTTATCGAATGCTACCCAGGCAGAAGATCCCGCAATCTGGTCATTTGCGCGAATGGTTTTGTCTTTCCGTAGAAAGTGAGCGATTTTGTACATTGCCACCAGGGCGACGGCCCTACCATCACCCTAGGTTCGGTGGTTCCTAGCATTGCTATTTCCAGTAGACCGTCGCTAACGGGTGCGTCGGAGCGTTTGCTCAGGCTGATGGAGGAACGTTCATGAAGTCGCCCTATGGTCTGGACATCTTAGACGACTGTACGACTTGCCCTGTGCGGGAACAGCATCTCTTCTGCAATCTCTCCCCGTCAGCAGTACGGAGACTGAATGACATTACGTCTCCCGCAACCTACCCGCGTAGTGCCACGTTGTTCATTGAAGGGCAGCAAGGACGAGGAGTATTTGTGCTTTGTAGCGGCAAAGCAAAGTTGTCCACCACGTCACGAGTGGGCAAGACAATCATCACCAACATTTCGGAACACGGCGATGTATTAGGACTGAACGCCACTATCTCCAACCGCTCCTACGAGGTAACAGCGGAAATGGTCGAGCCGGGCCAAGCTAATTTCATCGCCGCTGACACTTTGCTGCAATTCCTGCACGACCATGGAGAAGTGGCGTTGCGGGTGGCTCAGGAATTGAGCCGCAACTACTACACGGCCCATGAGGAAGTCTGCACTCTGGGGCTGACCAACTCCCCGGCACAAAAGTTTGACAAATTGCTCCTCGGCTGGTCTGCACAGCGGGGAGATTCCAGCCATTCTCTGCAACTGCATTTGGTGCTGACACACGAAGAAATCTCAGAAATGATCGGCACGACCCGCGAGACCGTCAGCCGCGTGTTTTCCGAATTCAAAGTGAAAGAATTCATCCGGTCAGAAGGATCCAAGCTTGTGATCGTCAACAGGTCTGCGCTGGAGGGAATGGTACAGGCGTGATCAGGTCAACGGATCAGGCGAAGTCGCACTGGATGAAAGTGAAGCCGCAATCTGAAGTTAACTGAAAATCGTCACCGAATTGGCTGGGCGATTCTTGCTCGGGTGTGTCTCTCGTAATACCAGCGGCGTGTACAAACGTGCTGTCGTGAAGGTCACCGATCTGGCGTGGGGTGGTGGATTCCGTCGTTTTAGTTCGGGCGGAAAAGATGAGCCGCCTACCGGAGAGAATAGGACGGCCCACCTTTGCTAGAACACTAGGGCGACGATACGTCAGTATCCGCCTGAAGACTGTGTCATCTTGCTCAGAATGGGTTTCTCTGACGACTGGATTCCGGCGCCGCAAGTGTTGCGCCCGAACTTCTACCCCGTCACCCTAGCCAAAACGGCGCGCACCGTTCGCGGGCGTACTCATCGCGGTGTATGGGCCGTCGCGGTAGTGCTATTCCTGCACTGAAGTAACGCTACATGCGCGAGAGCCATCGTCGAACCAAACTGTCCCATCCATGAAGGTCGTTTGCTCGACGGACGCTTGAACAGAGGGAGAGAGAAACTGCATTGCCAGGCGGGACTGCCAAATCGCAGTGCGGTGTGCATTGACGGCGAGTGGGGCATTCCCTCGCAGCGATTGGGGAAATGAATGTGATTGGCCCCAAACATCGTAAAATGTTAGGCGGAAGCGATAGCTCGCGATGGCCTTCCCGCTCGTATTTTGGAAGGCAATCGCGATCTGTGAGTCCGCATTTTTTACCAGTGTGGGTTCGATGGGGCATCCCACGATTTGCGCCTGCGATAACAAGCCAACCAGAAGCACAACTATTGACCCTATGGCTATCCTCATATTCTGCTCACTTCACCGTCACGTAGATGGTCTGTTTGAAAATCTGGTTGATGCTGTCTACTGCCTGAACGGTCAATCTGTGAGTCGCTCCAGTACTCATGGAAACGTACGCATTGAGAGAATTTCCTGAAAATGGCCCGATCTTCGTGGTCCCGTCTAACCATACTTCCAGATGGTTGACGGCTTGCACGTCTGTTGCCCTGGCAATAATGTGCACCGGATTTAGAACGGTGGAGTTCGGGGTAGGCAAGCAAATAGTTACCGTGAGATTTGCAGTATTGATCGTACAATTGGGCAGCATGGCAAAGTTAGCTGTGCTGGTCATGCTCGATGCGACCGGGACCATTTGTGCGCTGCTCGTGTACCCGGTGGCCGACGCGGTGATGGAAACGGACCCGGGGGCGGGAACATTGGTCAGGATGTAAATCCCACTGCTGTTGGCTGTCGCGGTGACGCCGTTGTAAGTTACCGTCGCAGCCCCAACGGCTGTGCTGGTGTCATCTTTGAGCACCTGGCCGGTAATGCTGCCCCCCGGCCTAGCAGTTTGCGTGAGCCCAAAATTCTGGGTCAGAGTCGCGCCGCTCCCCAGGCGTGCAGTGACTACCAAGGAGTTATATCCCGCCGCTGCGGCTGTGAGTTGGTAGGTCCCCGCCGGTACGCTTCCAGAATAGTACTTGCCGGAAGTGTCGGTTGTGATCGTCTCGTCAAAAGCACTCGTGCTCGCGCTGCCGACGAGGTGAA
>Ga0207667_10001069_pt1 | contig 34700 bp, 33 predicted proteins | sample KBSCornC52_FD_184301 | JGI IMG/M metagenome (GOLD analysis project Ga0207667, IMG submission 184301) | Corn rhizosphere microbial communities from Kellogg Biological Station, Michigan, USA - KBS Corn C5-2 (SPAdes) (version 2) | ecosystem: Host-associated > Plants > Roots > Rhizosphere > Soil ...
GCCGCGGTCTTCTTTGCTGCTGTTGCCATTTTGTTTCTCCTTCTTCACGTGAATGGAAAAAATCAAGCTTGATATAAGCAACCCGCACGCGACATCGCGATGACGCGGGCGAGCTATTCATCGGCACAAGCCGCCTGTGGCTTGCGCTAATGAATTCGGCACCAGCTGAACTGCTGCATCCCCTCACCTATGCAGCGCTTCAGCTATCTTGGCGACGCCCCTCCGGTAGTGCCCGCGCAATGGCGCAGGAAGACTTCGACTACGGGAGCAGGCGCGACACCAAAAAAAACGCCAGCGTGTTCAAACGCTAGCGTCGGAATCGCGTTCCTGAAAAACCTCGGTGTTTTTCAAAGGAAAAGCCGCCTGACCCGACAAGATGGGGTTAAGCGGCGATAACAGAGAAGATTGATTCGGTCTCTGACTGTTCATTAATTTGGCGTAGGCCTTTTCCGTTTCAAGAGCCAGGCATCTTGCAAGCTACCCGACTCCTGTTGTGCATCACGTCTCGATGAAGAGAACTTCGAGACTGCACATCATTCCCAACTCAGTGCGCCCCCGGTTTGGTATTCGATGACACGGGTCTCAAAGAAGTTGCGCTCCTTCTTCAAGTCGATCATCTCGCTCATCCACGGGAACGGATTTTCTTCTTGTGCGAACAGCGGGTCCAATCCGATTTGCTGTGCGCGGCGGTTTGCGATGAATCGCAGGTAGCCCTTGAACATGGTAGCGTTCAACCCGAGCACGCCTCGCGGCATTGTATCCTCTGCGTAACGATATTCCAACTCCACCGCGCGTAAAAACAACGATTTGATTTCGTCGCGGAACTCCGGAGTCCACAGGTGCGGGTTCTCCATCTTCACGGTGTTGATCAGGTCGATGCCGAAGTTGCAGTGCATCGATTCGTCACGCAGGATGTATTGATACTGCTCGGCTGCGCCCATCATCTTGTTCTGGCGACCCAGCGCCAGGATCTGCGTGAAGCCCACGTAGAAGAACAGACCTTCCATGATGCAGGCGAAGACGATCAGCGACTTCAACAGCTTCTGGTCATTCTCCATCGTGCCGGTCTTGAACTCGGGATCGGTCAGCGTATCGATGAAGGGAATCAGGAACTCGTCCTTGTCGCGGATCGATGCGACCTCGTGATAGGCGTTGAAGATCTCGGCTTCATCCAGGCCCAGCGACTCGACGATGTACTGGTAGGCGTGGGTGTGGATCGCTTCTTCGAAGGCCTGGCGCAGCAGGTACTGACGGCACTCGGGGGCGGTGATGTGGCGATAGGTGCCCAGCACGATGTTGTTGGCCGCCAGCGAGTCGGCGGTGACGAAGAAGCCCAGGTTGCGCTTGACCAGACGACGCTCGTCTTCGGTCAGACCGTTCGGGTTCTTCCACAGCTCGATGTCGCGCTGCATGTTGATCTCTTGCGGCATCCAGTGGTTGGCGCAACCGGCCAGGTACTTGTCCCAGGCCCACTTGTACTTGAAGGGCACCAGCTGGTTGACGTCGGTGTGGCCGTTGATGATGCGCTTGTCGGCGGCATTGACGCGGCGGGTGGTGTCGACCTGCTCGCTGTTGCCGGCCATCAGCGCCGGGTTCAGCGCGGCGTTGGATTGGCCGAAGGCCGGTTGCAGTTGCGGCTGCAGGTTAGGAGTGCGCGGCGCCTGGGCCGGCTGCTTGGCTTCATCATCCCAAGAAAGCATCTGTGGTTCCTCTTTACTTTATCGGTCGCTGCCGGCGGGTCGGATGACCGTGGCGCGGCGGGTGTCTATCAGGTGACAACGGCGCATCCGGTGAAGTTCACCGCGATGCGCCGGCTAGGGTGGGCAGGACGTTGACAGTGTAGCTGCCGTCATCTCGGATGACCTTGATCATCCTCATCAGCAGGCCATCTCGGCCCTGCCCGGATTACTTACATTTACTGGCAGGCCTCGCACTCTTCGAAGCCGGCATCGCCCGGACGCATGGTGCAGACCGGACCATCGGCTTCGATCGCCGCGCCCGGATTCGGCATCACGTAGGCCGCCGAAGCAGCGGCAGCCGAAGCGATCGGAGCAGCCGGCACGGCCGTACCGGAGGCCGAGGCCATGGCGCCGGCGCCGCCGTCAACAGCCACGGCGTTCAAGGCACCCGCACGGGAAGTGGACTTCTCGGTGTGGGTCGCGCCGATGGTGCGCAGGTAGTAGGTGGTCTTCAGACCGCGCAGCCAGGCCAGCTTGTAGGTCTCGTCCAGGCGCTTGCCGGAAGCACCAGCCATGTAGATGTTCAACGACTGGGCCTGGTCGATCCACTTCTGGCGGCGCGAGGCGGCTTCCACCAGCCAGGACGGATCCACTTCGAAGGCGGTGGCGTAGATGTCGCGCAGGTCTTGCGGGATGCGGTCGATCTTGGCCAGGCTGCCGTCGAAATACTTGAGGTCGGCGACCATGACTTCGTCCCACAGGCCACGGGCCTTCAGGTCGCGCACCAGGTACTCGTTGATCTCTGTGAATTCGCCCGACAGGTTCGACTTCACGTACAGGTTCTGGTAGGTCGGCTCGATGCAAGCCGACACGCCGATGATGTTGGAGATGGTCGCCGTCGGGGCGATGGCCACGCAGTTCGAGTTGCGCATGCCGTGTTCGGCGATGCGTGCACGCAGGGCGGCCCAGTCCAGGGTCTCGGTGCTGTCGGTTTCCAGGTAGCCGCCGCGCTCTTGCGCCAGCAGCTTCAGGGAATCCTGCGGCAGGATGCCGCGATCCCACAGCGAACCGCGGTAGGAAGCGTAACGGCCGCGCTCTTCGGCCAGCTCGGTCGAGGCCATGTAGGCGTAGTAGCAGACGGCTTCCATGGAGCGGTCGGCAAATTCGACCGCGTCCATCGAGGCGTAGGGCACGCGCTTGATGTGCAGGCAGTCCTGGAAGCCCATGATGCCCATGCCCACCGGACGGTGACGCAGGTTGGAATCACGCGCCTTCTTGACGGCGTAGTAGTTGATGTCGATGACGTTGTCCAGCATGCGCATGGCGGTGCGGATGGTCTTTTGCAGCTTGGCATGGTCCAGCTCGCCATTGACCAGGTGCGCCGGCAGGTTCACCGAACCCAGGTTGCAGACCGCGATCTCGCTCTCGTTGGTGTTGAGCGTAATCTCGGTGCACAGGTTGGAGCTGTGCACCACGCCCACGTGTTGCTGGGGCGAGCGGATGTTGCAAGGATCCTTGAAGGTGATCCACGGGTGGCCGGTTTCGAACAGCATCGACAGCATCTTGCGCCACAGGTCGTTGGCTTGCACCTTCTTGAAGAGCTTCAACTCGCCACGGGCGGCCTTGGCTTCATAGGCGGTGTAGGCTTCTTCGAAGGCACGGCCGAACTTGTCGTGCAGGTCCGGGGTGTCGGAGGGCGAGAACAGGGTCCATTCGCCCTTTTCCATCACGCGCTTCATGAACAGGTCGGGAATCCAGTTCGCGGTGTTCATGTCGTGGGTGCGGCGGCGGTCGTCGCCGGTGTTCTTGCGCAGTTCGAGGAATTCCTCGATGTCCATGTGCCAGGTTTCCAGGTAGGCGCAGACCGCGCCCTTGCGCTTGCCGCCCTGGTTGACCGCCACGGCGGTATCGTTGACCACCTTCAGGAAGGGAACCACGCCTTGCGACTTGCCGTTGGTGCCCTTGATGTGAGCGCCCAGGGCGCGCACCGGGGTCCAGTCATTGCCCAGGCCGCCGGCGAACTTGGCCAGCAGGGCGTTTTCCTTGATGGCTTCGTAGATGCCGTCGAGGTCGTCGGCCACCGTGGTCAGGTAGCAGGACGACAGCTGCGAACGCTGGGTGCCCGAGTTGAACAGGGTCGGGGTCGAGCTCATGAAGTCGAAGGACGACAGCAGGTCATAGAACTCGATGGCGCGGGCTTCGCGGTCGATTTCGTTCAATGCCAGGCCCATCGCCACGCGCATGTAAAAGGCCTGCGGCATTTCGATGCGGGTGCCGCCGATGTGCAGGAAGTAGCGGTCATACAGGGTCTGCAGGCCGATGTAGCCGAACTGCAGGTCGCGCTCGGGCTTGATGGCGGCAGCCAGCTTGGCCAGGTCGAACTGGGCCAGCTTGGTGTCGAGCAGCTCGGCTTCGATACCCTTCTTGACGTATTGCGGGAAGTATTCCAGGTACTCGGCCGGTGCATCGGCCTGGGCCACTTCCTTGCCGAACACTTCCTTGCGGATGGTGTGCATGAGCAGGCGCGAGGTCACCTGGCTGTAGGCCGGGTCCTTTTCCATCAGCGCGCGGGCAGCCAGGATGGCGGACTTGTACAGCTCTTCGACGGGCACGCCGTCGTACAGGTTCTTGACGGTCTCGGCCAGGATGGCTTCGGCATCCACATGCGCGTCCAGGCCGACGCAGGCGGCGGCGATCAGGGAGCGCACTTCGTTGATGTCCAGCGGACGGCTCTGGCCGTCTTCGGTCACGTGCAGCTGCGGGGCGGCCACTTCGGTCTTGGTGGCGGCGCCTTGCTGGGCGCGCTCTTCCATGCGCTTGGCGCGGTAGAGCACGTAGGCGCGGGCCACGTCATGCTCGCCCGAACGCATCAGGGCCAGCTCGACCTGGTCCTGGATGTCTTCGATATGGAAAGTTCCGCCGGTGGGCTGACGGCGCACCAGCGCCGAGACCACGTTGGTGGTCAGTTGCTCGACCATCTCGCGCACGCGCGCCGAAGCCGCACCCTGGCCGCCATTGACGGCCAGGAAGGCCTTGGTCACGGCGATGGAAATCTTGGAGGGTTCGAAACCGACCACCGCGCCATTGCGGCGGATGATGCGGTATTCGCCCAGGCCAGCGGTCTGGGAAGCAACGGCCTGGCTGTCAGCGGAGCCTTCCAGCTCGGCGGAAACGCCATAGGCGGCAGGAGATTTGACGGAAATTTCTTGGGTTGAGCGCACTTAGCCTCCTAGATACATGAGTGGAGCAACCGACACGGCTGCCCCAGTTGCTAAATCAGAATCCCGAACTGCACGGGATTGGCGAACGACGACTGCGTCCCACAATGACTATCCCTTGCATGGATAGTCATGCTGACGCAAAAACTGCTTGAAACTGATGAGCGAAACGACGGAATAAGAAGGGAGAACCGGGGCGATTTCGTACTTGTTGCTTGGTACTTGGTGACTGCCTCGCGGGATCTTGCGCCTTCTGAAGCACTGCCAGCCGGGCCATCTGTGGATGAAGTCCCGTGTACAAAAATAAGCTCACCTGGACACTACATCTAGTATCAAAACATCGATTGGGACTAATTCTAGTGGCGGGTTAGGGAGGATGCAACCGCTATTTCGAGAATTTTTCTGCCCCTCACGCTTGACTTTTGTGAAGGCCAGAAGGGAAGCGCAATTGCGCCGGGTTAACAATTTTCATCATTTCTTCGCGATAGCGCTGCCAGTCGAAGAAGGGGCCGGGATCGGTCTTGCGCAGCGGGGCGATGTGCTCGTGACCGGCCACGGCGCTCAGTCCGTAGCGGCTGACCAGGGCCTGGGACAACCCCAGCAGGGCGTCGTACTGGGCGGGGGTGAAGGGCGTGAAGTCGGTTCCCTCCAGCTCGATGCCGATGGAAAAGTCATTGCACCGCTCCCGTCCCTCGAAGCTGGACGCGCCGGCATGCCAGGCGCGGCGATGGGCGGGGACGAACTGCACCACCTCGCCATCACGGCGGATCAGGAAATGCGCCGACACCCGCAAGGGACGCAACTGGTCGAAATAGGGATGGGCGTCGAAGTCGAGCCGGTTGCAGAACAGGTCTGCTATATAAGAGCCGCCGAATTCACCGGGCGGCAGGCTGATGTTGTGGATCACCAGCAATTGGCTCACCACGCCCTCGGGCCGGTCGTCGCAATTGGGGGACGGCTCGCGGCGGGCGCACTGGCACCAGCCCTCGCCATCGATGCTCCAGGCGGCGGGATCAGTCACGGCGGCAGTCATGATTCAGAAGGAGGCCAGGCGGCGATGCTCTTCCGAGCAGTACATCGCACCCGAGGCATGCACCACCGCTTCGGACACCGGGAAGTGGATGCCGCAATGGGCGCATTGCACCATGGTCTCGGCGCCCGGTTCGGCGCTGCGGCGCGCCGCGCCCATCTTGGGACGAGGAATGCCCGACTCCGGACGCGCCTCGGGACCGTTATCGTTACCAGCCAGCATGGATTTCTTGGCGCGCTGGAACCACACCACCACGGCCAGCAGCACGACCAGCCAGATCAGATATTTCATGTCAGAACCCGATGCAGCACGACTTCAAGCACGAACCGGCTGCCCACATAAGCCAATAAAAGGATGGCGAAGCCGGCCAGCGTGAAGCTGAGCGCAGTACGCCCCCGCCATCCCTGCCAGCGGCGGCCGGCCAGGAGCAGGCCGAACAGCAGCCAGGACAGCATGGTGAAGATGGTCTTGTGGTCCCACTTCAACGGCGTCCCGAACAACTGCTCGGAGAAGACCACGCCCGAAAGCATCGTCAGCGTCAGCAAGGTGAAGCCGAAGGCGATCAGGCGGAACAGCAGTTTTTCCATTGTCAGCAGCGCCGGCAGCCGATCCAGCGCCAGACCGAACCAGCCGGACTGGGTCGCCAGGCCCGGGCGGGTATGCAGGCGCGACTCCTGCAGCACCATCAGCACCGCATGGAAGGCGGCGATGGTCAGGGTGCTGTAGGCGAGGATGGAGATGGCGATGTGCGCCAGGAACCAGTCGGACTTGCCGGTCAGCGCCACCATGTTGCCGGGGAAGATGCTGGGCAGCACCACCGCCAGCGCCGCCACCGGAAGCACCAGCACGCGCATGCTATCAAGCGAGAAATTGCGATTTTCCAGCCAGTAGGCCGCCACCGAGATCCACAGCGTGGAGGACAACATCACCGCAAAGCCCACCCGCAGCGCGTCCGGAGCGAACATGTCCGAGAGCAGCGCGCCGCCATGCAGCACCCAGCCGGCCACGATGCCCAGCGAGATCGGCATGCGCCGCTGCGAAGGCATGAAGGCGCAGGCCAGGTAGAGCAGCGCAGCGAGGATGAAAAAATAAGTTTGCATCGTCCAAGTTTACACTATCTCGGCCGCTCGCCCGCTTGGGGAAGATCAGACGAGGCTGCGATCATCGCTCCACAATGCGACACGGCAGGACTTGCCTGCCGTGTCGGGGCGCCACCCTATAGCCTTTACCGTCTCAGTCCACCGCCGCCGCCTTCATCTCGGCGTTGTGATGGCGTTGCTGCTCTTCCATCACCAGCTGGCCCAGTTCCCGCTTCAAGGCATTGAACTCGGGGTCGGCCGGGTCCCGCAGGCGCGGCAGGTTGACCAGCATGTCGCGCTTGACCGTGCCGGGCCGGTAGGTCATGACCACGATGCGGTCAGCCAGGTAGATCGCCTCCTCGATGCTGTGGGTGACGAAGACGATGGTCTTCCTGAACTCGTCCCAGATGCGCAGCAGCTCATCCTGGAGGTTGCGGCGGGTAAGCGCATCGAGGGCGCCGAAGGGTTCGTCCATGAGCATGATGGGCGAATCCAGCGCCAGCACCCGGGCGATGGCCACGCGCTGGCGCATGCCGCCCGAGAGGTCCTTGGGGAAACGGGTGCGGAAGTCGATCAGGCCCAGCTTGTCCAGCAGTTGCGTGACGCGCTGGTGGATCTCGGCCTTGGGTGTTCCCTTGATCTCCAGGCCGAAGGCCACGTTCTGCTCCACCGTCATCCAGGGAAACAGCGCATATTCCTGGAACACCATGCCGCGATCCGGCCCCGGCTCGCTGACCACCTTGTCGTCAGTGAGGATCTGCCCGGACGAGGGCAGCGCAAACCCGGCGATGGCGTTCAGGAGCGTCGACTTGCCGCAGCCGGAGGGACCGAGCAGGCAGACGAACTGGCCATCAGGGATATCGAGGTTGATGTCCTTGAGCGCCACGACTTCGCGGTCATCGGTCTTGAAGACCTTATGGACGCCCTGTATACGTATGCGGGGGGACGCATTTGTCTGGTTCATCTCAGTTCTCCAGTCCACGATGCCAGCGCAGCATGTAATTGTTGAGGCGGCTCATGCCCAGGTCGATGGCCAAGCCCAGGAGACCGATGGTGATCATGCCGGCGATGATCTTGTCGGACCAGAAATACTCGCGCGCCTCCATGATGCGGAAGCCCAGCCCATTGCTCACCGCGATCATCTCGGCCACGATCACCACGATGAAGGCCGTGCCGATGCCGATGCGCACCCCCGAGAGAATGTAGGGAACCGACGCCGGCAGCATCACCCGCAAGAACAGCGTGGACTGGCTCGCGCCCAGGTTGCGGGCGGCGCGCAGGTAGATGCTGTCGACCTGGCGCACCCCGGCGATGGTATTCATCAGCACCGGGAAGAACGCCCCCAGCGAGATCAGGAACAGCGCCGGCGGATTGCCCAGGCCGAACCAGAGGATGGCCAGCGGGATATAGGCGATCGGCGGAATCGGCCGGATCACCTGGACGGTGAGGTTCATCAGCCCGTAGATACGCTGACTCGATCCCATCAGCAAGCCCAGCGGCAAGGCCAGGCCCGCGCCGATCAGGAAACCCGCCACCACCCGGTAGAGGCTGCCGATGGCGTCCATCACCAGCTCGCCCGAGAAGGCCCAGGCCAGCCAGCTGCCCGCTTGCGGATCATAGGGTTTCAGCGGGGTGGCGTATTCCACCCACTTCTTGAGCACCGCCCAGGGCGAGGGCAGGATCTGCGGATTGATCCAGCCGGCCCGTGACGCCCCCTCCCACAGGGCGATCACGATGATCGGCACCAGCAGCCCCTGCAGGAAGCTGCCCTTGTTCTTCTTTGCCATGCGAGATTCCCCCTGGGCTTACTTCAGGTTCATGCTCTTCTTGGCCTGCTCCAGCAGATCGGTCTTCACCCAATCCTTGGCCACGGGCGGCTTGGCCATCTTGCCGGTGCCGTACTTGGCCATGGTGTCGGTGGTGATCTGGATGTGCTCGGCCGTGATGTCGTAGGCGTAGGGGGAGTTGCCGATGGCGTCGTAGAAGTCTTCCTTGCTGATCTGGTTCTTGAAGATCACTTCACGTACGTACTTCTCGGCCACTTCCGGCTTGTCGATGAAGGTCTTGGTCGCCTCCAGGAAGCAACGCATGAATTTCTCGGCCAGCGGGCGCTTCTCGTTGTAGAACTTCTCGGTCATCACCATGGTGCGGTAGGGCTCGCCGATGGGGGTGTCGTAAGGCTTCATCACCTCCACGCCGAAGCCCTTGTTGATGGCCTGCGAGGATTGCGGCTCGCTCTGCATCATGGCGTCGATGTTCTTGCCCAGCAGGGCTTGGTTCAGGTCGGCGAAGGCCAGGTAGACGATGGTCACGTCCTTGGCGGAGAGGCCGTTCTGGCCCAGCTCGGCGTCCAGCAGCACTTCATGGATGCCGCCACGGGTCACGCCCACCTTCTTGCCCTTGAGGTCCTTGACCGACTTGATGCCCGAGTCCTTGCCCGCCACCAGGCGCGCGCCGCCCTTGGCGAAACCGGCCACCACGTAGATCGGCGCACCGTTGGCGCGCCCCGAAATCGCCGCCTCGGAAGCGGTCGTGCCCACGTCCAGCTCACCGGCCAGGATGCCTTGCATCACGTCAGGCCCCTTGGCGAAGACCTTTTCATCGACCTTGATGCCACACTTGGGCGCGATTTCCTTGATGTAGGAGACCGCACCATAATGGGCGAACTTCAGATTGCCCAGGCGGATCACGTCATCGGCGGCATGGCTGGCAGCCGCGAAGCCGGCGCTTGCCAGCAGGGCCAGGGCGATCAATTTCTTTTGCATTTCCACTCTCCTCTTGTGTGTATCGTTCTTGTTGCGGCAAGCCGACGGCGCGGGTGCAGGGCCGGCTGTCTCGATGGCGTTGGCGAAGGCCTCGTGGGCGGAACGCCTTGATTATTATTTGCGCTTGGAAATTCAGCGCCCATGTATACACAAAGAGCGCGGGCTGTACAAGCTGTTAATTTTACGTAGCGTCCCCATCTGTGCCGGGCGGCGCCAACCAGGGCGCGCCGGGGCTGATCGGTTAGAATGCGGGATTGCCCGCCGCCCTGCCCCACCGGGCCAGCCCTGTCCGGCGGCCATCCACTCATTTGCAGATATCACCATGCTAGACAACCTGACCCAACGCCTCGCCAAAGTCGTCAAAACCATGCGCGGCGAGGCGCGACTGACCGAATCGAATACCGCCGAGATGCTGCGCGAAGTGCGCCTGGCCCTGCTGGAGGCCGACGTGGCCCTGCCGGCCGTGCGCGAGTTCATCGCCAAGGTGAAGGAAAAAGCCCTGGGCGAGGAAGTCATCGGCTCGCTCACCCCCGGCCAGGCGCTGGTGGGCGTGGTGCAGCGCGAGCTGGCCAGCCTGATGGGCGCCGACCTCGGCCCGGAAGCCTCGCAGCTCAATTTCGCCACCCAGCCCCCAGCCATCATCTTGATGGCGGGTCTCCAAGGCGCCGGTAAAACCACCACCGTCGGCAAGCTGGCCAAGTACCTGCGCGAGACCACCAAGAAGAAGGTACTGACCGTCTCGGCCGACGTCTACCGCCCGGCCGCCATTGGCCAGCTGGAGACCGTGACCGGCCAGGCCGGCGCCGATTTCTTCCCCAGCCAGGCGACCGACAAGCCGGTCGATATCGCCCTGGCCGCGCTGGACTACGCCAAGAAGCACCACCACGAAGTGCTCATCGTGGACACCGCCGGCCGCCTGGGCATCGACCAGGCCATGATGGATGAGATCCGCGCCGTGCATGCGGCCATCAAGCCCATCGAAACCCTGTTCGTGGTCGACGCCATGCTGGGCCAGGACGCCATCAACACCGCCAAGGCCTTCAGCGACGCCCTGCCGCTGACCGGCGTGGTGCTCACCAAGCTGGACGGCGACTCGCGCGGCGGCGCGGCGCTGTCGGTGCGCCACATCACCGGCAAGCCCATCAAGTTCGCCGGCGTGGCTGAAAAGCTGGATGGCCTGGAAGCCTTCGATCCCTCGCGCATGGCCAACCGCATCCTCGGCATGGGCGACATCCTGGCGCTGGTGGAAGAGGCGCGCAAGGGCGTGGACATGGCCGCCGCCGAAGGCCTGGCCAACAAGATCAAGGGCGGCGGCAAGTTCGACCTCAACGACTTCAAGGCCCAGCTGTCGCAGATGAAGAAGATGGGCGGCCTCACCAGCCTCTTGGACAAGCTGCCGGCGCAGATGCAGGCCGCCGCCGGCAACGCCAACATGGACCAGGCCGAAAAGCAGGTGCGCCGCATGGAAGGCATCATCAATTCCATGACCCCGCAGGAACGCGCCAAGCCCGAACTGATCAAGGCCACCCGCAAGCGTCGCATCGCCGCCGGCGCGGGCGTGCAGGTGCAGGAAGTCAACCGCATGCTGTCCCAGTTCGAGCAGATGCAATCGATGATGAAGAAGCTCAAGGGCGGCGGCATGATGAAGATGATGCGCAACATGAAGGGCATGCTGCCCGGCGGCATGCGCTGACCTCGTCGCCCGCAAAGCCTTGCCGGCGCTGGCCTTGCGGCCTGCGCCGGATTCTCCGGCGGCAGTCCTGCCGCCGCCAGACCTCCCCCCTTTTGCTTCCCGCCTTCCCCTTTTTCAGGCTGCTCCGCCAGGGCCGGATCATGTCCTTCCGTCATCTCTCCCGGTCCCTTGCCGGGGGTCTGCAGACATTGCTCCAACGAACCTGGCCGATCCGCCGCGATCCCTTTGCTGGCGCGGCTTGAGGCGGGATCGCGCAGGCTCGTTGTTTCCTGGTTCTTTCGGGTGGAAATCCACTAAAAAATACTTGCACGGCAGTGCAAACAGCACCACTATTAGCGGTGCGTAAATCGACGCATTCATCTCATTCTTGTGAGGAGTCTTTCAGATGGCCACAGCAAAAAAAGCAGCAGCCGCAGTAAAGAAGCCAGCAGCAAAACCCGCCGCCAAGGCAGCCGCAAAGCCTGCGGCGAAGGCGACCGCCAAGGCCGCAGCCCCCAAGGCCGCCGCTAAGGCAGCGCCCAAGGCAGCCGCCAAACCGGCCGCCAAGCCTGCAGCGAAGGCAGCTCCAAAGGCAGCGCCCAAAGCCGCTCCGAAGGCAGCCGCCAAGGCAGCACCCAAGAAAGCCGCAGCCAAGCCGGCAGCCAAGAAGCCCGCCGCCAAGCGCACACCCAACGCCGCCTTCATGAAGCCGCTGACCCCGTCGGCAGCCCTGGGCGAAGTGGTTGGCGCCAAGCCGCTGCCGCGCACCGAAGTGACCAAGAAGGTGTGGGAATACATCAAGAAGAACAAGCTGCAGAACGCCGAGAACAAGCGCAACATCGATGCTGATGACAAGCTCAAGGCGATCTTCGGTGGCAAGAAGCAAGTCACGATGTTTGAAATGACCAAGCTGATCTCGGCTCACCTGAGCTGATCGACGCCCGCGGTTTGCAAGCGACTTGCAAACAAAAACGCCCGCAGATGTCATGCGGGCGTTTTTGTTTCCGGATGTTTCCGGGCGCGACGGGCGACCCTGCCTGATCGGCAGGTTTCCTCTTGTCTGACGCCCACTGGCGAGCTTCTCTGATGCCGCTCAAGGCGACACCTGGCTATCCTGCCTATTCTGCATGACGTGTCGGCGCTGTCCTTGCAGCGACGCTCAGCTTCCCTCCCGTAGAACTGAAGTAAACAGAACTGAACAAGCATCAGCAGGTCTATTACCATGCCATCCAATGATGAGCTTGCGCGCTCATTGCCAAGAGAAAGGAAATGACATGCCCCATCCAACCGCATCCCTGCGTCATCAACTGCTGCGTTCGACCAGCGCTCTCGTGATCGGCCTGGCGGCCCTGGGCGGCGCTTCGCACGTGTTCGCTGCCGGCAAGACGGACAATTCTGATTACCAGCAACAGGTCGCCGCCTGCAAGAATGGCAGTTCCAGCGAAGACCGCGCCACCTGCCTGCGCGAAGCCGGCGCTGCACGACAGGCCGCCAGCCGCGGCAATCTCACCGACCCCGGCGCGGCCCAACTGAAGGAAAACGCCATGAAGCGCTGCGAAGGCCTGCCACAGTCGGATCGCATCGACTGCGAGAAGCGCGTCAACGGCGAGGGACGTGTTGAGGGCAGCGTGTCTGAAGGCGGCATCCTGCGCGAGACCGTGACCATCGTTCCAGCCACTGCCAAGTAAGTCAAAGCAAGTATCACCGCAGTCCCAAACAAAAAGGCGGGCGCCGATGCATGGCGCCCGCCTTTTGTCTTGTTGCCGTGCCGAATCAGGCCGCCAGCTTGCCCTGGATGAAGGCCAGCGCCTCGGCCAGCGGCACCTGGGTCGCCTCGGTATCGCGACGACCCTGGTACTCGATGTTGCCATCCTTGAGGCCCCGGTCGCCCACCACGATGCGGTGCGGCACGCCGATCAGCTCCCAGTCCGCGAACATCGCGCCCGGACGCTCGCCACGGTCGTCCAGCACCACGTCCACGCCGGCCTCGCTCAGTTGCGCGTAGAGCTTGTCGATCTCGGTCTTGACCGCTTCGCTGCGGTCATAGCCCATCGGGCAGAGCACCACTTCGAAGGGCGCAATCGAGGTCGGCCAGATGATGCCGCGGTCATCGAAGTTCTGCTCGATGGCCGCACCCAGGATACGGGTCACACCGATGCCGTAGCAGCCCATCACCAGCGGTTGCGGCTTGCCGGCTTCATCCAGGTAGGTCGCCTTCATGGCTTCCGAATAGGTGGTGCCCAGCTGGAACACGTGGCCCACTTCGATACCACGCTGGATCGCCAGCACGCCCTTGCCGTCCGGGGAAGCGTCGCCTTCGACGACGTTGCGGATGTCGGCCACCAGCGGCTCGGGCAGGTCGCGACCCCAGTTGGCGCCGGTGTAGTGGAAGTCGGCTTCGTTGGCGCCGCAGACAAAATCAGCCATGTTGGCCACCGTGCGGTCGGCCACCACCTTGACCGGCTTCTTGGTGCCGATCGGGCCGAGGTAGCCCGGCGGCGTACCGAACCATTCGACGATCTCGGCTTCGTTGGCGAAGCGGTAGGTGGACAGGCCGGGGATCTTGCTGGCCTTCACTTCATTCAATTCATGGTCGCCGCGCAGGAGCAGCAGCCAGATTTCCTTCTTGGCCGGGTCTTCGTTGTCCACGGCCAGAACAATCGACTTGACCGTACGCGCCAGCGGCAGGCCCAGCAGCTCGGCCACGGCTTCGCACTTGGACTTGGCCGGCGTGGCAGTCTTTTCCAGGGCCTGGGTGGCGGCGCCACGGGTGCTGTCCACCGGCAGGGCCTCGGCCGCTTCCATGTTGGCGGCGTAGTCGGAGGTGGGGCAATAGACCAGTGCGTCTTCGCCGGTGGCGGCGATGACGTGGAATTCATGTGAACCGGAACCGCCGATGGCGCCGTTGTCAGCGGCCACGGCGCGGAATTCCAGGCCGAAGCGGGTGAAGATGCGCACGTAGGCGTCGTACATGGCCTGGTAGGACTTCTTCAAGCCATCGACATCGCGGTCGAAGGAATAGGCGTCCTTCATCGTGAATTCACGGCCGCGCATCAAGCCGAAACGCGGACGGCGCTCGTCGCGGAACTTGGTCTGGATGTGATAGAAGTTGACCGGCAGTTGCTTGTAGCTGCGCAGCTCGGAGCGGGCCACGTCGGTGACCACTTCTTCCGAGGTCGGCTGGATGGCGAAGTCGCGGCCATGGCGATCCTTCACGCGCATGAGCTCGGCGCCCATCTTGTTCCAGCGCCCGGTCTCCTGCCACAGCTCGGCCGGCTGCACCACCGGCATCAACAGCTCGACGGCGCCAGCGCGGTTCATTTCCTCGCGCACGATCGCCTCGACCTTGCGGATCACGCGCAGACCCATCGGCATGTAGGTGTAGATGCCGGCGCCCAGACGCTTGATCATCCCGGCGCGCATCATCAGCTTGTGGCTGACGATTTCAGCGTCCGAAGGGGCTTCTTTCAGGGTGGAAATAAAAAAACGTGAGGCGCGCATGACGGTCGGTTCTTTTTAAAAAGAGGAGGGTTATAATCATTCCAATTTTAAAGGATTAGCTGGCTGATGCGCCCTTTCTTTGCAGATTTGCTCCTAGTTACAATGACATCCGTGCATCGATGTGATTGCTCCTGACACGCCTGGCGCGCCGGCATCGGCCAGCGCTCGCACAGTCGCATGAGCCTGCCTGAAGGGGACTTCCAGCCGCAGAAAGTTTGAGGATCACCATGCTGGATCGAGAAGGCTTCCGCCCGAACGTCGGCATCATCCTGCTCAACGCCAACAACGAGGTGTGGTGGGGCAAGCGCGTGCGCGAGCACTCCTGGCAATTCCCGCAAGGCGGCATCAAGCACGGCGAGACCCCCGAACAGGCGATGTTCCGGGAACTGGAAGAAGAAATCGGCCTGCGCGCCGAGCACGTCAAGATCATTGGCCGCACCCGTGACTGGCTGCGCTATGAAGTCCCCGATCATTTCATCAAGCGTGAAGTGCGCGGCCATTACCGTGGTCAGAAGCAGATCTGGTTCCTGCTGCGCATGGTCGGGCGCGACTGCGACGTCAACCTGCGCGGCACCTCGCATCCCGAATTCGATGCCTGGCGCTGGCATGACTACTGGGTGCCGCTGGACGTGGTGATCGAGTTCAAGCGCGAGGTCTACCAGCAGGCGCTGCAGGAATTGTCGCGCTTCCTGAACCGGCCCGGCCAAGGCGCGCGCCGCCATGAGCCGACCGCGCGCGCCCTGCCCGCCCACAAGAAACCGGCCGCCAGCGGCCTGCCCCCCAATGCGGCGCCTGCGCCCGAACCCAAGTGAGCCACATGTCTTTTTCCGTGCAATCCGAACAAGCCCGTTCCCTCCTGAGCCTGCGCGGCCTGCGTCGCGCGGCGCTGGCCTGCTCGCTGCTGGCGGTCTGCGCCAGTACGCTGGCGCAGAGCTTCGACGAAGAATTCGATGATGAAGCCAAGCCCTGGCAGGAAATCGCCGTCCACCTGCCGCCTGCGCCGCAGCAGCAGAACCTGGCGGAGTTCTACCTGAGCCCGAACGCGACGATGAAGGCCTATGTCGATACCAACTCGGTCTCCATTGGCACCGACAAGGTGGTTCGCTATACGGTGGTGACCCGCACCGAAGGCGGCGCCGTCAACACCCTCTACGAAGGCATGCGCTGCGAGACCTGGGAAAAGAAGACCTATGCCTTCGGTCATCCCGATGGCAGCTGGTCGCGCTCGCGTCGGGACAAGTGGCAACCGATCCGTGACATTGGCGCCAATCGCATCGACGGCGCGCTGTTCAAGGACTATTTCTGCGAAGGCAAGATGATCGCCGACAATGAAAACCTCAAGAGCATCATCGGCCGCCTGAAAAGCCAGACCCGGATTGACCCGGTGCGTCGCTAAGAGCGGGCGCTGCCAAGACCGTCAGGCAATAAAAAACGCGGCCAGGCCGCGTTTTTTATTTCCTTTATATTCTTTATATCGTTTTGATCAGAGCAGCACCAGGTTGTCCCGGTGCACCAGCTCCGGCTCCTCCACGAATCCCAGGATCGCCTGGATTTCGGAGGAAGGGTGACGGATGATGCGGCGCGCATCCGAGCTGTTGTAGTTGCTCATGCCGCGCGCGATGGCGCGTCCGTTCTCGTCCACGCAGGTGATGACATCGCCCCGGCCAAACTCGCCCGAGACCTCCACTACGCCGATGGGCAGCAACGACTTGCCTTCCAGGCTCAGCTTCTGCACTGCGCCGGCATCGAGCACGACGCGGCCGGCGGTCTTCAAGTGATCGGCCATCCATTGCTTGCGGGCGGTCAGCTGCGCGGTCTCGGCGTTGAGCTGGGTGCCGATGGCCTCACCGGCGGCCAGACGCGTCAAGACCTGCTCTTCGCGGCCCCAGGCGATCACGGTATGCGCGCCGGACGTGGCGGCCCGCTTGGCGGCCAGGATCTTGGTCAGCATGCCGCCGCGGCCAATGCCGGTGCCGGTGCCGCCCGCGATCAGTTCCAGCGAGGGGTCGCCGGCGCGCGCTTCGGAAATCAAGGTCGCCGTCGGATCCTTGCGCGGATCGGCGGTAAAGAGGCCAGGCTGGTCGGTCAGGATGATGAGGGCTTCGGCCTCGATCAGGTTGGCCACCAGCGCGCCCAGGGTGTCGTTGTCGCCGAACTTGATTTCGTCGGTGACCACCGTGTCATTCTCGTTGATGACCGGCACCACGCCCAGTTGCAACAGGGCAAACAGGGTCGAGCGGGCATTGAGGTAACGTTCGCGGTCGGCCAGATCGGCGTGGGTCAGCAGCACCTGGGCGGTGTGCAGGTCGTGCTTGCGGAAACTGGTTTCGTAGATCTGCGCCAGGCCCATCTGGCCCACGGCGGCGCAGGCCTGCAGGTGATGGATGCCGGTCGGGCGCTTCTCGAAGCCCAGGCGCTGCATGCCTTCGGCGACTGCGCCGGAGCTGACCAGCACCACTTCCTTGCCGAGCGCGCGCAGTTGCGCGATCTGTTCGGCCCAGCGGGCGATGGCGTTGGCGTCCAGGCCCTTGCCATCATTGGTGACCAGGGAAGAGCCAACCTTGATGATGAGTCGCTTGGCGCGTTGAATGACCGATTGCATAGTGTTCCGGGTTCTGATTCTTCTGGGGGCGGGCGGAAAATCCGACAGGCTGAGATGATAGCCCGAACCGCCCCCGCGCGCAGCCCCGAGAAGGGACGGGGCCGCGCACGCGTGAATCAGTCCAGGACCTTGAAGCGCGGATCGTCCGGATCGATGCTGGAGATGGCGCGGGCTTCCTCGGTCATCTGCGTCTCTTCCGAACGGTGCTCTTCGGCGCGCTTGGTTTCCAGATACTTGTAGATCTCGTTGATGAGCTCTTCGCAGCCATCACGGTTCAGGGCCGAAATCTCGAAGACCGGCCCCTTCCAGCCGAAGCGCTTGACGAAGTCCTTCACGCGCTTGGCGCGCTCGGCCTCGGGCACCACGTCCAGCTTGTTCAGGACCAGCCAGCGCGGCTTGTCGAACAGGGACTGGTCGTACTTCTTCAGTTCCTGGACGATGGCCTTGGCTTCCTTGACCGGATCGACTTCCTCATTGAAGGGCGCCAGATCGACGATATGCAGCAGCAGACCGGTGCGCTGCAGGTGGCGCAGGAACTGCACGCCCAGACCGGCGCCATCGGCCGCACCTTCGATCAGGCCGGGAATGTCGGCGATCACGAAGCTCTTCTCGTGGCTCACGCGCACCACACCCAGGTTCGGGTGCAGCGTGGTGAAGGGATAGTCGGCGATCTTCGGACGGGCATTGGAGACGGCCGTGATGAAGGTCGACTTGCCCGCATTGGGCATGCCCAAGAGGCCCACATCGGCCAGCACCTTCAGTTCCAGGCGCAGTTCGCGGCGCTCGCCTTCCTTGCCCTCCGTCTTCTGACGCGGAGCGCGGTTGGTGGAGGTCTTGAAGTGGATGTTGCCCCAGCCGCCCTCGCCGCCCTTGGCCAGCATCACGGTCTGGCCGTGGAAGGTCAGGTCGGCGATATGCTCGCCGGTATTGATGTCGACGATCAGCGTGCCCACCGGCATGCGCAGGTAGACATCGTCGGCACCCTTGCCGTAGCAGTCCGAGCCGCGGCCGTTCTCGCCGCGACCGGCGCGGTGCAGCTTGGCGTAGCGATAGTCGATCAGGGTGTTGACGTTGCGGTCGGCCACGGCCCAGATGGTGCCGCCCTTGCCGCCGTCGCCGCCGTCGGGACCGCCGAAGGGGCGGAATTTCTCGCGGCAAAAGCTGGCGACACCGTTGCCGCCATCCCCCGCCACGACTTCAATACGTGCTTCGTCGATGAATTTCATGATTTGGACGCCTCATGGGTCATGGGAGCCGCTAACAAAACGTCGATGCATCCTCGGTCCTGGTCAGGACCCACCCCGGCGCTTCCGACGGAAGCCTGGGCTCGGCGCTTTGTTGACGGCTCTTCAAAAATCAAAAAGGCTCCACCAGCCGGCAGAGCCTTTTTTATGCCTGGTTTCCGGGCAAACCCGGATGACAGGAACGCTTACGCCGTAACGACGGTAGCGTATTGACGCTGTTGCAGGCCCTTGACAACAAACTTGACCTTGCCGTCCTTCAGGGCGAACAGGGTGTGGTCCTTGCCGACGCCGACGTTTTCGCCAGCGTGAACGCGGGTGCCGCGTTGACGGACGATGATGCCGCCAGCGTTGATCACTTGGCCGCCATAAACCTTGACGCCCAGGCGTTTCGATTCTGAGTCACGGCCGTTGCGCGTAGTGCCGCCGCCTTTTTTGTGTGCCATTTAAAACTCCTTGATGACTTTGGATGAGCAGTTCGTTTGGGTCAACGCTTAGGCGTTGATCGAGACGATTTGCAGTTCGGTGTAGTTCTGACGATGGCCTTGACGCTTTTGGTAGTGCTTGCGACGACGCATCTTGAAGATGCGGACCTTGTCATGGCGACCTTGTGCTACCACAGTAGCCAGCACCGTAGCACCTGCGACCAGCGGCGCACCGAACTTCACGGTTTCGCCTGCGCCCACTGCGAGCACTTGATCCAAAGTGATTTCGGAGCCAATGTCAGCCGGTATCTGTTCTACTTTGAGTTTTTCGCCAGCAGCAACTTTGTATTGTTTGCCGCCGGTTTTTATGACCGCGTACATGTGAAACCTCACGAATGAATGAATAAGAACGATTTTCCCCTGCCGAAACAGGAAAACCGCAAATTATACAGGCACTTAGCTGCTCGGTCAAAAGGCTTGACACTTTGCCCGACCGCTGTACAACACAGTTTCCGCCCGGACAACGACGACGCCAGCCATTCTTGCCGGACGAGCAAGCTATCCATCCGACGGGAATTTCACCACAGCAATGCACCTCGCCCACGCCTGCCTGCAAACACGGTCTTTGGCGTGGGCCTGCCTTGTCATCGTATAATCCCGGAAATAACCCTTTTTCACAGGTTCCGCCTTGTCTGCCGCCGTACAAACCGCTTCGCAACAAACCATCCTGCAACCGATCGTCGCCGACATGGAGGCGGTCAACGCAGTCATCCGCCGGCAGCTGTATTCGGAAGTGCCGTTGGTCAACCAGGTCGCCGAATACATCATCAGTGCGGGCGGCAAGCGCCTGCGCCCGGTTCTGGTGGTGCTCATCGCCAACGCCTTCGGCTACAAGGGTGAACACCATCACTCGCTGGCGGCGGTGATCGAATTCATCCACACCGCCACCCTGCTGCATGACGACGTGGTGGACGAGTCTTCCTTGCGGCGCGGCAAGCAGACCGCCAACGCCATGTTCGGCAACGCCGCTTCGGTGCTGGTGGGCGACTTCCTGTATTCGCGCGCCTTCCAGATGATGGTCGCCGTGGGCAATCCCCGCGTGATGGAAATCGTGGCCGACGCCACCAATGTCATCGCCGAGGGCGAAGTGCTGCAGTTGCTCAACATGCACAACCCCGACGTGGACGAGAACGGCTACCTGCAGGTGATCCGCTCCAAGACCGCCAAGCTGTTCGAAGCCGCCAGCCAGATCGGCGCGCTCATCGCTGGGGCCGACGAGGACGGCATCGAAGCCGCCGGCGAATATGGCCGTTCCATCGGCACCGCGTTCCAACTGATCGACGACGTGCTGGACTATTCCGGCAACAGCGCCGAGATCGGCAAGAACGTCGGCGACGACCTGCGCGAAGGCAAGCCCACCCTGCCGCTGATCTGGCTGATGCAGCACGGCACGCCGCAGCAACGCGAGCTGGTGCGCACCTGCATCGAGAATGGCGACGAGCAGCATTTCGACGAAGTGCTGTCGGCCATCACCCATTCCGGCGCGCTGGCCTACACCCGCGAACAGGCGGAAATCGCCGCCCGCCGGGCAGCTGACGCAATTATTTCACTTCCGGATAGCCAATTCAAAAAATCCCTGTTAGAATTATCGGCTTTCGCAGTAGATCGAAATCACTGACTTAGATCTCACTCGACGGGGTGTAGCTTAGCCTGGTAGAGCGCTACGTTCGGGACGTAGAGGCCGGAGGTTCGAATCCTCTCACCCCGACCAGAATTATTTCCTTGCACATCAAGGACAAAAAAGCCCAGCTGCGATGCTGGGCTTTTTCATTTCCACTTCTCCACTTCCGTCTGCTAGACAGCCTCGACCAGCCGTCCGGGATCGAGGTTGTCGATCACCGCGCGCGCCCAGCCCATCCCGCGCTGCACGGCGTGGTCGGCATCAGGAGATTGTCCCGGCAAGGCGCGCCTGGGGAAAAGCGGCGCGAGCGTATCGTTGCGCACGATGGTGATGCCGGCCACCTTCCAGAGGCCACCGCGCTGAATGCAGCTCAGACTGACCTGGTAGCCATGGTAATGGTCGCAGTGATCGATCGGACTTTGCATATTGTTCTTCTTTCGCAATACCGACCTGATGAGGAGAAAGCACCGCCGGCGCACTGGCGGCGGCTCTCCAGAGGGCGCAGGAAATGCACCCGGCAATGCCAGACCTGTTGCTAGCGGCGACGGAAGCCCGGACGGGGACCGGTCGGACCACGGTTTTCGAGGTGACGGAAGATGATGCGGCCCTTGTTCAGGTCATAGGGCGACAGTTCCAGCGTGACCTTGTCACCGGCCAGGATCTTGATGAAGTTCTTCTTCATGCGGCCAGCGGTGTAGGCGATCAGCGAATGACCATTGTCCAGCGCCACGCGGAAACGCGAATCGGGCAGGACTTCGGAGACTTGTCCTTGCATTTCAATCAGTTCTTCTTTTGCCATTTTCTCTTTCTTTGACGTGAGCACGCGACCTCCAGCGAGGAAGGGCTCGGGGATTTGCAAACTCTGGCTTTGACGACTGGCCACGCAGCAGGGAGGCCGGGAACGTAAAGGTCGGAGGACATGCGAACGCGCTTGCGGTGAGGCCGACAGCGTTCAGTAACTCGGGGAAGCGGATGGAGATGCGAAGCACGAGGATTGCGTCGGCAGCAACACTCATGGAGATCGGGATTTCCGCTCTTTTCATGAGCGATCCAGGCATTATACGCCCACTTCGCACTTGTCGCCATCGCCAGCATGCCCGCTTGCGGGATACTCCCCCATCGTCTAGACTTTGGCGCTCCCTGGCCGCCCTGCGCTGCCTGCCTTGCCGGCAAGCAAACAGGCCCGCCGCCTCCCTCCGCTGAGGGTAATCAACCTGACGGCAACGTTTGGAAACCGTACCCATATGGGTGCAAGTTCTTGCACTCTTCATCCTGATCCTGCTCTCGGCCTTCTTTTCCATGACCGAGACGGCGCTGATGGCCGCCAACCGCCATCGCCTGCGGCACCTGGCCAAGCAGGGCAATCGCGCCGCCATCACCATCCTGTGGCTGCTGGACCGCACCGAGCGGCTGCTCTCGCTGGTCCTCATCGCCAATACCGCCATCAACGCCCTGGCCACCGCCCTGGTGACGGCCCTGGCCATCGCCGCCTTCGGCAACCACCAGCGCGTCATCACGGCGGCCACGGCCTGCGTGGCGGCGCTGCTGATCATCTTCGCGGAAATCGTGCCCAAGGTGATCGGCGCCACCTATCCCGAGCGCATCTCGCTCTTTACCGGCTTCATCCTCAAGCCGTTGATGCGGGTGGCCAAGCCCTTGATCTGGTTCGTCAACCTGTTCGTCTCGGCCATTCTCAGGCTGCTGCGCATCAAGACCGGCGCGCGCGCCGCCGAACAGCGCATCTCGCCCGAAGAGCTGCGCTCCATCGTGCTCGAGGGCGGCAGCTTCATTCCGCAAAAGCACAAGAGCATCCTGCTGAACCTGTTCGACCTGGAAAAGATTTCGGTCGAAGACGTGATGACGCCACGCTCTCAGGTCGAGGCCCTGAACCTGGCTGCGCCGGTCGATGACATCCTGCACCAGCTGGCCACCTGCTACCACAACAAGCTGCCGGTCTTCGAGGGTGAGATCAATCACATCGTCGGCATCCTGCATGTGCGCAAGACGGTCTCGCTGTTCCGCCGCGAAGAGGAGATCAGCCACGATGACATCCGCGAGTTGCTCTCGGCGCCCTACTACGTACCGGTGGAAACCGACGTCTTCACCCAGTTGCAGTACTTCCAGGAAAACCACGAGCGGCTGGGCGTGGTGGTCGATGAATATGGCGAGGTGCAAGGCCTGGTGACGCTGGAAGACATCATCGAAGAGATGATCGGCGAATTCACCACCTCCTCACCGGGCAGCTCCGGCGAAGGCTTCGGCTGGGACAAGGACGGCGCCTGCCTGCTCGAAGGCAGCACCACCCTGCGCGACATCAACAAGCGCCTCGGCCTGCACCTGCCGCTGGATGGCCCCAAGACCATCAACGGCCTGTTGCTGGAATACCTGCAGGACATCCCCGAAGCCAGCGTGGCCGTGAAGATGGATGGCTGCGTGATCGAGATTGTCCAGGTGCAGAACCAGGCCATCCGCATGGTCAAGCTGATCGCGCTGGCGCAGACGTCGGGAGCGGCGTCCTCGATGCCCGACTAAAGGTAGAGTGAGCCCGGCGAACAAGGCCTCGAAACCCTTCGTCGAACTCTGCCGACTTCGCCGCAGCCAATAGCGGCCCTGCTTTCCTCCGCGCAAACCCGCATGGGAGACTGCCTGCCCCCGGTCGCCGCCTCCGTCGGCGACCTCGCGCGCGAGGTCATCCATGCAAGCTTCCGAGACTCCCCTGGCCGACGACGTTCCCGTCGTGCGGCTCTTGTACAAGCTCTTGGCCGATGCCGTCAGCATGGGCGCATCGGACCTGCATTTCGAGCCCTTCGAACATTATTGCCGGGTGCGCCTGCGCATCGACGGGATCCTGCATGAACTGGCGCAGCCGCCGCTGAGCCTGAAGGACAAGCTGGCGACCCGGCTCAAGATCCTGGCCCGGCTGGATATCGCCGAAAAACGCCTGCCCCAGGACGGCAAGATGCGCCTGGCCCTGGAAACCCGTACAGTGGACTTCCGCGTCTCGACCCTGCCCACGCAGTTCGGCGAAAAGATCGTGCTGCGCATCCTCGACACCGAGCAGGCCGCCCTCGCACTCGAACAACTGGGTTACGAGCCGGCCCAGTTGCAGGCGCTGCAACAGGCCATCGCGCGGCCGCATGGGATGGTGCTCATGACCGGTCCCACCGGCTCGGGCAAGACGGTCTCGCTGTATGCCTGCCTGCAGCGGCTGAACCGTCCGGGCATCAACATCGCCACCGCCGAGGACCCGGTCGAGATCAATCTGCCCGGCATCAATCAGGTCAGCATCAACGAACGCGCCGGCCTGAACTTCGCGGTGGCGCTGCGGGCCTTCCTGCGCCAGGACCCGGATGTGCTGATGGTGGGCAAGATCCGCGACCTCGACACCGCCGACATCGCCATCAAGGCTGCGCAGACCGGCCATCTGGTGCTCTCCACCCTGCATACCAATGACGCCCCGGCCACGCTCACGCGCCTGCTCAACATGGGCGTACCGGCCTACAACATTGCCGCCTCGGTCAGCCTGATCGTGGCCCAGCGGCTGGTGCGCAGGCTGTGCAGCTGCCGCCGCCCGGCGCGCGATGCGTCGGGCAGCTTCGTGCCGCACGGCTGCCCGGCGTGCAGCCATACCGGCTATCGCGGCCGCACCGGCATCTACCAGGTCATGCCGGTCAGTGCCACGATGCAGTCGCTGATCCAGGCCCAGGCCGGCACCCAGGATATCGCCCGGCAGGCCCGCGCCGAGGGCGTCATCGACCTGCGCCGCGCCGGCCTGCTCAAGGCCTTGCGCGGCGACACCAGCCTGGGAGAAGTCCTTGCCAGCACCTGAACGCAGTCAGGACAGCCGCTTCCGCTGGGAGGGCCTGGACCGCCAGGGACGGCCGCAGCGCGGCGTCCTGCAGGCGCGCGACGCCACTGCCGCGCGCCAGGCGCTGCGCCAGGCTGGCGTACGGGTGGCACGACTGCAGCCTGCCGACACCGCAGTTGCGGCACCAGCGCCGGGTACCTCGGCGCGCAGGGGCCGGCGTCGCATCACCGACAAGCAGATCGTGCTCTTCACCCGGCAACTGGCCACCATGCTGCAAGCCGGGCTGCCGCTGTTGCAGGCGCTCGATATCGCCATCCGTGGCGCCGGCGCCGATGCCCTGGGCGGGCTGCTGGCCACCATCCGCCAGGATGTGGCGCGCGGCGACAGCCTGCATGCGGCGCTGGCGCGTCATCCGCAGCGCTTCGATGCACTGTTCTGCCAACTGGTCCGGGCTGCGGAAAGCGCCGGCGTACTCGACAGCATGCTGGCCCGCATTGCCAGCTACCGCGAGAAATCCCTGGCCCTCAGAGGCAAGGTGCGCGCCGCACTGGCCTATCCCTGCGCGGTGGTGCTGGTGGCGGTGGCCGTGACCGTGGTGATCATGCTGTGGGTGGTGCCGGCCTTCGAACAGATGTTTCGCCATTTCGGGGCTGAGCTACCCCTGCCCACCCGTATCGTGATGAGCCTGGCGCACGCGCTGACACAGGCGTGGCCCTGGCTGCTGCCGGGGCTGGTGATCGCGGCCCTGGCAGGGCTGCAGGCCTGGCGACGCTCGCTGCCCCTGCGCCAGCACGCCCAGCGTCTCTCCTTGCGCCTGCCCTTGCTGGGCGGCTTGCTCAGGCAGGCCGCGCTGGCGCGCTGGAGCCGCACCTTCGGCACCCTCTTGGGCGCGGGCATCGCCCTGGTGCAAGCGCTGGAGACGGTGGCCGGCGCGACCGGCAATGTGGTCATCGGCCAAGCCAGCCTGGCCGTGCGCGATGCGGTGCGCAATGGCGCCTCGCTGCATGCGGCCATGCAGGCCACAGGCGTCTTCCCCGACCTGGCCGTCCAGATGACCGCCGTGGGCGAGGAGACCGGCACGCTCGACGCCATGCTCATCAAGATCGCCGAACTCAACGAGCGCGAAGTCGATGACACGGTCACGGCACTGACCAGCCTCATGGAACCGGCTATCATGACGGTCCTGGGCCTGGTCATCGGCGGCCTGGTCATTGCCCTGTACCTGCCGGTGTTCCGCATGGGGTCCGTCGTCTGACGAACACCCCGATGCCCGATCCACGATTGCCACGATGCCCTTCCTGGAAGCCTACGCCGTCCCTGGCGACCCCATCCTCTGCGCGCTGGCGGCCCTGCTGGGCTTGCTGGTGGGCAGTTTCCTGAATGTGCTGATCCATCGCCTGCCCATCATGATGCTGCGCGAAAGCGCCAACTTCGTGGCGCAAGAGCGTGGTGAGACGCCGCCCCATCACGACCGCTACGACCTCTGGCTGCCCGCATCGGCCTGCCCGCACTGCGCGACTCCGCTGCCCTGGCGCCACAAGCTGCCGGTGCTGAGCTGGCTGCTGCTGCGCGGGCGCTGTGGCCACTGCCAGGCCGCCATCGGCCTGCGTTATCCATTGGTGGAGCTGTTGACGGCGGCACTGTTCGCCGTCGCGGCCTGGCGCTTCGGCCTGGGCGTAACAGGCCTGGCCGTGATGGCCTGCACGGCCACGCTGGTAGCCCTGGCCTTCATCGACGCCCACACCATGCTGCTGCCCGACGACCTGACCCTGCCGCTGATGTGGCTGGGCCTGCTGGTGAACCTGACGCACCGCCTGGTGCCCTTGCAGGATGCGGTGCTGGGTGCTGCGGCCGGGTATGGCGTGCTATGGCTGATCTTCTGGCTCTTCAAACTCATCACCGGCAAGGATGGGCTGGGCTATGGCGACTTCAAGCTCATGGCCGCGCTGGGCGCCTGGCTGGGCTGGCAGGCGCTGCCGGTGATCCTGCTGCTGGCCTCAGCCATGGGCGCGGTGCTAGGGTTGGCGCTGATGGCGGCTGGCCGGCATCGCCGCGGCCAGGCCATTCCCTTCGGGCCTTGCCTGGCCAGCGCCGGCCTCTTGGCGCTGTTGCAGGGACTGGACTGGCTCTGGCGGGGACTTTACGACTACTGACCTGGATTCGCATGACTGCACTTTCTGAACGCTTCACCATCGGCCTGACCGGCGGCATCGGCAGCGGCAAGACCACCGTGGCCGAACTGTTCGGCGCACTCGGCGCGGCGCTGGTCGATACCGACGCCATCGCCCATGCCCTGACTGCGCCTGACGGCCTGGCCATCGCACCTATCATCGAGCACTTCGGCGCGGACTTCATCGATGCGCGCGGCGCCATGGATCGTCCCCGCATGCGCCAGCACGTCTTCGGCAATCCCGAGGCGCGCCACGCACTGGAGGCCATCCTGCATCCCCTGATCCGCAGCGAGACCCTGCGGGCGGCCGAAGTAGCCACCGGCCCCTACGTCATCTTCGTGGTGCCGCTGCTGGTGGAATCGGGCAACTGGGTCGGACGCGCCGACCGCATCCTGGTGGTCGATTGCCCCGAAGAAGTGCAGGTCGCTCGCGTCATGCAGCGCAATGGCCTGCGCCGCGACGAGGTGGAAGCCATCATGGCCGCGCAGGCCAGCCGCCAGGCGCGATTGGCCGTGGCCGATGACGTCGTCGACAACGGCGGCGCCGCCGACAGCCTGCCGGAACGGGTGCGCAACTTGCATTCACAATACCTTGCGCTCGCAGCACAGCGCTGAGCCTGCTTGGCGCTTCATTTGATGCGGCATGCATTTGTAATTTTCTGCTGCATGGGTCAGAATCACAGACATCGCATTGTTGACGAGGTTTTTGCACCCGCGGCCTGTCAGCGGCCTAACAAGTCCGGCTCAACCAATAAAGGGATCATGCTTTGATCGTCTACGAATACCCTTTCAACGAGCGTATTCGCACGCTGTTGCGACTGGAAGACCTGTATGAGAAGTTCGTCTTCTTCCTGCATCAGGAAAGCCCGCATCAGCATCACATCGCCCTTGCCACCATTTTTGAAATGCTGGAGGTCGCCGGACGCGCCGACCTCAAGTCCGACCTGCTGCAAGAGCTGGAACGGCAAAAGCAGATCCTGCTGGCCTACCAGTCCAATCCCAATGTCGAGCCCGAGATGCTCAACGCCATCCTCGCCGAAGTGGACCAGGCCAGCAGCGCCCTGGCTGCCGCGCAAGGCAAGACCGGCCAGAACATCCGCGACAATGAATGGCTCATGAGCATCCGCGGCCGCACCATCATCCCCGGCGGCGCTTGTGAATTCGACCTGCCCGCCTACTACGCGTGGCAACAACATCCCTTCGAGCGCCGCTTCCAGGATATTTCCAACTGGTTCGCTCCGCTGATCCCACTGTTCGACGCCATCGCCATCGTCATGCGGCTGCTGCGCGAATCCGGCCATGCGGTGAAGATCAATGCCGAAGGCGGCAGTTACCAGCAGATGCTGCAAGGCAAGGTCTACCAGATGCTGCGCTTGTCACTCGACATGGAGCTCGGCGCGATTCCCGAGATCTCGGCCAACAAGTACATGCTGTGGGTGCGCTTCACCCAGCAGGATGGTGACGAGAAGCCGCGCTCCTTCGAGGGCGAAGTCCCCTTCGAACTGGCCCTGTGCGGCTTTTGAACTGATGTGATGGAAGTGAAGTAGAAAGTATGGCTACGATCGTTGACTGCCCCACCTGCGGGGCCAAGGTGGAATGGAGTGAAAAGAACAAGTTTCGCCCCTTCTGCTCCGAACGCTGCAAGCAAATCGACCTGGGCGCCTGGGCCGAAGAGAAATACACCATCCCGGCCGTGAACCTGCCGCTGGAAGACGAAGGCGACAAGCCCGTGCAGTGATCACGGACTTTTTCGTTCATCCTCGCTCAATTTCCTGCTCAATTTACCGTTTTTCGCCGTATCTCAGCTGATCCAGCCATTCGATCAGCGGGATCGTGGCCGGCAGCAAGGGCGCCACGCCCACGCTGCCCTGCCAGGCGAAGGCCTGGCCTTCCAGGCTCTGCGGCTGGCCGCGCCACTGGCGGCTGATGTAGAAATGCAGGCGGACATGGGCATGCGGATAGACGTGCTCGACACCACACCAGGGCTCGCCGTCGAGCACCTCGATGCCCAGCTCTTCCTTGAACTCGCGCTGCAGGGCGGCGAAGATGCTTTCGCCGGCCTCCACCTTGCCGCCGGGGAATTCCCAGTAACCCGCATAGGGCTTGCCTTCCGGCCGCTGCCCCAAGAGCACATCGCCGTTGGGCTGCATCAGGATGCCTACGGCCACGTCGATGGGCTTGCCAATGGGCTTGCCAACGGGCTTGCCGCTAGGCTTGGACTCAGCGCTCATCAGCCCTGCGCCTTGCCGGCGTAGTCGCGCGCGAACTGCCAGGCCACCCGGCCCGAGCGCGAACTGCGTTGCAGCGCCCAGCGCAGCGCATCGGCGCGGGCCTCGGCGATCTGGGCGTCATTGCAGCCGAAGTGGCGCAGCCAGTGCGCCACGATGTCCAGGAAATCGTCCTGCTTGAAGGGGTAGAAGGTCACCCACAGGCCGAAGCGCTCGGAGAGCGAGATCTTTTCTTCCACCGTCTCGCCGGGATGCAGGTCGCCATCCTCGGTGTGGGTATAGGTGCTGTTGTCGGAAAGGCGTTCCGGCATCAGGTGGCGACGGTTCGAGGTGGCGTAGATGAGGACGTTATCGGACTGGGCGGCGATGCTGCCATCGAGCGCCACCTTCAGCGCCTTGTAGCCACCCTCGCCTTCTTCGAAGGACAGGTCATCGCAGAAGACGATGAAGCGTTCCGGGCGTGCCGCCACCAGTTCGACGATGTCCTGCAGATCATGCAGGTCGTCCTTGTCCACCTCGATCAGACGCAGGCCGCGATCGGCATACTGGTTCAGGCAGGCCTTGATCAACGAGGACTTGCCGGTGCCGCGTGCGCCCGTCAGCAGCACGTTGTTGGCCGGCCGGCCTTCGACGAACTGGCGGGTGTTCTGGTCGATCTGTTCCTTTTGCGGGCCGATATTGTGCAGGTCCGACAAACCGATCTGGGAGATGTGGCCGACCGCCTGGAGGTAGCCAGGGCGCTGCGCAGTGGCGCCACGCCAGCGGAAGGCAACCGCGGCATTCCAGTCCGGTTCGCGGGCCGCGGCCTGGGGCAGGATGGCTTCGACGCGCGCCAGCAAGGCTTCGGCGCGCTGCAGGAATTGGTCTAGCTGGGTCATGGAGGCGCTCAGGAACGATAGTCGGCGTTGATGGACACGTAGTCGTGCGACAGGTCGCAGGTCCAGATGGACGCCTTGGCCGCGCCACGCGCCAGCTTCACGCGCACCACAATCTCCGCCTTCTTCATGACGCGCTGGCCATCTTCTTCGCGGTAATCCGGATTGCGGCCACCGTCCTTGGCAACCCACACGTCATCCAGCCACAGGTTGATCCTGGACACATCCAGGTCATCGATGCCGGCATAGCCGATGGCGGCCAGGATGCGGCCCAGGTTCGGGTCGGAGGCGAAGAAGGCGGTCTTGACCAGCGGCGAGTGGCCGATGGAGTAGGCGATCTGGCGGCATTCCTCGACGCTCTTGCCGTCTTCCACGGCCACCTCGATGAACTTGGTGGCGCCTTCGCCATCGCGCACGATCTGGTGCGCCAGGTGCTGCGACAGGTCGGTGACGGCGGCGGCCAGCTGCTTGTATTCCTCGCTGTCGGCGCTGGTGATTTCCAGCTCGCCGGCGCCGGTGGCCATCAGGATGAAGGAATCGTTGGTCGAGGTATCGCCATCGATGGTGATGCAGTTGAAGGAGTGGTCAGCGGCGTCCTTGACCAGCTGGTTCAGCAGGGCCTGCGGCAGCTTGGCGTCGAAGGCCAGGAAGCCCAGCATGGTGGCCATGTTGGGCTTGATCATGCCGGCGCCCTTGCTGATGCCGGTCATCACCACTTGCTTGCCACCGATGGTAAGGGTGCGCGAGGCCGCCTTGGGCTGAGTGTCGGTGGTCATGATGGACTCGGCCGCGTTGAACCAGTTGTCGGCCTTGAGGTTGCCGATGGCCTGCGGCAGGCCGGCGATGATGCGGTCGGCCGGCAGCGGCTCCAGGATCACGCCGGTCGAGAATGGCAGGATCTGCTGCGCTTCCACGCCCATCTGCTGGGCCAGGGCGGCGCAGACCGACTTGGCGCGCTGCAGGCCTTCCTCACCGGTGCCGGCGTTGGCGTTGCCGGTGTTGATGACCAGGGCGCGGATGGGCTTGCCGGCGCTCAACTGGGCCAGATTGGCCTGGCAGATCTGCACCGGGGCGGCACAGAAACGGTTCTTGGTGAACACGCCCGCCACGGTGGCCGTCTCGGCCAGCTTCATGACCAGCACGTCCTTGCGATTGGCCTTGCGCACACCCGCCTCGGCATGGCCGAGTTCGATGCCAGCGACGGCTTTCAGGTCAGAAGGAACGGGAATCGGGGAATTGACGGCCATGGCGAGCTTTCAGCGTAAAAATCGGAACGGGTATTTTAAACACTTTCCGTCACCGGCTGATGACGCAGGAACTCGGTTTCGATGATCTCGGCGCTCATCCTGGCCCATTGGGCGTATTGGCCAGGGCCGGGATGGAAGCGGTCGATCGCCATTTCATGAGGGAGCGTCCATTGCAGCGAGCAGTAACGCAGGGCGGGCTCGGTGCTGATCCAGTCGCGCAGGGCGCGGTCCAGCTTGCGGGCATAGCGCCCCAGGTACCAGCGCAGTGGCTGCGGCGCCACCGGCAAGAGGTGCATGGGCGGCAAGCCCGAGAAGACGATGTGCTGCACGCCCGCCTGCGCCATCAGGCGCTCGCACAGCAGGCGCAGATTGGCCAGGTAGCGCTGCGGCGGCATCTGCGAAGTGACGTCATTGACGCCCAGCGCCACCACCAGCACCGCCGCCGGACCGATCTCGTGGCGCGCCAGCAGGTCCAGCGCTTCAAGCGAATTGACGCCGCTTTGCGCCACCAGCTGCCAGGCGACCGGACGGCCCGTGCGCCCGGCCAGATGGCGCGCCAGCGGCTGGGCCAGCGCCTGCTCCTGGTGTTCCACCCCCACGCCTGCCGCCGATGAGTCGCCCACCACCAGCAGGCGCAACGGCGCGTCGCTGCCCGCCGCAGTGGCTGGTGCTGGCTCCAGCCCAGCACGCGGGCCGGCAGCTTCCGGCAGACGCAGGGCCGTCCTGCGCAAGCGCCTGGCTTGCGCCAGCAGCAGCGGCCCCAGCAACAGCTTGGCGAGGATCAGCATGCCGCTACCCTCATCAGGGCAGCAGATTCTTGACCACGACCAGCCACGGCCGCGCCGCAATCGGCTGCGCCCGCCCCTGCCCATCCACCGGGATCAGCGATTCCGACACCGAATTGAAGACATTGCCGCCAATCACCCCGGCCCAGCCATCATCGGCATGCACTTCCACCACCACATCGCAATGACCGGCCAGGCCGGGGCGGATGTCATCGATAGACGTGATGTTGTTGTTGCCGCGCGGAGCGCAGATCAGGTCACCGGCGGCGATGGGCTCACTGTCCGCCGGGCGCAGCAGGAATTGCGGCGAGGGCCGGGACTCGCGGTCCTTGAGGAAGCTCAGGTAATTGAAGTGGGTTTCGTTGGGCGCGAAATCCTGCGGCGGCACATTGGTGCTCACCATCAGCCAGGAAATGAAGGCGGCCGACCAGGCTTGCTGGCAGTCAGCGCCAGTCAGGTTCTTACCCACCGCATGCCAATACTCGGCCACGCGCTGCACGGCCTCGCCCTCATCCTCCAACAAACCCAGGCGTGGCGCACTGAAGGGCTCGTGGCGCATGTCGATCTGCTGGTTGCCAAAGAAATCCCACTCGGCCTTGGCCGCCTCCACCAGCGCTGCCCGCGTGGGCGGAGCGGTGCTGATGGCCACTGCGGGCACGGCGGTATTGGTCACCGGGATGGCGGGCGTCACCGGGGCGTAACCGGCATTGTCGCTGTCGCGCCATTGCGGCAACGGCGAGGAAGCGCAACCGGCCAGCAGAACGGCAGTGGCTGCAGCAACACAGGCCAGACGGGAGGATGAAAAAGACAAGGGCAAAGCGCGAACCAGCGTGGCGAGGGACATCTTCTTGTTCTCCTGGGCGGCAGACGATGGCTGCCGGAGCGCCCATGATAAGGCCAGCCGGGCGCTTCATGCAGAAGCCTTCATGCGCCGCGCAGAAAAAAGGCCGTCCACCCTGGCAGGTGGACGGCCTCTTCACATCGGGCTAGGCGGCGATCAGGCCAGCTTGCCGTGGCACTGCTTGTACTTCTTGCCGCTGCCGCAGGGGCAAGGGTCGTTGCGGCCGACCTTGGCGTATTCCGAACCGTCGTCATCGGAACCGGCCTGGGCGGTCGGCGCCAGCAGTTCTTCCGGCGCGGCTTCGGGGTCGAAGTCGGCGTGCTGGTAGTTGACGTTGATGGGCGAGCCACCGGAAATGCTTTCCTCAGCCGCTTCGATTTCTTCGCGGCTCTGGATGCGCACCGTCATGACCACCTTGATCACTTCGTTCTTGATCAGGTCCAGCATCTGGGCGAACAGCTCGAAGGCTTCGCGCTTGTATTCCTGCTTGGGATTCTTCTGCGCATAGCCGCGCAGGTGGATGCCCTGACGCAGGTGATCGAGCGCGGCCAGGTGTTCGCGCCAGTGGTTGTCGATGCTCTGCAACATGACGCTGCGCTCGAAGCCGGCGAAGGCTTCCACGCCGACCACGGCCACCTTGGCGTCGTAGGCGTCCTTGGCCGCCTTCAGCAGATGCGCCAGCAGGTCGTCGTCGGCCATGTCAGGCTCGGCCTTGAGGGTGGCTTCCAGGTAGACGTCGAGCTGCCATTCGTTCTTGAGCACGGCTTGCAGGCCGGGGATGTCCCACTGCTCTTCCATCGACTCGGCCGGCACGTATTGGCGGAACAGGTCGGTGAAGACGCCATCGCGCAGGGAGGCGATCATCTCGGCCATCTCGCCCGACTCCAGCAGTTCATTGCGCTGCTGGTAGATGACCTTGCGCTGGTCGTTGGCGACGTCGTCGTATTCCAGCAATTGCTTGCGGATGTCGAAGTTGCGGGCTTCCACCTTGCGCTGGGCCGATTCGATGGAGCGGGTCACGATGCCGGCTTCGATCGGTTCGCCTTCGGGCATCTTCAGGCGGTCCATGATGGCGCGCACGCGGTCACCGGCGAAGATGCGCAAGAGCGCGTCATCCAGCGACAGGTAGAAGCGCGAGGAACCCGGATCGCCCTGGCGGCCGGAACGGCCACGCAGCTGGTTGTCCACGCGACGCGATTCGTGACGCTCGGTGCCGATGATGTGCAGGCCGCCGGCATTGACCACGTGATCATGCAGGGACTGCCATTCATCACGCAGCTGCTGCGACTTGGCGGCCTTGTCGGCGTCGGACAGGGATTCGTCGGCCTCGATCAGCTGGATCTGCTTGCCCACGTTGCCGCCCAGCACGATGTCGGTACCGCGACCGGCCATGTTGGTGGCGATGGTGATCATCTTGGGACGGCCGGCCTGCGCCACGATCTCTGCTTCACGCGCGTGCTGCTTGGCGTTGAGGACATTGTGCGGCAGCTTGGCCTTGGTCAGGATGCCCGAGAGCAGTTCCGAATTCTCGATCGAAGTGGTGCCCACCAGCACGGGCTGGCCGCGCTCGTAGCAGTCCTGGATGTCCTTCAACATCGCCATGTACTTCTCTTGCGCGGTCTTGTAGACCTGGTCCTGGCGGTCCTTGCGGGCATTGGGACGGTTGGGCGGGATCACCACGGTTTCCAGGTGATAGATTTCCTGGAATTCGTAGGCTTCGGTATCGGCCGTACCGGTCATGCCGGACAGCTTGGCATACATGCGGAAGTAGTTCTGGAAGGTGATCGAGGCCAGGGTCTGGTTCTCGTTCTGGATCTTCACGCCTTCCTTGGCTTCGACGGCCTGGTGCAGGC
>Ga0207667_10001070_pt1 | contig 34689 bp, 62 predicted proteins | sample KBSCornC52_FD_184301 | JGI IMG/M metagenome (GOLD analysis project Ga0207667, IMG submission 184301) | Corn rhizosphere microbial communities from Kellogg Biological Station, Michigan, USA - KBS Corn C5-2 (SPAdes) (version 2) | ecosystem: Host-associated > Plants > Roots > Rhizosphere > Soil ...
CGTATCTGTCTGTCAGTGTCATCATTTGTAGTTATTCTTCTATCTTAGTACAAAACAAAATCGGTGGGGCAGGGTGGATTCGAACCACCATCTCCGGGTTTCAAGCCTGGTATGTTAACCGCTAACCTTACTTAATAGTTATCCATACTCGATGCAAGCTATGGCATCACGTTTTCACGTTATTTTTTTACACTACCGCCCCATTGTTTCAAATTCTTTGGTGCTGCTGCCAGGAATTGAACCCGGACCAGATGCTTTTCAGGCACCCATGCTCACCACGTTTACACCACCGCAGCACATATTTTTGTTATTCCCAAAGCAAATCAAAGTTGCCTTTCATGATTTTATCACAAGATGCTGTCTTGCCAGATATATCGTCTTTTACGATGTTATCTCTGAAACGATATGTCCGAATCTTATCTCCGCGCATTCCAGAACCAACTTGTTCTTTTCTGATTAGAGAAATTTCATTGTTTGCTTTTCTAGCAGACTCATTATATATCTTCTTCTTCAGACTTTCTAGTGCAGCCCGATACGATCCTTCACGACTTCTTGTTTGTGCAGTCTCAATAGTTCCGGTTGGAATATGAGTCAGTCTGCACGAATTCTGGTGCTTGTTTCTGTGTTGTCCACCAGCACCCGTTCCTGAAAACCATTCAATCTTAATATCCTTGTCTGGTATCTCGAATGACTTTTCTGTTGTTGCTGGACCAGCATTATTGGTAATGACAGCAACAGTGACAGTTGACGTATGTACGCGACCCTTTCTTTCTGTCGGAGGTACTCGTTGTATTCTGTGTCCACCACACTCATTCTTTAGTTTGGATAGATCGCTTCCACCACTTACTTCAATATGGATTTCTCCATCGCGGCGGTCGACTATCCGATGGAGTCAACCAACTCGATTGAAGTATCTAATGTATGCGTCAGCCAAATCTCTAACAAAGAGTTTGCTGTCTTCTCCGCCTTCTGCGGCTCTGATTTCAAGAGTTAGTTTCATTTTAAACATCTCCTACTCGCAATTACAATCGTCCCTCGGACGTTCACATTTCCAGCAAAAATCTTGATATAGTCTAAGTAAAAATTTGATCATAAAATTTGGTACCCCGAGCAGGACTCGAACCCGCACGCCCAATTAAGAGTCAGAAGATTTTAAGCCTTCCGTGTCTACCGATTCCACCATCGGGGCATAAAAATTGTTGTGTGATAGTGTGCTATTACGCCAAATGCTGTTAGGGTCTACATTGACATTGCTGGTCTAAGCCAATCACTTTCGACACAGGTTAATTAAACGGCCGATCCGTCAAACGTATCAATGCACTCTCTGGTTTTATTTGTCCCCGACTGTTCTACGACCTTTCGCGGATTGTTCGGTACTCAGTAACGGTATATTGGAGATATATCCAGCCTCAAGTAGGCCGTCATCACTCACGATCCAGTTCGCAACTCTTTAAATGATGGCTGCTTGTAAGCCAACATCCTAACACATCTAACAATTTAAATCTGGCACCCCGGCGGGGCTCGAACCCGCTTCTCCAAATAGAAATGATCAGTCTCTCTTACTATTGCACTATAGTTTAACTAGTATCATCTATAACGCAAGTCACTGTAAGTTCTTTGGCGCATTACCTATTCCTATGCTACGCCTAGGGCTACAATTTGGTACCTTCTCGGGGACTCGAACCCCGACGCATTTCTGCAATTGCTTTTGAGACAACCGTGTATACCATTCCACCAAGAAGGCTTTGAATTTGCCGGTGAGGTGACTAACCTCTACATCTTAGCTTCCGGTCAGCTAGCTACTGTCACGTAGCGCGTTCAAGAATTCAGTGCGGTCACTTTAACGTGTTTAGACACCGCGCAAGACACGATGGATTGGAGAGGAACCTGTCGGTTCAGACTCTCACTCGGATATTGGGTTTATCCGATAGATTCAGGCGTCACCACTGAATCCTCCAAGGACGAATATAGTATTATATATGACAAAACCCGCAAAGTCAAGAAGACATTTGCGGGTTTTATTTTTGCTTTCCCTGTCAGATCAGGTCAGGTACCCGGTCCAGTTAACAGGATGCATTTCCCGCTACGATATTCGGATTTCCGTTTCCGGCTGCTCCGCTTGCTCCACCAGTTCCTCCAGGTGCACCAGTTCCAGTCGTAGAGACTGATCCGGCTCCACCAACTCCACCAGGTGCAGCGTTTCCGCCAGTTCCAGTTCCGGTTGCACTTCCACCATTACAGTTTCTATGCGTAGTGCTGTTTCCAGTTCCATTTACTGCATCACCACCAGCGTTCATGGTAATATTAGGTTGTGGATTTACAGAAGCCAATGCGGTGAATCCACCAGTTGCAATGTGTTCGAATGCTTGATTTGTAGCAACTGCAACGGTAGTTGCATTGTCAGACTGACGCATTGCTACAGCAGCATTCTTGTAAATTCCAACAGCTTGAACAGCAGATGGAACCACGACACCAACAACTTGCAAGAACGATTCCATTGGGTCTTTTGGAGGCGCCGGGATGATTGCAGTTTGCCCGTGATTTCCACCGCCACCAGATGCAGCGACAACGTTTTGCATTGCAATACTCATTGCAGCAGCTACTTTGACAGCATCGCTTCCGCCTTCTGCGAGTCGTGCAATTGCATCGTTATCAGAACGAACAGCAGCCAAACGCAATTGTGCAGTTTCCGCTTGCTGTTTATTCAACTCACTAACTTGGGCTAGATACTTGTCGTAATTCGTAGCACAGCCCGACATTGCAAATGCAGCTAGGACAGAAGCCACAAGCAATTTGACAGTTGGTCGTCTATTCATAAAATTCAATTCTCCTAATAATAAGTCCACGTAGTATATATGATTGTTCGAAGAAACGCAAGCCTTAACGTCTTCGTTTGCCATTCCTTCTGTTCGATTCTATCGGTTTATCGAGGAATTCGGGCGGTTTTTTCTGCACCCACTTGACAAACTTGCCGATTTCTTCATTTTCTCGCAACATTTGCCAAGAATTGAAGACGTTTGCTAATTCTCTCTCGGTAAATGTAGCATGAATCTTGTCATGGCAGACACGATGGCATTTTTCCTTTTCCTTTCCCTTCATTGACTTCGGGATCAGGTGATGCTCATCGATGTTTACAGTTCCTAGAGGACGAAAACAGAGAGGACACCGCTCTACGCTTGGAGTGTCATTACAGAGGGTTTCTCGAATGGGTTGTTCTTCTAGAACAACACCAGAGCGGTGTCTCATTCTCATCGTTTAAAAACCTTAAATATTTCAACTAGCGTTTCACAAACAATGAAAACTAAAATCACTGTCAGGATCGGATGCGATCCCATGAAATTTAAAAATTGTTCCATGTCTAATGACTAACCTTTACCAAGTAGTAAACAATAGCTGCGGAAGCTCCGATGATTCCAAGTACGATCAACGAAGCATACACAGCCCCAATATCTCCGTCAAAACTCTTTCTCATTTCCAAATCATTCCTAGTTTAAATTCACCCGTAACTAACCGTGCATCATTCAAATCTGTGGTGTGTGATATAACACCTCTTTTATTAACAATCCATATTCTCTTTGAGGCGTAATTTTTATATGCCGCGGTTTCCTTTTTTGGTTTTCTATTTGCTTTAGAAATTTTTGCTAATCTTTCTTTGTTTGCTTTTTTTGTCATTATTGATGCTACATTCACACCATGCATATGATTATTAGCACCGCTCATTCTCAATCGTAATTTTGTTTTTCCTTCGTTTGTTAAAAACGATCCAGTAGATTTTCCTTTATTCCAAGGAATAGAGCCTTTTTTGGATTTAGACATTTTTTTTCTTAACTCATCATTCCAAATCTTGCCTCCCGAACCTCCAATTTCTTGGTTATAAGTATCTCTACGTTTACAAAAATCTTCTGTTACTATTATTTTTTCTTCTACCAAAAGTTCCTCATAAGAAGAACATTCTTTTAATATTTCTCTTTTGAAATTTTCCCTGCCGTACTTAGATATGGCTATCTTTAAATTTTTACCGGAGCCTAAATAATTATCATTTAAATCATTTGTTCTATGAATTCCTACATAGAATTTTCCATTTATTAAATTAGTTGTTTTGTACAATATAAAGTGCATCTGAAAATCTCCATTAGCATCAAACTCTACAGTTATTTAGCTAATGGAGATTTTCAGAAATCGCCTGGCGCTACTTGGAGACAGCGAATTCCTGCCTCCCTCCACATATCCACGACTTGATTTCTGTCATCGAAGACCATGAACGGCTCTCCAAAATCCTTACGGATTTCATCGAGAATTTCTCGCTTCACGATAGAGTCTTTACGAGAATCCTTCGCTTTACGCATGTAGAGTTTGTGGTGAAAAGGCACATGTTTAGCAAGCCATTCCTCGGTTTCTTTTCGATTTTCTTCTCCACGACCAGATGCAATCACAACAACCATATCCAATTCTACAAAAATTTCCATGAGCCAGATGATATCATCGTGAGGGGTGTCGTTCACCATCTCACGATTGAATGCTGGCCAGTTCTTTCTCTTTCCATGAACATGATGCTGACGATGGCGGCAATCCGCAAGCGTTCCATCAATGTCGAATACGATAATTCTTTTCATGCCATCAACCTCATAATGTCGTCAAAACCTTCATCTTTCGTCGGGATTTCAAACGAATCATTCATCGATTTCATGACATGATCCGGGATAATCTTTCCCGTTTCAGCCGCACGTTTCTCCAGACGTTTCTTCAATGTTTCCATAGGAACGTGAAAGACAACAGCTATCTTGTTGTAGCTATTCGGAATCTTCGAAAGTTTTCCTTTCCTAGACTTTACCGTAGTGTTTGTCTGATCCCAAATTATGTTTTTGTTTTCACGAATTGCTTTCGCAATCGTGACATTCATTTCCCGAGTTGCTTCGTCAATATATTTGGTGAAGACTTCAGAATACGTCTTGCCTTCTTGTTTCGCTTTTTCTTCGATGTAATTATCGGTAGAAATAACTGCAAATTCACCGAAAAGGTTTTCGAATTCCGAAAGGTCCTTATTGATCCAAGTAGACTTGCCGGACCCGGGAAGTCCGACAAGCATGATAAGAATAGGTGCTTTTTGATTTTCCATAGATTCCATTATATCACTATTTGGTAGACTTGTCAAGCATCCTATTTCTGAAGAAGTTTCTTCAAGATGGCGTCTGGTGCATCAAAATCTGTAGCAACACACCATTCAATGTCTTCGTAACCTCTATATTCATCTAAGTATTCTTCAATAGACCTTCCGAGTTCCGATTTAAATTCCAACTTCTTATCCGGATTTTTTATCAAACCATTCAAGCAGAATTTTTTCTTTCTTACTCATACATATTTCCTATTTGTCAACTCCATACTTTGCTAGAGTTTTTCTAGCTTCAGCTAATTCCCTTTCGGCAATAGCAGCTTGCCTAAGTGCGCGCCTTTTCGCCTGAGCCGCTTCCTTCTTTTCTCTGCGTTCAGTAGCTTCTCTGACAATCTTTCCCATATCCAGTTCTTCACCAATAATTCCCAAGGGTACAATGACACACAGGCTGCGAATCTTTTCTGGAAGCAATGTATAGGCTGATTTTGCATGACCAACTTTATAATAAACCTTCTTGGGAGGTTTCCATCCATACAAAACATTCCCACCATAATTCGGATAATTTTGTCGAATTGTGTCGGGCGAAAGAACCTGTTTCGTATTCTTCAAGACGATTGCATAACAGATCGGTTCTAATTGCTTTTCATTATTCATACGTAATTCCTATTCAGGCATTGAGTCAGCATGATTTTGTCACGCTTCGGATCGGACTCCAGATTCAGAGTCTCTGATTTTCCATACGGAGCAATGTCATTATCATCTTGCACGGCCGTAAAGAATCCAGCAGAAACCGGAGTTGCATGAAACTCGCGCGTGATTGCTTTCGCAATGTCAACGTGCCGCAACGTGTCCGGAAAAACAATACAAAATTCATCACCAGTTGCATCTTCGAATTTCACATATTTGCTCATATTCTAATAGTCCTTTAGCTCTTAAAGAATTTCCTGAAAATCTTCTCCGATCTGCGGTATGCTTTTTCTTCGCGCGACTCAAACCATTTCCAATAATGGCGCGCAGCGTTTCCATCTTTAAACGCCGCATCCACAATTCCAAACCGTTCATTGTAACGTTTTTGGTCGCGAATAGCCAGTTTATGACGAATATTCGCGACACAATAATACGCCCAAGCTTTCGCGGCGGTTCTAGATGTGTGTAAGTATTTGCCGCCAATGTAAACACACTTCTTGATCTTAATATGTCGGTTCATTATTTTTTCAGTTTCCTAAGTTCAGTTGCATAAAATTGTGAGGCAGATATCTTACGGCTCAACATATATTCAGCCGCAGCTTCTATTGCATCGTTCCATGCAGCCTTTTTTGTATCTGCGATTGCACTTTCCAACAGCAGTCTAGATTCATCTAGTTCGCTCATTCGTCATTTCCTTTCACTTCATTGAATTTAGCATTCAACATCAACCAACGGTTGTTGTCAAGACGATTCTGATTGGAACAAGACTTCAGAAGTTCTTGAACAAGCAACTTCTTCGGGTCTTTTCCATCCCACATCGCAAACATGAACGGATGCAGCACTTTCTCAAGTTTCTTGACGTGATGCACCGCAAACTCACGTTTCTCTTTCGACTTCATTTGAGACATTAGGTCGGCGAAAGTTTCTTGCAGCATCAAAACGTTTCCATCGATGCCATTCCAAACATTTTTTTGATACTCGCGGACCATTTGAACTTCATCCGGTTGCAGCAACGGAATCAGGTCGTCCAACTTGTCTTCCAAGATGATTTGCAGAACATTCTTTTCGAATCGGACCACGTCTTTCGCATGATGGAGTTGAAGATACCACTCACACTTCACTTTCACCATATGACCATCATCGAAACGGACAACATATCCTTCCGTGTTTTCCATCTTCGAAACAACTTCCACTAGAGAACGAATGTCATGAATATCGTGTTTGTCATCATGAACATAAAGAGCCTTCACTACCGGAATGGAATTGGTAAAAGCAAGTTCAGACATATAGTTATAGGGTAAATAATTTCCTCTATTATTAAGTCTAATCGCGGTAAGAATCAATTGGTCTTCTGCATAGTCCAGAACGATCTTTTGCTTGCGCGAACACCACTCAAAAATTGGCGTGATGCACATAGACAAACAATATTCTGCAAATTCTTCGTACTGAGGATGATGTTTCACGAATTCTTCGACGGGAAGCGCAACATCAGTCAAGCCAGCCTTCGTGCCCCAACGAATCTTTCCATCAGCAACCAACGGAGTGATCATCGACCCGTCAAGCTTTTCGAGAATGACATGAGGCAACGACAGATCAACGAATTGAGGTGAAGTTTCTTCACGCTCCCCGACATTGAAGAACTTGTGATAACGGCGAGACATGACAGACCCATCGGAGGTCCGAAAGATCATGCCGCGCAGTTCGCGCAGGATCGCATCGTTATCCGTTTCCACAGGCGGAAATGTATCTTCGAATGCGACGTTGTAATTGATGACGGTGTAACCGCCATCCTTTTCATAAACGCCAAATTCCTTCCGATCTTTGATGAGCGGAAGGACTTGGGAAATGTTTTGGATCAGCGGGAATCTGTAGTGGTTCATTTATAGAATTTCAAAATCAACATGCGTAATTTGGGGCATCAAGTAGCCGAAACGATTCATTGATTTGATCAGACATTGATAATCGGTGCTAGAAAGACGAAACGGAATATCGAATGCTTCGACGCACCAATATCCCGCTGACTCGGTTTCGTAGGTATAAATTCTCGTATTCATAGAGACATTATACTACAACTTTGCCAGTTTGTCAAGTCAATTTTGACACGACGAAATAGATGGTTTGAGACATATCTTTTGTCCAAATCAAGTCTGTATATGAATCAATTCCGTATTGTCCAGTAGCGACGTAATTTTTTCTGAAACAGATAGCGTCGGGATAAATCTTAAATGGTTCCTTGTGAAACTTACTGAGGCGATATCCGTAATGTTTCAACTTATCGTTTATAGCAGTTCGAAGTTGTGTTTTAGTCAACTTCAGGGTGTCCTTGTGCAAAACCACCGGAAGAACTTCTCTGGTGGAACCTGGCACTTTTGTAATTTGATCAACGTAAAATTTACCTAACATTTTGTGTTTTTCTTCTTCCTCGAATTTAATATTCTTATACTCTTTATCAAACCAACTTTCTAACTTTTTCTTAGACCAGCCACCACCGCCAAAATCTTCATCATTCCAATCATCATCTTTCATATTCTTCTTCTAATGTAACGTCACGTTCTGACAAGATAGCTCTGCCATGTCTTCCTCTTTGTCGATGAAGCCCACCGAGATTCCTTGATTGAACGCAATTTCAAGATCATCACCATATCCTTCAAAACGATTCGGATATGCAGCTACTTCCATGATCGTCTTGCATTCTTGATAGCCGATTTCGTATCCGATCTGGTACGCCTGTTCGACTCCAAGATCAGCTTCTTCCAACAATTCTTTGATGTGTTCAGATTTCATTTTATTCATCCCAAGGGTCACGGTCGCCACCACATCTAGCCATATCACCCACCAACCAAATGTAGTCCTGAATGCTCATGGCTGACATTTCGGTGCCATTTTTTCGTTCAAACGCAAAATCCTTTCCATGCATCATGTCGTTTTCAGCATTTCCTTTCGAGCTATAGATTTTTCTGCTGAGCCTATCTAGCTGACGTTTTTTATTGACTACGATATAGGCTCTTTCGAAAAGTAAATTACTCATAATCCATATTCTCTAAGATCGAATCCGCCAATTTTCAGAAGACGTTTGTAGTTGCGTGAAAGTTCTTTTCTAGTCGCAGTATCGACAATCCGCGCTTCTGCGCTAGAACGGCGTTTTTCCCAAATGATACCAGACTTGCTAAACTCGATTGCAAGTAACATCATTCGGTTGTAATCGTGATCATTTGTCCAATTTTGGAGTGAGTTAGCTTGACGTTTACTGAACGCATTTACAACAGTCAAACAGTCGTTTACAACTAAGCGGCCAGGATAAAGCTTCTTCGCAAAAATAATGGCCATCATTTCGGCGGTGATCGATCCTTTAACTTTGACTTTGACTCGCGTCAGTTCTTTTTTGTAAAGGACTCCGATGATAGCAACTTTCGATTCAGAGAAAAATCCAGCATCGCAATAAACAACGTCACGGTTAGAAAACGGTTCGATGATATCCAGAGCTTCCCTGTATTGATTGTCCATCTTAATCTCTCAACGCTCGCGCAACTTCCGCGCAAACATCATCATAGTGCATGTACATTTGTTCGCTGCCCTCGAACCACGTCACTTCGATTCCAAACGCCTCCGCGAGCGCGTAAACTTCTTCCGTATCCATCAGTCCGACGAGCAGCTTATCCATATGATTTCGATTCCTGTATTAGCGAGTCAGAACAACGACGACAGCGAGAATGGAATAAATCGCCCAGAGATATGCAGAGACAGCAAGTTTTTTCATGATATAAATGTCCTTAAAATTAGAACGGAATAACATCAGGGTAGTACGCGAGCCATCGGTTGACTCCATTGCTAGCAACATCGCGGCCCATCATAAGCAATTGTTCGTAGACCATCAACAAGTAGTGATTGTCCATATTAGTTCTTCACTCCGACTTTGATCAGACGCTCCGACTTGCGCGATTTGCGATAGTTCAGAACGGTCACTTTTCCGCCGTTCTTCTTGAATTCGTTCTGCGCGATTTCAATCTGATCCAGCATCATCGGAACGAGTTGAACGTAGATGAGTTTGGAGACTTGCGCTTCGAACAGTTCGCGTTTCGTGGCTTTCATCAGAGATATGTCCTTTTTGGGTGAAATTCAAGCTACAGGAGTCATTATACTCGTTTGCCGCTATTTGTCAAGCCCTATTTTAACTCATTGATTTATTGGGGTTTTTAGCTAGGACGATTTCATCACAGAAACCCTTCCAGTGCATCGGTGTCCTTTTCATTCAGAATGATTTCATCTACACCATTGTTTGCCTCACAGAGAGTCTGAAGGTCCAAAACACGACTAGTCTTAAACCCGCCTCGGAGTTCCAGCATTGCCCAGTCACTCCACATTCCATCGCCTTTCAGATATTCGATTGCTTCTTCGCGGGTGTGCGGCTTGAGTAGCCCAAAGAGCCGTTTCCGTGACGTTTCATATTTGATCATTTCCTCACGTTCGGCGGTAATCCTATCCTTGCGAGCCCTCAGATAAGCTTTGCAGGCATTTTGAACAGCGATTCTAGAAAATTTACGAGTAGCCATGATTAATCTTCCTTGTAGGGAGCGGGTTTCTTGCCGTTGTCATACGCATACGCATTCAAGACTTTGCGAGCCATCAACACCATTCCATCACGCACGCCGCAGTTGTATGAGAGTTTGGATTCTTTATCCACAGGTGAATTTGGTGTATCAGCTAATTGTTTCAATTCATGATATAGATCATAGTTCATGGTTATGCACCTTTAAGAAGTTTGATTCTGGATTGTCTGACATTCATCATATGTTTATATGCTAACTTTGGTGTCTCGCCAAATCCATATAACTTGCCATATTCAGATTGTTGCGAACAATACCACAATCCTTGAACATTTTTCCTGATATGCGGTTTCATAGAATTACTTCCCCATCGCTTTCTGTTGAGCCGCTTCCTGAAGTTGTTTCCAGTACATCCCGATCCGCATCTTGCCTTTCGGAGTCAGCTTGCGCCAGTAGGCGATCTGTTTCGGCGTCAGGAATCCGCGAGCGAGATAGAACTTCGCCATGCGCGTTCCGATGAACCCATGAGCCTGCGAAAATCCACGACCATTATTGCAATTCGTGGAGTCGGAGGATTGTTCATCGGACGTTTGACGTTCATAGAGGACGACGAGAGCGCGAGCGACAGCTTTATCGCTGGTCTGGAGAAGGTTCAGGATTTCCGCTTGGGTCAGCATTTTGGATGAATTCCTATTCACAAGAAACTCCATTATACGGGAACCGGCAGAGTTTGTCAACCCCACCGGTTCCATTCCTAAGTTATTGATCCGTAAGGGTTACTCCATCAGAATAGTAATTCCATCCTTCGGGAATGTTCTTACCAGTCACTCTCATGAATTCCTCATTCATTGCATCTATTATATCGCTAGAAGCGGGTCCGAAATCAGCATAGATACGAAACCATTTTAAATAATCTAATTCACTTGCACGTTCACGCGACATTTTTGTTTCCTCATTTTCTCTATAGATCGTTTGCTTCTTCAATTAGAAAATTAACAGCGGCTAAGCTAACTAGAAACATTCCAACGAGTGCGAAAAGTACACCAAAATATTCCATCGGTCCCGGAACATTATAGCGCCATGCAATCGCACCTAAATTGAACATGGTTGCTGCAAAGATTAATTTATTGAACATTGCTTCTAGCCCTCACTTCCTCAAATTTGCTTTCGTTATACAACTTACCATTGATGAACTTCGTTTCGAGATGTTCATCGTGTTCAAAGCGACCACGTTTCGACCACTTTGATTCATCGCCAACGGGTTGTTTGAAAACATCCTTCCATTCACCGTTGATCTTGATTGCAGAACACTTCATTGCAAACATGCAAGTGTCTCTATTCACTTGTTGCAACAAGGCTCCGCCTTGTCCGAATGCAACGTTGTCTGCTGAGTATCCAGCACACTTCAGGCTAAACAAAATCGCACGAATGGTCTCTGTCGTGATTCCATCGCCTTGAATGACACGAACATTATTCAGGACTTTGTAGCCTTTTGCATTGATCACAGACCCGAATGCCTCGTCCAGAGCGCGAACAACGTCGGTAACAACAACAGCAGGGTCACCGGAGTCAGGGCGCACAACAATGATAGCACCACTCTTAATGACTTCATCTCTAAGTTCCTTTCCCCAAATGTTCTTAGCCGCATTCATAATGTCATAGCTATCCGAAACACATGCGACAAGAGTTCCGGGTTTTGCATAATGCTTCAGCATGTTCCTGAATGCATCAGCTTCATGATCCTTACCCCAAGAGGTAACTGTACTATGTTCCATTGCAGGAATCGAGAATCCAGAGACAGGAGCATCGTAGTATTTCATCGCTCCCAAGACTCCCTCGATTGTGTCCGTTCCCATGAAATTGATCAGGTGGGCTGCACCAGCCAGCATTGCGGATTCACCGCTAGAAACACCACGGGCTCCAAAGTCATGCAGTTTAAAACTGAGTCCAGACGGATCACCAGTTTCTTCCAGGTATTCGCGGATCAATTGTTTCGAAGTCCACGAATTCGTTGCAACGGTCGTCATGTACCAGATCGCACGGAGCAACATCGTTTCGACGTGCGTAGTCAGCCAGAAACATTTCGGATCGGTGTTTTCGATTGTCAGAAGAACTTGGTGAGGTTTGACAACAGTTCCTTCCGCAACTGCACGAATCCTGAGTGGCAGATATCCGTTGTGAGTCTTCACGATGTATTCCCAATTCTCACGATAGAACGGTTCTCCGTGAGCCTTTACAATAACCTCAGCCTCATCGATCATTTCTTTGGTAACTTGCAGAGACAGATATTCGCGCAGAAGTGGTTGCAATCCAGCGAAAATCAGTTTGTCGTATTTTCCACCACGACTTTCGATGTATGAGTGAACTACTTCGGTGCCTTCTGGATATTGCACCGGCATACTGAGTTTGTAGGAGTCTGTCTTAAGAATCAAATTGTGATTAAACGTGTTCATAGAAATTTCCTTTCTAATGTGTGTATAAACTTGAACGTCTATCGTCCAAGGAAGTGCATCAAAATATCGAAATGATCTTCAAAAGTTTCAGATCGTTTCACTTGCGAAATCGGAATCCAAAATGCTTTCTCTGCATCATCTCCACCCTTCACTTTAGGCAGTGCATATTCACCATTGTTGAAGTAGATGTAATATGCATGGGTGATTGTTCTACCTCTTGCAGATCGTTCGATTGCATCAAAGACTTTCATCTTTTCGATGCTGCCACGAATGACCTTTTCCGGTACATCAATCTTTGTTTCTTCCTTCAGTTCACGAATCATTGCATCTTCCAGCGATTTGTCCTTTCTCGCATCGACAAATCCGCCTGGGAAAGCTAGCAATCCCTTTCCGGGTTCTGCACGGCGTTTGACCATCAGAACGTGTCCCGCTTGAATCACGACAGCATCAACGGTCGTGAAGATCGGAGGATACGGAAGATTCTCGTATTGTTTCTTATAGTCTTCGATGAATTTACGTTCCTTGCAAATTTGTTCGTATGCATCACCGATAGCAAAAAGACCCAAATATTTTAGAACGGGTTCTGGAAGAACCCCTTTGAACCAGTTTGGGTTATTTGCGTTAGAAAAATAGATGTTTCTAATTTGAGTTGCATCAAGCGGCTCGACAAGCTGTTCATTAATGAACGGCCATTGCGGAAACATCTGCAAATAATAGGATGACTCGTCTTTGTTGTGGCCGATGATTGCAATGTCATCACCGACGGAATTTTGATCAACGATTGTCTGGACAGAAACAGCCCATGCTTCATCGTTGTATTGAGAATTTTCGATTGATTTAATCGTTAGAATTGCGCCGTCGGGAAGAAGGTTGTTACTGTCAAGGCACGATTTACTAATCATCAGTTCTCGTTCATCGACAGTGAAGGGATTCTTGAATGTGCGCGGCTCGTTTGCAGAGCCAATGATAACAATCACTTGTTTTGCGAGCGTAGCTGCATGAAGGATTGTATTTTTGTGTCCGTTGTGAAACGGTTGGAATCGTCCGATGTAGACGATAGTATCGAATTTTTTCATGTATAACTCCTATACATTCTATTTGATATGCGGAGGTCTATCCTTCGCATTTGTATCTATACTACATTATAGCACTACGGGTCTTGCATTTCTGGCAAATGTTATTGCTTCGGCTGCTCTGTTTGTGAGAAATCTCCACCCGGTAGTTTCCCACAAACTTTCTCTACACCAGTCTTATCACCCATTCTATTCAAACACCAGTAGAATGCATCTCGACTTTCTTGCAATGCTCTTTCTTCTGCCGTTTGTGGTTTTCCACAGCCACATAGAACCACAAACAAAATCATGATCAAATGTTTCATTCACTAACGCTCCTATTTGTTTCTAAACCAGACGAAAAAACGACAAATCAAGCTTTTGTGTTTACCGTTTTCCAAGTCTCCACAAACATCACACACTAAACGAAATGACGGCGGTGTTGGTTTTGTCGATTCATCTTTCATATTCTTAGTATCCATCGTCAATGTGAAAACCACCAAAATCTTCTTGTTCTTCCTCACGCTTTGCGCGATAAAGAGCCTTGTCTTTATGTTTCAATCTATCATGTTCCTTCTTTGCTTCTACATCTTTTTCAAATTCTTTTTTGTGATACTTACTTGGTTTCGTTTTTACAACGAATTTACCGTATTGCATGATACTATCTCTCCATCTGGTACAAGTTTTCTACTATCTATAATTATACTACAATGTCACGAATAAGTCAAGCCCTACCGGTTTGAATTTCGCTTCCCAAGACTTGAATCTTTTCGCATGTCCCATACGTCCGAAATTCTTGAATTCCCAAATATGCACCATTTCGTGTGCTAGGACTTCTAGGAATTGTTTGAACGTATTGAAATCCTTTTCGATCCTGAGACTATTTTTTACTTTTTCGCCGTCCTGTTCGCAATAAGCCTCAGCCCAGAAATCCCTGAAGTCTCTGATTTCGATTTGGTTCAGTTCTGGAAGTTCGTTCTTGAATAAAAGAACGTTCAGGTAATCATACCAATAAACCACATCACTCATCGTAGGGCTAAAGCTTCCGGTTATTGATTTTTGGGATGTAATCAGCTTCTTTAGCTTTGCTCTGCTTGGTTTTCTAGTAATTGAAGAATTTGGCATTTGAAATACCTCGTCTGGTGGTGACGAAGTATTTAGTCAGTGGTAACTGGCAAACGTTCCTCTGCGAACTTGAATTGGTGGTAAATCATGTCGGAGACAGTGTATTTGGGCTCCCAATCTGGCAAACGATTGTCTCGATTAGCGGCAAAGGATATAACACCGTTTTTGTATGGTTCCCACCGTCCGGTTTCTACTAGTTCCCATTTCAATTCGTTACTAGTCCAATTGTGTTCAATGACCATTGCTAGAACATTCTTGATGGACAATGCTCTACCAAAGCCCACCTCATAGTCTTTCAGTGCCAAACATCCATCCGCATAGCGCAGGGCTGCACGAACAAATGCGCTTGCTACATCGCAGACATGAATGAAGTCGCGTTTGATAACGTCAGCATTGCTGTCCAACTTGAAGACTTTGTTTGTTAGGACTGCATTGATAGCATTCGGAATTAAATGGGTTTCTGGATCATGATCCTCACCAATTTCTCTATTCGGATGGGCTCCAGCAACGTTGTACATTGTCAAACAAATAGAAGAAAATCCCTCAGTTCTGTTTGCACTAACTAGTTCCTTTGCAATCCATTTTGATTTTGCATACATGGATGAATTTGCAAATGGGGACATTGCAGAATCAGCTTGGATAAACAATGCTCCCCAAACATTCGCAAGGCTCATTACTTTCTTCATTCCATCAACATTAACTTTCATTGCACGGTCCGGATTAGCCTCACATGATGGAACATCTGCAAGCGCAGCTAGATTGATGACAATATCAAAATGCTCATGCTCTGCATAATAGTCCAGCAATTTAACATGTTCTGTGATATCGATATTCAAATATCCAGTTCTTCCAAGAACACCATGAACATGGGCCCATCCTAAATTGCTTCCGTCTTTGGTGAAACCTTTCTTGATATCCCAAATCTCGACATAGCCAGCACCGGCCTCAAGAAAAGCCTTTACAACATGCTTACCAATATAACCGAGACCGCCTGTTACTAGAACTCTTTTACCACTTAGTCTTGCATCCACGGATAATTATCTCCATATCTAGCTTTCATCGCTGCATTACCCTGTTCGAAAAATTGTTTCGATACAGAGCCCTCATTTCCATCCAACCTATAACATAACGAATATTTCTTAGACGGACCAGCTTCCGGGAAGTGATTTACCAAAACAGAGTAATATTGTCTGTCTGCACCCCATTGTCCGTACCATGCTGCACCTACCTTTACTGCAACATCCTTCCTAACCATATATGAAGACGTATCTACATGGAATGCATTTTCATTCATGTAGACAGGATGAACTCCAAGCGATTCGCAGTTATCGTCAAAGAGATATGTTCCGTCCTTGTCATATATTTTTCTGAATGAAAACGCCCAATCCAGATTATTCTCGTTGATCGTATCAACCAATCCTTGAATATGATCAGGTTCGAACCAATTGTCTTCATCTAGAAAGCAAACTGCATCCGCATTGAATAGAAATGAAAATGCAGCATAGATTCTGTGACCGTACCAACCATTTGCACCAACATTTTCAGCTAAAGTTGACGTATAGATGCCGCGCCAATCATCACCAATAGCTACATTTATACTGTTAATAACATCGTTTGCGCCAGTAGTTCCATCAATTACGATATGATGTTTTATGTTTTTAAACGTTTGCTTATGGACAGATTCTACGCAGCGAGTCAGGGTGTCCTTACCAATAGTCGGTGTAATGACAGCGACCGATTGAATCAGCGGTTTGGTATCTATTATATTAAGTTGCATTATTCTTTCTCCTAGTTTCCCACGCTCTCCTATTTCTATCACTCACTTCTTTTGATGGTTTATTTTTATAAGCTTCTACAATAGATTTAGTTCTTATTTTCACAATATTTGGGTGCCAAACAATACCCTTCTTTGCCAAACTCATCCTTTCTCTTGCTTCTTTACTTTTTGGTTGTGAATGTTTTCCTATGTTAGATTTGCTAATTTTACTTCTGCATTCTTCCGAATGAGTTATTCCGATATGAGCCATAGACATATTTTTCCTAGCTTGTTCCGTGTGTTTATACCCTTTTGTTGTTCCGTTGCCTTCGCCTCCCGGTGCAACATTATAATGACCCATGAGTAAAATAAAACCTTCTTCTTTTATGTGTGCATCATATCCTTCATATAATTCTTGCCATACAAATTTATCAGCACCATAATGTCTGATAGCTTTATATAATTTTGGACAATTATTTGAACCACAGTTTGCACTAGAAAAATGTTCTTTAATTCTCGCCGAAATGTCCTGACGTTTAGTAAAGCCAACATAACATTTACCATTTATTGTATTTTTTAGAAAATACAATTTCATAGTTTGATTGGAGTTTCCAGAAATCCCGGAAATGTCTTCTCTAGAAGTTTCAATGTAAGATTCGGTACTTTAACTTGTTTCTTCAGCATTGCTACATACATCTCTGCTTCTCTTGCTTCTAGTGATTCTAGAATCTGAGTCAACAAAAGTTTTGTCTTTTCCTCTGTCAATGCAGCAGCACGTTTTGGGTGTCCCTCAATAAACAGATAGGACTTCTTGATCGCATTACCCATGTTTGTGTACCCCATTCCAGCCGGAGCGTTTGATGGCTTGTATGCAGCTTCTTTGATCGTGAACTTGACGCTTGGTGAAAATGCAAGTTGCAGAAATGCAATCAGGTCTGGTGTTGCATTGTCAACAAGAACTTTCCTGCGCTCTGTTTCGTTTTTTGCAGCCTTGAATTCGTCCAAGATTTCGTAAATATTTTTCTTCATTTTGCTCTAATCCTCTCTAATAGTCTAGCACTCATATTATATAGCTTCGGATTGTTGACGTGGCTACTATTAAAGTCGGAATGATTCAATCTTCTGCCGAGTCTACGTTCTGCACAACCGATACACAACATTCCGAATTTTGAATCGTGGATTTTTTTCCATGTTTCGTCAATCAACATGTAGTGTTCGAATGCTTTACCGGTATCGATCTTACAGTCAAGACAGCTAAATTTCCTTCGACTCATAAAATTCTCCAAGTATGCAAGCCCGACAAAAGCCGCGAGTGGCGGCTTTATTATTTGTCGGTTTGTATTTGCTGTTACTTCAAATTACTTCTTCTTGGCTGTTGCGTTCTGTCCTGCAACTTCGAGATTCATTCCCAAATCCCTTGCAGTTTTGGCTGTCAGAAGTTCAACGAGTCCTTGAGCATTTCCAGCAGCGGAACTACCAGAGGCGCTTCCGCCCATGACAACACCCGGAACCATCTGTCCGCCAAATTTCGAGAATGCTTCTGCCCAATTTTTCTGGACTTCTACATAAGCCTCAAGCTTCTTATCCAAGGCTCCGTCAGCGTTCATAACAAGTTGACGGCGTTGTGCATCACCTTCACCACGAAGAACTTGTTCGCGCTTGTATTGCTCGGCTTCCTGTGCAGCTAGTCTAGCAACTTCAAGCTTTTGCTGGGCTTCAGTGACAGCCTGTGCTTTGATGGTTTCTTGTTTCCATTTTGCATCAGCAGCTTTAGCTTTACCCTGCGATTCAATCGTCAATGCATCCTGCTCTGCTTTCTTCGAATTCGCTTGAGCGATTTGAACTTGGGTCGTAGCTTCCTGACGTTGCTTGATCTGGTTTTCTACGACTTCATCATAGCGCAGTTCTGAGATAGAAAGCGGAAGCAATTTGATGTTGAAGTCAGCAAGAATCGATCCTTGTTGGCGCTTCGGATTTCCCTTTTCATCACGCACGATTTCAGTAGCAGTAACGCGCTTCAGAGCACCAGTCATAGAGTCCTTTACATCTTTCTCTACGACGCGGGTCACATAGACTCCGTTTTCAGCTTGGTCGTTGATGTACTGGACCAATTCCGCACGTCTTTCTCCAGAGGATTCAGTCGAAGACATAAGCGGTCCCGCCAGATAGACAGCAGCATCAATCATCTTTGCGACAGCTTGTTGCTGGACACCTTCAGCAGAGCCAAACGTCTTATGAATTGCAATGATCGACTTGGTATCAAGAGGCATTTCCCAAGAGATAGAACCCGACAGATTTCCGTGTCCACCATCATTGAAACGAAGCTTCTTGGAATTGCCTTCGTCCTTACCTTTTCCGGCTAGGAAGTCATACGTTGCTCGCCTTGGATAGGTCGTGACTTTACCGAATCCCTGCCACTTGACGCCCGGATCGGTATAGACAGACAGCGTTCCATCAATCGGAGATTGAACAACCATGATTTCGTGAGCATCGACGTTTTCCCACAGATTCGTAATGACAAACGGGGAAACGACAAGTGCTAGAACGAAAATCGAGGCCAGAACGATGTTGCGGACCTTAAAGAGATTTTCGAAATTACTTTGTTGCATCTGAGCCATCTTTTTCACCTTTCACTTTTTCAGAATTAGATTTACGAATTTCTTCAATTCCAGCTTTCATTTCAAGTTCGGCTGCTTCTTGCTTTACTTCACGATACTCTGCTACAAACTTCTTTTCCCTGAAGAACGGAAACAAAACTCGTCCTTCGAACAGCGGGAAAATAACTTGGGTGGTGATGATGTAAGCACCACCAACAACCAAGATAAACTCAATCAATCTAAGTAATGCCATATGAACTGCCTCCTGTTTATTAAACGAGATTATCGTAACCAAAATTGCTAGAATAATCTCGAATTTCCTGTCTGCTCAAGACAAGTTGCTGTCCTTTCGCATTCTTGTAATAGAGTTTCTGAGACTCCATATCAAACTTAACGAAGTCATCTTGCTTGAAGTCATACACAATCCAACCGGATTCCTTCTTGGTTTTCATGTGAGTCATTTCAATGTAGACGCCTTGACGCGGATCGCCACCCCAAACAGGCGTGTCGTGTTCCTTCTGCGGTACTTCCTGCCCATTTTCATCGAAATAGGTGCAGTTGTAGCGAGTTCTATAGTTGAGGTCCGGATTGATGTTCAACATTTTGACAGCATCTCTAGGATTCTCACCATAGCGATTCATTTCTTCAACCAGTGCTTTCAGCATGTCGAAGTTGAAGCGATCAACGGATTTGGAGATAGCCACGATTTTGTTGATGTATTGCTTAAGATCATCGCGAAGATTTTCGTCGCAATACTGACGAAGAAAATTCTCATCCAGTCCCTCAAACGTAATCATGTAATAGATGCGGCCCGGACGGTTTTTCAGGTGGCTGTTGACAGCATATCTGTTGTTCACTGTCAGAACAAACAGCTTACGAGTCGGGAAGACACCATCGAACAGGGTCAAAAGATTTCCTTGGGCGCCACCAGTCTCGCCATTTGCGGCTTGTTGAGCCAGGGACATGAGGTCGTTGTTATCGGGATCATCGTAATCGCCGCGATAGACCTTCTCGAATTCATCGAAAAGCATCATTGCGGGTTGATCGATGTTTTGAACAAACTTGTTAAATGCATCACCAGCGAATGCAGCATTCAGGATTAGAGTCGGCATCTTGTGTTCTTTTGCAAGCTTCATTGCGAGAGCCTTAGCCAGCAGAGTCTTACCAGAACCCTTCTCACCTTCTAGAAGAACGCCAGTTGAATTTTCTCGGCTAAAGAACGTGGAAATGATGCGATCCATATAGCCATTGATATCACCATAAATCTTGGTCGGCAGAACGAAGTTGTCAACCTTCTCAAGATAGAAACCAGACTGCGGGTGAAATTTCACAACATAGTTTCCAGCCGGAAGCTTGTTGTGAAGATCAATATTCGCTTCATCAGTTACCGAAAACTGAGAGCCATTACGAATAAAATAAGTCACTTGTTTGAATCCTTTCCTTTTAATATTTCAGTAGTTTACTTCTTATTGCTATCGTTTGCTGGCAAAGTTGGAAGTTGGCAATTCGAAGTTTTGCCACACCACAAATCCTGCACAACACCACTAATGCCTTTATCTTGGACTGAGGTTGCGGCTTTGTATCCTACATAACCAATTAGTCCAAACCAGCAGATAATCAAAACGAAAACAAAAGCAATGAATCCAATGACGAATTTCCTAAGCATTCTCATTTATCCTTTTCAGATTGGCCAAAGAACGACAGCAGGTTTTGCATGGTCATCTTCTTCGAAATCAGATTTGCAGCGGGCATCGACTTCGTAACCATCACCTGTTTCTATGTAAAAACATTCCCAATATGATGCAAGTGGTAAAAATCCATTTCCCTCCGCATCGCTGGATAGAACAACTTCAGCCTCGGAATCACATTTCTGAAGCATTTCGATTGCGTCTTTCACTTTCATACTTCATCTTCCTTTCTGAGGGCTAGCCGTTGCTTCGTGACTTCATGAGACCATTCTTCAAATCCCAAAGTGACCCACAAACAGGCACATTGAAGAATTGCTAGGACTTCATTCACAGGATGCGTGTTGGCCATGCTGAGAAACAGCATCACAAACATGATGCCAGAAAAAATAAAACTGCTATAGTACGGTCGCATATTAGTAATTTTTCCAGTTGTTATAAAACTCGGTTGCGGGGATGAAAGTAGTAACGCCATCTTCAACTTTCACGATTTCGAATTCATCGAAGGTGCCAGGCACAACTTTATCATAATGACAGTACGACAATATTTTTTTCACAGAAACGGCGGTGGTCCAGACTTTAGCCATTTTCTCTTTCGTGAACCATATTGGTCCGTCACCGTGCGGATTGATCAGGCATTCCGTCTTAGTCTTCCAGCCGTATCGTTTCGGGCCATAGTTGTCCGTCCGATTCATTTCATCTTGTAGGTCTTGATCGCACCGAATAGCATATGATACATGACTCTTACCAACATACAATTCAGGATGTTTTACAATTCTGATCATGTAGAAATTCATTATTCATTCGCCTTTATGATGATCCAAAAATTCGGGATCGGTAACCTTCTTCATATGTTCTTTGATCTGGTCGTAGGAGACAGGTTTATAGTCCCAGCCATCTACGCCAACGTCAACAATACGACCACGGAATGGGTACTTCAGATTGTGGTGGCAATGCCCGTGAAGCATCCAAGAGCCATGATGCGCCTTGTTCCAGCTAATCATCGGATAGTGACACATCACGATCATCTGTTTCTCATGATATGGACCATCCTTATCCGGCACATTGATTTCTCTATAGTCACCCACAGTTTCGAAATATTGCTTCAGATCAAGCTTCCTCATCGTCTTGTCATGATTACCGTTAAGAAAATGCTTGTGTCCGTTCAACTGACGTAGGATCACATCGATCCTATCGGGCTGGGCGAATGCAAAGTCACCCAAGTGGTAAACAACATCATTATTACCGACTGTCGCATTCCATCGTTTAATCATCTCATCATCCATTTCTCTTGCATCTTTGAATGGACGATTCGAATACCTGATCACATTAGCGTGACCAAAATGTGTATCACTAGTGAAGAAAATCATATCACTTCACCCAATACAGGATCGCACTAGCGAGCGTACCGTAAACTATGACCGTGTTTAGGAGCGTGAGCCAGAATCCACCAAGAGGTGAGAACGTCATCCATGCACCAGCCAACAGAATCGGTTTGTAGATATTAAGTAGCAGTTTAAAAATCATTTGACAACCCTCACAAGAAGAACATCACCATTCAGACGACCCTTCAGGGTCGATTGTTTCGCTTTGATTTCATCCATGAAATGACGGAGCGCGACTTTCCCCGCTTTCAGCAACTCAGGAAGCTTGACTTCGGGTTTCCGAATCGTCTTCGCAAACGACTTCGTTTCATCGTAGCTTTTGACAGTCGTTCCCTTCACAGTCAAACCCTGTCCGTCCATTGCATTGAAGACTCCAAGCTTCCGCGTCTTCACATTGAAGACCCAGAGTTGCAAAGCGCCAACGATCTGAGTCGGATCGAGCGAGACAACTTTCAGTGACGGCTCGGACTTCAGATACTTGACAGCACCAACGACTTGAGCCGCGGACTTCTGTTTCTTCGCGCGGGGCTTGCGACCAGCCTTCGTGACTTGCACGATTTCGTTGATCGAATCCTTAAGAGATTCCAACCACTTCACGACAGCTTTCAACTGCGCTTTGCTGTAGTTCGAATATCCTTCCTTGATTTGATCGTCCTTCGACTTCTGAACGTCTTGGAATTCCTTCAGCTTCGCATCGACCCAAACGAGGACATGCTTCGCTTGCGGTCCCTTCACTTTATGATTCAGCAGAAGTTCCTTGACGTTGGTCTTATAGTCCTTCGAATCCAGAATCGATTCAAATTCACCAATCACTCGCGCAGCTTGCGCTTTGATGTAGTCCTGCACGGACACAACAGGCTTGTTTTCGGCTTCGGGCTTCTTTTCTTCCACGATGGATTCAGCAGCCGCAATCAGACCCGTCAGACCACAGTCGAACGTTTCACGATCCTTTTCAGAAAGGACCGCGCCGCGCGTAATCATGCGGCTCAGGAAGCCGACAGTCACACAATCGGAATCATTGATGTTGGAGAATGCGGAAATGATTTTCTTATCGACACCGGAATTCTTCAGAGAATCCAGCAGATATTTTTTGGCATCTTTCTCGTCCTTGGCCATGTTGTACCAATTCAGAGATTCGATCAATTGGAGTTTTGTTACTTCTTCGTCTTGCTTGAATTCGGGTTCTGCTCCCAAAATGTAGGAGACATAAACCGGCTTGCCTTTTCCTTCTTTCGCTTTAGCCATTATTTACTCATCTAAAGTTTGACTCAGAACTAGCATTATACATGAATACCAGTCCTGAGTCAATAGTCATAAAACCCTTATAAAACAATGACTTTACTCGTAGTGCCTCTCATAGCGAGCATAGCGGGACCAATCGTGTGCTTTTCCGGGCGTCAACCCCTTTGCAATCGCCCAACCAAGAGTCAATGAATACCAGTCTTGTTCCTCGGATTCATCGATTTGTTTCACACGATCTAGAACTTCCTTGCGAAATTCATTTTCGTATAGGTCAACAAACTTCTTCGATACTTTAGCCATTATGTTTACGATCCTTGTCGTTTATTCAGTCTGTCAATGAGTTTATTCAATTGTTCAATATGAACATCATCGATTTCGGTTGCTTTAGCAAATCCTCTTTGCCAGCCCTTGTATTCAGCCACAATCCAAACAAGAGCCACGACGAATGACAAAATGAGACTAGCAAAAATAATAATTAACCAGATCATAATGAACAAGCCTTTCTACAGTTTTCTTCACGTTTAAATGCGAGATAAGAATCCAACAGCTTCATGATATTTTCCTTTCCAGCCGGATTCATAGAATGACATGCATACTTGAAATCGTCTGGAATGAAATTTCCTCGCTCTTGCAGGTCCTTCGACACGATCCAATGAGCTAGATCGTATCCAGTACCAGATTGCGACGGAGGTTTGTACTTAGGATTAGTAGGTGCATAGTGATCTTCTGCAAGGTCATGATCAAATGCAATAAACGAAGGGCATCCGTCCTTCTCCATCAATATGACAGCTTCATCGTAGGATCGGACTGTCACACAGTCATGATAGTACGGACTGACCTTTGTTGCAATACGAATGTCATCTAAAAACATTTTCCACATGATAATCACTTCCTTTTGTTTCTGTGTGCTTTACGCCATGTTGGTGTTTGGCTGTGGCAATTAGGGCACAAACCTCTTAGATTTTGTCTAGAATTATTTTCTACATTTCCATCGATGTGGTCAACCTCCAATATCAATTTTTTTCCACACCACATAGATGTTTTGCACAATAAACACTCATAATTTTGTTCTTTTCTTACTCTACGCTTTTTGCTAGCCAAACATATATCATCCCAAGGAACTTCATTTGCATTTCTATTCTTTGTTTCTTTAATTTTGTTTATAACTTCCTGACTTTTACTAGACTTTCTCCACAATTCTCGATCTTCATCTGAAGTATTTTTCCACCATTGTTTAAATCCTTCAGACATTTTGTTTTTTGTTTGTTCGGAAAATATTCTTTTATTTGCACAACTCCTAGAGCAAAATTTGGGTGTATAATTATGTTTTTTAGCAGAGACAAAATCTTTCTTGCAGTTTGGACATTGAATATTCATAATCGAACCTCCATTTTCATGTACTATTACTTATACAGATTCGATTTTCTGGTACCGCTAACAAGATTCGAACTTGTGTCTCGGCTTTAGGAGAACCGGGTCCTATCCATTGAACGATAGCGGCATTAGATAAAAGTGGTCCTACCCGGAGGACTCGAACCTCCATTGTCTTTCGACCCGCCTTATCAAGACGGCGCCTCACCTTTCGGCCAGAGTAGGATATTGAAAATGGTACTCCCGGGTGGATTCGAACCACCGACGTGCCCCAATCTAGAGCCACTATGTGCCGGTTATAAGCCGGGTGTTTTGCCGCTAAACTACGGGAGTATATTCCTTATTTATTTACGAAGGCACAAGCCCAATGAGTTGTCTTGTCTTGATTCTCCACAAGCTTGCAGACTGACTGCCCACTAGAGACAGAGATTTGTCCGCTTTCGAATTTAGAGTCAACAACAGGGATCATAAGGATAAGGGAAAAGATAACACCAATAAAAAAACAAACAATATTGTCCATATTATTGCTTCCCTTTGCGTTGACCCAGCGAATTCATCACGGGCACATACAGCGGGTCTTTATAGGAACGATTTCTGCGGCACATCGACTTCTGGAGCGCAGACGGACGAATACCCTTCTGGCGACCAGTCGTTTGCGAACCCTTGCCCTTTTTCTTGATCACGTTTTTCTTCCAAGCGCCACCTTCCATCTTGGAAACGTTCACATCATTCGAAATCACTTCCCAAGGTTGCAGTTTCTTGGAACCGACGGAAGGATTCTGAAGTTCTTGCTTAGGCATATCAGCCACGATAATACTCCATTTTTAGTGTGTAAAGAACTGACATTCTAGCACAGTATTTGGCAAATGTCAAGTGTGTGTATGTGGTACCCGGTGAAGGAATCGAACCCTCTACGCCTGCCGTGTAAGGACAGCGTTCTACCATTGAACTAACCGGGCTTTTGTTTGTTGTCGTTATTCGCTGTCCGACGACGATGACGACGATGAATCAGAGCTAGAACTATCCGAACTAGAGTCAGAGGAAGAACAAGAATCACTGGATTCTTGATTTCCACTGTCACTGTTCGATTTTTCTTCTCCCGCTTGCCAATCCCCACTTGCGCCACCTCCGTCAAAAGTTCCACCACCTCCGACAAAAACGGGACCGCTATCAGTAGTCATGACAGGGTCAGAACCGCTAGCCAACAACGCTCCTAATGCAAGATCACTAACAACACCAGAAACATCCTCATTACTTACAAGCGGGCGATTCGTTTCTTCGCTAACAGCATTAACTTCACGATGAACGATTCTGACTACGCTAGCGACCCTAAAAGAACGCCAATCCTCAACATCCATGTCATAGACGCGAAGAACGTCCGGATTGTCCGCAACAGTTCTTTCGGTTGGTTCACGCTGCGGAAGAAATTGCGGGTCTAGTGTGCAATACATAGGGCGCAGCGAACCATCTACTTTATTGAACAGAACATACGAAACTCCATTCGACAGAATTTGTTTCAGTTCGTCCTTGGTATAGACAGCACCTTCTTTCGCAGTCCAGCCCTTCATAAGGTGTTTCAATTGATCTAGCATTATTTAGTTCCCTTTCTTCATGTCATTGAATCGTTCGATTGTTTCTTTCATGATACGAAAATACTCCGGTGTTGCCTGCGGCAACAGGTTCGTAATCTTTCCCCAAAACATATGGGTAAATTCTACCAACCTGCAAAAAAGTCCTTCGTCTGTTTCTCGTTCTGCTTTCGACTTCCAGTTTTCATTCAACGTGAATTCGTCTACAGCAGCAGCCATAATTCCATGCTTAAAATACAGATTGTGAATGTAGAATTCAGGATCGATCAGGACAGCCCTGAAAAATTCAGTTACTACTAACTCTTTCTCTGTGATTTCGTAGAAGATGATTGCATACTTCTTTCCTAGAATTCCGGAATATTTCTCTTTCGTTTCCTCCCGAAGCTTTTCAATTTTTTTCAGCTTCAGTGCTAAGAGGTTGCAGAACAACCCCTTTGCTGATTAGTTTCAGATCAAGAGGGTTGTAGGTAATCAGGGCGCCATCGGCGGAATATTTGGGCATGTCACATTCTTTCATGTTGGTGCGAGCATTATACACGAAACAATCCCACAAAGCAACAGGAGCATCCGAAGATGCTCCCAATATTGCCACTTTATACTTAACTACTTGATTTTTTGGACTTTTTTGAGGATTTACGAGGTTTTCTAGGTTTTTTCAGTGGAACGTCTGCTCCTGTAACAGAATCAGAGGTTGTTGTCAATATTATGGCTTGCACTGGAACGGGCTCACCCACCTTTTCATATGTCATTACGGATGGTGCATAGACATGATCTTGTACTGTTGGGTCAAGATCGACAACTGGTTCCCAAACACCCCTATTATCGTATAGATCATCCTCGGGCTGTTTCTTCATCATTGCTTTGAATTCATCTGTATTTTCTTGTGCTAACCTTTTATCTTCTTCGCCAGATGCCCACCAAGCAAATAGAATGAGTCCAATTACAACACCAAGTCCTAGAGCGATTTCCCACATAGTATATTATTCCTTATTGTGTTTTATTACTGCTTTGGTTTAGAAACTTTAGATACAACCCAATTCTTTGCGCGGATCAAAAGTGGCAAAGAAACATCTTTCTTCCAAACAGCTAGACCAACTACCACGACTGCACCAACGATTAAAAGTGTGCCTACCATGTTAATTTCTCCTATTTTATATGAACATGTATTTATATGTCATGCTCATCCTGTGCTTCTAGTTCGGTGATTTCATCCACGAATTGCCTTGCTATTTCTTCGTCATCAAAGTAGCGAATTATTGTCTGACCGGACTGTTTTGATCTAATAACGAAAAGAATATAATGGTCATTCATGGTGGACATTTGGATTGTCCATCCATTTTTTTCTAACTCATCAAACGACTTCAGTTTGATGCTCTTTTGAACGTTCATTTCTTTCCTGCGAATCTTTCTCCGCATATTTGGCAATCCAAAACGAATCTACCAAATCAGTCACAGGGCTACCAAGTTTACGGTGTGGTGTTAACAAGTCTTTTAGATCAAGACCTGTTTCCTTCACAAAGGCATCATGCATATCTTCTTTCAACGCTTTTCCAGACCCGGCTGCAAACTTCTTTATTGACATTGGAGAAATCTCAGTCGGTTCCATGTTACATCTATACAGATAGTGTTTTAGGACCGCAGTATTTTCTGCGATATGAAACACTTGTCCTCTCGATCCCATTGAATATCCTTCGATGTAAACAACGGGATTGACTAACTCAATCTTATTTAGTGCATATAGGACTTTGCGAGCCAATGTATCAAATCTATCTATGGGGCTGCTGAATGTTTCTACGTTACTATAGATGTTCAATGTCAGAATTCTACCATCATCTAGCTCATATGATTTGCCATTAATCCCCTTGTACTTGTTGAAGAAGCCGTATAAGTCAATGTGCTTGCCGTGCAAGACACAGAGACCCGGACTGTTCATCGAGTAATCAATACCAACATAGATTTGATTTTCTTCTTCCATGTTGGTATTTATCTACATCATTTTGTTAGGTCCACCAATTCACAGACGCCTGCACTACAACTCAAATCATGACTACTTGTTGTTGCATCTTCTTTTTCATATGTTGAGATTTCAGACCAATCAACTGTTGGAAAACTCTTTACCGCTTCATTATATTCATCTTCCGTAATCTCTTGATAAGGGGCTTGCTTATAAATGTGGTCAGAGTATGGTAGGAAAGATACACCACCAATAAGGTCAAAATTACGATAAACCCAAGCACCAACATCAAGCCATTCATGGTCCTTGACGTAGACTGTGATTGATGGGTTGTGTTCACACCAGAATCTTTGGAATACACTATAATGCTCCAATTGTTGAATTGCTGACATTTCAGTTCTATATGTTGATCCTTCCGGACCTTTTTGTGGGAATGAGAAAACCCAGACTGATTCCGGCTTAGTTACATCATCTTCACAAGGAATTCCGGCATCTCTCATCAATAGTGACAATGGGTCTTTCTTATCTGCACGAACAGTTCTTGTGTAATATTTTGCATAGCGAGGATGAATCCCGGATGCGGAATCTACTAGTTGACTTACTGTTCCAGATGGCTTAACTGTAGTGATTGCTACGGATTGATTGATTCCTAGTTTTTCAGCCCATTTCTTGTTTGTTTCTACTGCACGTTCTTTCAATGATTTTAACCAATATTCTAGTGTTTGGTCAGCCGAAAATCCCTCCATGGCTTCTTTTCCTGACAGGATAGGATGATCCATGATGCCAGTCATTGAAACTCCAAGCAATCTTTCTTCCTCTGCATTCTTCTTCCAAATAGAACGAACATATCTGAAGTTTGTCAATGTAGATTGGAATGTGCCTAGGATTGTTGCTAGTTCTACTTTTCTCTTTAGGTCTTCCAGAGTATCTTCCGGGCGAACGACAACTTCGGTTAGATTGCACAGACCGCATGAACGAAGAATGATTTCTCCGCATGGATTTGTACCAAATTCAAAGTCCTCAAATTTTCTTCTTCCATTTTCTTTTGCTTTCTTATTTGCTGCGACTCTGTTAAAGATTCCTCTTTCACCAGATTTTGATTCGATCAGACTCAACCATTCTTTTAGGAAGATTTCCATTTCTGGTTTGTCTGCATAGACGGCTGAATTATTTGCTAGCGCACGTTGAACTTCTGTTTCCCACCATTTTCCATTCTTTGCGGCCCTCATTCTGTCATCGGATAGATTGGATAGACTGATTAGAGCTGAACGACGAACACCACCTACTACGACAACTTCTGCAATTTTGCATACTATATCATGACATTCTAGACTAGTTAGCTTTCTGCCTGCTGCATTTCGAAACTTTGCTATCGTAAATTCAAATAGATCAACAAGTGGTGCTGGTCCGGAGGCTCGGCCACCAAACGTCTTTAGCTTTGCACCAGCAGGGCGAACTTTAGAAACATCCCATCTTGGAATCCTACCGGAATACAAAAGAGAAATCAATTCTCTGTAGCTCGAAGCCCAACCAACTCTACTGTCGGAAACATTAATAACTGTATCGGTCTTGTGGAATTCCTCTGCAATGGAAGGTAGTTGATTCACAGACTGTCTTTCGACTGAGAATCCAACACCTGTTCCACACATAAGAATGTACATGATTTCATCAAAGGCTCTTGGATGATCAATTGCAACGAAACTGCAATTGTATCCAGCCATTTCATCACGCTCTAGTGCCGGACCGGCAGTCATCAATGACCTCATTGATGGAACGAATTCGAGATTCATGATGCCATCCATGATCTGTGCTTTTGGGAATGTGCCCGGAAATCTTCCTTCCCAAAAATTGCATAGACGTTCTACTGTTTCTTCCCATGTCTCACGACGACCTTTTGCTTCATCCCATCTTGCATAACGCGACAAATGAATAAAACGCTGATACTCATCCATTTGGTACTTGTCTTTCTTGTTGTTATTTTGCTCCATCTTTGTTTCCTTGTTGTTGTTCTTATTCGTTTGCGATTTGTAGTAAATAATCTCCGTGGCACATTGCTGGCGCGCAATAGCAGACCAAATCCTTGCCTTTGAGTTTTTCTTTAATTTCTTTTTTGAATGTTTCATCATTATCAACTCTATCCTTAAATTTTCTCACAACTTCCGTCCTGTCACCATCTACGCCAATGATAAATGAATTTCCCCATTTTGATCCACGACCAATATAGACAGCATCTTTTGGTGCATTTTTATGGTGTTTGTTGTAGACTTTAGGCATTTAAAGTCCCAACTTAGCCGCGAATTCTTGCAACTCTCGCTTCGAAATTCTATATGATTTAACGAATTGTTCTTCGCCACCAGCAAGTTGTATAGTTGTTTCTAAATTTTGATGCGATATCAACATGTCACGTAAAATATTCATTTCCATTCTTGAAAATGTCTTTGCTTCGAAGATATAATCATTGAATGCTTCACAGGCTACTGGTAGTTTGTGTTCAACCAATTGAAACATTGCATCAGCCAACATTCTAATTTCTAGTTGTGCATGTGCTTCACGCCTTAGTGAACAATAATGGAAGAAGTTGTGAAGATTACATTTCCAGAAACATTCCGTATAGTTTGCAACTGGCAACGGTGCGCGAGCTAGTTCACGCGCAATTCCCATATCAAGCAGTTCTTTGTAGACTTCATAGGATTTGCTATATGCAACACCCATCAATTCTTGGACTTTGTTCTTTGTCTCAAACTCTAATAATGCATCTGGGTCCAATGCACCTTCATTTCTTCCCTGTTTGTTTGTAACAGATTGGAGTGCAATGTCTTCGTGATTCGGAACATAAAACTCGTCACTCATCTCAGAGTAACGTGCAGAATATTCATTCATGCTAGACATGCGATGGCGAACGTGTTGTCTCATGACGAAGATCGGCATCTTTAAATGAAAGACAAGTTCTACCATTTCAACTGGTGTGTTGTGACGGTGACGAATGAGATAACGAAGTAGAGTTCTGTCATCTGAGACAGATTTCGTTCCCTTACCATATGATGTTCTAGCTCGCTGAGGTGGAGTAGAATCATCACCCATCATATCTACTAGGCCTACAAAACCATAATCATATACTGCAATATAATTCGGATCATTCAAAATATCTTCTTGCGGCGTCATGATAAATTAAATCCTTTCTACGTCATCAAATGAACAAGTACCTTCTTTCACTGTGTTTGCTTTGCTGTGTGTTTCATTGAAGCTAATTACAAATTGATCATCCTTTTCTGTCTTAGGATAGCCCATTCTTGTTAGTTCGGATTCCAACTTGAACTTCAATGTCCTATTCTCATTGACCCATACTACAGTCGCTTTCGGATAGGTAATTGGCATGTTCTTAAATCTAATTTTGTTTCCTACTTCGAATTCCATTTTCTTAACACCTTTTCCATTCAGAAATTTTCAATCTTGCAGACAATCCGCAAAATGTATTTTCATCTATCAACTGTTTTATCTGTGCAGGACTATACTTATGGTCAATGACTAGTTGGTTTACATCCTTACCTTCAATGTTGCCAGGCAAAATTGTTACTGCATAACCTTCTTCTACTAGATTTTCTATTGCTTTGACAACTTGTTTATTTCTAGGATCATTGTCTACAACTTGCACTATATGTTCCTTATTTACAGAAAGTAGATTTTCTATACCGCTCATCATTCCAACTCCCCCGACAGCAACCGAATTTGGTATAAACATAGAGTCAAATTCGCCTTCAAAAACATACACTTTCTGAGTCCTATCTATCCTGTCTATTCCAAAAATCAACTTTACGTCTGGATTCACTTTTGCCTTTATATACTTCGAGAATTGATTCTCTGGCTTCAGTGAACGACAGTTTACACCCACCACATTCCCATCCTTGTCCTTTATGAAGATTCCAACGCAAGGCGCTGTTGACGTACATTCATGATTAGGATCGATATGATTTATAATCCATTCCTTTGTGTTGTCCGTATAGAATAGATATTCTCGTTGTGCTATCTTAGGAATTTCCCTACTTTCGATGTACTGACGAGCGAAGTGAGATTCTGGCAAAGAATCAATTCTTCTGAAATCATTTACTGCAATTACGACTTCATTATTTTCGGTTACAACCTCTGTCGTTTCTAACAGAGGCTCTGTCAATTGACGATTGACAAAACTCTCTCTCAGAAAATCCAGATGTAGTGCAGGATCGACATGCTTTAGGAAATTTGAAAAATTCGTGGAGGTTGGACAATTGTGGCATTTGTAGAAGTATGCATTGCCCTTTGCGTATAGATAGCCTCTCGCTTTTCTCTTATTCTTTTGTGAATCGTTACAATATGGACACCTGAAATTGGCTAATGTAGGCTTCTTCCACTTGAATAGATTCAGCTTGGGTGCGACTAAATTGGCATACCTTTTTTCTAACCATAATGACATGATATTTTCTCGCTCGTATAAAAACAAAACCCACAGGGAAGATTATACTCTGTGGGTGTTCTATTTTGGGGCAAAGCTATTAGAAATTTGGTTTCTTGGCAAAAAACTTGTGGCGTTCTTGATCCAGTTTCATAAGATCACTCAATTCGGATGGTTGCCATGATTTTTTGTTCATGACAATCGGTCCGTCGCCGTCATTGGGTGTACATGTTGCAGTCACATCACCATCTTTATTGTTACCAAGAAAATCATTCGCAACAACAATCTTAGCCTCAGCCACACATTGTTCCATTGATGGGAACGTATCTGTGAAGACTCTATGGCTCAATGCCCAAACAATCGTTAGTTCTGCTATCATTTCTTATCGCCCTTCCAATCAAAAGGACCAAATTTTCTGCTAGAATCCGGCTTATAGTTTCCTGAATTTAATTGCTTCAAAAAATGATTGATTGAACTTTGTGGGTCCTTACCGCCTAATTCGTGTGGTTGAATTGTGAATCCACGTCCATCGTGAAGATGAATGTGATGTTCTCCACTGATCTTATCTATTGACAGGCGACCAATATGCTCACCTGTTTCATTGTGGACGATCTTGTAATTAGCAGAGCCATACTTACCAATCTTAGATAAAAACTTGGTTGTATATCCCTCTGCCATCAAATCCTTGTATGTTTTCACTTGCCATCTCCGACGATATTTTTGATTGTTTCGTCTTTCGTTCTTGAGGAAGCAGACGATCCAAAGAAGAATGAAAGAACAAGTCCGAGTGCTGCATCTAGTGTTCCTAATGTTCTCATAATGATTTCTCTCATTTCAATTTCAATCGTGTGCGTCAATAGAAAATACTGAATAAAAACCCAAGAACAAACAATGATGCAAGCCAGTGTTGGAACAATCCAAGATTTCGTATCCATTTGCATCTTGCGGGCTGAATCTCTGTCTCCAGCCGCAATTCGCTCCATATCAACATCTAGTTCCTTCAGACGTTGTTGGAATTCAATCTCCGCTTTCTTAACTGCTAACAATTGATCAGGTGTTGCTTGTGTAACCGCATTTGCAATTTCATCGCTGCTAGCACCTGTTTTACCTAAAAGAACAGTAGCTAATGTTCTTGCTGCAATTCCTCCTAGAGGTCCACCAAGTGCAGTTCCAATAGTAGGTGCTACAACGCTTAATATGTTTTTTGCTTCATCCCATCCATTTGACATGATTTTAACCTTTTCTTCGTTTTCCGCCACTGTGTGCGTGTCTTATAGCCATTTTCTTACTTGTTGTGTGAAGATATTTTCCGTGTTTATTAACTGCTGCATAGTGCATTACTGGTTTTGGATCAAATGTGATACCAACCATTTCATAGTTTCCATGACGTAGAGATTCACCAATTGGCTTTCTTCTTGTTATGATTTTCTTGAACAGCTTTGCTTTTGGTCCGGGTGGGTCTCCAGCCGCTCCTGCAATGTGACCACTTCCAACGTTGTTTGTTGGTGCTCCGCCTCCTAGACCACCTGCGGCTCCACCGTCTTCGTCTATTAGACCTCTATCTCTTAGTTTTTTTAGTGCTCTATCTATACCTTTATTTCTAATTGGCAACTTATTTGCCAGGTCTAAACCGTGATCTATTGCATGGGAATATTTAAAATTATTGTTAGTTGATTGTTTAATTAATTTTTCCACGGCGGCGGCTCGATTTTG
>Ga0207667_10001071_pt1 | contig 34686 bp, 26 predicted proteins | sample KBSCornC52_FD_184301 | JGI IMG/M metagenome (GOLD analysis project Ga0207667, IMG submission 184301) | Corn rhizosphere microbial communities from Kellogg Biological Station, Michigan, USA - KBS Corn C5-2 (SPAdes) (version 2) | ecosystem: Host-associated > Plants > Roots > Rhizosphere > Soil ...
CCAGATCCCTCCTTGTGATGGGTCGAGCGGCATCGGCCGTCGCCCTCGCGGCCGTCCTCGCGCTGGTTCTCCCTCTCGCGGCCCACGCCGCTCCGGTCGTCTCTCAGGGCGAAGGCCGGCTCGTGGCCGCCACGCTCCTGGGAGCGCCGAGCACGCCGGTCGCCGACCTGGCCGGGGCAAGTGCGGTCGACCCGCTCGGCAGCGGCGGCCCGTTCACGGCGGATGTGCCGCTCGACGCCACCGCCCTGGAAGCCCTGAATCTGCAGGCGTCCGGGGTGAACCTGTTCGGCACGAACGGCGTCATCCAACTGGGCGCGGTCGGGCAGTTCGCGCAGGCGCGGGATGACGGATCGTCCGTCGCCTTCTCGGGGACGGTCAGCTCGGCGCCCTCGCTCGTCGGCATCGGGACGACGCCTACCGGTGGCAACCTCGGCACGCCAGGAGCAGGCAACTCGGCGCTCATCGTGATCGGCGACCCGGTCACCGCGCCGGTGAGCATCTCGGCGAGCATCGGCGTGCTCGCAGCCAGCGCCCAGGAGACGGCGGGAGGCGTGCAATCCGGGGACTACGCCATCTCGAACCTCGACATCGTCGTCGGCGGAACCCTGGTCAGCACGGCGGTCGCCCCGGTCGGCGACATCCTGGACACGCTGCTCGCGGTGGTGAATCCGCTGATCGGATCCCCCATTGCCAACCCGCTCGCGAGCGGTTCGGTCACCGTGTCGCTCGACGATCTGCTCGCGGCCGCGGGCGTGGCCGACATCACAGATCTGGCGCCGGGGACGGATCTGCTGTCCTTCCTTCCCGACGCCGCGGTCGCGAAGATCAGCGCACTGACCGATGGCGTCCTGAACAGCGTGGCAACGGCGGCCGCGGGTCTCGGGATCATCGACGCCCTGACGGTCGGGACGGCGCTCGCGACGGCCACCACCGCATTGGGGCTCGTCACCGGTCTGACGACCGGACCACTCGGGCTCGCCATGACGGCTCTCGCGCAGTTCACCGTCGACAACCAGAGCGTCACCAACGGCGCGTTCACCGAGAACGCGCTCACCGTCGGCATCGGCCCGGCAGGCAGCATCGCATCGGTGCGACTGGCGAATGCCACGGTCGGGCCCAACACCCCAGCCGCCCCGGTGCCGCCTGCTCCTCCGGCCCCGCCTGCACCCCCCGGCGGCGCCGGAGGAGTGACCACGACCGCCGAACTCGCCGCCACCGGGGTCGACACGACGGCCGCGGCGCTCGGCGGGGCGGGACTGCTCGCGCTCGGCAGCTTCCTGATCATGAGGACGCCGAGGATTCGCGGCCTGCGCGAGCAACCCCCTCAGCCGCGGGTGTAGTACCCGGCCTCGAGATCCTCGAGAAGGGTGGGATGCGTCGGCGTCCACCCCGTCAGGCGCTGCGTGATCTGGCTCGACGCGAGCGAACTGACGCCGAGGAAGCGCTCAAGCCATTGGAACTGCGGCGTCACCTCGCCCGCCTCGAAGGCCCGCACCGGCAGGTCGAGCTGCCGACCGATCGCTTCCGCGATGTCGCGGTGGGCGACACCCTCCTCGGCAACCGCGTGCAGCACCGATCCGGGGGGTGCGTTCTCGACGGCGATCGCGACCAACGCCGCGGCATCCGCCCGGTTGACGGCCGGCCACGTGTTGCTTCCGTCGCCGACGAAACCCGAGACGCCCGCCGCCCGGTCCATGGCCACGTAGGAGGCGATGAAGCCGTGGTCGCCCTCGCCGTGAACGGTCGGTGCGAAGGCGACGGCCACCGGTCGCACTCCGCGCTCGGCCGAGCCCAACGCGAAGATCTCGTTGAGCGCCCGCGGGGACGCGACCGTCGAGGGATCGAGCGCGACGTCCTCGGTCGCCACGACTCCCGCACCGGCACGGCCGAGCACCCCCGAGGCGAAGACGAATGGCCGATCGGAACCGGCGAGAGCGTCGAGCACCACGGTCATGACGGCACGGTCGGTCGCGATCGCGGTCTCGTGCGCCGAGAAGTCGTGATTGAAGGCCAGGTGGATGACGCCGTCCGACGTCTCGACAGCTGCGCGCAGCCCGCCCGGCTCGTCGATCGAGCCGCGGTACGCCTCGGCGCCCGCAGCCTGGATCCTCGCTGCCGAGTCGTCGCTCCGCGCGAGACCGACGACCTGATGGCCGCGGGCGAGGAGCTCTGCGGTGACGGCGGACCCGATCCATCCGGATGCCCCGGTGACGAAGTACTTCATGGTGATGACCTTTCGAGTGATGTCAGTGTCTGACATCGTCGACTGTAACACCGATGTCAGCGGCTGTCATCAAGTAGCATCGGGGAATGACCCGCTGGCAGCCGGACGCGCGTGGCCGCCTCGTGCAGGCGGCCACGGAGCTCTACCTCGAGCGCGGGTTCGGCCAGACCACCGTCGCCCAGATCGCCGAGCGCGCCGGGGTCACCGAGCGCACCTTCTTCCGCTACTTCGCCGATAAGCGCGAGATGCTGTTCGACGGCTCGGACCGCCTGCGGCAACTGATGACCGATGCCGTCGCCGGCGCGCCCGCGTCCGCAACGCCCCTCGACGCGGTCGGCGCCGCCCTCGACGCCGTCGGCGAGGTCTTCGTCGACCTCGACCACTCGCGCACCCGGCAGCGGATCATCGACTCGGATGACTCTCTGCAGGAGCGCGAGCTCATCAAACGCGACCGGCTGGCGACCGCGATCACCCAGGCCCTGCGCGCACGCGGCGTTGTCGAGCCCGCCGCGTCCCTCGCGGCGCAGACCGGCATCGGCGTCTTTCATGTGGCGTTCGCCACCTGGATCGCGCCGGCCAATACTCGCGACTACGCCGACATCGCGCGCGGCATGCTCGCCGAGTTGCGCACGGTCACCCGCGCGTCCTGAGCGGAGCGCTGCCGCAGTCGCGGCCTACAAGCGGATCTTCTCGTCCGCTTCGGCTGCCTTGTACCGCGCCATCGCGAGACTGGCCTTGGCCTTGTCGCCGACCAAGAAGAGGAAGAGGCTCGAGTTCTTCGAGAGAGGACGGATGATCTGCACCTGACTCGACAACGTGATGAGCACGTCGGCGATGTCCTCAGAGCGACCAAGAGCCTTGTTCGTGTCCAGGCGAGCACGCAGGATCACCGAGGCGCCGGCCGCAGAGAGTCCCAGATTGCCGGCCGACCCTGCCTCGCCGAGCACCATCCCCGACTGGCCGTCAACGAGTGCGACCCCGATCGATCCGTCGAAGGCCAACAGGTCTTCGAGCACCGAGTCGAGAGACTGGCGGTCTTCCACCACGACTGCGGTCGGCTCCGGGGAGGCAACGGCCTCGCTCACGGCCACCGCCGACGCGATCGGCTCGGAGGGGGACGCCTTCGGGCTCGCTCCGTCTGAGAGCGACGAGAGATCCGCGCCGAGAGTGGCCGCCCATACCGAAGGACGCGACTCCTGGGCAGGTCGTCGCAACGTACGCAGTGGTGAACGGGACTCCGGGCTCATGATGTCTTCCCTGACTGTGAGCGTCTGTGACTAGGTGCGTCCCATCTTTCCCCCCATGCGGCCAAAGCAATACGCCGCTTTCGGGGGGGCGTCGCCGACGAGAAGCCGGGCGTCGCCGAATTGAAATGACCCCCCGCGCACCCGCCAGAGCCCGGTTGCCCTTGCTGCGTTTCCGCCCTGGGGGAGTTGGCCTGGATGGCGCCACGCGGGGAGCCGCTGCCATTGTACGGCGGGTCCCCCATTCGTGCGACGTGACCCCGAGGATCCGCCGGGTAAGATCCTTGGTGGCCACCGCTCCCGAGCGGTCCAGGAGGATTCGCCTAGTGGCCTATGGCGCACGCTTGGAAAGCGTGTTGGGTGAAAGCCCTCGGGGGTTCGAATCCCCCATCCTCCGCACCCGATCCGAATCCCGCACAGCAACTCCCCACGAAGCAATTCCCGCGAAGCAATTCCCACGCAGCAACTCCCCGCACCAGCTCAGCACGACATCCTCAGAGCGCAGGAGAAACGCGATGACAGCGACCGTGACCACCCTTCAGGTCCGGCCGCGTCGTTCGCTGATGACCACCGCCTTCGTCTCGGTCGTGCTCGTCATGATCCCGGTGTTCGGGGTGCTGTACTGGTTCGCCCTTCAGCACGGAAGCTGGGCTCTGGTGTTCGCGGTGCATCTCGCCATCACGATCGCCTGCCTGGGCACGCTCGCCCGCCAGTTGACCGTCTTCACGGCCGTGACCGAGACCGAGCTCATCGGGCGCGGCATCTTCAGCCCCATGCTCAGGGTCCCCCTCAGCGCGATCGCGAGAGTGATCGTCGTGCCCACCTACCTGGGACAGTCCCCAGACCCGGTGCTGCAGCTCCTGGTGCTTGATGCCTCTGGCACCCGCCTGTTCCGGTTGCGGGGCACGTACTGGAACCCCGAAGACCTGGATGCGGTGGCCAACGCCTTGCCGGTCACGCCCACCTTCGTGCAGGAGCCCATCGGGATCCGCGAGTTCTACCGCGCATACCCCGGCAGCGCCTATTGGTTCCAGAACAAGCCAGCGCTCTGGATCATCGCGTTCGCGCTGGCTCTGCTGCTGATCGTCGCCGTGGCCGCCTGGCTGATGAGCATCTTCGGAATGCCCGTCGCCTTGCTGTCGTCCTGACCGTGCCGCCGCGGTTCGCCGTGCGGTCAGCGCGTCGAGCCGAACAGCTTCTCGATCAGTCGGCCCACCAGCCCGCGACGGCGTCGCGCGGGGCGCTTCGTCGTGGCGGCGCGACCCCGGGGCGTCGTGGCGGGGGCCTCGCGCTTCGTCGTCGCGGCGGGCTCTGACTCGACAGCCGTCGCCCGACCCGCCTGCTTCAGGATGTCGCGCGCCGAGACGGAATGCGTCGGGGTCCCGAACCGCGAGAGCAGGGTCGACGCGGCGACGCGCGCCTCCCGCTGCTCGATCGGAGTCGGCGACATCGAGCTCTGCGGCGACCTCATCCGGGTCCAGGCCACCGGCGACGGCGCGCCCGTCTCGTTCAGCACCGTGACGACCGCGTCGCCGGTCGGCAGGTTCTGCAGCACCTGAGCGAGGTCGTATCCCGAGACCGGAAAGGTCGAGACCGTCGCCTTCAGCGCCCGGGCATCGTCGGGCGTGTGGGTGCGCAGCTGGTGCTGCACGCGGCTGCCGAGCTGGGCGAGCACATCGCCCGGCACGTCCTTGGGGGTCTGCGTGACGAAGAAGATGCCGACGCCCTTTGAGCGGATCAGGCGCACGGTCTGCGTCACGATCTGCAAGAAGTCCTTCGACGCACCGGCGAACAGCAGATGCGCCTCGTCGAAGAAGAACACCAGCTCGGGCTTGGCGACATCGCCGACTTCGGGCAGCACCGCATACAGCTCCCTGAGCAGCCACATCAAGAAGGTGGAGAACAGCTCGGGCTTGTCCTGCACGCTCGGCACCTCGAGCAGGCTGACCATGCCGCGCACGCCATCCGGCGCCGTGCGCAAGAAGGCGTGCACGTCGATCGCCGGCTCGCCGAAGAAGACGTCGGCCCCCTGGTCCGAGAAACCGACCAGCTCGCGAAGGATCACCGCCGTCGTGGCTCGCGAGAGGCCGCCCAGTTCGGCGAGTTCGGCCTTGCCCCGGTCGCTGATCAGGTGCATCAGAACGGCTCGCAGATCGTCGAGGTCGATGAGGGGCAGGCCCGCGCCGTCTGCGTAGTGGAACACCAGCCCGAGGCTCGACTCCTGGGTGGGGTTGAGACCGAGCACCTTGCTGAGCAGGAGCGGGCCGAACCCTCGCACGGTCGCCCGGATCGGGATGCCGGTGCCCAGGCCGCCGAGCGTGAAGTACTCGGTGGGCGAGCTCGTGGCGGCCCAGTGCTGACCGATGCTGCCCGTCCGCTCGAGGAGCGCCGGGCTCGCGATTCCCGGGCTCGCGATCCCGCTGAGATCGCCCTTGATGTCGGCGGCGAAGACCGGCACCCCGGCATTCGACAACTGCTCGGCGAGCATCTGCAGGGTCTTGGTCTTGCCGGTCCCGGTCGCCCCGGCGACCAGGCCATGACGGTTGACCATGGCGAGCGGGATGCGGATCGGCGCCTCGGGCATCGCGGCACCGTTGACCAGGGCGCCCAGCTCGAGCGCGGGCGCGTCGAATCCGTACCCGGCCCGGACCGCGGCGACCTCTGCGGCCGTCAATGGCGCAGAGGTCACGCGAGCCGGTCCTCCAGGCCCCACGCCTGCCCGTACCCGCCCTCGGACTCCGGCTTCTTCATCAGCTCGAGGAACGGCGTCGCGGGGAACGCCTCGGGGCCGAGCACGCCGGTGCCGGTCCAGGTGCCGTTCGCAAGCAGCTCGAGCGCGATCACCGGGTTGAGGGCGGTCTGCCAGACCACGCACTGGCTCTCGTACTCGGCCATCGTCCACTCGTTGTCGCTCACGTGGTACAGGTACACCTCACGCGGCTCTCCGTCTGTGCCTGTGCCGGTGACCCAGACGCCCGCGCAGGTCTTGCCGGTCATCCGAGGTCCGATCGTGGCCGGATCGGGCAGTGCGGCCGCCACCACATCGCGCGGCGCGACCTCGACAGGGCCGTTCGCGCTGCGCACGCGCAGCGGGGTGACCGCATCCAGATGCAGGGTGTGCAGCGTCTTCAGCACGCCGATGAACTCATCGCCCAAGCCGTACTTGAAGGTGACCCGCTGAGCGTCGAGCCAGCGCGGCATCAGCAGCACCTCTTCGTGCTCCACGTTGACGCACTCGACAGGGCCGATGCCCTCGGGGAACACGAAGGTCTCGGGCTCCGAGAACGGTGGTGTGGTGAACCAGCCCTTCTCCTTCTCCCAGATCACGGGCGGGTTGAGGCACTCCTCGATCGTGGTCCAGATCGAGAACGAGGGCGCGAAGATCTCGTTGCCGGCCTCATCGCGCACCACCAGGTTGGCGCCGTCGCGGGTGCCGAGCTCGTCGACCGACGAGAACAGCTCGTCGACCGCGTAGCGCGCGAACACGTCGCTCAGGCCGGGCTCGACGCCCATGCCCACCAGCGCGAGCCGGCCCGCCTTCTCCCAATCCGGCGCCTGCTCGAATTGGTCATCGCCCAACTTGACGCCGGTTTCGCGGTAGGGATTGTCTGGATGCGGCTCCGACAGGCTCATCGCCATGTCGAGGTAGTCGGCTCCGGCGGCGAGGGCGCCCGCGAAGATCGTCGGGACGAACTTGGGCTCCACGGCGTTCATCACGTGGCTGGCCCGGTGCTCGCGCGCAACGGCCGTGACGCTGTCCGGATCGGAGGCGTCGATCTTCGCCGCAACGAACCGGCCGTTCTGGTCGCCGTGCTTCGCCGTGATCCAGGCGATGGTGCGCTCGGCGCGCGACAGGTCGTAGTCGCTCACCACCATCAGGTCGAAGAAGTCACGGCGGGCCGCGATCTTGGCGATGGCGTCGCCGACGCCGCCGGCACCCACGAGGAGGATTCTCATGGATGCGACGCTACAGCCCCGTCAGTTCCCGATCGAGGGGACGGTGCGCGGTCGCACCAGGATCCACAGCGAGAGAATCGCCACCCCGAGCGTCACGACCATCACCTCGGCCATCGGGAGGGCCGTCGAGATGCCGAGCAGCCCGACGATCGGCGAGATGAGCCCCGCCAGGCCGAAGTTCGCAGCGCCCAACAGCGAGGCCGCGGTGCCCGCCTCCTCGCTGTGGTGGGCGAGGGCGAGCACCTGCACGATCGGGAAGCAGAAGCCGCACCCGGCCAGGATGAACCAGAGCGGGATCAGCACAGAGAACAGCCCGCCGCCGCTCGCGGCCAGCACCCCGATCACGATCGCCCCCGCGATCATCACCGGGAGCGCAACCACCAGCACCCACTGCGGAGCGACCCGGCGTACGATCCGCGATGCGGCCTGCGACCCGAACACCACCCCCACCGAGTTGATGCCGAAGATCAGGCCGAACTGCTGGGCGTTGAGATGGAAGACATCCTGGAGCAGGAAGGACGACGACGAGAGGTAGGCGAAGAGGGCCGAGAACACCATGCCGCCGATGATCGCGACCCCCACGAAGATGCGGTCCGAGAACAACGAGCGATAGCGCGCCCTCGCCGAGCTGTGCTGGCCGCGTCCGCGCGCCTCCTTCGGCAGCGTCTCGACGATCAGCAGGGCGGCGACGATGAGCACAAGAGATCCGTAGACGGCGAGCGCGACGAAGATGCCGCGCCAGTCGGTGATCCGCAGCAGCTGCGACCCGATCACCGGCGCGAGGATCGGCGCTAAGCCCGAGACCAGAGCAAGACGCGAGAGCATGCGCACCAGAGGGAGGCCGCCGAACAGGTCGCGGACCGTCGCCATGGCGACCACGCCGCCGCCTGCCGCTCCGATGCCCTGCAGCACGCGCAGCACGGTCAACCATTCGACGTCGGGGGCGAATGCGACGCCGATGCTCGCGATCACGTGCACGGCCGTGGCGATCAGCAGCGGTGTCCGGCGCCCGATCTTGTCGCTCAGCGGACCGACCAGCAGCTGGCCGACCGCGAATCCGATCGAGGTGGCGGTGAGGGTGAGCTGCACCGCAGCGTCTGACGCGTTGAAGTCGCGCGCCACCGCCGGGAACGACGGCAGGTACAGGTCGACCGTGAACGGCCCGAGCGCCACGAGCGCGCCCAGCGCGACGATGTAGATCAGTCGCTGATTGCGCGTCAGCGAGTCGCCGGGATGGGCGGAGCTGGGGAGGGTGATCGACCCGGTGGCGTTGGAAATGGGCACGGAGAGCAGAAGCCTGTTCGTTGCTGAGGAGATCGAGAAGGAGTGAGACAGGTCAGGCGAGCGACGCCGGATCGGCGAACAGGCCGGTGAACGCCAGTTCGCCCGCGCCCACTGTCAGGATATCGGCGCCCAGCTCGGCCCTGGTCAACTCGACCGCCTCGCCGGATGCCCGCAGCGACTGCTGGGCGACCAGTTCGTCGAGCCGTTCAGGGGCGACGGAGTAGAGGGCCGAGAGGAATCCGCCGAGCAGCACCCGCTGAGGGTTCAGCGTGTTGATCGCATTGCGCAGGGCGATCGCCAGGAATCCGATCTGGCGATCGACCTCGGCCAGCACAGCCGGATCGGTGCTCTCGCGCAGCGCCGCTTCGAGTTCGTGGGCACGGGCGTCGGTCAACCCGGTCAGAGCGAGCAGCGGCGCGCGGGTGACCTCGGTCTCGAAGCAGCCGATCGCTCCGCAATGGCAGCGCATGCCCGTCGAGTTCACCAGGGTGTGACCGAGCTCGCCTGCGTAGCCATCCGCCCCGGTCAGGGCGCGCCCTCCGACGATGATGCCGCCGCCGATGCCGCTTGCGCTGCCGTTGAGGTAGACGACATCCGGGATGTCGCGGCCCGCGCCGAACGTGCTCTCGGCCCGCACGCCCAGCGACGCATCGTTCGCGGCCGCCACCGGCAGTCCGGTGCGCGCCGAGAGACGGGCCGTGAACGGTTCGTCGACCCATCCCAGGTGCGGGGCGAGCCGCACCAGCCCGTCGTCTGCGCGCACCTGCCCAGGGACGGCGACGCCGATCCCGATGATCCGCAGGCCGCCAAGCCGTTGGCGGATCAGTTTGGTCAGGGCGGCGGCAGTGAGTTCGACCGCTCCATCTGAGTCGATTCCGGGCGGGCTGTTCACCCGGCGCCGCTCGAGCACCCGACCGCCGAGCGCGATCGCCGCGATCGAGATCGCGTCCACCTCGGGATTCACGGTCAGAGCGATCACGTGCTGGGCCGTGCTGACGATGGGGCTGGGCCTGCCGACGCGGGCGTTCGGCGGCGGGTCGCTCTCTTCCACCAGCCGCAGGCTCTCGAGTTCGCCGACGAGAGCGGCGATGGTCGACCGGTTCAGCCCCATGAGGGCCGTGAGTTCCGATCTCGAATGACCGGTGGCGCCCGCGCGGTGGACGAGACGCAGCAGGTTCGAGAGGTTCTCGCGGCGCAGCGATTCGTTGCCCAACCCGCGGGCAGGGTTGTCCGGAAGCGTCACAGATTGCACTGTATGCGATTTTGTTGTGCTTGACCCCAAATGACCAGCGCCCTATGATCCCAATCACCCAATCACTTTCGACGCAGCGGTCGAAACTTTCGAAAGGTTCAAAGATGAACAGACACAGCATGAGGGGCTTGGTCGCACTCGGTGCGGTCGCAGCCCTCGCGGCGGGAGCTCTCGCCGGATGCAGTTCGGGTACCCCGGCAAGCGGCGGCAAGGTCACTCTGACCTGGTGGCACAACGCGACCGCCGACCCGCTGAAGGGCCTCTGGACGAGCGTTGCGAAGGACTTCGAGAAGCTCCACCCGAACGTGACGGTGAAGGTCACGGGATACCAGAACGAAGATCTGCAGCGCACCCTCATCCCCAACGCCCTCCGCTCCGGCAACCCGCCGGACCTCTTCCAGGCCTGGGGCGGCGGCGAGATCGTCGACCAGGTGGCCGCAGGCTACGTGAAGGACATCACGGCCGACGTCAAGTCCGAGCTGTCGGCGATCGGCCCGACGGCCAGCGGCTGGCAGGTCGACGGCAAGACGTACGGACTCCCCTTCAGCTACGGCATCGAGGGATTCTGGTACAACAAGGACCTCTTCACGAAGGCCGGGATCGACGCCGCGCCCACGACCCTCGACGAGCTCAACTCGGATGTCACCAAGCTGAAGGCCGCGGGCATCACCCCGATCGCCGTCGGCGCCGGTGACAAGTGGCCGGCCGCGCACTGGTGGTACAACTTCGCGCTGAAGGACTGCACCCCGGCCACCCTCAAGAACGCGACCTCGAAGCACGTCTTCACCGACAAGTGCTTCGTGCAGGCCGGAACCGACCTGCAGAAGTTCATCGCCACCAACCCGTTCCAAGACGGATTCCTCGCCACCCCGGCGCAGACCGGAGCCGGCAGCTCCGCGGGCCTGGTCGCCAACGGCAAGGCCGCCATGGAGCTCATGGGGCACTGGGATCCCGGAGTGATGAGCGGTCTGACCGCCGACAAGAAGGTCCCGGCCTTCCTCGGCTGGTTCAACTTCCCCGGCATCCCCGGATCCGCTGGTGACCCGACGGCTGCCCTCGGCGGCGGCGATGGATTCGCCTGCGCCAAGAAGGCTCCGCCGGAGTGCGTCGAACTGCTCAAGTACATCGTGAGCGTCGACGTGCAGAAGAAGTTCGGCGCCAGCGGCGCCGGCCTGCCGGTGACCAAGGGCTCGGAGTCGAGCGTGACCGACCCGAACCTGGTCGAGGTGCTCAACGGCAAGAACAAGGCGTCGTACGTGCAGCTCTGGCTCGACACGTCCTACGGCGCGAACATCGCCGGTGCCATGAACGACGGCATCGTCAACCTGTTCGCAGGCAAGGGAACGCCTCAGGACATCGTCAAGGCCATGCAGGCAGCAGCGGCCGAATAGCGCATGTCAGTCAGCATCACGGCCGGGCCCGCGGTTTCCGCGGGCCCGGCCCCCGCTCAACGCCGCCGTTCGCGTCGGCGCAAGCGCATAGAGATCGCCCTGTTCGCGGGCCCAGCGTTCCTCGTCTACGTGACGTTCGTGCTGGTCCCGGTCGCGCTCGCCGCGGTCTACAGCTTCTTCCGGTGGAACGGCCTCGAGGCCCTCACCGACTTCATCGGGCTCGAGAACTACCGACGAGCGCTCAGCGACCCGGTCTTCATCGGAGCCATCGGGCACAACCTCTTCGTCGTCGTGATGTCGTTGATCGTGCAGGGCCCGATCGCGATCGGCATCGCCCTGCTGCTCAACCGGCGGCTTCGCGGACGCACCTTCTTCCGCGTCATCATCTTCATCCCGTACGTGCTGAGCGAGGTGATCGCGGCCCTCAGTTGGAAGCTGCTGCTGCAGCCCGCGGGCCCGTTCGACACCTTCCTCGCCTCGATCGGCCTGCACGGCCTCAAGCAGCTCTGGCTCGCTGATGGCAACGTGGTGCTCTGGACCCTGTTCGCCGTGCTCACCTGGAAGTACGTGGGCTTCGCCATCATCCTGTTCCTTGCCGGGCTCCAGGGCGTGCCCGCCGAACTCGAGGAGGCGGGCCGCATCGACGGCGCCAGCTGGTGGCAGATCCAGCGGTACATCACGATCCCCTTGCTCGCGCCGACCATCCGGATCTGGGCGTTCCTCTCGATCATCGGATCGCTTCAACTCTTCGACATGGTCTGGGTGCTGACCGGAGGGGGCCCGGCGGGCGCGACCACCACGATGGCGACCTACATGGTGCAATACGGCTTCCAGCGCTCGCAGCTCGGATTCGGAAGTGCGGTCGCCGTGATCCTCTTCATCATCTCGCTGGCGTTCGCCCTGCTCTACCAGCGCTTCGTGCTTCGGCGCGATCTGCAGGGACCGCTTTCGCAGGGGGTGCGCTGATGACCGGGTTGACGGACTCGCGCGCGCTCACCGCCCTCGACGGCGCGGAACGGGACCGTCGGCCCCGCCATCGCTTCGACTGGAGCCAGCCCTTCGTCTACGTCGTGGCACTGGTGATCGTCGGCATCACCGTCGTCCCGGTGGCCTACATCTGGATCAACGCCTTCCGCACCACGGCTCAGATCAACGCGGACGCGGCAGCGTGGCCGAGCCCATGGCTCTGGCAGAACTTCGCAACGGTGTCCACGACCTCGGCGTTCTGGACCCAGGTGCTGAACAGCACCATCACCGCCCTGGGGACGACCGCCGGCGTCGGCATCCTGGGCGTGCTGGCGGCGTTCGTGATCGCGCGCTACGACTTCCGCGGGCGCGACGCGCTCTACTCGCTCTTCACGGCCGGTCTGTTGTTCCCGATCACGGTCGCGATCCTCCCGCTCTACCTGATGCTGCAGGGGCTCGGACTCGTCAACACGCTGGCCGGGGTGATCATCCCGCAGATCGCCTTCCAATTGCCGGTGACGATCATCATCCTGGTGCCCTTCCTGCGCGCCATCCCGGTCGAACTGGAAGACGCGGCCTCGATCGATGGCACCAGCCGGTTCGGCTTCTTCTGGCGGATCATGCTGCCGCTGTCTGGTCCCGGCCTGGTCACGGTCGGCGTGCTGGCTTTCGTCGCCAGTTGGAACGCCTACCTGCTGCCGTTGCTGCTGCTCGGCGACCCGACGATGCAGACCCTTCCCCTGGGTGTGCAGCTCTTCTCGACCCAGTACTCGCAAGACACCGCACTGGTTCTGGCGTTCACGACGCTGGCAATGCTTCCCGCGATCATCTTCTTCACGATCGCCCAACGCAACATCGTCGGCGGCCTCACGGGCGCCGTGAAGGGCTAGACGGCAGTGGTGGATATCGACGCGACCCGGGACGACGCCGTCCAGACCGCTCCGGTCTGGCGAGACGCCTCTGCGCCGGTCGACACGCGTGTGGAGGCGCTCGTCGAGGCGATGACCCTCGACGAGAAGCTCGCTCAGTTGATCGGGGTCTGGGTCGGCGCCTCTGCCGACGGCGGCGAAGTCGCCCCCCATCAGAACGACATGTACGACGACGTCGACCTCGATGCGCTGCTTCCGCAGGGCCTCGGCCAGCTGACCCGTCCGTTCGGCACGGCTCCCGTCGATGCCGCCCTCGGCGCGGTGTCGCTTGCCAGGGCGCAGGAGCGGGTCGCCAGCAGCAATCGCTTCGGCATTCCGGCCGTTGCCCATGAGGAGTGCCTGGCCGGCTTCGCCAGCTGGGGCGCCACCGCCTATCCGATCCCGCTGTCGTGGGGCGCCACCTTCGATCCGGGTCTGATCGAGCGGATGGCCGAGCGGATCGGCGCCGACATGCGCGCGGTCGGCGTGCACCAGGGCCTCGCCCCGGTGCTCGACGTCGTGCGCGATGCCCGCTGGGGACGGGTCGAAGAGACCATCGGCGAAGACCCGTTCCTGGTGGCGACGGTCGGCACCGCGTATGTGCGCGGGCTCGAGTCTGCTGGCATCATCGCGACCCTCAAGCACTTCGTCGGCTATTCGGCGTCCAAGGCCGGCCGCAACCTCGCGCCGGTCTCGGTCGGCCAGCGGGAGCTCGCCGATGTGCTGCTGCCTCCGTTCGAGATGGCGGTGCGCGACGGCGGGGCGCGCTCGGTCATGAACTCGTACAACGACATCGACGGCGTACCCTCTGCGGCCGACGCCTCGCTGCTCACCGGGTTGTTGCGCGACACCTGGGGGTTCGAGGGCACCGTCGTCGCCGACTACTTCGCGGTCGGCTTCTTGAAGTCGTTGCACGGGGTCGCCGAGACCTGGGGCGAGGCAGCCGTTGCGGCGCTCAGCGCCGGCATCGACGTCGAGCTGCCCACTGTCAAGACCTTCGGGCGCGCGCTCGCCGAGCTGATCGAGTCGGGCGACGTCGACGAGGCGTACGTCGATCGCGCGCTGCGCCGCGTGCTGCGCCAGAAGATCGAGCTCGGGCTGCTCGATGCCTCGTGGTCGCCGGTGCCGCCCGCGCTCGGCGACGTCGATCTGGCCGGCGCGCTCGAGAATCCGGGCGCCCTGCGCGGCACGGTCGAGTTGGACACCGCCGAGAATCGCGAGTTGGCCCGCGACATCGCCGAGCGGGCGATCGTGCTGCTGCGCAACGACGGGACGCTGCCGCTGGCGGCCCCCAAGCGGATCGCCGTCCTGGGCCCGAACGCCGGTGACGCATACGCCGTGCTGGGCTGCTACTCGTTCCCCAGCCACGTCGGCGTGCATCACCCCGAGGTGCCGACCGGCATCGAGCTGCCGACGCTTCTGGATGCGCTCCGGCAGGAGTTCCCGCAGTCCGAGATCGTTCACGTCGCAGGCACCTCCGTCGACGGCGGCGAACTCGACGGGATCGCCGAGGCGGTGGCCGCCGCCCGCGACGCCGACGTCGTGGTGCTCGCGCTCGGCGACCGGGCGGGCCTGTTCGGCCGCGGCACCAGCGGCGAAGGATGCGATGCCCCCTCGCTCGACCTCCCCGGCGCCCAGCAGGCCCTTCTGGACGCCGTGCTGGCAAGCGGAACCCCGACCGTCGTCACCCTGCTCTCGGGGCGCCCGTACGCCCTCGGCTCGGCCGTGACCGATGCCGCCGCCATCGTGCAGACCTTCTTCCCCGGCGAGGAGGGCACCGGGGCGATCGCCGGCGTGATCAGCGGCCGGGTGAACCCCAGCGGACGCCTTCCGGTGAGTGTGCCCGCCCACCCCGGCGCGCAGCCCTCGAGCTACCTCGCGGCACCGCTCGCGGCCAAGAGCTCGGTGTCGAACATCGACCCGACTCCTGCCTACTGGTTCGGTCACGGGCTGAGCTACGGATCGTTCGCGTGGAGCGGGCTGACCGCATCCGCGACCGAGTTCGATCACGAGCTGACCCTGACCCTGACCGTGCGCAACACCGGCGAGCGCGCGGGCGCCGACGTCGTGCAGCTCTACCTGCACGACCCGATCGCCAGTGTCGTGCGTCCGATCCGTCGCCTGATCGCGTACCAACGGGTCGAGCTGCCCGCGGGCGAGGCCGCGACCGTGTCGTTCCGGGTGCCCGCCGATCTCGCCTCGTTCACCGGGCGCGACGGCACGCGCATCGTCGAGCCGGGCCGCCTCGACTTCGAGTTCGGCCGCTCGGCGGGCGAGATCGTGCTGACCCACTCGGCGGAGCTCACCGGCGCGGTACGGCGGGTGGACCACACCCGGGCCCTGACCGCCGAGATCGAGGTGCTGCGGGCCCGACCGCGCGCCTGACCGCGCGCGCGAGCCGGCGCGGGTCAGGCGGCGGGAGGCGGAGCCGTGCTCTCGCGGATCACCAGGGTGGTCGCGAGATCCATGCGGGGAACGGTCTGCAGAGGCGCCTGGCTCATCCGGATCACCAGGCGCGACGCCTCCTCGGCCATCCGCCTCAGCGGCTGGTGCACGGTCGTGAGCGTGGGGCTGACCCACTTGGCGAGAGGGATGTCGTCATAGCCGACCAGCGAGAAGTCGTCGGGCACTCGAAGCCCCAGGCTCCTGGCCGCGTCGAGCACACCGAGCGCCTGCAGATCGCTGCCCGCGAAGATGGCGGTCGGCCGCTCGGCCGACGAGAGGAGTTCGCGGCCGTTGACACTGCCGCCCTCGATGTGGAAGTTGCCGAATCGCACCCAGTCCGGGTTGATCGGCAGACCTGCCGACGTCATCGCCGACCGGAATCCGTCGATGCGCGCGTGGGAGCACATCATGTCTTCCGGGCCGCTGATCGCGGCGATGCGCGTGTGGCCCAGTTCGATCAGATGCCGCGTCGCGATCAACCCTCCCGACCAGTTGGCGGAGCCGACCGACGGAACGTCGGGCGACGGGTCTCCTGCCGGGTCGATGATCACGAACGGGATGGCCCGGGAACGCAGGCGATCACGGTATTCGGGCGGCAGATCCGAGAAGACCAGGACGACCCCGACGGGGCGCCTGCGCATGACGCTCTCGATCCACTCCGGGCCCGGCGCGTGCCTCGAGCCGCTCTCGGTGAGCACGACGCTCATGCCGTGTTCGGCAGCGACATCCTTCACGCCCCGGATGATCTCCATCGCCCAGGCGCTCTCGAGCTCGTGGAACACCACCTCGAGCAACTGCGTCCTGGTCTGCCCTGCGTTGCGGCGCAGATAGCCGTGCTCGGACAGCAGCGCCTCGACCTTGGCCCGCGTGGCGCTCGACACGTCGCTGCGCCCGTTGAGCACCTTCGAGATGGTCGAGAGAGAGACACCGGCCCGCTGCGCGACCTCAGACAGGGTCACTCGCGACACGTCGGGAGGGGCTGAGGGAGAGGCCGGCATAGCGATAACTTTAGCGAAACTATCGAACGCCCACCGACCGCTCCCCGATCGCCCCCACTCAGGCTTGCGACACCGCCGGGTTGGTAATATGTTGTTTGAATCAACAATCACCGTTGTCTTCATCACCGTCGCTGAAAGCAGGACCTCGTGGCCACACCCGCTCCCACCCCCGCAGACAAGTTCTCGTTCGGCCTCTGGACCATCGGCTACAACGGGGCAGACCCCTTCGGCGGGCCGACGCGCGCCCCCATGGACGTCGTGCACGTGGTCGAGAAGCTCAAAGAGGTCGGGGCATACGGCCTGACCTTCCACGATGACGACCTGTTCGCATTCGGTTCGTCGGACGCCGACCGCCAGAAGCAGATCGACCGCCTCAAGGGCGCGCTCGCCGACACCGGCCTCATCGTGCCGATGGTCACCACCAACCTGTTCAGCGCTCCCGTGTTCAAAGACGGCGGCTTCACCTCGAACGACCGCGCGGTCCGGCGGTTCGCGATGCGCAAGGCGCTGCGCCAGCTCGACCTCGGCGCCGAGCTCGGCGCGAAGACCTTCGTGATGTGGGGCGGGCGCGAAGGCGCCGAGTACGACTCGGCGAAAGACATCCGGATGGCGCTCGAGCGCTACCGCGAGGGCGTCAACCTGTTCGCGCAGTACGTGACAGACAAGGGCTACGACATCCGCTTCGCGATCGAGCCGAAGCCGAACGAGCCGCGCGGCGACATCCTGCTTCCGACTCTCGGACACGCCATCGCGTTCATCAACACGCTCGAGAAGCCCGACCTCTTCGGCATCAACCCCGAGGTCGGTCACGAGCAGATGGCTGGGCTCAACTTCACCTCGGGCATCGCGCAGGCGCTGTACCAGGGCAAGCTCTTCCACATCGACCTGAACGGTCAGCGCGGCATCAAGTACGACCAGGACCTCGTCTTCGGCCACGGCGACCTCTACAACGCCTTCGCCCTCGTCGACCTGCTCGAGAACGGCGGCCCGAACGGCGGCCAGGCATACGACGGCCCGCGCCACTTCGACTACAAGCCCTCGCGCACCGAGGACGAGACCGGCGTGTGGGACTCCGCGCGCGCCAACATCGCGAACTACCTGATGCTGAAGGAGCGTGCAGCGGCCTTCCGCGCCGACCCCGAGGTGCAAGAGGCCCTCAAGGCGGCCCAGGTCGACGGCCTGTCGACGCCGACGTTGGCCGCGGGTGAGGGCTACGACGAACTGCTCGCCGACCGCACCGCGTTCGAGGACTTCGACCCGAGCCCGTACTACAACGGCAAGGGCTTCGGCTTCGTCCGCCTGCAGCAGCTGGCGACCGAGCACCTGCTGGGCGCGCGCAACTGAGTTCGCCTTGGAGGCGATGCGACAGCGTCGCCGGCGCTCAGTTGGCGTGAGCTGAACAGCGCTCTCGCCATCGATGGCGCCGACAACCGACTGAAAGGGACATCATGACGTTCGTTGTCGGCGTCGACTCATCGACGCAGAGCTGCAAGGTCGTGATCCGCGACGCGACGACCGGTGAGATCGTGCGCAGCGGGCGTGCCGCGCATCCCGAGGGCACCGAGGTGGCGCCCGACGCCTGGTGGACCGCCCTGCTCGCCGCCGTCTCAGACGCGGGCGGTCTCGACGGCACCTCCGCGATCTCGATCGGCGGGCAGCAGCACGGCATGGTCGTCCTGGATGCAGCTGGCCGCGTCATCCGCGACGCCCTGCTCTGGAACGACACCCGCTCGGCCGCGGCGGCGACCCAGCTGATCGCCGAGTTCGGCGCCGAGGCTCTCGCCGCGCGCACCGGCCTGGTGCCCGTCGCCTCGTTCACCATCACCAAGCTGCGGTGGCTGCGCGACGCGGAGCCCGAGAACGCGGCGCGGGTGGCCGCCGTCGCCCTGCCGCACGACTGGCTCACCTGGCGGCTGCGCGGTTACGGACCGGCCGACGAGAGCCCACTCGGTCCGGTGCTCGACGAGCTCACGACCGACCGCTCGGATGCGAGCGGCACCGGATACTGGTCGCCAGGCGAAACGGCCGGCACCGGCGACTACGACCGCGAGTCGCTCATCGCCGCCCTCGGCCACGACGCGGTGCTGCCGCGCGTGCTTGCCGCTCACGACTCCCCGGGGGTGTCTGCTGAGAACGCCGGCATCCCTGCGGGTCTCGTGGTCGGCGCGGGCGCTGGCGACAACGCCGCCGCCGCGCTCGGTCTCGACGCCCGCAGCGGCGACGTGGTCCTGTCGATCGGCACCAGCGGCACGGTGTTCGCGGTCACCGACGCCCGCACGATCGACCCCACAGGAGCGGTGGCCGGATTCGCGGATGCCGGCGGCGCGTTCCTCCCCCTGGTCGCCACCCTGAACGCGGCGCGCATCCTCGACGCGATCGCCCGTCTGCTCGCCGTGGATCACGCCGAACTCGGCCGCCTGGCCCTCGCCGCGGCCCCCGGCGCCGATGGGCTCGTGCTGCAGCCCTACTTCGAGGGCGAACGCACCCCCAACCTGCCCGATGCCACCGCGACGCTGTTCGGCATGACCCTGGCCTCGACGAGTCGTGAGAACCTCGCGCGGGCTGCCATCGAGGGCATGCTCTGCGCCCTCGCCGACGGACTCGACGCCGTCGAACGGCTCGGCGTCACCGCGAGCCGGCTGTTGATCGTCGGGGGCGCGGCCCAGAACCCCGCGGTCGCCGCGATCGCGGCGCAGGTCTTCGCGGTGCCGGTCGAGGTGCCGCAGCCGGGTGAGTACGTGGCGCTCGGGGCTGCGGTCCAGGCCGCGTGGGCGCTGACCGGCACCCGCCCGAGCTGGCCCGTTGCGGTGAGTGCGTCACCCGCACCCGACACGCACGACGACATCCGGGCTCAGTACCGCGCCCGCGCCGCGGCGATCTAGGGCGCCGGCTCACCCGCACGGGACGTTCGGCCCGTGACGGATGTCACGCGGCGCGACAGCCTTGGAGGCGTCGGGCGCTTGGGCCCGACTCGTCGGGAGGAGCGCCATCATGCCTCGTACGTACGTCGTCACCGGTTCCGCGAGCGGAATCGGCAGAGCCACCTCGGAGTTGTTGAGCCAGCGCGGAAACCGTGTGATCGGCGTCGACCTGCACGACGCCGACGTCACCGTCGATCTGTCGTCGGCCGAGGGGCGGACCGATCTGGTTGCACGGGTCACCGAACTCGCCGGCGGGCACCTCGACGCCATCGTGGCGAATGCCGGATCCGCCGCTCCCACGGCGAAGACGATCGCGATCAACTACTTCGGAACCGTGGCCACCCTGGTCGGCCTGAGGCCGCTTCTTGCCGGATCGCCTGCGCCCCGTGCGGTGCTCACCGCATCCATGGCGTCGCTCTTCCCCCCGGACGAGCCGCTGCTCGACGCGCTCCTGCGCGGCGACGAGGCGGGCGCGATGTCACGCGGCTCCGAGCTCGAGGCCGCGGGGGGCGACATGGCGAATCTGATCTACGGCACGACCAAGCGAGCGTTGGCACGCTGGGTGCGGCGGAACGCGGCAACGGCGGACTGGGCTGGTGCGGGCATCCCCCTCAACGCGATCGCTCCCGGCGTGGTCGACACGCCGATGACCGCCGGTCTCACCTCGTCGGAAGAGGCACGGGAATCGATCTTGAAGCTGGTGCCGATGCCGCTCAACGGCATCTTCGAACCTCGTGATGCCGCCTATCTGCTCGCCTGGCTGACCAGCGAGGAGAACGCGCACCTCTGCGGCCAGGTCGTCTTCATCGACGGCGGCTCGGATGCGGTGATCCGCGGCGACTCGACCTGGTGATCCGGCGAGCCCTTCACCCGCGGGTCAGAGGCTCCAGCGTCGGGTCGTTGGCGTACGACTCCGCCGCGTTCTCGCGCGTGACCAGCTGAGGCGTCAGCAAGAAGGTCGGCACGACCTTCGCGCCGTTGTTGTACGTGGTGGGGTCGTTGACATCCACCGGCTCGCCCTTCTGCAGCTCGCCGACCATCTTGATCGCCTCGGCCACGAGCTTGCGGGTGTCTTTGTTGATGGTCGAGTACTGGATGCCCGCCATGATCGACTTCACCGACTCCGCTTCGGAATCCTGACCCGTGACGATCGGATACGGCTTGCCCGCCGTGTTGATCGACTGCAGGATCGCGCGGGCGAGGGTGTCGTTGGGCGACAGCACCCCGTCGAGCTCGGTGCTCGTGTAGAAGCCGGCCAGCAGCGTGTCCATGCGGCTCTGCGCGTTCTGCGCGAGCCATCCCTGCGTCGTCACCTGCTTGAACGCCGTCTGCCCCGAGACCACCTTCAGGGTGCCGTCGTCGATCTTGGGCTGCAGCACCTTCATGGCTCCCCGGAAGAACACTCCCGAGTTGTTGTCGTCGGGCGAGCCCGCGAACAGCTCGATGGTGAAGGTCTTCTTGCCGGGGTACTTCGCCCTCATGCCGTCGAGCAGCGCCTGGCCCTGCAGCTCGCCGACCCGCTCGTTGTCGTATGCCACGTAGTAGTCGACGTTCTTGGTGTTCAGGATGAGGCGGTCGTAGGAGATCACCACCGCGCCGGCCTTCTTGGCGTCCGCAACCTGGGTGGAGAGCTGGCTGCCGTCCTTGGCGCCGATGATGATCACCTTCGCTCCGTTGGTGATCATGGCCTCGATCTGGTTCTGCTGCTCGGCCACCGTGTTGGTCGCGGGCGCGTACTGCACGTCGGGCGAGTAGCCGGCGTCGATCAGTCCGTCGGTGAACAGCTGCCCAGCGATCGCGAAGTTCTCACTCGTCTTGTCGGGCAGGGCGACCCCGATGGTGGCATGAGCGGCGAAGCCGGCCGCGCCGCCGGCCGCCGCCTCTTGCGTGCGGGAGGTGCAGCCGGTCAGAGCGAGAGTGGTGACCACGAAACCGATCAGCACGGATGCCGCGGGGCTCCTGCTCATGAGTCACTCCCTTCGCGCTCGGCCGTCGGAGCGAGCGCACGGCGCTGCAACCGCGCGATGATCGAGGGCCGGCCACGGCTCTTGCTGTAGACATCGACCCCGACCGCGACCAGCAGCACGAGTCCCTTGATGATCTGCACCCGGTCAGAGCTCACGCCGAGCAGCGACAGCCCGTTGTTCAGCACCGCGATGACCAGGCCGCCGACCACGGACCCGACGATGGTGCCGATGCCGCCCGAGACGGCCGCGCCTCCGATGAACACGGCGGCGATGGCGTCGAGCTCCCACCCGATCCCATCGCCGGGCCCGGATGCTGCGGCTCTGGCCACCCACATCTCACCGGCGAACGCGGCGATGATCGACATGTTCATCATCACGAAGAAGTTGACCCGGCGGATCTTCACGCCCGACAGCTCAGCCGCCCGCCAGTTGCCGCCGACGGCGTAGATGTGTCGGCCGATGATCGTCCGGTTCGCGAGGAAGGAGTAGCCGAGAACCAGCACGACCAGGATGACGCCGGCGACCGGGAAGCTGGTGCCGAGCGGGCCCTTGGCGAACAGGTAGGTGGCACCCGAGATCACGGCGATCAGCAGGATCGCCCGCAGCACCGCGACCCAGAGCGGACCGGCATCCGCCCCCATGCGTCGAACCCGCCTGCGCAGCAGCACCTCGCGCAGCACAACTCCCCCGACCGCAAGAACGCCGAGGACGACCGTCGACAGATTGAGCTGCACCCCCCAGGCCGGATCGGGCAGATAGCCGCTGCCGATGAAGGCGAAACTGTCGGATGCCGGCAGGCTCACGCTGGTCGAGTTGCCCACGAACTGGTTGGCCCCGCGGAAGATCAGCATGCCGGCCAGGGTGACGATGAAGGCAGGGACTCCGACGTAGGCGACCCAGAACCCCTGCCACGCGCCGACCAGGGCGCCGACTCCGAGCCCGAGCAGGAGGGCGCACGGCCATGGCCAGTTCCACTGGTTGACCGAGATCGCGACGATGATCCCCGCGAACGCCGCGACCGAGCCGACCGAGAGATCGATGTGACCGGCGATGATCACCAGCACCATGCCGATCGCGAGGATCAGCACGTAGGCGTTGCCGTTCACGAGGTTCAGCAGGTTGATCGGGTCGAGCGTCTTGCCGCCGGTGAGCACCTGGAAGAAGATCACGATCGCGACAAGAGCGCCGAGGATGCCGAACTGACGGCCGGACGCCCCGAAGATCCGCCGCAGGTCGGCGGCGCGGAACCGCGGTTTCTCGGGGGCGGGTGGTCCCTCGGTCGGCTGGGCTGGAGCGCTCATCGGGTGGGTGCCTTCTTCTGGGTGGTCGTGATGCTGCGCATCAGGGTCTCGGGGTCTGCCTGATCCACGGGGATGTCATTGGTGATCCTGCCCTCGAAGATCGTGTAGATCCGGTCGCAGATGCCCAGCAGCTCCGGCAGCTCGGACGAGATGAGGAGCACGCCGCTGCCCTGAGCGGCCAGCCGTTGGATGATCCCGTAGATCTCGAACTTGGCGCCGACATCGATACCGCGGGTCGGCTCGTCGAGGATCAGCAGCTCGGGGTCCGTGAACATCCACTTGGCCAGCACCACCTTCTGCTGGTTGCCGCCGGAGAGCTGCCGCACCCCCTCATCGACGCTCGGAGCCTTGATGCGCAGGCCTGCGCGGAACGCCTCTGCCGCCGTCCGCTCCCGCGCCTCGTCGACGACCCCGCCTCTGGCGACCTTGCGCAGTTTCGCCGAGACGACCGAGTCCTTGATGTCGTCGAGCAGATTGAGACCCAGCGTCGTGCGGTCTTCGCTGACGTAGGCGATGCCGTGGGCGATCGCATCCGACACGTTGTTGAGCACGACTTCGCGGCCGTCGAGAAAGATCTGTCCCGACACGTAACTGCCGTATGAGCGCCCGAACACGCTCATGGCGAGCTCGGTGCGGCCCGCGCCCATCAGCCCGGCGAGCCCGACGATCTCACCGCGCCGCACCGAGAAGCTCTCGTTCTTGCAGACCAGCCGCTCGGGGGCCTGCGGGTGGCGAACGGTCCAATCGCGCACCTCGAAGAACACCTCGCCGATCCGCGGGGTGCGGTCGGGGAAGCGGCTCTGCAGGCTGCGGCCGACCATGCCCCGGATGATGCGGTCCTCATCCACCTCGTGAGCCCGCACGTTGAGGGTCTCGATGGCGTGACCGTCGCGCAGGATGGTGATCGAGTCGGCGATCTGCTCGATCTCGTTGAGCTTGTGGCTGATGATGATCGAGCTCACGCCGCGCTCCTTGAGCCCCAGGATGAGCTCGAGCAGGTGCTGCGAGTCCGTGCCGTTCAGGGTCGAGGTCGGTTCGTCGAGGATCAGCAGCTGCACATCCTTGTGCAGGGCTCTGGCGATCTCGACCAGCTGCTGCTTGCCGACGCCGAGGTGCTTGATCTGGGTGCCGGGATCTTCGCGCAGGCCGACCAGCGCCAGCAGCTCGGTGGCGCGGCGGGTCTGCTCCTCCCAGTCGATCACCCCGGCTCGCGTGATCTCGCTGCCCAGGAAGATGTTCTCGGTGATAGACAGCTCCGGGATGAGGGCGAACTCCTGGTGGATCGTCACGATGCCGACGGCCTCGCTCGACCCCACGTTGCGGAAGCGCTGCAACTGCCCGCGGTAGACGATGTCACCCCGGTAGGTTCCGTAGGGGTACACCCCCGACAGCACCTTCATCAGCGTCGACTTGCCCGCGCCGTTCTCGCCGGCGACCGCATGGATCTGGCCGGGCCCGACCGAGATCGACACCTCAGAGAGCGCCTTGACGCCCGGGAACTCCTTCGAGATCTTGCGCATCTCGAGGATCGGCGCGGCGACGGCCCCCTCGGCGGTGATGCCTGGGGTGGCGCCCGCGGTGGTGCCCGCAGTCATGTCCGCGGTCATGCCCGGCCTCCCGGGGCGCTCGTCGACTGGCGCAGCACCAGCACCGGACGGATCGGCTCGCCGTGCCGCTGCCCGCCAACGCCCAGCTCGGCGAGCAGCAGGTCGATCGAACGCCTGCCGATCTCGGCGAAGTCCTGCCGGATCGTGGTCAGGGGTGGCCAGAAGTGCGCGGCCTCGGGGATGTCGTCGAATCCGACGATGCTCACGTCGTCGGGCACGCGCACCCCCTGCTCGCGGAAGGCGTGCAGCAGGCCGAGCGCCATCTGGTCGTTCGAGCAGAACACCGCCGTGAAGTCTTCGCCGCTCAGCAATTCCTGCCCGGCCCGGTAGCCGAACTCGGCGGTCCAGTCTCCGAGCACCGGCGGTCGCACCATGAGCTCGGCATCGGCGACCTCGCGCAAGTAGCCCTGCATGCGGGCCTCGGCCTCGATCCAGTCCTGCGGCCCCGCCAGGTGGATGATGCGCCGGTGCCCGAGCTCGATCAGGTGCCGGGTGGCCAGGCGCGCCCCCTCGAACTGGTCGACCGAGATGCTGTGCGGCACATCGCGGCGCTCGGGATCGAGCAGCACGTAGGGCACGCGCAACGGCGTCGAGCTCAGCAGGTCGAACACCCGCGACTGCGGCGCCACCACCGCGACGGCCTGCACCGCCTGTCCATCGAGCTGATCGAGGGCGCTGCGCACCGAGTGGTCGTCACTGGCGGTGGTGACGATGGCCAGCGTGTATCCGGCCTCGCGGGCCGCATCCTCGATCTCGTACAGGATCGTCTGCGCGCCGTAGTTGGCGGCCCGGGTGGCCACCAGCACGCCGATGACTCGAGAATTGCTGGTGACGAGGGCCCGTGCGGCCTGATTCGGGCGGTAGCCGAGCTGCTCGATGACCTCGAGCACCCGCGCGCGCGTCTCGGGGCGCAGCCGCGGTGAGTCGTTGAGCACCCGCGACACCGTCTGATACGACACGCCCGCCTCACGCGCGACATCGCGGATGTTCGGTGCGCGCGTCACGGTGGGCTCGCTGGTCACGGGCCTCCCGACCTGGCAGTTGCAGCGCACCGGCCGGAGGGCTCTCCTTCGAGTGGCTGGAGACCATTATGCACGCGATGTGACACCGCGTCGCACTGTCACATGGCGCTAGGACACGGTGGCGAACGCCCGCACCGGGAAGGTGCCGAACCGCTCGACCGGCGGCGGGGCAGCCGTGAACCGCGCACCGCGCGGCGGCAGGGCGTCGAGGTTCGTGAGGTGCTCGACCACATGGATGCCCGCGGCCAGCAGACCGCTGTGCGCCGGGCGCTCTCCGCCCGACTCCGTGTCGTCGATGTTGAGGGAGTCGATCCCCACCAGAGTGACGCCCTGACGGATCAGCTCGGCAACGCCGGCCGCGCCGAGGAAGGGCGCGCCGTGCGCATACTCGGGGGTGCCGAAGTACCTGCTCCACCCGGTGTCGAGCAGCACCGCCGCTCCACGCAGCTCGCGATCATGGAAGACGGGCGCCGGGATCTCGCGGTTCCCGTCGCCGCCGGGCGCGACATCCGTCAGATGGAAGACCTCCGCGGGCAGGTCGACCAGGGTCGCCAGGTCGAGTCCGGCCAGATCGGCACCGCCGTCGTAGCGGTGGTACGGGCTGTCGAGGTAGGTGCCCGTGTTGCCGATCATGGTGATGACGTCCATCGCGAACTGGGTACCCGGCGCGTACTTGGCGATCGAGTCCTCGCGCGTCAGGTAGGGCGTGAAGACCGGAGCGGGCAAGCCGGGGTAGGTGATCAGGCCCTCGCGGATCACGTGGCTCAGGTCGACGACGCGGCGCCCGGCCGCCTCGTCGCCCGATGGCTCGGGCCCGTCCACGCCGCGGGAGCCTCGGTGCGACTCGGCGCGGATGGTCAGGTTCTCGAGCTGCACGGACCCCACAAGCGCCAGCCCGAGGTGACGGACGAACAGCCGGGAGACCTCCGCCTCATCGAGGTCGGGAGCGGGCAGATCGAGCCGGAAGCCTTCCACCGTCAGGCTGCCGCCGTTGGCGAAGGCGACACGCGCATCGAAGTGCGCGCGGAACGGGGTCTGCTCAGGAACGGGCACGGGCGCGGGCCTTTCGGATGACGGTGACGGCGACGGCGACCAGGGCGAGCACCGCGGGTACGACGAGATGCCATCCGGTGAGCACGAGAAGCGCCACCATCAGCACGACCGACAGCACGGCCATCACCCAGCCGGCACTGCCGACCTTCAAGAGCTTGACCGCCGACACCATGCCGAGCGCGTAGACCGCCACCAGCGAGCTGATGTGGATCAGGATGAAGGTCTGCAGATCGAGGTGGAACACGAAGAACACCGTCGTGTACACCACCGATTGGATGCCGAACCAGCCCAGCGCGCGTCGCGGCACCGCCCCCGATTCCGCGCCATTCGCGAACCAGCGCGGCAGGTCGCCATCGCGGCCCAGAGACGCGCCGAGGTTCGCGAAGGCCGGGTAGTACGCGTTCGCGACGCCGATTACGACGACGGCGGCGATCACCGCAACGACGATCGGGCCGAAGCCGGGCAGCGTGACGGCGACCAGGTCGATCAGCGGCACAGAACTCGCCGTCGTGGTCGCGCCGAGCACGCCGACCGTGACGAACTGCAGGGCGAGATAGGCGATGCCGACCACGGCGATCGCGATGGCCGTGGCGAGCGGAATGGTGCGCCGCGGATTGCGGAACTCGCCGGCGATGTGGGTCACGGCCTCCCAGCCGGCGAAGGCCCACACGAAGAGGCTGACCGCGAGACCGACCCCGCCCCAGCCGTGCGGCAGGAACGGCGTGAAGTGCCGGGCGCTCACCGAGGGCAGCGCGGTGGCGACGACGCCCACGACGACCACGACCAGCAGAGCCGAGAACACGAGCTGCACCCGGCCGCTCACCTTGAGGCCCAAGAAGTTCAGGGCGAGCGGAACCAGCACGACGGCGAATCCGATGACCGGAACGGCAGACGGGCCGAGGCCGAGCGCGGCGGCCAGGTAGCCTCCGCCCAGAGCCGCGAGCACCGGGACGCCGAATCCGACGCCGAAGAAGAACCAGTAGCCGGTGGCGCGCGCCGCGGTCGATCCGAGCGCCAGCCGGACGAAGGTCGCGACGCCCCCGGCATCCGGATAGCGCGCCGCGAGGGCGGCGAAGGTGCCGGCCAGCGGAATCGAAAGCAGGAGCACCGCGGCCACTGCGAGCACCGACGCGGGGCCGGCCGCGTCGGCGGCGAGTCCCGGAAGCACGAGCACCCCGGTGCCGAGCACGGCCGCGACGTACAGCGCGGATGCCGTGGCCAGGCCGATGCGCCCGGCGGGTTGGGCATTCGGCGCGTCGGCGGCAGTCGCGGCGGCGTTGTCGGTCGTGGTCACGGCTCTCATCCTGACAGGGGCGGGAACGACGAGGATGCGCCGTTCCCGCCACCGTTCGTGGCATTCACGCCACGGTGTCATGAGCCGCCGACGTCAGCTCCCGCCGGCGCCGCTCCCGCTCAGGTCGTACAGGGTCACCCCGTTGACGGTGGTCGCCGTGAAGTTGGCCGCGACCCAGCTCGCGATCGATGAGGCAGCGGCCGACCCGCCGTTCGCGGTGCCGACCGAGCCGCCGATGAACCAGTGGATCTGGTGGCCGGCGACCAGCTTCTCGAATGCGGCGAGCGTCGGCGAGGGATCGCTGCCGTTGAAGCCGCCGAGCGGCATCACGGCCAGCCCGGTGGCCAGCTGGTAGCCGGCGGCGCTGTTCGAGCCGATCGCCGCCGCCGCCCAGGTGTATGACGACGAGCCCGAGCTGATCGCGGCGGCCAGCGCGCTGCTCACCGAGGAGGCGCCGAGCAGGCCGCCGGCCCCGCCCTGTCCGCCGGGAAACCCTCCGCCCGGCCCGCCGCCGAACCCGCCGGTCGGGGGCGTGCCGGTCTGCTGGCCGGTTCCGCCGGGCGCACCGCGGAAGCCGTTCTGCCCGCCGCCCGGGCCCCGCCCCCCGCCGCCGAAGCCGCTGCTCGCGACCGTGGGACCGGCCGTGACGATGGATCCGTCGTGCGCGGTCGTCACCGTCTCGATCGTGTACGCGGCCGGCGCCAGCAGCACGGCGAGCAACGCGACGGATGCCGTGACCGCAGACAGCAGCTTCGCGCGCGGCGGAAGCAGCAGCAGCGCGGCCCCGATCACGGCCAGGATCACCACGATCACCTTGAGGGCCGGCAACCAGGTCGACGCCTCGGACAGCAGCGCCCAGGCCCACCCCGCGGTCAGCAGCACCAGGGTGGCCATCACGATGCGGGCGGGGGCGGCGGCGCGGCGACTCCACAGGAGCGAGGCGCCGATGGCCACGACGGCCGCGATCGCGGGAGCGAGCGCCACGGTGTAATAGGCGTGGAAGATGCCGGCCATGAAGCTGAAGGCGACGGCGGTCAGCAGCATCCATCCGGCGAACAGAGTCAGAGCCGCGCGCTGCGGCGAGGTGCGCGGCGCGCGGCCGATCAGCAGGTAGCCGACCAGCACGAGCACCAGGGCGGCCGGGAGCAGCCAGGTGATCTGCCCGCCGATCTCGTTCTCGAAGAGGCGGAACAGACCGGTGGCGCCCCACATCCCGGTGCCAGTCGTGTTGCCCCCGCCGCCCGTGACGCTGCCCACCTCGTTGCCGGTCAAACGGCCGAAGCCGTTGTAGCCGAAGGTGAGTTCCAGGAACGAGTTGGTCTGCGATCCGCCGATGTAGGGCCGCATGGATGCCGGCACCAGCTCGACGATCGCGACCCACCACCCGGCCGAGACGACCATCGCCCCGAGCGCCGCCAGGCCGTGCAGCAGCCGCTTGCCGATCTTCAGGGGGGATGCCCAGAGGAACGCCAGGGCGATCGGCGGCACGATCAGCAGCACCTGAAGCTGCTTGGTCAGGAAGCCGAGGCCGACCATGACGCCGGCCCACAGCATCCAGCGCAGCTTGCCGTCGTCGATGGCGCGCAAAGTGAAGTACGCGGCGAGAGTGACCAGCAGCACGAGCAGCGCGTCGGGGTTGTTGAAGCGGAACATCAGGGCCGCGACCGGAGTCAGCGCGAGCACGGCGCCGCCGAGGAGCGCGGTGCCAGCCGAGAAGCGGCGGCGCAGCGCGGCGTAGAGCACGCCGACCGTCGCGACGCCCATCAGCGCCTCGGGCAGCAGGATGCTGAACGAGCTCAGCCCGAACATCCGCACCGAGAGAGCCATCAGCCACAGGCTGGCCGGGGGCTTGTCGACGGTGATCGAGTTGCCCGCATCCGAGGAGCCGTAGAAGAACGCCTCCCAGTTCACCGAGCCGGCCTGCGCGGCCGCCGAGTAGAACGAGTTGGCCCAGCCGCTGGCCGAGAGATTCCAGAGGTAGAGCAGGGCGGCGAGGGCGAGCAGGCCGAGGAGAGCCGGACGCTCCCACTTCGCGGAGTCGGCCCGGCCGCGCACGACCCAGTGGACAGCGTCGCGGGCTCGATCGCCGAGTCCGGCGCGCGGCTTCTCGAGAGCCACGGGCTCCGGGGCGATGGTCGTGGTCATCAGGCACTCGCTTTCTGCGGGGTGGTGTGGGAGTGGGTGGTGTCGGATCGAAGGGTGGCGAGCAGCGCGTCGCGCGTCGTCACCTCGCGGGGAATGGAGGGCTCGGCGGGCTGCCACTGCCGACGGAACGCCCACAGGCGGAAGAGCACGAAGCGCACAACCGTCGCCAGCAGGTTCGCGGCGGTGAGCACGGCGAGCGACAGCAGGGACGAGGCATCCGGACGCATCACGTGCAGCAGGGCAAGGGACCCGCTCGTGATCGCCCAGGCGATGCCGAACACGATCAGCCCTTGGAACTGGTGGCGCACCACCCCGCGCCGGCCGCGCACCCCGAAGGTGAACCGCCGATTCGCGGTGACGTTGGCGACCGCGGTGACCAGCAAGGCGAGGAAGTTCGCGAGCTGCCCCGGCAGCGCGACCTGGAACAGCAGGTACAGCAGCGCGTAGGCGATCGTCGACGCGATGCCGACCGCGGCGAAGCGCACCACCTGGCCGAAGAAGCTGGGCACCCGCGCGGCCTCGAGCGGATGCCGCCCCAACTCGGCATAGATGCGCTCGAGCGGGATGCGGCCCGCCGCGATCGACCGGCCGACCCGCACCATCCCCTTGAGGTCTTCGAGCGCGGTGCCCGCGATGTCGACCGAGCTGTGCGAATCGTCGACCCAGTCGACCGGCACCTCGTGGATGCGCAGCCCGGCCCGCTCGGCGATCACCAGCAACTCGGTGTCGAAGAACCACCCCGTGTCGTGAACATGCGGCAGCACCTTCTCGGCGACATCGTGCCGCATCGCCTTGAAGCCGCACTGGGCGTCGCTGAAGGTGACGCCGAGGTAGCGGCGCAGCAGGAAGTTGTAGCTGCGCGAGATGAACTCGCGCTTCGGGCCGCGCACCACGCGCGAGTTCGTCGACAGGCGGGTGCCGATGGCGACATCCGAGTGGCCCGAGAGCAGCGGCGCGATCAGCGGCGGCAGCGCGCGCAAGTCGGTCGAGAGGTCTTCGTCAAGGTAGGCGACCACCTCGGCCTCGCTGTCGAGCCAGGCCCGCTTGAGCGCGCGGCCCCGGCCCTTCTCGGCGAGATGGATGGCGCGCACCCCCGGCAGCTCGAGCGCCAGCTTGTCGGCGATCACCGCGGTCGCGTCGGTGGAGGCGTTGTCGGCGATCGTGATCCGCCACGGCTCGTCGAACAGCTCGCCGAGGGCGTCGTGCAGCGCGCGGACGCTGGGCTCGAGGGTGGTCTGCTCGTTGTAGACGGGTACGACGACGTCGAGCCGGGGCCGGTCGGAAGGCGGTCGCTCGGAATCGGTCATGACCCGATGCTGGGTGAGCGCGCTATGCCGGGTGCTGGCGGAGGCTATGAGCCGCCCATGAGGTGGTCGAGTAGCGCGAAGCGCGTATCGAGACCCGCGAGGTCGTACGACGGGTCTCGATACGGCGCTGCGCGCCTACTCGACCAGCTAGATCGACTCGAGCGCCGCCAGCAGATCGCCGAGCAGGTCGTCGACCCCTTCGATGCCCACCGACAGCCGCACCACGCTCTCGGGGACCTCGAGCGCCGTGCCCTTCACCGAGGCGTGCGTCATCTCGGCCGGGTAGCACATCAGCGACTCCACGCCGCCGAGCGACTCCGCCAGCTGGAACAGCCTCGTCGACTCGGCGAGCTTGCGCGCGGACGGGCCGTCGGCCAGTCGCAGAGAGATCATCCCGCCGAAGTGCTTCATCTGCCGGGCGGCCAGCTCGTGACCCGGGTGGTCGGGCAGGCCCGGGTAGTAGACGTGCTCGACCTTGGGATGGCCGACCAGCCTCTCGGCGATGGTCTGCGCATTCGACGAGTGGCGGTCCATGCGCACGGCCAGCGTCTTGATGCCTCGGATGGTGAGCCAGGCATCCATCGGACCCGAGACCGCGCCGACTCCGAACTGCAGGAAGGCCACCTTGTCGGCCAGGCTCTCGGCTGCCCCATCGGCACCGGAGACCAGCGTGTCGTTCTTCACCACGACCGCTCCCCCGAGCACATCGCTGTGCCCGCCGAGGTACTTGGTGGTGGAGTGGGTGACCACGTCGGCGCCGAGCGACAGCGGGCGCTGCAGGTACGGCGAGGCGAAGGTGTTGTCGACGACCACGATCGCGCCCGCGGCGTGCGCCAGCTCGGCGACTCCCGCGATGTCGGTGATCTTCATGAGCGGATTGCTCGGCGTCTCGACCCAGACCACCTTCGTGGCGCCGGGCCGGATGTGGCTCTTCACGGCATCCAGATCGCTCATGTCGACGGTCGAGAGCGACACCCCCCAGGGCACGAGCGCTCGATCGACCAGCCGGTGCGATCCGCCGTAGACGTCGTTGCCCATCAGCACGTGATCGCTCGGGTGCAGGATGGCCCGCAGCAGCGTGTCCTCGCCGGCGAGACCGCTGGCGAAGCTGAAGGCCCGGTCGCCGCCTTCGAGCGCGGCGAGCAGCGTCTGGAGCACATCCCGGGTCGGGTTGCCGCCGCGCGCGTACTCGTAGCCGTTGCGGAAGCCGCCGATGCCGTCTTGCACGAAGGTGGTCGTGAAGTAGACCGGAGGGATCACCGCGCCGGTGGTCGGGTCGAACCCTTGGCCGGCATGGATGGCGGTGGTGGAGAAGTCGGACGATGCGGTGTCGCTCATGATCGCGTTTCTGTCGGTGAAGCTAGCTGTTGAGGAAGGTGAGCAGGTCGTGCCGAGTCACCACGGCGGCGGGCTTGCCGTCGTCGGTGACCATCAGCGCGTCGGCGTCGCGCAGGTGCTCGCGTGCCGACTCGACCGACTCGTGCTTTCCGATCAACGCGAAGGGCGGCCCGATCAGTCCCGAGACCGGATCGGTGAGCGCCGCACGGCCGCTGAAGACGGCGTCGACCAGGCTCTTCTCGTCGATCGAGCCGACCACCTCGCCCATGACGACGGGCGGCTCGGCGCTCAACACCGGCACCTGCGAGACGTCGTACTCATTGAAGATGCCGATCACGTCGCGCACCGTGTCGCTCGGGTGGGCGTGGATGAACTCCGGGAGCAGCCCGTTCTTGCTGCTCACGATGTCGCCGACGGTCTTGCCCTCGTCGGCGGGCAGGAAGCCGTAACTGCGCATCCAGGCGTCGTTGAAGATCTTGCCCAGGTAGCCCCGGCCGCCGTCGGGCAGCAGCACGACCATCACGTCTTCTGGGCCGAGCGTGCGCGCCACCTTGAGGGCGGATGCCACGGCCATGCCGCTCGAACCGCCGACCAGCAGCCCCTCTTCGCGCGCGAGGCGGCGGGTCAGCTCGAACGACTCGGCGTCGGACGAGGCCACGATCTCGTCGACCACCGTCGGGTCGTACGCCGTGGGCCAGAAGTCCTCGCCGACGCCCTCGACCAGGTACGGCCGCCCGGTGCCGCCCGAGTACACCGAGCCCTCGGGGTCGGCGCCGATGACGCGCACCCGGCCGCTCGAGACCTCTTTGAGGTACCGGCCGACGCCGCTGATGGTGCCGCCGGTGCCCACGCCCGCGACGAAGTGGGTGATCAGGCCATCGGTCTGCTCCCAGATCTCGGGCCCGGTGGTCTCGTAGTGGCTCAGCGGCCCGTTCGGGTTGGAGTACTGGTCGGGCTTGAATGCCCCCGGGATCTCACGCGCGAGCCGGTCGCTCACCGAGTAGTAGCTCTCGGGGCTGTCGGGTGCGACCGCCGTCGGGCAGACCACGACCTCGGCGCCGTAGGCGATCAGCGTGTTCCGCTTGTCTTCGCTGACCTTGTCCGGGCACACGAACACGCAGCGGTATCCGCGCTGCTGCGCGACCAGGGCGAGCCCGATGCCGGTGTTGCCACTGGTGGGCTCGACGATCGTGCCGCCCGGCTTCAGCTTGCCCTCGCGCTCGGCGGCATCGATGATGCGCACGGCGATGCGGTCTTTGCTCGAGCCGCCGGGGTTGAGGTACTCGATCTTGGCGAGCACGGTAGCTGTGATGCCTTCTGTCACCTTATTGAGCCGGACGAGGGGTGTGTGCCCGATCAGGTCGAGAACGGTCTCGGCGTAGTCCATGGTGCGAGCCTAGTTGGGGTGTGCCGCGTGTTACCGGCGCGCGCGCAGCCCGCGACTCGCTCGAACCAGCGCGCTGTCCCGCTCTCGGGACGCTAGGCGATGACCAGCGACGTCGACTCGGGACTCTCCCCCGCATCTGCCATCACCTTCGCCCCGATCGCCTGGCGGTGATCGATCGCGAGGCCGATGTCGCGCGCCAGGGCAGGACGCGTCTTCACCAGCGTGTCGACGAGCGCCACCGGCAGGAACAGCACCGCGAGCTCGTCGACGACGACGGCGTTCGCCCCGACGGCCTGGCGGGTGAGGGCGGTGATGCCGAGCATGTCGTCCTTCTTGAGTTGGACGATCGGATACTGCGCCCCCTCGGGGCCCGGGACGCTCATCTGCACGACGCCCGAGACGATGATCCGCAGACCGTCCGGAACCGTCCCGATCTTCTGAACCTTCTCGCCGTCGCCGTAGCGCTCGAGCTTCACGTGGTGCTGGTAGGTCTCGACGTCGGCCGGCGTGAGGTAGAGGTAGGGCGCGACGCGGGTCAGCATGTGCTTGGTGCGCTCGGGCGTCGCGTAGTTGTCTGTCAGGTCGCGGTCGAGGTGCAGGCCCTTGCGGCGCGCCGCGTACCAGAGGCGGGAGCGGAAGGTTCCCAACGCCATGTACGCCTTGCCGGGCGCGGTC
>Ga0207667_10001072_pt1 | contig 34682 bp, 26 predicted proteins | sample KBSCornC52_FD_184301 | JGI IMG/M metagenome (GOLD analysis project Ga0207667, IMG submission 184301) | Corn rhizosphere microbial communities from Kellogg Biological Station, Michigan, USA - KBS Corn C5-2 (SPAdes) (version 2) | ecosystem: Host-associated > Plants > Roots > Rhizosphere > Soil ...
TGTCGCATGAGCGGACGGTGGTCAGGATGGGCACGACGCAAGTCACCCCGCTGCCCAAGATCGCCTCAATCCAATAGTCGTCTAAGACGACTCCTCCGGAAGTTGTGCTGTTGCGACGCACTCGCAGTAGCTCCTCCGCATGTGGCGCGAGCTGCGCAATTGGAGATTGGTGCAGCACGCAGTCCGGAGCGGGTTTGTCTCCCTTGGAAATGCCTGTTCTTCGCGAATGCCCATCCGATTGTGCATCAGAATCACGCCGTTGCCTGCTGATAACGGCGCAAAAGTGCCAAAAACATTGCCACGCCTGCTTTTGGAGAACAGGTGAGCAATCAGGTGACGATCAGGCACTCAATTTAGCGAAACAGGGGAAAAACACGGCGGCAGCAGGCGTTCTACGATTGCGACTTCGGCCGTTCGAAGAGTTCTCGCTTTCGGACGGGTATCAGCCGCTTTGAGCCTTCTCGCTACCCGCGTCTTCGCCTTTCAACATTTTGGTCAGTGCCGCGTAGGAGGCTGTCATCGCCGCAAGCAGCGCATCGTAGAGCGTCTGAAGATCGGCATGCTCAGCAAGGCCCAGCCGCTCTGTCACTGTCTTCATCTTCTTCGCTGAACCCTCAGCTGACGCTAGGTGCGCGCAGGCCACTCGAAAATCATAGAGGGTGTAAAATGGTGACATCAGCCCATTGACCACCTCCGCATCGCCAACGGAGGTCAGGAGGGCCTGGAGCCGCTTGAGCGATCCCGCCCCGGCGCTCTCGATCTTGCCGGCCGCCAGAATCGCAGCAAGCTTGGCACTGTTGAGCGATTCCAGATGGACCTTGTTGAGGGTATCCGAAACGGAACGGCGCTGTGCGACCGTATCATGGACCGGCCGCCCGAGGCGCTCCGCTTCGTCTCGAACCTCTGTTTCGAGGTGGGCGATCTTTTCGCCCCAGCGTTTGAATGCCGCGTTGAGGAAGGCGGAGCGGGCCGCGAACAAGCGATTCTCCTGGGTCGGGGCGGTAAACTTGGCCTCGATCTGCGCATCATAGAATTCGCTGCCCAGCGAATGATCTGACGGCCGGTTCTCGCTCAGCAAATAATATTGCTCGGCCTTGGGGAGCTTTGCGATGTCACCGAGCCACATGATCAGATGGCCGTGTCGGTTGATGCCGAAGGGGAACGAGAATTGGTCCTCGAAGCGGATAAGCCCGTATGTCGGCGAGGCGAACTCAATCAGATAACGCGGGTCCGCATCATACTTCGTGAGCACCGTCCGATTGAAGAAGACTGGCGTCAGAAAGCCCCTGTCCCACGGCCGCACCAGCCCCGGATAATAATAGTAATCGTCTGGGTCATAGTCGAACGGGACGTCCGTCAGTCCGAAGTCCTCCTTGATCTTGTTGCGCTTGCTCTTGAAGATGACCTCTTCAAGCTTGGTCGCCTCTTCGTGCGCGCGCATGACGCAAAAGCGCGATCGGTCCGGCAGGACGCGCAGGTTGCATGCCGGACACTCCAGCATGGGGAGCCCGTCAATGTCGATGTCGACGTCCGAAACGGTCTCGTGGAAATGCCCGAATACGAGATCGAGCGGCCCCTCGCACGCCGCACAGAAGGCGCGCTGAGGGCCGTCTTTCGGCGGCAGTTCGCTCAATTCCATACGCGTTCTTCCGGCTCCCAAAGCATCGCCGGGCTGGTAGCACCGCTAGGCCGCAGTCGCACGCATGGCGGTTGCGCGTTACGCTAACGCTCGTGCAACGATTGGGCGTTATTCGGTTCGGCAGGGGGATTAGCCAAAGCTTGCCCGCAATCTCGTCTTTGTCACGGTGGCTTGGCGCGTCATTGTAGGCACATGCGGTAAAGCACGGCATTTCCGAAACCCCACGCTGCATCACGATCATTGATGTAGTCAGCCATCATGATCATCGCCGGTTCGCCCTTCGTCGATCTACCACGTCGGCCGCTGCGTCATTTCAGCATGATCCTATTGGCGTCCACGTGCCGGAACGCTTTCCATCGGCAAGTCAGCAGTATTACCTGCATCCGGGTCGATGCCTCTTGAAGAATATCCGTCATCGTCTCCAACCGTCCATCGTCGGAATAGACGAGTGGATCGTCCAAGATCAGCGAAATCGGTGCTCCGTCTTCGAGCAGGAGGTCCGCAAAGGCTAACCGCGTCAAGATCGCGAGCTGCTCCTGTGTACCGCGACTGAGGCCGCTGCACGGCTCATCAATGCCGAGTCTCGTCACACCAGCCAGCCCGAGCCCCTCGTCGAAGGAGAGATCACAACCGGGAAGCAGCTGCTGGACGTACCGCGCGGCCCGCTTAGTAACCGGAGCCAAGAAGGTCCGAGATGCCTCTTCCGCCGCTTCGGAGAGGACCTTCCGGAGGACGTCCAATGTGTCCGCCTCGCGACGCAACCGTTCACAAGCTTCCCTCGCCGCGTGCTCTTCCTCGCGTGCTGCGGCAAGTCGACCGGCGGGCCCTGCTGTTCCTTCCTTCAAGATTGTGGACTCGAGCCAGGCGATCTTGGCGGTTAACTCGATCCGCTCCTCGCCAGCGCGCGTTGCGGCACGATCGAGGTTCTCGATGCGGCGGCGAATAGCATCGATGTCCAACGCTTTCGCCCGCTCGCGAGCAGCCTCAACAGCTTCAAACTTCGCGGTTCGTTCCCGTTGCGCATCTGCATTGGCCGCTTCGAGCGCCGCTCGGTCGCCGGTTGTCGCGACATGATGCAGATCCTCTGCAGCGGCCTCAGATTCGCGAAGCGCGGCCGCGAGTTCCGCTTCAGCGGTCGTTAGGGTGTTCTCGGCCTTCGACAGGGCGGTCCGCGAAGTCTCATGGTTCCCCAAAGCGCCGGCCTCGGCTACCTTGGCTTCCGCCACGGCTTTCTCCAGCGCCGTGAAGTCGTCACGCGGCACAACTGCCTTCGGGGCATTCTGATCTAGGGTGGCTACGAAGGCCCGAAGGGCGTCCGCGCCCGGTGCCAACCCGATGGTCGGGTCGCCGGGACATCCCGCCGCGATCTGCGCTCGAAGGGCCGTCAGCTCGCGCTCCGCTGCAGAGGCTCTCTCGTTTCTCGCAACCCCGGCCGAATACGAGTCAATGCCAAGCGATCTCAGGGCCGAGGCTAGCTCCTCCGTTGCAGCGGCGAGATCGGCGTCGAGAGAGCGTCCTGAACCCTTCGGCGGGCGAATTGTCAGACTACCGGCCTCGCCGATCTCGAACTTCGTGGTCGTGAGGACGTCGATGCTGGACGACTTGGTGGTCGTGCCATTCATCCGCAGCGTGATGCCCTTGGCAAGTTCCACTTCGACTTTCACTGCGCCGGCTTCGAACCGCCCCCGCGCCTGGATCGCCGCTCGCTCGAGGTCGGCAACATTCTCAAGATCGTCGTCGTCAATCGCGGCAGCGGCTTCCTTGACGAGAACGCGCTCGCGCTCCTCCAAGGCGGAAAGCGCCTTGTGAGCCTCAACGGCGCGAAGTGCGGCCGCTGCGTTCGAAAAGGCTCGCGCACGTTCACGAGCGCGGGTCAGAGCGTCTTCATGATCCTCTCGACCCGTACGAGCCGATTCCAAGGCGCCCCGGAGCGACTGCTCCTGTTGACCTGCCGCATCACACGTTGACTTGGCGTCATCGCGCGCGCGTTGCTTGATTTCGAGCTCTGTGGCAGCCGTTGTGACGCGCGTCTCTGCGGCCTCCAACTTCTCGACGCGCGATGCGGCTGTATTGGCAATTGCATCTGCATGTCCGAACTGTGCCTCCGCAGCGGTCAAGCGCAGCGCCGCGGTTTCAGCTACCTTATGGTCCTCTTCAAGCTTCTTCCGGCGTTCGGCAGTTTCAGGGTCGGCGAGATCACGCTCGAGGATTTTCAATCGGGATTTCGCAGAGTCCAATTCCGCGAGCATTTGCTCGTACTCACGATAGACTTCCTCCGCGGCTTGGCGCTCAGCCGTGGCCGTGCTTACCCGCGACTCCGCCGCTGCAAGACCACCGCGTGATTTTCCCGTCGCTACGGTCCGGAAAGACGAATAGGCGGCTTCGATGTTCGCACGGATTGCATCGAAGCGGCGTCCTCCGGTGACGGCGCCGACTTCCGCCTCAAGCACCCCACGTACGGTATCACGTACGATGCGGTTGGGGCTCTCTACCGAAAGGGCGCTTGCCTGCTCTACCCAGAGCATTCCGAGTGGACCGCGGGTTTCGGGATCGCTCCCGCGGTTGTTGCCCCTTTCGAAGCCGAGAAGCTCTTGCAGCGCCTCTTCGGCGGCGTCGCTCTCTCGTCGCCGGCCGCCACCTGTCAGCCGGACAAACGGTGATTTTAGGAATTGCTTCTCCAAGGTCCATGTCTGGCCTTCGAGATGGAAGCCCACTGTGACGTGCGGGGCCACGTCGTCCCCGATGGGAACGTATGAACGGACAAGCTCGGTCTTGGCCGAATAGCGAATGAAGAATGCAGCCCGGAGCGCCTCAAGAAGCGTTGATTTACCTCGCTCGTTCGGCTCGACAACGATGTTTAGGCCGTTCCCAAACGCGTCAATTCTTAGCGGCTCGCGAAACTTGCGAAAATTCGCGACCTCGACGTAATTAAGAATCATCGGGACGCCTCCGCATCGATGCGAATTGCTTCGACATAGAGGCGCTCAAGCGCCGCTGCGGCGAGCTGAGCGTCCGCTCCGACCCCATCCGCTCGAGCCCGCAACGTCGCAGCCGCTCCAGCGAGCGCACCTTGAACGTCAATCTGAGCCATGTCTTCCGTCGTAGGCCGCGCGCTCAGTCCATCTGCATTCAGTTCAAGATGTCTGACCTCATGCGCGAGCCCCTGTTCTATGGTGGACGTAATCCGAACACGTTGGGCGAGCGTCGACACACCGGTCAACCCAAGCGACAGGAGCACATCCGGCAATCGGAAGTCGCTACGCAAGGACGTCAGTTCCCGCTCCACGTCTTCCAACGTCTCGACGTTCCAACTCCGCGTTAGCCACCGATAACGACCAGTTTCGAGCCGCTTGAGTTCCGGAGCATCCGCGGATCGGACTGTCACGCCAACGCAGCTACCTGGCTCATCGCGACCGAAACTGTCGACCTCCGGTGTTCCGCTGTACGCCGTGCGATCACCGATCGTCAGGAAGCCATGCCAATCCCCCAAGGCTAGGTAATCCAGACCTGCTGACTTAGCGCGATCAGCTGGAATGATATTAGTACTCTCGCCCGTGCCGCCGAACTCCGTTATCGAGCCGTGCGCTAGACCAATGCGCAGCGCGCCCGGAGGCGTCGTCATATCGACCATTGCCGCGGTGGGATCCGCAACCGTCTTGCGATACTCAAGGGGTGCAGGAAGCAGCCAGGCTCCAGCTTCCATCTCGACGGCCGAGACAGTGTCGACGATCCGGATATTCGCGGGTGCCCGACTGTGTACCCTGCTCCACAGCCCGCCGGCGCGTGCGTGGTCATGATTGCCCGGCATCAACCACCAAGTCGCCGGCACCCTCTCCATTCGAGAGAGCGCCTGCATCACCACCCGATCGCCGGGGTCGACATTGTCGAACACGTCGCCGGCAACAAGGATGTGGGTCGCCCCAGATGAGACCGCTGCGGCTCCGACTCCATCGATGGCATCGAGGCGCGCCTCGGCGAGCGCGCTACGCACCTCTTGCGGAAAGCGCCCGAACGGCTTGCCAAGCTGCCAGTCGGCGGTGTGGATAATCTTGAGCGTAGCCACCAATCACTCTCCGTTACGGTTCTCACCTTCTTGCTCACAGCGCGTCGTGATCGGCTAGGCCGCGCGCCTCGCTGCCGCGCAATCTGGGCACTCGGTCACCCTGTTTATTGCCGAATAAGCGAAAGCCCAGCTCTCCGGCCGAAGCGCGGACAAGAACGCCGCCTGCTCGTTGGTCGGCCGGGCGATTCCTGAGCGATGCCGAAGGAACGCGACCGCGAGCAACAGCCCTGCCCAGTAAGACACGAAGGCGGTTGTGGGGATTTCGCCGTTGCGCTCGATGTCGGCTGGATGGACGCAGCGAGCGCAGGCGAGCCCTTCCTCATGCCAGGAGCATTGCACCGAATAGCCCTCGGTCCCGCCAATGCCGAGCCAGGCGGGATTCTCGCGCTGCACAGCCCAGCGTGACGGGATGTGATCGACTCCGACAAGAACGACGCGGTCAAGTTGGATTGGCGGTGCGCTCGCGCCCTTGAATCGGTGCGGAACCGGCTCGATGCCAAGCTCCGTCGCATAGGAGGCAAGGTCCTCTACCTTCGGATCGTCGAGCCGCGACCGACGGAGCAAGGCGTTGCGATTGAGGTTGGTGAGCGCGCTCCTGTCGTGGTCGATGACCCGGCAGGTTCCGCTGGAGTCGGGCACCCGCAGCAGGACATGCAATGCTGCATTGCCGATAGCGCCAGCGCTGACGAGGTCAAACCGCCCGAGATCGGCAACTTTCGGCGTCCCGTCCGGTGCGAGCGCGATGTCGAGCTTCTGCAGCGGCGCATAGAGATCGTCGAAGAGCGGCAGCGACGAGGCATGAGTGCGGAGCTTGCTCATCGCGACCTTGTAAGCTTCGCCCGCGGCAACGGTCGCCGCCGCAAGGCCACCCACGGGCCATGCCTCGCCCTGCCATTCGCCAACCGGCTGGTTGGCAACTTGGCAGCCCCAGTCGGTGGCATTGGCGTAGAGAGTGACGCCCGCCTCAACTGTCACTTCGGGACGGCCGAACAGGACCGCTATATCGACGGCCTCGGGTTCGCCCTCCTCGAATGACCAACCCGGAAGGAGGTCGCGGCCGACTTCATGCAGCGCTGGCAACAGCTGCTCTCTGTGGAGCGGCGGCTGAGGCCCGAGCAGGGGCACGTCCTGAGCTCCGAGCCATACCGAGTGCGCCGAGCGCGCCATGGTCGTCGCAGCGGCGATGAAGGCAGACTGGCCCGAATGGGTTGCAAGGACCGCCGCGTCCGCGGCCAGCATGACGCGGGTCGAACTGAGGGCAGTGAGGAGCTGCTCGTCGTTGACGCCCGGCTTCAGGTCCGAGCGCATGAGCAAGAAGGTCCGGTTGAGGGCTTCGATCTTGGTCATACGAGCTCCAGATGGTCGGTGATGGGGACTTCGCGGAAGACGCCTTCGTCGTCGACGCGGGCGAGGAATGCGTCCTCGAAGCCGACCGGCCCGTTCGCGAAGCGCGGGACCACGAAGCTCAGGAATCCCGGCGTCTTGAGGATCGGCACCGCGTCGTCGGTCGCGCTATGATAAGCGGCGCCCGGATGCGTATGGCACTGGACTCGGATCCCGAGCTCTTCCTTCGCGAGGCGGGTCCAGAACTCGCTGAGCCAATCGCTGTCGACGTCGAACCCGACCGGCGACGCGCTATGGACGGGGTGAACGACCTCGGTGATGAGATGTGGGTGGGCCCAGGGGCCCACCCACAGTGCCTGACACTCGCAGCGACCCCGCCCGCACGTCCGAAAGAGATCGAACGTTTGGGCGAGGATCGCCTGGGGGAGCGCATGACGCATCAGAAACCGCCCCCGACATTGCGGGGCCGCAGCAAAAGCAGCGCCCCGGCAACGATGCCCGCGTTGGCGACGCTCTGGTGCAGCGGGACCTCGTTGGCGCCGTTGAACAAAGCCAGGTCGCCGCCCGGCTGGTGAAACAGCTCCATCGCCCGCGCGAAGACGGACTGGACCTGCTGGTTGCGGCTGACCTCGAGCGGCTTGTTGATGCCGCCGTAGGAAATGGTGACCTCGAACTTGTTGTCCTGGCCTCCGCCTTTGTCTGCATGCTCGTTCATGGTTTTTGAAAACTCCGTTCGTTGACGTCGAAGCGATTTGTCTCGGTCGCACTCCGTCAATCGCCGGGCAGCCCGTCGATCGGAAAACGGCAGGCCTCAGAATTTTTTTGTGAGCGCGCCTTCGGGCAGCGCGTCGCAGACGAACAAGGCGGAGCAGCCGGGGCAGGTGAAGGCGCTCGGCTTGGCTTCGAAAGCGCCGGCACGGATCGACGCCAGCATCGAGCCCATCTTTGTCCGGTCCTTCGCCTCCTGACCACTCTTGCAAGGAATGTCCGTCGCGAGGCCGTCCGCGAGATGAAGCACCTGCACCTTCGCGCCGGGAAAAGCGTGCTGAGCGGCGATTACCAGCGCCCGGGCGGTAAACTTCTTCTCGACATGGCTTTTCTTGAAGTGCCCGGTCCGGACGTTGCGGATCACATGGCCCCCGTCGCCGCGCAGGACGTCGTCCGGGGTGACCAGGACGCGATCGCCGGCGAAATCAATCGACAGCGTCTGGGGTTCGAGCGGTTCGAAATCCCGCCGCGACTCGCCGAAGAACTGCACCATCGCCGTCGCGAAGCGCTTGAAGTCGTCGAAATAGCCGTGTTCGGCGAGTGCCGGGATGTCGCACGCCTCATGGGCAAGCCGCTCGAGTTCGGCATCGTCGGGAACGCCGTCCGCTTGGGCGATGCTTTCGCAAAGCTTGCGAACCGCATCGTGCACGCGCCGATAGGGCGTCCGCTCGGTTGCGCCGCGCACGCGGAGAATATGCTCATAGAGGAGGCGGCGGGGGCAACCCTCATAGGTGTCGAAATGCCAGGCTTCCCACGAGCAGCCTTGTTCGAACGTGATAGGGACAGGCCGCGCGCTGGCAGCCTCGGGAAGCGCACGCGATGGCGTCACTTCGCGCCGCTGGATGTCCGAGCCCAACCGGCCGATGAACGACGATTCTTTCCTCACGCCACGGGCGGTGTGGCTGCACAGGTAAAGCCGCAAGAGGTCCTTCGCCCGCGACATGGCGACATAGAACAGGCAATCCTGCTCTTCATTGTGGCTGGCGAGGAACTCCTCTTCGGCCGAGCCGGAAGCACCGGCGATCATGCCGTCCGGCGGCGAGCACTTAGGCCGGCTCATGTGCGGATATTTGGGCATCGTGTCGGCATTCAAACCCGGCACATGGACCACCGGAAACTCGAGGCCCTTTGAGCCGTGAATGGTCATCAGGCGGACCGCGTCGATTCCGGAGGCGGCCGCTGGCAAGTGCCGGAGATCCCGCTCGTCAGCGAGGCGCAGCAGGCGCCGGATTCTTGCGAGGAGTTTGGGCACCGCCGGCCACGCTGCCCGCTGGGCCCGCAAGAAGTTCATGAACTGCCAGATGGCGATGCCCGAGGCGACGTCGCGGGGCTCACCCGAAGACGCGATCCGCGCCGCGATCCGGGTCCGGTCGAGCAGCAGAACCGACAAGATGTGCCATGGACTGGCCGCCTGGTCGAAACCGGCGAGCGCATCTCGCACGGCGCGGATCGCTTCTCTCCCGGCCTCGCTCAAAAGCGGCTGACCCTGCTCATCGCCAAGGTCGCGCCAGGTGCGCCCGTCGGCGCCGGCGCCGGCGCCGGCCATGGCCGACAGCGCAGCGTCGACGTCGGCGAGCGTCATCTTGAATTCCCGCATGCATGCGGTTCCCACGAGCCCCACGCCTCGCGGATCGCTGACCAGCGAAACGAGACTCAGCAATTCCTTGATCTCGGGCCGCTCAAACAGGCTTCCTAGGTATAGAACTGGGATCCCGAGTGCCTCGAGGCCGGCTCCGATGTCGGCCAGCCGGTCGTTGCCCGACACCAGCACGCAATGATCGCGGTAGCTGGCGCCTACACCCACCTGCTCGGCGATCGCATCGGCGATTGCAGGCGGGATGCAGGGCTTGTCGTGAACGACGCGCAACTCTGGAAGCTCGCCCGATGGGCCGCGGTCGGCGATCAGCTCCTTGAGCTTGCCGCCGGCGCCCGACATCGATTTGGCGAAGCCCGAGTAAAGCTGAACAATCTCCTCGTTAGAGCGATAATTGAGCACGAGGTCGGCGGTTATCGCTCCCGGGAAATCCTCTTCGAACATCGTGATGTTGTGCGAAGACGCGCCGCGGAAGCGGTAGATCGACTGCCGGGCGTCACCGACCACCCACAGACCCTCGCCGGTCGGGCGGAGCGCCTTCAATAGTCGGACGCTGCTGCGATTGACGTCCTGGTACTCGTCGACGAGGACATGGTGGTATTTGTCGCGATAATATTTCGCGACGTCCTCATGCCTCTCAAGCAGCTTCACTGGCAGCATGACCAGGTCGCCGAAATCGACGAGGTTGCGTGTCCGCTTCAGCTCTTCGTAGCGGGCATAGACAATGGCCACCTCGCGGGCCTCCTCCGCGCGCTTGATCGCATCGTCGCGCTCGTCCCCACTAAGCGCGCGCGCCTTGCCGAGCATGGCCTCGGCCAGCGCCATATAAGTCTCGGCATCGCAGACTTCGTCCTTGGCACGCGAAATGGCGGCAAGGATATCGGAGATGATTGCCGTGGGATCGTAGATGTCGCGGTAATGGGTGAGGCCGAGGCCCGGTAGCTCGTCTTCGAGCATCGCGACCGCGTCGGTCCGGTCGAGGAAACCGGGATTCTGGCTTACCCCGAGGCGATCGCCGAAGGCGCGCAGGAGATCGAGCCCGAACGCGTGAAAGGTCCCGATCCACATCGCCGCAAAGGCGGCGCCGTTCGCGCCAGAGATGCGCTCGGACATCTCGGCGGCCGCCTTGTTGGAAAAGGTGAGAACGAGGATGTTCCGGGGATCGACCGCGCCTGCCAGGAGGTCCGCGACCCGCGCCGTCAGCGTCTGCGTCTTACCCGTGCCTGGCCCCGCCTCGAGCAAATATGCGACGCCGCGGTGACGTGCAGCCTCGTGCTGCTCGTCGTTGAGCGGCTTGGCTTGTATGGCGCCCTCCTTCGGTGCCGCGATTTCGGGAAGCATCAGCGCGTCGAGCAGCTGCTGAACGACCGCGGCGCGCGGCGCTCCCAGCTTTTTGGCGATGTCTTCCGCCGTCATTCCCTCGTCGAGGTGAAGCGCTTTCAGCCATCGCCTTGGCAGCAGCAGTTCGCGAGCGAACAGATCCATCTGCGTTTCGCGGCGAAGCTTTGGGCCATGCTCGATGACTCGTTCCTCGCCGATCGGAGCCGCTTCCGCGCTTCGTTCAGGGTCGATGCTGCAGCTTCCCGCGGCATCGCCGAGAAGAGCATGCCCAAGCTCGTGCGCAATCAGGAACGCCTGCTCGAAGGTGCTGCCGTTATCGCAATAGAGGATCAGCCTGAAATCGGGGAGGAAGCAGGCGAGCGCGCCGTCAAGCTGGCTGGCTTCAGCGTCCGTCGGCTCGGCGACAAGCCCGGCCTGCTCCACCTGCCACAGGACATGACCGAGCGGGTCCCACACGTCGACCGCGTAGGCCAATGCCGATTCCTGGAGCGCGAACGCGTGGCGCCGCGCGGCTTCGATGGAATCGATCATTGGTCATCGGCGAGCAGGCGTTCGCGCTCGGTCTCGGGAACGCGCGCGGCGATGAGGAGCTGCTCGAAGTTGACCGGAGCCGAGGCCTTGGGCCGCTGTTCCGACTTGTAACTTCGCGCCGCGACAAGCTCGCCTCCAAAGCTCGCTCTAAGCTGCTCCGGGCTGCCGTCGAGGCTCGCCGCAAGCCTGCGCATGAAGGCAGCCGGAATGCTCTCCAGCAGGACGCGGCCGTCGCGGATCGCCGCCAGCACCTGCAGTGGAATGCTGAGTTCCTTGGCCACCCGGCCGTAGTCAGCCGCTGACAAGCTTGCAAACAGATTGCGGTCGGTCGCAGGCCAGGCCGCACTCAGGCTTTCCCAGCCTTTGCGGATCACCGCTTTGCAGGGTTCCCCGAGCGGCGGAAGCTCATCGGGCTCGGCGTATCCCATCTGATGCGCGAGCTCGAGCAGCTCGGCCATATACTGAGGATAGTCGCCAAGATAACGCGCAAGCGCGTCTTGCTCTTCGGCATCGAGCATGAACGCCTCGAGCACATCCTCGAGTTCCGGCTGTACGCCCGGGCTCATGCTTCATCTCCTTCCATTGCCTTGCGCAGCGTATCAAAGGCGCGGCGCTTGTGATTATTGATCGTTCGCGGGTGCAGTCCAAGGAGGGCGGCAATCGATTGCTCGCCTTCCGCTCCGGTTCCGATGGGTATCCCCTTCGCCATCATGGTAAGAATCCTGTTTTGTTCTCTCGGCAGGGCATCAATCGCGTCCCACAACCGGGATCGGAAATCTTCTTCATTGAGGCGCCCGGGATCGAATGGGTCGAACGCGCCCTGCGCGCGCTCGACCTCCGCGGCGAGGGCGGGATCGTCGCCGATCTCGACGGTCTCGGGCTCATCGTGGGCGGGGAGCAGCTTCCTCAATGCATCACGTCGCAAGTTCTTCAACGCGAGGTCGAAGCGGGCTTCCCAGATGTCGAGGCGATCGTCGTAGATATTGTTGTCTATGCTTAGCATCGCAATGAAGCGTTCAAATCCGGCCTCGCCAATCTCGAGCTCGCGGGCCCCCGGTCGGTCCTTGTTCGATGGCCGCGGCAGACCCGCCAGGACACGCTCGGCGAGTATCTCATACCAGCGCTCGTAAGAACGGCGGTCGCGCAGCCGGGCGGCTCGGCGGGTCATGTGAAGGACGCATTCGCCAGGAAGCCAGCCTGGAGATTTGCGGTTGCGGATCCGCGCCCTCGCGAGAGCTTCCTCGAAGGGAAGAGCGATGAGCAGTTTCAGCATCTGCTCAATCTGGCTCGGCCGGGTGTAGAGTTCGCCGCTGCCGGCCTTACGCTTGCGCAGCGGTTCGATCATGTCGGATCGCGGCTTATCGTCGTTCGTCCAAGACTCTTGCACCGTCTGAGTGTCCTCTTGCCACGAGGCCGCCTGTCGCCCGCACGATGCGCCCGGCAGCAAATTCTTTGCCGTTAACCCGAGCGGACCGTTCTTAGCACGACAGCCCCAATGGACAATCGCGGGAGCTTGCCCGCTTCGGAAAGGCTACGGGAGTAGATGCGTGAGCTCCTGCCTCCGGAACCTGAACTGATGGCAATTCCGTGCTTATGCGTGCGGCTTATCTTGTGCGCGAATAACGACGCTGCTGCTGATCATTAGCACCGACCCAAATAGGGGTACGGCTTGTTGTTGGCCGAACCATGAACAGAGCGTGGTGTTGGGCGCGACACATTATGCGTGCCAATGAACAGAAAAGCCGCCTTGCCGACGCGATTGGAGGACGAGATGCCAGACGTGGACGATTTGAAATGGGTCTTAGAGCACCCTGACGTTCTCAGAAGTATTCTGGCGTATTCCACTAGCGCAATTGGCGAGCTTTGGACCGCCCGTCACCTCGCGCGGAATGGGTACAAGGTGGTCCCCACGAACAATAATTCGCGACAGCGAGACCTGATTGTGACCGCACCCGCCGGTCATCAATTTCACCTTGAAGTGAAGACTGTTCGCGGGAAAGGCTCACCATTCCTAGTCAATCGTTGCCCGGATCCTAAACGTAGCGACTACTGGGTATTCGTCCACGCGCCGCGGGAACCGACGGGCTTGCCTGTTGACGCTGACGTCTCCTTCTTCGTCTTAACATGCGAAGAGGCTGCTGCCATTTGGCGAGAGAGCAACCAGACAGCCATTTCGGCATCCGCTTACGATGTAAAATGGCGCTATTTGGCTAATCACCTCGATCGCTGGGATAAGCTGCCCGAATGGCCAGCTAGATAACGAACGCGCAGTAAGCATCGCTGCGGCGCGTCACCGTCGGCCGTCGGCGCCATGACGTCATTAACTTGGCCGTTCAGAAGCGAGCAGCGTGTCGATAAGCTCGGTCGCAGCGACCAAGGCGTTTCGTATGGACAGGAGGTCGGCTCCGACCATGTGCTGATTGCGGCCGGCCAAACCGAGCAACGCTGCAAGGACAGTATCGGATTCTCGCGCGAGTTGAATCAAATGATCGCCGCTCGGACCGCAGCACCCACTCAGCCAGTTCTTGGCCGTTCTGTCGCTCGCACCGGTCCATCGCATCAGTGTCTTCGTCGCGCGATGGCTCTGACCGAGCTCAGTCCGGAGAGCGTCGGCGATGGACGTCGCGTAGTTTTCCGATTGCCCGTTTTCAGCCACGGGAAATTTGTTGCCCCTTTTTCGAAACATGTTTCGCCCTCGCCTGGTCTAGAGCGCCGATTTCCGGCGAAGTTGCTCAACTCAGAACGAGGGTTCGTGGTCATCAACTGGGATCAGGATGGCAATTCGAAGGGCCCGGGATCCGAAACGAGGATCCGGGCGGCAATGTATGTGCGGATGTCCACGGAGCATCAGAAGTACTCCACGGACAATCAATCGGCGGCGATCCACAGATACGCTGAGAAACGCAGCTACGACGTCGTCCGAACATATGCCGACGAGGGGAAGAGCGGTCTGCGATTGGACGGACGCGATGCGCTGAAGAAGCTGCTTCTTGACGTAGAGAGTGGCGGCGCGCCCTTTGAGGTCATTCTCGTCTACGACGTAAGCAGGTGGGGTCGGTTTCAGGATCCCGATGAGGCAGCGGCGATTGAGCTGAGATGCAAGCGCGCCGGGATTGCCGTCCATTACTGCGCTGAGCAATTCGAAAATGACGGAAGCATCGGCTCGTCGATCATCAAAACTGTCAAGCGAGCGATGGCCGGTGAGTACAGCCGCGAGCTTTCAGTGAAGGTCTTTGCCGGCCAATCACATCTGATCAGGCTGGGCTATCGCCAAGGCGGACCTGCGGGCTTTGGATTGCGGCGGCTGTTGGTCGATAAAGATGGGAATGCGAAAGGAGAGCTTGGACCCGGGGAGCACAAGAGCATTGCAACCGATCGAGTGATCCTCGTTCCTGGGCCTGAGGACGAAATTAAAATCGTCCGTGAGATCTATCGCAGGTTCGCGATCGAACGGGCGCCGGAGCGCGAACTTGCCGCGATGCTCAACTCGCGCGGCGTTCTAAGCGACCTCAATCGGCCTTGGACGCGAGGCGCTATTCATCAGCTGCTGATCAACGAGAAATACGTCGGCAACAATGTTTGGGGCCGCACCTCCTTCAAGCTCAAGCAAGCTCGCGTTCGGAATGCGCCGGAGGAATGGGTACGATCAGACGGCGCTTTTGCGCCGATCGTTGACCCGGAGTTGTTTGATAGAGCTCAGGCCATCATCGCTTCGCGCTCCGACCGGCTTTCCGACGAGCAGATGCTGGAGCTGCTGAAGTCCATTCTCGATCGCCACGGTGAGCTATCGGGGCTTATCATCGATGAAGACGAGGAATGCCCTTCGAGTAGTTGTTTCAGAACGCGGTTCGGAAGCCTGCTTCGGGCCTATACACTGGTCGGGTTCGAGCCGGATCATGATTACAGCTATCTCGAGATCAATCGCTCGCTCCGCCGCCTCCATCCAAACATCGTCGGGGAAGTGATCGATGGCATCCGCCACGCCGGCGGCGAGGTCGTCCGAAATGACGCCACGGATCTCTTGCTGATCAACCAGGAATTTACCGCGTCGATTGTGGTAGTCAGGTGCACCGCGACAGCGGCCGGATCATTGCGGTGGAAAGTAAGGCTCGACACTCCGCTGAAGCCCGACCTTACGGTTGCCGTTCGAATGGACGCAGAGAACAATCGCCCGCTCGATTATTATCTTCTTCCGAGGCTCGACATGCATGCCGCTATCCTACGGCTCTGCAAATTCAACGGGCTGTCCCTCGATGCCTATCGGTTCGAGACGCTCGACGCGCTCTACACATTGGCAACACGTGTTCCGATGAGAAAGGCCGCCTGATGGCCGCAACGCCTGCACAGCGCGTCGAAATGATCCCGATTGACAGGATCACCATATTGAATCCTCGGGCCCGCAACCGCCGGGTGTTTGACGAGATCGTCGCCAACATTGCGGACGTCGGCTTGAAGCGCCCAATCACAGTCACGAGGCGAGCCGAAGCTGACGGACCATTCTACGATCTTGTGTGTGGCCAAGGCCGCCTAGAGGCGTGTCGCGAACTTGGGCACACCGAAGTACCGGCGTTGGTGGTGAGCGCTGACGAAGAGGATTGCCTCGTCTCCAGTCTCGTTGAGAATTGCGCTCGGCGGCAGCACCACGCGATCGACCTACTTCAGGACGTCGGCGGCATGAAGAGCCGCGGTTATTCGCCCGTTGAAATCGCCAAGAAGACCGGACTCTCCTACGAATACGTTCTCGGCGTCATCGGACTACTTGAAAACGGGGAGGAGCGGCTGCTGCGGGCAGTCGACTCCGGGATGATGCCAATCAGTGTTGCACTCGACATTGCAAATGCCGATGATCGTGACGTTCAGGCCGCGCTGCAGACGGCCTATGAGAACAAGCTTCTAAGGGGACGCAAACTGATCGCAGCCCGCCGGCTGGTCGAGACCCGCCGCCGGCGTGGCAAAACAATGCGAAATAAAGAGGCTAGCCCGAAGCGGCCGCTTTCGTCCGAAGCTCTCGTCAGAGCCTATGAAGAGGAGACGCTTCGTAAGCGCGCATTGATCAGGAGATCGGAAGCAGCCAAGGCGCGGCTGACATTTATAACAGAAGCGCTCCGCACTCTGATCGACGATGATGGTTTCTACAACCTCCTCGAAGAGGAAGGTCTTGCCAGCCTCCCCGCGAACCTTGCGCGGCGCATTCCCGAGCTCGCGGCGATGCACGCATGAGCGGCACCTCTGCAGGACTGAAGCTCGCCTTCGAAACATCGAGCTTGCGCATTCCGCTATCGCAGATTCAGCCGCTTCGCGAGGTCAGCGACCGCGTCCGAAAATCGGTCAAATACACTCAGATTGCCGCATCCATCCGAGAGGTCGGAATCATCGAGCCTCCGGTTGTGGTCCGAGACCGCCAAGATCCAGAAATCTTCCATTTGCTGGACGGCCATCTGCGTGTGGAGATTTCAAAGGAGCAAGGAATCAAGGCCGTTGTGTGCCTGGTCGCCACCGACGACGAGGCGTTCACTTACAACAAGCGCGTCAACCGTCTCGCGATCATCCAAGAGCATAAGATGATCATGACGGCGATTCAAAAGGGCGTGCCGGAAGAGCGGCTTGCACGAGCATTGAACGTCAACATCTCGAGCATTCGCAGTCGCCGTCGACTGCTCGACGGGATCTGCCCGGAAGCAGCGGATCTGCTCCGGGATAAGCATGTGCCGATCAACACATTTCACGAGCTACGAAAGTTAAAACCGATGAGGCAGATCGAGGCTGCCGACCTGATGGTGGCCATGAATCGCTACACCATCACCTACGCGAAATCGCTTGTCGCCGCGACGCCGGAAAGCCAGCTCGTCGAGAAGAAGCACAAGAAGCTGAAGGGACTCACTCCCGAGCAGATCGCCCGAATGGAACATGAGTCCGCGAACCTCGAACGGGAATTCAAGGTGATCGAGCAAGACTATGGTGCCGATCACCTCGATCTCGTCCTGGCCGTCGGATACATCGGTCGACTGCTCGGAAATGCAAAGCTGGTTCGGTATCTTGCGCGTCATCAGCCGGAGATTCTATCTGAGTTTCAGAAGATCTCGGAACTGCAGCGAGCGGCTTAGCCGAAATTCCCCGAACTGTTGCCGGCCACAGCAAACTCATCGCTGCACGCCGCACCCGTCGCGCCTTCATCCACAGCGAAGTTAGAATCGCATTCGTCGCAATCGTCGCGCTCGCTACAAGTGAATCAAGCGGATGATGAGGCAAATGCGAGAGTGTGAGCACTATTGGACGGGACGTGCTTCACCATGTCTACAGTTTATCCACAGGTGATGTCATCACCGTTTCAATATAATATTGCACGATGTACTCTGTTATGTTTCATGGTCGTAACCGGGCATGGTTACTAACTCTACTAGGAGTAAGATTGATGTCCGGCTTATCATACAATTATCGAAACAAGATCGAAGAGGTCGCCGTTGCCTCTCTTCGGGAGGCGTCGCGAAACGCCCGCACCCATTCGGAAAAGCAGGTCGCTCAGCTGGCGAGCTCGATTCAACGCTTCAAATTCACGAACCCAATATTGATCGACGATGCCAACATGGTGGTCGCGGGCCACGGACGATTGGCCGCGGCAAAGAAGCTCGGAATGACCACTGTTCCATGCCTCCGACTCAGCGGCCTGTCGGAGCGAGACAAGCGCGCCTACATGCTCGCCGACAACAAGCTAGCTCTCAATGCCGGTTGGGACCGGGATATCCTCGCAATCGAGTTCAAGGAACTGAGCGAGCTAGGCTTCGATCTGGCGGACTGTGGTTTCGAAGTCGGGGAAATCGAGATCGCGATCGGAGCGGCCGAGCAAGCGGATCCGGCCTCCAGTGCAGACGCGGACGATGATCTTCCCACGGTCGAGGCGAAGCCTGTTACGAAACTAGGGGACGTCTGGCAGCTCGGCCGGCACCGCCTTGTCTGCGGCAACGCCCGCAACGGTGACGACGTCTCCCTGCTCATGGGCGGCGAAGTTGCCGATATGCTCTTCACCGATCCGCCTTACAACGTGCCGATCGATGGGCATGTGTCGGGTCTCGGTCGCACGCGCCATCGCGAGTTCGCCGAGGCCTGCGGCGAGATGACGCAGGAAGAGTTTAGCTCCTTCCTTCGTGAGACGTTACAACGGGCCGCCGCGTCTCTCCGAGACGGCGCCATCGCTTACGTCTGCATGGACTGGAGACATCTCCAAGAGTTGCTCGGAGCTGGTCATGCCGTCTTTAGCGAGCTCAAGAACCTCTGCGTCTGGAACAAGAGTAACGCCGGCATGGGTGCGTTCTATAGAAGCCAGCACGAGCTTGTCCTCGTTTGGAAGAACGGCGCTGCGCCGCACGTGAACACGTTCGGGCTCGGCGAAAAGGGCCGCTATCGGACCAACGTCTGGAATTATGCCGGCGTAAACAGCTTTCGCGCGGAACGGATGGAAGAGCTCTCACTTCATCCAACCGTCAAGCCAGTGGCGATGGTCGCCGATGCGATCAGAGATGTCACTCATCGCGGCGCAATCGTTCTCGACACCTTCGGCGGCTCGGGAACGACGCTCATTGCCGCAGAGCGTACCGGCCGTTACGCCCGGCTGCTGGAGATTGATCCACTCTATTGTGACGCGACGGTAGGTCGCTGGGAGCGACTTACCGGGAAACCGGCAGTGCTCGTAGCGACCGGAAACACGTTTGAACGCACAACGGCCCTCAGAACCGGTTGGTCCTCCAACACCTCGCGGGAGCTGGCGGCATGACCGGCAAGACTGGCAAGCCGCCCCGCAATCGGGGCCAATTTCGTGCCGGAACGTCAGGCAACCCCCGAGGACGGCCGCGTAAGGCCGCGCGAAGCTATACGCACCGTCAGATCCGGCACGACATTCTTGATCTCATGGAAGAGAAAATCGAGCTCAAGATTCAGGGGAAAGTGAAGCGTATTCCGATCATCCAAGGCATTTACTGGAAGATGTTTCAGAAGGCACTTGAGGGTGACCAAAAGATCATGCTCGCCGTCGCCCAGCTGCGTCATGATCTGGTTCATGAACACACGAACGAGAACCAAGACCTGATCCGGGAGCTAGAAGTTCATGAACGGGAGCTTCGCAGGCGTGGCGCGTCCGAAAGCGAAATCACGGAGTTGCTTAACGCCCTCCGGGCGAAGACGAAGCTAGTCTGAATCCGACTGCCCGGCTGCGTTGCGGCGCAGCCGGATCTGTCTCGAGCGTTTATGAATTGCGCTGGACTTGCCGGCGCAATCAAGCATTGGTCGTTGAGTGAATCGCGGCTCGGATCGAGCCAGCTTGCCCCAACCGGTTCTTCGGTGGGGCTTTGGGTGGTGAGGCGGCACTTGGGCCGTCTCCGTAGAAGGACCACCCAAATGAACATGGCCACAACCTCGACGGACCTCGAAACGCCGGCTCACACGCGCGCTGCTCCAAAGACCCAGCAGCTGCTTGCGCTGCTCTCTCGATCTGAAGGTGCCACCATCGGGGAGATCACCTCTGCGATGGGCCTGCTCCCTCACAGCGCGCGAGCCGCATTAACCTGCCTCCGCAAAAAGGGACACGCGCTCATCAAGAACACTCGCGATGGTGTGACCTGCTATTCAATCGAGGGAGCCCGGAAATGAAGAGTGTCCAGGCCAAACTTGAGGAGCTCGAGACGATGTCGCCGGCAGAGATGCGAGCCGAGTGGCTTCGGACGTTTTCCGATCCGCCGCCGACCCTGCCGCCCCCACTGTTCCGCCGAATGCTTGCGCAGAGACTTCAGGAGCGCCGATACGGCGGTCTACCGGCCGTGGTCAGACGAGAGCTTGCTCGTATTGCTGCTGGTGAGCAGCCCAGGCCAAGTGGCGTTCTCGTCAGGACGGCAATCCGGCCAGGCACACGACTCGTACGAGATTGGCGGGGTCGCTCGATCTCTGTCCTCGTGACCGAAAACGGTTTCACGTGGGACGATCGGACGTACCGGTCGCTATCTGAAATTGCTCGTGAGGTGACGGGAGTGCGCTGGTCCGGACCTCGCTTCTTCGGTCTTACCGGCCATGGCTGAACCCCAGCGGAAACTTCGCTGCGCAATATACACACGCAAGTCGACGGAAGATGGCCTCGACCAGGAGTTTAACAGTCTTGATGCGCAGTATGAGGCATGTCGCTCGTATGTTCTGAGCCAGCGTCATGAGGGCTGGTCGCTGGTAAGCGAACGCTTTGACGACGGCGGCTTTTCAGGCGGCAATCTCGACCGGCCGGGACTGAAGCGGCTGCTCGAGCAGGTCGCCTCCCGGAAGGCCGACATCATCGTGATCTACAAGGTCGATCGCCTCACTCGCAGTCTGGCCGACTTCGCTAAGATCGTTGAGGTGCTCGACGGTGCGGCGGCCAGCTTCGTGAGCATCACTCAGTCGTTCAATACGACCACGAGCATGGGCCGACTGACCCTCAACATGTTGCTCTCGTTCGCTCAGTTTGAGCGGGAGGTCACCAGCGAGCGTATCCGCGACAAGATTGCCGCATCGAAACGGAAAGGGCTCTGGATGGGAGGGCCCGTTCCGCTTGGGTACGAGGTGCGCGAGCGCAAGCTTGTTGTGAACGACGCCGAGGCAGAGACAGTTCGCCACATCATGGGAAGGTACTGCGAGCTGAACTCCGTTCGCGAGTTGGTGGCCGAGCTTCAGCGAGACGGCATCACGACTAAAATCCAGCGGCGTGTCAGCGGCCCCCACCGAGGCGGCATACCGTTCGCCCGCGGCGCACTCTATCACCTGCTCAAGAACTGGATCTATCTTGGCGAAATTGTTCACAAGGGCGTCGCCTATCCCGGTGAGCATCCCCCGATTGTAGCGCTCGATCTGTGGAATCGGGTGCAAGCCACCCTCGCCGAGAGAGCCACATCTGCCCACAACAAGACCCGCGCTAAGCGGCAAAGTCTGCTTGCGGGCCTGCTGTTTGACGGTCTGGGTAGGCCCATGGTCCCGAGCCACTCGACCAAGGGCTCCAAGTCGTACAGCTATTATGTCACTCGCCCGGATTTGGTTGGCGAGGAGCCGGCGTGGCGAACGGCCGCCCACGATATCGAAGCAATTGTTCGTTGCCGCCTCGCTGAGCTCCTACGGAACCGCCGTGAAATCGGAGAGATGATCAGCGCTTCCACCGCCGACTTAGCGGAGCTCCACAAGGCCTTGGAATGCGCTGCGGAGCTTTCCAACATCGCAACTAGCGATTCCGGCTCGGAATGCATCGACCGGCTTGGACAGATTATTGTTAGGGTGCTGCTACGGCGGGATGGGGTGTCGATCGAAATCGACCGAGCCAATCTCGTGTCAGCGCTAGGCTGCTCGCCGCTTGCCGCGTCGGAGGGATCCCCAATTATAGCCCTAGCCTGCGCGGCTTCGCGCGTGCGTCGCGGGCACTCATTGAGGCTGATGGTGCCGGCATCAACCGCCGCCACCGAGGAAGCCCACCACAGAGACAAGAAGCTAATCAGGACACTGGCTGACGCATACGCTGCACGCCAACTGATAGAGTCTATGCCAGGCACTCCATTGAGCAAAATTGCGCTTGATCAAAAGTGCTGTCGCACACGTCTGGCGCTGCTCGTCACCGTAAGTTGCCTCGCACCAGACATCATCTCAGCAATCGTCGAGGGTCGACATCCTCCCTCCCTGGACCGACGTACGTTGATATGCGGATCGTTGCCATTTGACTGGAACCAACAACGAAGGATTTTGGGACTGGCGAGCTAAGCGCAAATCTGTCCGCGTTATATGGAGCTCACCATCTTTTGCGCGTGCCGGCGCACGCATGCGGGCAAGGAAAGGCAAAGCTGCAACGTATCAGGGCCGAGCAGAGCTATGATTGCTTGTAGATGATGCTGCTGCACGCGCATTCGGGCGAGACTTAGGGCATTGAAGACGGCTTCCCGCTGAGCCGCTTTCCCAAGTCGGGCAGTCACCGCATCGTTTAGAAGGATATCGCCGGTGGAGAGCCGAAGCAGTTCCGGGAAGCGGCGAAGACACAGCCTGTTGGCTTTGCTCTCATCAATCACGACAGCGATTCCGAGCGCTGACGCCAACGCAATCGAGGCGGCCTCGCCATCGTCAAGCGTCTCTGCTGCGGCGCCGATGACCAGCCCACCAAAGATTTCTCCGGCCTTCTCGCCGAGTGAATGTTCCTCAACGAGACCACGGGAAAGAAAGCGCGACAGAATCTGGTCATCAGCTCTGCCGGTTCTGCGATCGGTCGTCACCTCGTCAATTGCCTGGCGCGCCATCAAAACGCGCTGCGGCAAGGCCTCGAGTACGGCGTCGCCAGCTCCGGATGCACACAGGTTGATTATGACGCTGGCATCAGCGACGACCGCCGCGCCGAGTTCAGAGGGCAAGTTCTGGCGCCGCATCCGACTCACCCTCCTCAATATCGAAATCATCGAGAAGGGATCGGATTGTAATGCGATCGAGATGGAGCAGGCGCGCGAGTTGACCTTCGCTGAGGAGGCCCTGCCGCCAAGCTTCTTCTGCTAACATGCTGATACGCAGCGACATCGGGCGATCAGCGTCTGCCTTTTCTTGGTCCTCAGTGACCATCGCGCCAAGCACCGATCGGGCCTGCTCGTCGGTGATCCCATTGTTCACGACGAACCAGTCCCACGTACCAGCCCGCGCGATGCCAAGTTCCTCCAGCCGTCGAACCATAGTCTCACGCGACACATGGAACATATGGGCGAGGACAATGACGTGGCGGCGCGTCAAATGCGTCGCTCCTGCGGTCACTTCCTGAAACTTCTGCTTGACCGTCCGTGGCGGCATTAACAGCGCGCGAGCAAAAGCATTCGCGTAGCGTTCCTCTCGCGCGCCTTCGGGCGTGTCATCGTTTAGCATCTCCGGTGACCGCCGCGTCGAAATGAAATGGCCAGCTTCATGGGCGCCCGTCAGAGTTCGCCTCTCGCGCGGATGATTCGCATTAATTAGGATGCAGGCACCGGCAACTTCATCAAAGGCGTATAGTCCCGAGATGCGGCTCGGCAGCCGCCGCACGAAAACCCGGACACCAAGCTGCAATTCGAGCAGCGCGGTCATATCCGCGATCGGCGCGAGCCCTAGCCCGAGCCATTGTCGCAGGTCGGCCGCATCTTGTTCGGCCTGCACCCTTACATCGCCGGGCAGAATTGGCCGCTCGGGCGGGTATTGGTGAGTCCGGTCGACGCCAAGTAGGTTTTCGAGCTCGACCTCGGCGCACACTAGCGCATTGAGGAGCTCGGCTGCTTCCTCGGCAGCGGAGTCGGTTCTCACGACAAGCTTTCGGAACCGCGGAGCCATGTCGACCTGGACCGCCTCACGACGGAGTAGCGCGTTCACGCTAGTCTTATAGAGTGATGCGAATTGCTGAAGTTCGCTAAGCCGTACGCGACGCTGTCCCTGCTCGATCGCCACAAGTGTTGTACGAGCAATTCCCAAATGTCCCGCTGCATCACTCTGCGTCAACTTGCACTGCTCGCGCGCGAGTTTGAGTCTTTCGCCGACCTCTACGGGCGACATTTGATCGATAGTGTTTGCCATCACTCCCCTCTGGCCCAACTCGCGACGAAAGAGCCATCGCCCAAACTTTCAGTAAATGCCGTCCATTCGAGCTTATGCTGACGGATCAATCGTTCCGCGTTCAGCACACTTTCCGCCGGCGACAGCCCCGTAATTCGTCCTATCTGTCGCGCCATGCGATCAAGGCTGCCCTTTTTCGGGCCAGCCTGAGTTAGCTCTGCCAAGTGCTGCAGATGTAACGTGCCCGCGAGGGCATATTCGCGCATCGCCTTGCCGATGCGAGACCGCGCAAACCCGTGAGCTACGCCATCCTCAAGGGTCGAAGCACCCAGACGCTCCCAAACATAATGCGATGAATCTTCATCAAGACCCGCCGCGTGAACGCTCATCCGCCGGAGCATGCATGCGGCGCAGATGCCGCACTGGCGTTTCTTGCCGTCGACGGATGCATGGCGACTCTGCTGCCAGCAAGACCATGTCTTCGACCATACGGTCGATTGCGGCGCGATCGCTCGGTAGGCCGCTAGGGTCTCACCTTTGGTGAACCATAATCTCGGAAACTCGTAGGCAACGGTTCCCCCAAGCAGCTGAGCGCCGAACAATTCCATGATGTTCGTGAACTGCGGGTGATTGCGATAGTCCGGATAAGCGTGACCGACGGGCGCAAGTACCGAACCGAGTGCACCCTGACCGCTCTCAGGCACAACGATGCGGTTGACGTTCGCCAGACACGCGGACGCCAAACTGATCACGGCAAACTTAAACCCGCGTGATCGGGCCGTCGTCTCCGGCAAGCGTAAGCCCGCGGCGCTAACGTGGTAAGGAACAGACGTGAAAGGCGCGCGCTCATTCTTGCCCGCCAGCTTGTCCTTGGACTCACTGCCGAGGCGAATTCGGACCAAACCATCGCCAATCTCGTCGCCGACAATGCCGGCGACTGAACGTGAATCGAGCCCATTACTGAAGGCGATGACCGCCTGCGCATTGTTCGGTAGCGGTAAGTTTGTTTGTCGAACCTCGGGATGCCGACTCTTTCGCGCCCTAAAGGCGATCGACCAAACGTCACCCGTCAACAGTGACAACGCATCATGGAGCGCGGCTGAAACGCCTTGGGAAGACCAGCGCTCTGGCTCGTGGACAGGTATTCTCAGCTCAAAGCGGCGAGCCCAGCCCAACCTCGGCCTCAACAAGCGGCGGTCGCAGAACTCGATCGCTGCCGCAACGAGCAGCAGGTCGAAAACCACCGAATGCCATTTCTCAAAGAAATACGATTCGAGGCTATGGGTAGAGAACTGGATATGCCGTCCAATTTCGCAGCGTAGCCAGCCCTTGCTTGCTGCGCCGTCCCTTTCAACGACCTGCAAGCGAAGCGTTGGGCAGGACGGCGCACCATCAACTTCCGTCACAGGCGCGGTCCCTCGTCGAGACCCCTAGAGCGGACAATCCGCGTCGGCCGGACAGATGCCGTCGATTGCAGCAGATCTCTTGCCAGCTGTGAAACTGCTCGCCCCATTGGCCCTGAAACGCGCCCAACAACTCGGCGAGCTCGGCCATCGCTCGATTCACGCTGATAGGTTTCTTGAATGTGGCGCAGCGAGCGCTCGCCACGATCTTCGAGTGCGGCTCGAGCAATTTCCTGTATCGCCCTTTCGCCAGCTAGACCTCGTGCTGCCGCATCCTCCGCACAATCGACGAGAGCCCCGACGAAGGCAGAACCCGGTACCAGGGAACGAAGCACCGCAACCGCTTCCACCGTGGGCGGGATCAATGACATCTGATTTTCTGCTCCAAAGCATGCCCGGAGGGCCGTCATGAAATTAGCGGGGACCTCCTTAGACCAGTCGTTCCGAAGAGCACGGCTCACACGGTCTTCAACCTCATTTTCAGAAAACGCCGATGAGTCGGCCGCGTGGGCCGCATCCTTCCAGGGTTTTCGCATGCTCAGACATCGATGTGGTCCATCGCTCATCGTTTAACCTTCCGAGCAAGAAGCTACCGCACTTGGGCTGACATTGTCAAATTATCTATGGTAAAAGTCTGACATAGACTAGAGCTTTTGCCTGCCTTTGGGGCGCTCACCGACGTTGTCTTCCCCCGAGTGGGATTTTCCTGTTCCCCAGGGGAGCCAACCTCAAAGCACGTGTCGCGCGCTTAAACCGGTAGCCGTGCCTGGCATCAGTCAGAATAGCCCCTAAAGTGGTGGGCCGTGAGACGAAGTGAAGCGCACTGGGTTCAATTGAGCCACGAAGATGAACTGAGCTCAGTTTGCATCAGCGGTCGAATGGCCGCTTTGGTCGGAGCTTATATCGATATGCACCGACTTATAGTCGGGCTCGGAGCGAAGCTGCCACAAATTGCGCGAGCCGAAGTCGTTTCCGGTAAGCGCGTGGCGCCGGCGGTGACAAAGAGAAAATCAAAAGAGAGAACGCGTGCCCAGAGTTTTTGACAACATATCCGATCGCCTGCTCGACGCGCTCGACGGCACGTTGCAGGGGGCCACCTCGGCGGACTTCTGCGTTGGTTACTTCAATCTGCGAGGCTGGCAGCGGATCGATGCGCGTGTCGAGCCTTGGACCGGCGGCGACGGATCTCAGTGCCGGCTGCTAGTCGGCATGCAAAAAGCGCCCGAGGAGGAGCTACGGGCACTCCTCAGTGTCCATGGCGAGGATGGACTCCTCGACAATCAGGCGGCTCTGCGTCTGCGAAAGAAGTTGGCTGAGGACTTTCGGACCCAGTTGACAATCGGTGTGCCGACCGCGGCAGATGAGGCCGCTCTCCGACGTCTGGCACTGCAGATTAGAGAGCGGAAGGTGGTAGTGAAGCTTTTTCTCCGCCACACGCTCCATGCCAAGCTTTACCTGGTCAACCGGTCCGACAGGGTCACTCCCAGAGTCGGGTACTTGGGAAGTAGCAATCTCACCATGTCGGGCCTCGCCGCTCAGGGCGAACTCAACATCGACGTGCTGGATCATGATGCGGCGCTCAAGCTCTCCCGATGGTTCGCCGACCGTTGGAATGATCGCTGGTGCATCGATATCTCCGATGAGCTGGCAGCTATTATAGAGTCGAGCTGGGCACGCACGGAGACCGTGCAACCTTACCTCATCTACCTAAAGATGGCCTATCATCTGTCGCAAGAGGCTCGCGCCGGCCTGGCTAGCTTTCAAATTCCGGCCGACCTCCGGCAGCAAATTCTCGACTTTCAAGCAGCCGCCGTCCGAATTGCCGCCCACCACCTTAACAAGCGCGGCGGTGTGATGCTGGGCGACGTCGTGGGCCTTGGCAAAACCCTCATGGCAACCGCTCTTGCCCGCGTCTTCGAGGACGACTTCGGCTACGAAACGCTGATCCTGTGCCCCGTGAACCTCGTCAGGATGTGGGACGACTATCGCCAGCGCTACGGCCTTCGCGCGACCATCATTCCCCACTCCCAAGTGCAAACGAGGCTGCCGGAACTTCGCCGTCACCGGCTTGTCATCGTCGATGAAAGTCACAACCTGCGCAATCGAGAAGGCTTCCGATACCGCGCCATTCAGGAATACATTGCGGATAACGACAGCAAGGTAATTCTCCTGTCGGCTACTCCGTACAACAAGACCTACCTCGACCTTTCCAGTCAGCTCCGCCTATTCATCGACAGCGACGAGCCTCTGCCGATTCGTCCGGAGGCGCTGCTGCGGGAAATAGGCGAATCCAACTTCCTCCTCGCGCACCAATGTCCGGTCAATTCCATTGCCGCTTTCGAGAAGAGCCAGCACACCGACGATTGGCGAGAGCTTATGCGCTACTATTTAGTGCGGCGCACTCGCAGCTTCATTCAGGAGTACTATGCCGAACTCGATCCGCGCAATGGGCGCCGCTTCTTGACACTGGCCGGCGGCATCCGGTCTTACTTCCCCCAACGCGTCCCGCGGACGCTAACGTTCGAGATCGATGACGCCGACCCAAACGATCAATACGCGCGACTTTACGACGCAGCGGTCGTCTCTGACATAAACGCGCTCCAGCTGCCCCGCTACGGACTGGGCAACTACGAGCACCGGAAGCCACAGATGCCACCATCCCCCGAAGAGCGCCGGATCCTCGATGATCTATCGCGTGGCGGCAGGCGGCTGATGGGTTTCTGTCGGACAAATCTGTTCAAGCGCCTTGAGAGCGGCGGGCACACATTCATCCAGTCGCTTGACCGTCACGTTCTGCGGAATTTCATTGTGCTGCACTCGCTCCACAACGACCTGCCCGTGCCCATCGGCACTCAGGATCAGGGAATGCTCGACACGGACGAGGATTCTGAGACCGTAGATCTGCTCGACGCTCTTGATGACGTCGAAGACGCCGGCAGCGTCGATTCGTATCGTCGCCGGGCTGCCGCCGCGTATCAGGCATACTCAACTAGGTTCTCCCGCCGCTTTAAGTGGGTCGCAGCGCATCTGTTCAATCGTCAGCTGGAGCATGACCTTAAGAGCGATTCCGAAAAGTTAGTCGCCATTCTCCAGCGTACTGGTGGATGGGATCCCGACCGCGACGCCAAGCTCGACGCGCTGACGGATCTCCTTCTGCATGATCATACCGACGAAAAAGTCGTAATCTTCTCGCAATTTGCCGACACCGCGAACTACGTCGCCGCTGCCCTCAAACAGCGGGGCGTGCAAAGAATCGCAGCCGTCACGGGCAGCTCTGAGGATCCAACCTCAATCGCTTGGCGGTTCAGCCCAATCAGCAATGATAAGCGCGATGCGGTGGCACCGGAGGAGGAACTCCGTGTGCTGGTGGCTACCGATGTGCTCTCCGAAGGGCATAACCTTCAGGATGGCTCGATCGTCGTCAACTTCGATATCCCTTGGGCGATCATTCGCCTCATCCAGCGCGCCGGCCGCGTCGACCGCATCGGCCAGCAGGCCGAGGACGTGGTTTGCTATAGCTTCTTGCCGGCAGACGGAGTCGAGCGCATCATCGGTCTCCGCCGACGGATCACTGCGCGTCTTCAAGAAAACAAAGAAGTTATAGGAACTGACGAGAGCTTCTTCGACGGCGAAGATCCGGGTGTCCTGTTGGATCTTTACAATGAGCGAGCCGGCATCCTGGACCCGGATGAGACGACGGAAGTGGATCTCTCCTCTTACGCCTATCAGATTTGGAAGAACGCCACCGACGCCGATCCCTCGCTTGAGAAGCGTGTGGCGGAGCTGCCGAATGTCGTCTTCTCAACCAAGGGACATGAGCCGAAGCCATTCGAACCCGAGGGTGTGCTGGTCTATCTTCGCACTGCGGAGGACACCGACGTGCTTGCCTGGGTCGACCGGAACGGCAATCCCGTAACAGAATCTCAGTTCGCTATTCTTCGCGCGGCAGAATGCAACGCGGCGACGCCCGGTCTACCCCGCCTCACAGAACACCATGAGATCGTCGCCACCGGGGTCAGCGTCATCGTCGCGCAGGAGCGACAGGTGGGTGGTCAGCTTGGTCGCCCATCAAGCGCCCGCTATCGTGCATATGAGAAGCTCAAGAATTTCCTGGATCAAAACGCGGGTTCCCTGTTCGACACTACGGAGCGACGGCGGGCGCTAGACGAAATCTACCGTTTCCCCCTCAGGGAAAGTGCCCGCACCCTGCTCAACCGACAGCTAAAGGCTGGCATAACTGGTGAGGAGCTCGCGTCGCTGGTGACGAGCCTGCGTGAAGAGGAACGACTTTGCGTCATCGAGGACATCGATGGCGACGACAGCGAGCCAAGGATCATCTGCTCCCTGGGACTGGCCGCAACCGCGGGGAATGCATGAGGATCGACCGGGCGAGGGCGCGCGTCCACCTCGAACGGGGAGAATTTCAGCAACTCTTCGTCGAAGAGCTAGGTTGGGACCGCGCCCGAGAGACCCATCGCATCCCCGTTGGGGATGACGTGGTGGTTGCCCAAGCAGTCGCCGACAAGCGCAGCTTCAAGGTATTCGCCGTGCAGTCACCGATCTCCGCTGGCATGCTGCCGATTGCCGACCGTCGGCTTATCAGAGACCGCCTGACGCCGCATGCGCGCGAGAACATGGTGATCTTCCTTTCGGCAGATCGGCAATCTCAGATCTGGCAATGGACGCGGAGGGAGATAGGCCGACCGCTCGCGCTGCGCGAATACACCTTCACGGTGGGGCAAACCGGGGAGTCGCTGCTTCAGCGGCTCGATCGCCTGGTCGTGGATCTCGACGAGGAGGAAGAGATCACCATCCTCGACGTTGCTGACCGGGCGAGATTAGCGTTTGATGCGGAGCGACCTTCCCGACGGTTCTACGACCGCTTCAAGACCGAGCATGATGCCTTTCTTGCCCGGATCGAAGGCATCACCGGCGAGGCCGATCGCAGCTGGTACGCGTCGGTGATGCTGAACAGGTTGATGTTCGTCTACTTCATTCAACAGAAGGGGTTCCTGAATGGCGACCGCAACTACCTTCGTGACCGGCTGCAGCGCATTCAGGCGGCCGAAGGACCCGATCGCTTTCAACGCTTCTACCGGCATTTCCTGCTTCGCCTCTTTTTCGATGGCCTCGGCGGCCGCGAAGCGGATCGATCCCCGGAGACAACCGCGCTCGTCGGTCGCGTGCCATATCTCAATGGCGGGATGTTCGTGGAGCACCTCCTCGAGCAAACGCACGACATCCACATCCCCGACGCAGCGTTTGAGGCAATCCTTTCATTCTTTGAAGAGTTTGACTGGCACCTCGACGATCGGCCAGTGCGTACGGACAACGAGATCAATCCGGACGTGCTCGGCTACATTTTCGAGCGCTACATCAACAATAAACAGATGGGCGCCTATTACACAAAGGAGGATGTTACCGAATACATAGGCCGTTCGACAGTGGTGCCGCGACTTCTAGACAAGGTCATGCGGCAAGTCCCCAACGCCTTCACTGGTGAAAGGTCGGTGTGGACTCACCTGCGGGACAATCCCAAATCCTACATCTTCCCATCCATGAAGGTGGGCGTGGACGCCGACGTGCCTGATAACGTCACTCCGACTTCGGCGGCCGCAGCAGATGAAGCGCCCGACGACATAGCATTGCCGCGCGAGACTTGGCGAAGTCTGCTCGACCGCAGGGACCGTCACGAACAAATAAGACAGGCGTTGGAGGCAGGCGAGGTGACGAGCACCGATGCCATCGTAACAATGAACCTCGACGTGTGTCAGTTCGTACAGGATGTCATCGACCGTGCAGATGACCCGGGGCTTATCGACGCCTTCTACCGAGCCCTATCCGAGATCAGCGTGCTTGATCCAACCTGCGGCTCGGGCGCTTTCCTGTTCGCGGTGCTGAACATTTTGGAGCCAATCTACGAAGCGACGCTCGATCGCATGAGTGCCTTTTTGGATGAGGCCTCCCGCACTGGCTGGGTTTGGGACGGAGCCCTTCAGGATCGCTTCAGCGCGATCGTCGCGGAGGCCCAGCAACATCGCAATCGCAAATACTTCGTTTTTCGATCGATTGTTGTGAACAACCTCTTTGGCGTCGACATCATGGAGGAGGCGGTCGAAATCTGCAAACTGCGCCTGTTTCTGAAGCTCGCCAGCCAGATCGAGGACCAGGAACAGATTGAGCCGCTTCCCGACATTGACTTCAATATCCGCGCGGGCAACGCGCTCATAGGTTACACTGACCATCCTCGTGCCAGCGGGGGCGGCCTCGATCTTTCGCACACGCGCGATGCTCTCGACGCGCAGGTAGCCGATCTCAACATCGGATATGCGCGCTATCGAGAAATTCAGTTCGGGGACAGGTCAGAAGCCGCAGCCCTGAAACGTTCCCTTACAGGGCAGCAAGCGCTGCTCGACGCCACGCTCAACCGATCATTGGGCGAACGATATAGCGCCCGAACGGACGCGGCATTGGACCGATGGGCGTCCACGCACCATCCGTTCCATTGGTGGGCGGCCTTCTACGAGCAAATGGAACGTGGCGGCTTTGATGTCATCATTGGCAATCCGCCATACATCCAGAGTGCGAAGGTTCGACGCGAATACACTGTCCTCGATCTGGAGACGGAAAGTGCTGCCGATATCTACGCCTGGGTGATGGAGCGGGCAGCGAATCTGCTCGCAGACGGGGGCCGATCGGGTATGATCGTGCCGTTGAGCCTAACATTCAGCTCGCGCTTCACGGCTTTGCGCGACGTGCTAACGCGCTCGTACGCGGTGAACTGGTATTCGTCATTCGGGCGTATCCCGTCGGCGCTGTTTGCTTACGACGTGCGCGTCAGGAACACCATCCATATCGGCCGAAAGGCGACTGCCGGTGAGAGGAACAGGCTCAACTTGACGGGCCGCCTCCACCGCTGGTTCGAGCAGGAGCGTTCGTATCTGTTCGAGACATTGGCGTTCACGCCCTACCGACCCGCAGCTTGGGATGGCCTTGTTCCAAAGGTTCACACGCCGCAGGTAGTTGAACTGTTCGAGGGCGAGCGCGCCCGGCACACGCCGACGATCGAAGGGCTCATTCGCCGAACCGGACCCGATGTGCTTCATTTCAAGAAATCAGCTTACAACTGGCTGAACTTCTGTCGCGAGCTGCCGCCCTGCTATGATCGTTCGGGCGCACTCATCCCTCACACCAAGTTCGGCACTGTCGCCTTCGCGTCGCGGGAGGAACGTGACCTCGCCTTTCTGCTTCTCAACGGCAAATGGGAGTTCGCATACTGGTACATGATCGGCGATGATTTTGACGTGACGATCGGTATGTTCGAAGGGCTGCCTGCACCGTTTTTGCGCCTCAGTGCGGCTCAGCGACGCGAGGCGCTGGAGATTGCAGAAGAGCTCGAGATCGCCATGCGAGACGCGATTTCGTTTAAACTGAACGCTGGCAAGCGGGTCGGAAACTTCAATCTTGCTCGGTGTCGGCATGTCACAGACAGGAGCGATCGCCTGTTCGGTGAAGCATTCGGTTGGACCGACGCATGGCCTGAGATCGAGCTTCTATATACGCAGGCGGTGAAGACATCCTACGCCGATGAAGAAGAAGGCGAATGACGTTAGTCCGCACCGCCGCGTGCACTAGAGACGATTGCCCGCCAGTCGAACCTGAATCCCTCCCCCGGAAAGAAGTATTGGCCGCTCTTGGTATGGAGGAGGCCCAGCTTGTTCCACAGCTTGACCTCATCACGGAAGAAGTGGGGCTTGCCGCTGCCTTCATTCTTCGGCGGCCGAATAACACCAGCGGCTACTAGGGCCTGGTCGATGCTGTTGAGGAAGTCGTCCGACAACTGCTTGTCCTCAACAGCGACCTCCCGAGAACGCTCCTCAATCCACAGAATGAGTTCGAGGTGATTGCCATCCAAAAGAACCGAACGCGCGAGTTCGCTGAGGAATGCGTCGCTGTCGGGCCCATAGACCTTCCCTACGTGCAGCAAGGTCAATCCTGGTAATGTTAGTCCGCCATCAGCCGACACGAGTCGACAGTGACGCAGACTGTATTGTGCATTGATGCGATCGGATTTGTTCGTAGCCGACTTACTCTTTTTGCGTGGTGTCCCTTCCCAGGTCCGCGCTTTTCGCTTCTGCCTGATCGAATTCCAGAATTCGTCGTAGGAGGTCTCGAACGTAGCTCCAGGGTTGGAATCAATGATGCTGAGCAACGCAAAGAGGTCGTAATTCGATAAATCACGCCAATACGCCCAGAATGTTCTTTTACCGCGCCGCTTGGGCGACTTGAACTTCGGCCCGGAGCGAAGTTTCAGACCTCGATGAACTTTCAGGTTCCCAACTGACTTGCCATAGGACATGAGCATGAGCGGCCGGTCATCAAGTTCGCGGTCGATCACACCTGCGATGTGCTCCGCGATTGGAAAACCATCCGTGGAACGTTCCGGGAGCACGAGGCCGGCGAATTCGAAGCTCTCCAGGTAAGTCAGCATCTGTCCCAACCCGGTGACATATTCTCGTTTAGAGTGATTGGGTGGCTTGAACTCGAGCGCAATGGTTGCGTCGGTCGACGGATCCTCAAACGCGATATCGGGCCGCGGCCAGTCGGCGATGCCTTGCCAGAGAATGCACTTGGAGGTGAGGCGCGGCACGCACCAGCTGTTGGCGGTTCCGGTCCGAACTTGTGTCAGAAGCGTCTGAGAGACGATCTGTGCCATGGCATTGTGCTGAAAGCTCATCGGTCGAACCTATCACCTCCCACTCCGATACGGCCAGGCTGCTTCATCTGATCGGTCATGTGTTGGCATTCAGATGTGGGCCCCTTTATCTCGCGTTCGATTGAGCCTCGCTCACTGCTTCAGCACCTTGGCAACCCGACGACCGAGATTGACCTTCCCGCCGGGAAGGCGTCGAAGCCCTCTGCGGTCACTATTCTGGGCACTGGAGACGGTCCTTGCCATCTAGGCAAGGCATGAAGTTTGCGGAGATGATTTACACGCAAACCCCGGCGCGCCATAGCGATAATCCCGCAGAAATGCCGCAAAATTGCCGGCAGGCTGCTTGAGACTTACCCAGCAATTCAGACACTTAGGACTGCTTGGTGCTCTCGAGAAGATTCGAACTTACATCACGCATTGGCAACAAGTCCAATTGCAGTCAGTTTTCTTCGCGCCGGAGACGGGGCTCAGGATCTAGGTCCGTCACCGAGTTTGCGGAGACGATTGGCGCTTCATAAAGTGGCGCGGCCCTCCAGCAATTCCGCGGAAATCCCGCAGAATTCGCACCCGCCGCAGCGCTGAATATCCAATCATTACAGCCGCTTACGACTGCTTGGTGCGGTCGAGAAGACTCGAACTTCCACGGCCTTTCGGCCACAGCGACCTCAACGCTGCGCGTCTACCAGTTCCGCCACGACCGCACGTACATGGGATGTCGGGCGGCATCGAGACCGCCCCTG
>Ga0207667_10001073_pt1 | contig 34679 bp, 32 predicted proteins | sample KBSCornC52_FD_184301 | JGI IMG/M metagenome (GOLD analysis project Ga0207667, IMG submission 184301) | Corn rhizosphere microbial communities from Kellogg Biological Station, Michigan, USA - KBS Corn C5-2 (SPAdes) (version 2) | ecosystem: Host-associated > Plants > Roots > Rhizosphere > Soil ...
GTAGAGCTTGCGCAAGCGATCGCGGCGCAAATACGCACCAATCGCGACAAGGATGCGATTTATGAGAATGCGATGGGCGTGGTGTGCAAGCAGCGTTTGACTACGAAGAAAGCGGATGCGAGAGCCGCCAACGAGGTCGCCTGTTGGCAAGATGAAGTGGAAAAGACTTTGCCGAACGGCAGCGGCTTCATTTCTTTGGATACGACCGTCGTTCCTGCCACCTACACCATCACGGTCAGTTGGTCGGAACCGGGCGTACGCACGGCTTCCTATGTCGAACGAGTGGAAACTACGGCCGCGGCAGTGCCACGCGTAGCTCGCGCGGCAAACTGAAAACGACATGCTCCGCTTCGCCGGCAATTTCCTCCGGCGAATCGCCGCCCCATTCCCGAACTCGCGCAACCACACGCTGCACGAGCACCTCGGGCGCCGAGGCGCCCGCAGTAATCCCCACAGCTTTTTTGTCTGCGAACCACTCACGTTGTAAGTCGTCGGGACCGTCGATGAGATATCCGGGAATGCCGACTTTCGCGGCGATCTCACGCAGACGATTGGAGTTCGAACTGGTTGGCGAGCCCACTACGAGAATGAGATCGCAGCGCTCGGCGAGACGCTTCACGGCATCCTGACGATTCTGCGTCGCATAGCAAATATCCTCTTTGCGGGGGCTGGCGAGATCGGGAAAGCGAGCACGCAAGGCTTGCACGATCTTCTGCGTGTCATCGACGGACAGAGTTGTCTGAGTGACGAACGCAAGCTTGGCCGGATCGCGAATCTGCAACGATGCGACGTCCTCCGGCTTTTCGACCAACACGATGCGGCCGCCGTAGGCATCGTCGAACTGCCCCATCGTGCCTTCCACCTCGGGATGGCCTTCATGGCCGATGAGAATGACCTCTCGTCCGTCGCGCGCATAACGGCTCACCTCCATGTGCACCTTAGTGACCAAGGGACACGTAGCGTCGAACACTTTTAACCCGCGACGGCGCGCTTCTTCCTGCACGGCAAGCGACACGCCATGTGCGCTGAAGATGACCGTAGCACCGGTCGGCACCTCATCCAGTTCCTCCACAAACACGGCACCCATGTTGCGCAAGCGTTCAACCACATAGCGGTTGTGCACGACTTCGTGGCGCACGTAAATGGGCGCACCGAACAAGTCGATGGCGCGCTCGACGATGTCGATGGCGCGGTCGACACCGGCGCAGAAACCGCGGGGATTGGCGAGGAAAATTTTCATCCCTTCTTCGCCCTCTCGCTCTCGCGAAACGCGTCCAACAGCAGAAATCCTGCGCCAACGGTAATCGCGGAATCAGCAACGTTGAACGCGGGGAAATAACGGCTATGCCAATGCACGTGGATGAAATCGATGACGTGGCCGAGCCACACGCGGTCTATCACATTGCCCAAGGCTCCACCCAACACTAACGCCAAACCGATGGCGAGCAAAGTTTGTTCTGGAGTTTTGAGCCGGCGCATCCAGAATAGGAGCACGACGCTCACGATCAATCCAAGTCCGATAAAGAACCAGCGCTGCCAACCTGCTGCATCGGCCAACATGCTGAAAGCTGCGCCGGTGTTGTGCAACCTTGTGAGCTCGAGGACAGGCAGCAGCTCGATGCGGTCGTAGAGATTCATGGTACTCGACACCATCGCCTTGGTGACCTGATCGAGCAGAATCACGACCAGCGACAGCCACAGCCAACTGATCGCGCCGTAGGTCGGCGTAAACCAGGCTCGGGCTTTCATGGGATTGCGAGCTCCAACACTCCTTCCCTCAAACATACTTTCTCTCCTCACCCGCCCCGTCGACATTCACAACGCAGCGTCCGCAGATTTCAGGATGGGCGGCGTAAGCACCAACGTCCGGTTGTTTATGCCAACAGCGTATGCACTTCGCATCCGACGATGGTTGAACCAAGATCCACGCTTTATTGTGCTCACCTTCATCCGCGGGCTGTGCATTCGCCGGTCTGTCTTCAGCGGCGTGCACACGGACTCCTGATGTGATGAACACGAAGCGCAGCTCGGCTCCAAATGGAGTGAGCAGCTCACGTACTGCAGGGGTTGCATAGATATCGACTGTGGCATCGAGCGGTGCGCCAATCTCATCTCGCACACGCAACTTTTCGAGTTCGCGCGAAACCGCACCACGCAGCGCGAGAATACTGTCCCAATCGATATGCGGACGCGAATGCGATCCCTGCGGCAACTCTATCCATTGCGACAAGAACACCGACTTGGGGCGCGCACCCGGCAGTGTTCGCCAGATTTCTTCGGCCGTGAACGAGAGCACGGGCGCGAGCCAACGCACAATGGCTTCTGCGATCCAGTACAGCGCAGTCTGCGCGGAGCGGCGGGCATGGCTCTTGGCAGGCGTGGTGTACAGGCGATCTTTGAGCACATCCACATAGAAGCTGCCGAGCTCGACGCTGCAGAAGTTGTGGACTTTCTGATAAATCAAATGGAACTGATAAGTGCGATAAGCCTCGATCACTTCTTGTTGCAATTCAGCCGTACGCCAAATGGCCCACTGGTCCAATGCAACGAGTTCCGTGACGGGCAGGACATCCGTTTGCGGATCGAACCCTGCGAGATTGCCCAACAGATAACGCACCGTGTTGCGAATACGTCGATAGGAATCCGTTACGCGCTTCAGAATCTCATCCGAAAGACTCATCTCATTGGCGTAATCGGTCGCGGCAACCCACAGACGCAACACGTCTGCACCCAATGTATTCACGACTTTCTGCGGCGCGATGACATTGCCCAGCGACTTGGACATCTTGCGTCCCTTTTCGTCGATGGTGAATCCGTGCGTCAGCACGGCGCGGTACGGAGCACGATCGTGAAGCGCGGCAGAGGTGAGTAACGAACTGTGGAACCAGCCGCGATGCTGATCCGAGCCTTCGAGATACAAGTCGGCTGGTGCCGTGATCTCCGGATGTGTTTGCGAAACACAATGATGTGCGACGCCGGAATCGAACCACACATCCATGATGTCAGTGACTTTCTCGTACTGATCTGCCTCCGCGCCGAGCAGCGCAGTCGGATCGAGATCGAACCACGCGTCGATGCCTCCCTTCTCGACGAGATCGGCGACGCGTTCCAGAAGCGCTGCCGAATTCGGATGCAGCGCGCCGGTCGTACGATGCAAGAAAAGCGCGATGGGCACGCCCCACGCGCGTTGACGCGAGATACACCAGTCGGGCCGACTCGCAATCATGTTGCCGATACGGCTCTCGCCCCAGTCCGGCATCCATTTCACTCTGCCGATTTCGCGCAAGGCTGCCTGCCGCAACCCTTGTTGTTCCATGCTGATGAACCACTGCGCAGTGGCGCGAAAGATCACCGGTGTTTTGTGGCGCCAACAATGCGGATAGCTGTGACGCAAACTTTCGTGCTTCAACAAGCGGCCGCGTTCTTCCAACACCGCGATCACGTGCTTGTTGGCATCGAATACTTTTTCGCCTGCAAAAAGCGGTGTGCCTTCTACGAATCGCCCATCGCTGCCCACGGGATTGTCGACCCGCAAGCCGTATTTTTGGCCGACGATGAAGTCTTCTTGACCATGCCCAGGTGCCGTGTGCACGGCACCGGTGCCGGCATCCAATGTCACGTGCTCACCAAGAATCACCGGCACCCGGCGTTCATAAAAGGGATGTTGTAACTGCAAACCCTCAAGGGCTGAGCCCGGAGCCTCAGCAAGAATTCTAGCGTTCTCGATTCCCGCACGCGCGAGCACCGCATTGGCAAGCTCTGCTGCAACAATCAAACGCTCACTGCCGGCATCGAGCAGCACATAACGGATCTCAGCATTGAGTGCGACTGCTTGGTTGGCGGGTAATGTCCATGGCGTAGTTGTCCAAATCACAATGCTCGCCGGCGGCGCGACCGCTTGTTGTAGTCCCAAACGCTTGCCGAGTTCGGCTGTATCTTGAACGGCGAAACGCACGTCGATCGCGGGTGAAGTGCGCTCTTCGTATTCGACTTCCGCTTCCGCGAGTGCGGATCGACAATCGAGACACCAATGCACGGGCTTCAGGCCCTTGTATACGTGGCCGTTGCGTAGGATCTGCGCAAAAGAACGTAATTGTTCGGCTTCGTACTTGGGCTGCAGTGTTAGATACGGCCGCGCCCAATCTCCCATTACACCGAGTCGTTTGAAGTCCTCGCGCTGCGCATCCACCTGACTCAAGGCGTATTCGCGGCAAGCTTGCCGAAAGGCGCGCGGCTCGAGCTGCTTCACTTCTTTGCCGCGGGTTTTCTCGATCTGATGTTCGATGGGCAAGCCGTGACAATCCCACCCGGGAACATAGGGCGCATCGTAGCCATCCAGGGTGCGCGACTTCACGACGATGTCTTTCAGCACCTTGTTGATGGCGTGACCCAAGTGAATTGCGCCGTTCGCGTACGGCGGCCCGTCGCACAAGATGAATGTCGGGCGGCCTTTCGCTGCCGCACGCAGCTCGTGATAAATGTCGTGCTCTTCCCACCAACGCAGTAGATCGGGTTCGCGACGTGCGAGATCCGCTTTCATCGGAAAGTCGGTGCTGGGCAAATTGATCGTGTTTTTGTAGTCGGTCATGAATGTTTCAAAATTCTCTTCGCTTGCGCCTCGTCCTCGCGCATCTGTATGACGAGTTCATCGAGACTCGGGAACTTGAGTTCATCGCGCAAGCGGGCGATGAAATCGATGCGCAAGTGTTTGCCGTAGAGATCGCCGGCATAGTCGAAAATGTACGCTTCGAGCAGAGGCTCGGTGCCGTCGACCGTCGGGCGCGTTCCCAAGCTTGCGACTGCTGGAGCCTCGCGCAGCCCCGCACCCGTTACGCGAACTGCAAATATACCCATTAACGGTAGAACGCGTCGCCTGGGGCGTAAATTCACGGTTGGAAATCCCAAGGTGCGTCCGAGCCGCTGACCCCGTACGACTCTGCCAGTGATGTGATACGGCGCACCGAGAAACTCGCCGGCGCGATCGAGATCCCCTTCAGCAAGCGCTGCACGAATCAAAGTACTGCTCGCACGCTCGCCATTCACCAAGACCGGCGCCACGGTATCCACGCCGAATCCGAATTCCGCCCCTAGGTTGCGCAGCATCCCGATTTCTCCCTCGCGCCCCCGCGCAAAGTGGAAATCGTGTCCCACGACGACCCAGCGCGCACCCAAACCATCGACTAGCACATCGTGGGCGAACGCTTGGGCGGACATGCCGCGGAACCGTTGATCGAAGCGCACGCAGAGAAAGCGATCGACATTCGCTTGCGCCAACCCCACGAATTTTTCGCGGAATCGATTGAGTCGTGCTGGGGCCTGCGCGCCCAGGAAGTACTCACGAGGCGTCGGCTCGAACGAGATCACGGTAGTCGGCAGGCCGAGCTCACAGCCGCGAGCACGCAACTGCGCGAGTAAAGCCTGGTGCCCAAGATGAACGCCATCGAAGGCGCCGATGGTCGCGACGCAGCCGTGGTGCCGCGGCTTAAGGTTGTAGAGTCCTCGAATGAGTTCCATAGGAGATGTGCCTGGCAACGCGATCATTGCAATTCCGCTCGTTTGCCCGGCTGAGAATACGAAAATGGAGGATTATACGGGTCCGCCCGGACCACGCTGACAGCCATTTTCGCCCTCCTAGAGCTGCGCAATCTCCGCTTGCCTTTGCGGGGCCGCGTGGGCAGAATTCGCGCCTCTTTTTTGGAGTGCAAGCATCCGTGGCGAACATCAAGTCAGCCGAAAAGCGGGCTCGTCAGAACATCAAACGCCGTGCCCACAACATGGCGGCGCGTTCCAGCCTGCGCACCGCAATCAAGGGCGTGGTCAACGCCGTGAAGGCAGGCAACAAGGAAGAGGCCGTCGCCAATCTGAAGTCCGCTGTGCCGGTCATCGATTCCATGGTGAATAAGGGCATCATTCACCGTAACAAGGCGGCTCGTCATAAGAGCAGTCTGAACGCGCAAGTGAAAGCACTCTCCGCCAAGTAATTCTCGATCGCCTCCGGTTCGCGTAAGAACTGGAGGTTGCGAGCACGGATGCTCTGCCAAACCTCTAATCGATACCGTCTCTAACTCGCCTTCGCCGCTACTTCCGCGGCCATTTCCTCCAACCGCTGCATGATTGCCTGACACAGGGGCTGTGTGCCTTGTCGTGCAATTCCCGCGATGCGGAACACCGGACCTTTCCATCGCAAGCGGCGCACGATGTCCTTGCAGCGCTTGTCCACGTCCTCTTCGGGCAAGAGATCGACCTTGTTCAGCACCAGCCAGCGCTCTTTGTCCGCGAGCTCGGGACTGAATTTCTTGAGTTCGGCAACGATGGCTTTGGCGTCCTTGACGGGATCGGCCTCGGGATCGGGTGGGGAAACATCGACCAAATGCAGCAACACTCGCGTGCGCTGCAAATGCTTGAGAAAACGAATTCCGAGCCCGGCGCCTTCCGCCGCTCCTTCGATCAGCCCCGGAATATCTGCCATGACGAAGCTGCGATGCTCGCCCACGGCCACTACTCCGAGATTGGGATGCAACGTCGTGAATGGATAATCCGCTACTTTGGGACGTGCTGCTGAAACCGCGCGAATGAGCGTGGATTTCCCAGCATTCGGCAAGCCGAGTAGACCTACATCGGCGATGACCTTGAGCTCCATGCGCAGCTCGCGCTTCTCTCCCGGCAGCCCCGGCATCGCCTTCCGCGGCGTTCGGTTAGTGCTGCTCTTGAACTTGGCATTACCCCAACCGCCCTTGCCACCTTTGGCAACCAACAATCGTTGACCGGCCTGGGTGAGATCGCCGATTTGTTCTTCGGTTTCGGCGTCATAAACGACTGTTCCTACAGGCACCAGCACTTCCATATCTTCGCCGCCAGCACCAGTGCAATCGTTACCGCTTCCGGCCGTGCCGTGCGGTGCGCGAAACGTCCTTTGATACCGGAAATCGGCGAGCGTATTGATGCCTTCTGCGCTGATGAGATACACGGAAGCGCCATTGCCGCCGTCACCGCCATCAGGCCCGCCGAAGGGAACGAATTTTTCCCGCCTGAAACTCACAGCCCCGCGGCCGCCGTTGCCGCCCTGGACTTTGACTATGGCTTCGTCGACGAATTTCATGGGAAGGTAGGGAAAATGCTAGGCCCAAAAAAACCCGGACAAAGCCGGGTTTTTCCAAAGCACCCGCGAGTGCGGTTACTCCGCAACTATATTCACAAACGTATGCTGATGAACGCCGCGCTTGCGGAATTCCACGCGCCCGTCCGCTTTGGCGAACAACGTATGGTCCGTGCCCATGCCGACGTTTTCACCTGCGCGGTACTGAGTGCCGCGCTGACGAATGATGATGTTGCCGGCGATAACTGCTTCGCCGCCGAACTTCTTCACGCCCAGTCGTTTCGACTCTGAATCGCGGCCGTTCTTGGTACTGCCGCCTGCCTTTTTATGTGCCATGACCTACTCTCCGCACTCAAAACCGCCGCGCTTACGCGCCGACGATGCTGGTAACTTTCACTTCGGTGTATTGCTGGCGATGGCCGCCGCGACGCATGTAGTGCTTGCGACGGCGGAACTTCACGAAGGTGACCTTCTTGCCCTTCCCATGCGCCTGCACGGTTGCCACCACTTTGCCGCCGGCCACCAAGGGCGTGCCGACCGCAACCTTGTCGCCGTTTGCCAGTAGCAGAACTTGATCGAATTCGACGTTGGTTCCGGCATCCGCCTCGAGCTTCTCGATACGGATCACCGAACCTTCGCTCACGCGGTACTGCTTACCGCCCGTGGCAATCACAGCGTACATGTCAGTGGAACTCCAACAGCCGGAGGGACCCCGGCGGAAAAGGCGGCAGAGTGTACGGATAAGCGCCTGCCGGGGCAAGGGATTTACGCTACCATCTGCGCCCCGCGTCATATTCAATAAACAATGATTCTGGAATCGATTAAAGCATTGATGGCGGACGATCTTCGTGCCGTCGACGACGTGATTCGCCGCCGTCTCGCAAGCGACGTGGTGCTCGTGAACCAAGTTGCCGAATACATTATCAATGCGGGTGGCAAACGCCTGCGTCCGCTCGTCGTTTTGGTCGCGGCGCGCGCTTGCGGTTACCGAGGCGAGCGCCATTGCGATGCCGCCGCCATTATCGAATTCATTCATACAGCAACGCTGCTTCATGATGACGTGGTGGACGGCTCGGAACTCAGACGCGGCCGCGACACCGCCAACTCCGTTTGGGGCAATGAAGCGAGTGTGCTGGTGGGCGATTACTTGTACTCGCGCGCCTTCGAGATGATGGTGGAGCTGGGCTACATGCGTGTGATGGACGTGCTCGCCGGCGCGACCAACAAAATCGCCGAAGGCGAAGTGTTGCAGCTCATGAATGCGCACGACCCCGACACGACCGAAGAACGTTATTTCGACGTGATCTATCGCAAAACCGCCAAACTCTTCGAGGCGGGAACGCGAGTCGCGGCCATTCTCGCAGAGGCATCCAGCGCGCAAGAACTCGCCATGTTGCGATATGGCAAACACCTCGGCACCGCGTTCCAACTCGTCGACGACGCACTCGACTACAGCGCGGATCGTGAAACCTTGGGCAAAAACCTGGGCGACGATCTCGCCGAAGGCAAACCCACCCTACCCCTCATCCACGCCCTGAGAACCGGCACGAACGAGCAACGCGCACTCATACGTCATGCCATCGAAGAAGGCGGTATCGCCGAGCTCGGCAAGATCACCGCAGCAATTGAATCGACGGGAGGCCTTGCGTACACTGCGCGCCTCGCGCGGCGGGAGGCAGATCTCGCCATTGAGGCACTCGCCGACCTCCCAGCCTCGGCACACAAGCAAGCCTTGCACGAGCTCGCCGAATTCGCGATCAGCCGTACCCACTGATCCGACGCGAGCCCACAGATCTCATCGGGGTGTAGCTCAGCCTGGTAGAGCGCTACGTTCGGGACGTATAGGTCGCAGGTTCAAATCCTGTCACCCCGACCAGTCTTATGATGATCTGCTTTCTATAGGCTATTCATGGGATTAGATAGCCTGTCGGAGATGCTTATTCCCTTTCGCCTCCGCGACTCCGATCTGGTTTGGGCACGCTTTGGGCACGTAAGTCACTTCGGCCCGCTAACCCGTCATTTGTGACGCTCGACCAGCATCGCCACCCACCACCACAATTCAATTCCATTTATCCTGCCGAGAACGAATTGCAGAATGTTGGCGAGTTTGTACGGCTGGCCGCCAAGGAGTGATCCCACTGTTTGCCAAGTCAGTTGGTAACCGTCCGGTCATCACCGTCTAGATTTTGATCTGTGGATTTGTCGATTCTCGCGCGCGTCAATGGCATTGAAGCGGGAGAGATCGATGGAAGTAGAAGGTGATTTGAAGAGCGTTACGGTTCGCCGTTCGCGTGGCAAATGGACAGTTGAGCAACGCGAGCGGATGGTGAGGGAGAGCGCGCAACCCAGTGCATCGGTGAGTGAGGTTGCGCAGCGCCACGGCGTGCGCGCTAACTTGCTGAGCATGTGGCGCCGTCAAGCAGGCGTTGCCGCGCCGGTGAAGCAGCGTGTGTCCACCGCGGTTCGCTTTGCGCCGATTCAGGTGCAACGACCTTCCGCGGCAGAAGGCGTGATTGAGATCGATGTATCGGGTGGCTGCGTGCGGGTGCGCGGCATCGTTGATGGAGCGATGCTGCGCGAAGCGGTGGCGACGCTGCGATGATTGCACTGCCTGGCGGCACGCGGATCTGGCTTGCCTGCGGTATCACGGACATGCGCAAGGGTTTCGATGGACTGGCGGCGCTGGTGCAACTGCAGTTGGCGGAGGATCCCTACTCGGGTCAGTTGTTTGTGTTTCGGGGCCGCCGTGGTGATCGCGTTAAGCTTCTGTGGTGGGACGGCGATGGGCTGTGTTTGTTTGCGAAGCGCCTGGAGCGCGGGCGCTTCGTGTGGCCGCACGCCACGAGCGGCACTGTTCACTTAAGTCAGGCGCAACTGTCGATGCTGTTGGAAGGGATCGATTGGCGCCGTCCGCAACGGTCGCACACACCGCAACTCACGGTGTGATAACTAGCCTTGTTTTGTCGATGTTTTTACGTGCATCGAAGCAACGATGTACGTAAAATGCAGGGGTGCCAAACACCCCTTCACTGCCCGATGATGTCGAGAGCTTAAAACAACTCGTCATCGAGCAACGTGCACTGCTGGCCACGCGCGCAGAACAACTCCTATCGCGCGATGTACTCATCGAGAAGTTGAAGATCGAACTGCTGCGCTTGAAGCGTATGCAGTTTGGTCGCTCAAGCGAAAGTCTCGATACGAAGATCGCGCAACTGGAACTCACGCTGGAAGAGCTTGAGGCGAGCGAGACACAGCTTGCGAGCGCGCTCGCACCCCCAATGACGCCTGCGCTTGAAAGCGAGCGACGCTCACCGACTCGCAAGCCCCTGCCGGCGCACCTGCCGCGCGAGACGGTGACGCATCAAGACACCTGCCGGTGTCCAGAATGCGGCGGTGACCTCAAGCGCCTGGGCGAGGATGTGAGCGAGGTGCTCGAGTACATGCCGGCACAGTTCAAAGTGATCCGCCACGCGCGACCGAAGCTGCGCTGTGGACGCTGCCAAACGATCGTACAAGCGCCCGCACCAACACGCCCGATCACCCGCGGCCTCGCCGGTCCCGGCTTACTCGCACACGTACTGGTGTCGAAGTACTGCGATCACCTACCACTCTATCGGCAGAGCGAGATCTACGCCCGATCGGGCATCGAGCTCGAGCGCTCGACCTTGGCGGATTGGGTGGGACAAGCGAGTGCGTTGTTGCGACCGTTGATCGATGCCTTAAGCCGTTACGTGTTGTCAGCCGAAAAACTGCACGCCGACGACACGCCGGTGCCGGTGCTCTATCCCGGCCGTGGCACCACCAAACAAGGGCGGCTGTGGACCTACGTGCGCGATGATCGGCCTGCGGCCGGCACTGATCCGCCGGCGGTGTGGTTCGCGTACTCGGCGGATCGCAAGGGCGTGCATCCGCGCACACATCTGAAGGACTTTAAAGGCGTATTGCAGGCGGACGGCTACGCGGGGTTTGAGCAGCTTTATAACGAAGCCGATCCAGCGCACCCGATCCAAGAAGCCGCTTGTTGGGCACACGTGCGACGCAAGTTCTCTCATGACCGCTTGTCAACCCTTGGCACAATACTATCCTGCGACACGAAGACTGTTCGTGCCCGTTCATTTGTCGCTGCAGCGAGATGAGAGTCAGACCGTCGAGAGTTTCGCGACGGTCACTGCTTCTCTCATTCGGGGATCAGAACCCCAGTGTGATATCGAGTCGGAGGGCTGCCTCGATCTACGAGCGGAGATCCGAAGGAGTCGGCTCCAAAAACTTGCCCGAGGATTCCCTCTACCGCTCTCGACGGTCTGAGTCTCATCTCGCAATGTGCTTTGATAGCGTGGGTCTCCTTCAACAACAGCGGGGATCCGCAGCGCACGCGCGATTAACGCGCCGACACGGATGTGCGGCGCAGTTCAACGGCGACTGCCCAGATAAAGCCCAACAGCTCGCGCGCGATCGCCGTCACCACCACTTGGCTTTTCTTTCCCCGCGCGATGAGCTTTCGATAACGACTGCAGAGCCGAACCTGAGCTTTCCACGCTATCGCCTTCAAGTGTTCGGGCGCGGCATCCATGCGCCTGAGCATGCGACTACTAACCTTTGCCGAGCACCGATACGTCCAGGCCGCTTCGATGAGCAGGCTGCGAACGGTGAGATTCCCAGTTTTGGTGATACCGCGCATGCCGACCGTTTCTCCGCTGGAGTGTTCTCCAGGTACTAGACCCAAGAAAGCCATCAGCTGACGAGGATTTGCGAAGCGCTGCAGATCACCGATCTCAGCGACGATACTGATCGCGATCGTTTCCGCTACGCCGCGCAAGGTCTGCAACGCGTTGACCAGCGGTGCGAGGCTCCACGCTGGAAGCAGATCCTGGATCTGGGCATCGATTTCCGCGCGCCGGCTCGTGGCGAGGTCAAGCGCATTGAGGTACGTCTGCAGCGCGTACTGCTGCGCAGGATGCTGGAAGGACTGATTAGCAATCCACGTTCGATGCACTTTTCCCCAGAGCTTTCCTGCCGCCGCGAAGTGCCGGCCGTACTTCAGCAGATAGCTTTGGATGTGTTGACGGCAGCGCCGGATGTCGGACGTTGCACTCCGCCGGGCTCGGACGAGGTCGCGCATCGCCTCGTGGGTCTCGTCGGGCACCCAGATGAACGACAACTCGCCCGCTCGCAGAAGCCTCGCGAGTTGCACGGCGTCGCGGTGATCGTTCTTGATGCGCTCGCCGGGTTTGCGCGGGATTCGCGACGGCGCCGTCACATGGCACGCGTGGCCCTTTGCCTGCAGCGACCGCGCAATGCCGTATCCGCAAGGACCGGCTTCGTAGACGAACTCGAGCGACGCATACTTTGAACGCAACTTCCGCACCAAGCGCTCGAGTGCCTCATTGCTGTTCGGAACGCTGCCGTAATAGCGCACTTCGCCTTCGCGACCGTGATCCGCAATCGCTACCGCGATCGACTGCTTGTGAACGTCGAGACCAATGAACGCATTGAGCTCTGACATGACTGTACTCCGTCGAGATGGGGACACCGGTTGCAATTCTGCAGGCGGTCATACCATCTATGACATCCACGCGGCGACCGCTTCGCCGCTCGCGCTCGAGGCGTTAAACCGCATCGGCGAGTTGTATGCCATCGAAACAGAGACTCGCGGTCAGCCGCCGGATGGACGTCGTGAACTGCGGCAGAGCCGCGCGATGCCGAAGCTCATTCAACTGCACGCCTGGCTCATTGCCATACGAGCGCAACTGCCGAAGAAATCCGAGCTCGCCGCTGCCATTCACTACGCGCTGTCGCGTTGGCGCGCGCTCACGCGCTACTGCGAAGATGGGCGCATCGAAATCGACAACAACGTCGCCGAGCGCTCGTTGCGAGTCGTTGCACTCGGGCGCAAGAACTATCTGTTCGCAGGCTCCGATGCGGGTGGCGAACGCGCCGCTGCTATCTACTCACTCCTCGGCAGCGCCAAGCTCAACAGCCTCGATCCCGAAGCCTACTTGCGCTACGTGCTCGCGCACGTCGCCGAGCATCCCGTCAATCGCATCGAGGAACTCTTGCCGTGGAATGTCTCCGCACTCCGCAACAACATCACCAATCAGATACAACAGAAAGTCTAGACGGTGATGGGCGGACGGTTACGAGGAGTCCGCATTTGCGAAAGCACTGGAACAAGTAGCTTCGCGAAGGCGCAAGAACATCTCGTCAAAACGGATGAGTGAGATTCGCGAGGCGATGCTTCACGGCCTCCGTCCTAGCCGCACGTTCCGGCTCGCTGCGACGAATATCTGCACCAGATCCCGCCGATGCTGATCTTTGCCTCTCAGGACGATGGGGGCGGAGACGATTCACGCCTGCTTAGGGGATCAAGTAATCGACTATCTGAACTGGGCGGAGACCTATATCGATCAACTCGATCCGCTCACATCACGAACCCGCTCTGCCGAGTTTACAAGCGGCACAGGCTACCGAGTGAATGACCTCGATGCCACGTACGGACGATTGACTGGAAGTGAGTGGAAGCATGGAAAGTCGGCGCGGACTACTCTCCCGATCCGGATAGAAGCCGCTATTACTGCTCAAAATCTGTATTTGAGGTCAATGAAACAGATGAAGAAGAGAAAGGCTAAGCCGACGCGACCGGTCAAGACTCGAAAGGCGCGTGGGTCTGTGGAGATCCGGTGGTGCCGTGAATCAGAGCAACAGTTGCGTGAGCGAATTGCGAGCCCAGAGGGGCAGCGCTTGCTCGACGAGCTTGCGAGGATCTTTGCCGAGGAGGCTGTGGACAGGATGCTTCGTGATTCGCGTGCGGCGGGTAACTGAGCGGTTCCCGAGGTCGCAGCAGGCAGTAGCGGAGTGGCAGGGTCACTCAAATTATAGGGATCTTATCGATATTATCTAGACTTGATAAACTCACTAATTTCAATATAATTGCTTTTCATGAATCCCGTTGAAAATCCATTTGCCCCAGGTGCGGGTACGCCGCCACCTGAGCTCGCCGGCCGTGACGACTTGCGCGAGACAGTCAGGATAGCGTTGGAGCGCGTTCGTCGAGGTCTACCCGCAAAGAGTGTGTTGCTTGTCGGCCTCCGCGGAGTAGGCAAGACCGTTCTACTGGACCGGTTGCGCGATGATGCAGAGTCGGTGGGCATACATACGCTGCGCATTGAAGCGCCCGAGAGTAAATCTCTTCCAGCCCTGATTGCCCCTCAATTGCGCCAGTCGCTGCTTCGTCTGTCTCACATAGAGCAGGCGCGGCAGTTTGGACAACGCGCGCTGCGCGGGCTCGCCGGCTTTGCCAAAGCACTCAAAGTCAAATACCAAGATATCGAAGTCGGGTTCGATTTTGACCCCGAACCGGGCCTTGCGGACAACGGCGATCTCGAACACGATCTTTCTGCGCTTATAGAAGTCGTCGGCGAGGCGGCTCAGCGAGCAGGCACCGCCTTAATACTGTTCGTCGATGAGCTTCAGTACGTAGCCGAGGATGAATTGGCCGCTCTCATTACGGCCTTACATCGCGCGGCACAGCGTCGATTTCCAGTGACACTTGTCGGTGCCGGACTTCCGCAACTGCGTGGCCGGATGGGACGAGCCAAGTCGTATGCCGAGAGGTTATTCGACTTCCCGGAGATTGGACCGCTTTCTGCTGAGGCCGCGCGCATTGCAATTCAGAAACCACTCCATGATCAGCATGCGGATATCGAAGAAAACGCGCTGACCTCAATTGTCAATCATACTCATCGCTACCCGTACTTTCTGCAAGAATGGGGAAAGCACACGTGGGATCTGGCACCACATTCCCCAATTACGGCGCACGACGTGGATCGGGCAACCGAAATCGCAGTAGCGGCGTTGGATGAGAGTTTCTTTCGCGTGCGGTTCGATCGGCTTACGCCGGCTGAAAAGAGGTACCTCAGGGCAATGGCAGAACTTGGGCCGGGGCCTCATCGGTCAGGCGACGTCGCCGCATGTTTAAGGCGTCAGGTCACGTCGTTGGGGCCTACTCGCAGCCAGCTCATCACGAAGGGAATGATCTGGAGTCCTACACACGGTGACACCGCTTTCACGGTTCCGCTCTTTGACCAATTTATGAAACGGATCATGCCTGGAGACGCGTGGCTCGCAACTGAGTGACATCGTGTGTTTGAAGGAGAGCTCCCTTGCTTATTCGTAGCTAGAACGCGCCAATGCCATTCACGTTCTCGCCGCCACAGCGTGATGGATCGTGATTCACCGGTGATGAGAGCAGCTTGCCAGGAGCTTACGACTTTAATTGAGCTGTGGGGCCTTCACACCGCCGTATGGTGTTCAGCCAAGTGATTTGGTGGCTCAAATAGCCATAAGGTTGCGGGACTTTTGCGGGACTTCGCCCCGTTTTGTCGTGCTTCGCTCGGATCTTTGCAACGGACGCCCGCGAGCACGATTGATGAAATCAACTACTTACAAATTCGCTAAACTCTCGGTCTCTCACTTGAGCGAACTACGAACCATGAGGTCGGGAGTTCGAATCTCTCCGGGCGCGCCATCTCTGTTTTGCCAGTCTCGAAAATCTTCTAACACTCTGAACGGCAAGCTCACATCGGGAGTTTAAGTCCTGCATCTCGCGTGTAAACCTGCCCGTTGGTGAAGGCGAGTTTCACACAGCTCTCTTGTCTTCCAAGCGTTCCGAACGCCAGAACTGTGCTTCGTAGAAGTTGCACAGCGGTTGGCCGCTATTCGCGATCCGCTCGAGCACGATGAGCTTTCTTTGCTCAAGCGCGTGGATTCGATTTTCGTAAGTCGCGATGATGGATTGCATCTCCGTATCGGCCCAACAAGAAGAAATAGCTACGTCCCGCTCTTCACCGGACCGAAGCCAGGCGGTGGCTTGCGGTGGTGCGTGGCGGCTTCGTAGGCCGAGGCTACTTTGATCAATGTCGATTCCTGTCCGGGCTCGGCCCAAAACGCGATGTTGTATGGCAGGCCCACGCCGCCCAACTTCGTGGGCTCGGCATTCCATTGGCTTTCATAGGTTTTGCCGTCTTTGCTCAATGCAAACTTGGCGTCGATGACGCTGTCGGAAAAGCCCGCCGGCACGAACGTCTCGGGAAGGCCGAGTCTCGCGCCATAGCCGTAACCGAAGCGACTGCCGCTTTCACCCATCGTGGCGCCGCCAATTTTCTCCGGCAGCGTTGGATTCACGGGGTTCACGAACACATCGATCTTGTTCTGCAGTAAGACCTTGGTCATTACCATGCGCATGGTGTCGCGACGCTTCATGGTATACGTGACGGCATTGGTGCGGATGTCCATCTCCTTGTTCTCCCAATTCTTCATCGCCACGCGGCGCACCTCGTTGTAGTACTTGGCGTTGCCGTTGAGCGTTTCCCAGTCGTATACCTTCGCATCGCCGCGCAGGGCTAAATACTTCGCGAAGTCATATGCAAACGTATAGCCTGAAACATCCGACGGGTCTGCGGGCGGCTCGCCGAAGACGCGGTTGAAGTTCAGATTCGCCGGCAATGGGGCCTTGTGAGTGGCGACCGCGACGAGATATTTGCGGCTCGTGACATCCCAACCCGGCACGGAGAACTCCGGCTTACCATCTTTCTTCCAAGAGAAAATTTCCGGCATGTGAAAAGGTACGACTTCGGCAATCGCATCGTCGAACGTGAATTCCATGTTGGGGATGCTGGGATCGTCTGGATAACGCGGGTCGACGCTTTCAATGAGTTCGGCACCGAGATCCTTGAGGACTTTGAGCTCTTTGTTAACGCCGTCGCTGACCGCAGCCTTGGCGGGATAGTCCTTCACGAATAACTCGCGAACGATGCCGATGCGAATGCCTGCGAGCGGCTTGGCTTGCTTCGTGTCGGCGAGCGCATTGACATACGGCGTCTTGGACGCGATCACGCGCGGCAAGGCCGTGTAGATATCGCCCGCATCGAAGTACGAGCCCGTCTTCTTGTCGCGGAAGGCATCCAGCACGGTCGCAGCGTCTTTGATGCTACGGCAAATGATGCCAGGGCGATCTTGATAGGGATTGGCGCCAATCGTGCCTGCAAAGGAAATCATGCCTTTGGTCGGAACGATGAGCGCGGTACTGTGATAGTTCGCTGGACCGCGGCACGAACCGCCGGTCGTTTCGCAAATCGAGCACACGACCAGATTGGACGCGACGGAAGCGCCCGAGCCGCCGCTCGAGCCGGCTGTAACGCGTTCGGTGTCGTAGGGATTGCAAGTCATGCCGCCCCACGACTCGCGAGCGCCGCCTGAACCGATATACGGATGCTCGACTCTCGCTGTGCCGCCCGGGTCGCCGCTGCCGCCGTTGTATTCGGAGTTGTGTGCATGGGCATAGATGATGGCGCCGGCCGCGCGCAAACGACTCACCAACGTCGAATCCTTGGGCGGGGCGTCCATTGAATACTTCACGTCGCCACCACCGGTGGAGCGCATGTCTGCGGCGTCGTATACAGCTTTGAACGACATAGGCGTGCAGTACAACGGCATCTCTTTCGCATCGAAATTGCGGCCGTATTTCTTGTCCAACTCTGCGGCGTACTCGACCGCGTCGGGTTGCTGCCGGAATTTCTCGCATTCCGGCGGTGCGTCCTTGGGCAGGGGCGTGCCCGGTTTCGCATCGAACTTGCCTTTGCAGGTCACGGAACGCTCGCCGCGAATGTTGATCGTGTCGAGCGCATTGACCTGGCCGGCATTGGGCACGCCCACGACCATGCCGTACTGCTGATAGACAGTAGGATCGGACATCGTCGGCTCCATACGGCCCAAGTCGGGTGATGGCCCTTTGTACTTGTCGAAATCGGGAAGTAGTTTGCTGATGGCCAAGGTTTCCGTTGGGAATTTCAGAGGCGCTCCCGCCCGCGTTGTGCCGGCGACCGTTTTGACGTTGGCGCCGTCTGCAGTGACGAGTTTCGCGCATGTGCCGTTATAAGCGTGCGCACGTGCGATGTATCCCTCGACGACCTTTTGACAGGTCGTCGCACCGGAGCGAATCGCACTCTGGATGCTCTCGATGCTCGCCTCTTCCAACTGGAACGGCTGCGCAGCCTGCAGCACACTCGTACCGAGCAAAACGGCTGTCATCAAGATGGATTGAATGATTGCACGCGCCGGCATGTGATCTCCGCAAGCCCCAGTTTTATAAGCGCGGCGAGCAGGGGTAGGTCACCTCGTCCGCGATTACACGTTGCCAACAGGCAGACGTGCGAGGTGGGTGAAGCCCTACCTGCAGGCGTCCGGTGCGGTGCCACCGGGTCCGGCAAAGGTAACTCCGGTTGCGTCGCATAAAGAACAAGTGCAGGCGGTGGATGGTTTGGTCGGCAAGCAGATATCCCGCTGCCTTGAAGGACTTGGAGCGAAGCCTGACCGTTATTGAATCGCTGCCATGCGATCTCGCAATCTCACCACATATGGACCCGGATGCATTTAATGGTCCCATGGGCGGGCGCAGCGAGCAGCGAAAATGGGCACGTGCTTGTCAGTAGATAACATTCGGAAGTTCCCGTGCACGAGTATGCCAGCGGTAGCTCACGGAGCTGGCAACGAGTGGATCGCTGACTGGCAACCAGCCTCCTAAGAATTGTGAGCCCGCTGCCTTTCGCATAGGGCGTCACGCCTCGTCCTCGTCTAGTTCTGCGTGGCCCGCGACCTAATTTCTGGGCATGCGCCGTGCATGCGCTCCGCTGCCATCTTCGTGCGGGCGCCGTGATTACGCACTTCGCTCACATATGCGGACATTCCCGTGAATACCCTCGACATGCCTAAATCGCGCTCACGCCTGCGAGTCGCCTTGCTCGCATTTGCGTCCGTAGTCGTAGCCAGTATTGGCTATTACCTCGTCGCTCATCGCGCGCCCTCCATCATGGGTACGTCGGCGCAAGCGGCGGAAAAAGAGCCGAAAAAAGCCGGTCCGAAAATTCCAGTGCTCGCGACCAAGGTGGTGAGCGGCGACATTGGCGTTTACCTGACGGGTCTGGGCTCGGTCGCACCCTTCAACAACGTCATCGTCAAATCGCGCGTGGCAGGGCAACTCGTCAAAGTCCATTTCAACGAAGGTCAGTTTGTACGCGAAGGCGAGCTGTTGGCGGAAATCGACGCACGCCCCTTCGAAGTGCAAGTGGCACAGATGCAAGGTCAATTAGCGCGCGATGAAGCCCTACTCAGGAATGCGCAGGTGGATTTGGGTCGATACACGACACTGGCGCAACAAGACAGCGTCTCACAGCAAATTCTGTCGACGCAGGAAGCCGCAGTGGCGCAGAGTAAAGGACTGGTACAAAGCGATCGCGCACAGCTCGAGAACGCCCAACTCAATTTAGCTTACACACGCATTACTGCGCCCATCGGTGGCCGCGCCGGTTTGCGACAAATGGATGTGGGCAACATGGTGAGCACGGGTGATGGTTTGCTCACCATTACTCAGGTCGAGCCCATCGCCGTTATCTTTTCGATTCCGCAAGATCAAGCGCCGCCGGTGCTGCAGAAGCTGCGTACGAACGAAAAACTGCCGGTACTTGCGTATAACCGTGAGCAGAAAGTGAAACTCGCGGAAGGTCGTCTGCTCACCGTAGACAATCAAATAGACGCGACAACGGGCACGCTCAAATGCAAAGCCGTCTTCGACAACCGCGATGGTGCGCTATTTCCGAATCAGTTCATCAACGCGCGTTTGCTGTTAGAGATGAAACGCAACGTCGTCCTCGTGCCGAGTGCGGCGATTCAGCGCGGTGCCGAGCAGTCGTCATTTGTTTATGTCGTCGGGGGCGCAAAAGACGAAGCCAAAGTCGAAGTTCGTCCGGTCACAGTCGGAACGGTGGAGGGCGGATTGGTAGAAGTCGAGAAAGGACTCAAGCCGGGTGAGACCGTGGTGCTCGAAGGTGTCGATCGACTCTCATCCGGCAGCAAAGTTGCGGTGCAGATGAAAGAGGGCCGCAAGACGGCGGCGTCATGAATCTCTCACGCGTCTTCGTCCTGCGTCCGATTGCAACGATTCTCTTGATGGTGGCAATCGTGCTCATCGGCGCCGTGGCCTACACGCACTTACCGGTGTCGGCGCTGCCGCAAGTCGATTATCCGACCATGCAGGTCGTGACCTACTACCCAGGCGCGAGTCCCGATGTGATTGCGTCGTCAGTGACCGCGCCGCTCGAACGCCAGTTCGGCCAAGTGCCGGGATTACAGCAGCTGACATCGACGAGCTCAGACAGCAGTTCCGTCATCACGCTGCAGTTCGATTTGAAGCTCAACATCGATGTTGCCGAGCAGCAAGTACAACAAGCCATCAACTTGGCCATGCCGTTCTTGCCCAAGGATTTGCCGAATCCGCCCATCTACAGCAAGACGAATCCAGCGGATGCACCCATTCTCACGCTCGCGCTTACATCGAAGAGTTTGCCGCTCTCGCGCGTTCACGACTATGCAGATACGCGGCTCGCACAGAAGATTTCACAACTGCCGGGTGTCGGCTTGGTCACAGTGAGCGGCGGACAAAAGCCGGCCGTGCGTATTCGCGTAAATCCGGTCGCGCTGTCCGGTCACAATCTCAATTTAGATGACGTACGTTCGGTGGTGACCGCTGCGACGGTCAATCAAGCCAAAGGCAACTTCGACGGCGAGCGTCAGTCGGTACAGATCGGTGCCAATGACCAATTGCTCACCAGCCATGACTTCGCCAGTTTGATCTTGGCGCATCGCGACAGTGCCGTGGTCAGAGTGTCCGATGTCGCTGAAGTGATCGATGACGCCGAGAATCATCGGCAGGCCGCGTGGCACAACGAGCAACGCGCCGTCATCTTGAGCATTCAACGTCAGCCTGGTGCCAACATCATCCAGGTCGTCGATAGCATCGAAGCACTGATGCCGAGTCTGCGCGCGAGTCTGCCATCCGCTGTCGAGATCGACGTGCTCTCGGATCGCACGCACACGATCCGCGCATCCGTGCACGATGTGCAGTTCGATCTGGTGCTCACTGTGGCGCTCGTCGTGATGGTGATCTTTCTGTTTCTGCGTAATTTGTCGGCGACCGTCATTCCGAGTGTTGCCGTGCCGTTATCTCTCGTCGGCACGTTCGCAGTCATGCATTTGCTCGGTTTCAGCTTGAACAATCTTTCGTTGATGGCACTCACGATCTCCGCAGGATTCGTGGTCGACGACGCCATCGTGATGATCGAGAACATCGCGCGCTATGTCGAAGAGGGCGAGGAGCCATTGACGGCGGCACTCAAGGGCGCAAAGCAGGTGGGCTTTACGATTCTGTCGCTCACGATTTCATTGATCGCGGTCTTGATCCCACTTTTATTTATGGGAGACATCGTCGGCCGATTGTTCCGCGAATTCGCCATCACGTTGAGCGTTGCGATTCTCGTGTCCGCGGTCGTGTCGCTCACGCTGACGCCGATGATGTGCTCACGGCTGCTCAAACACCACGACGGTGCAGCGCATGGCCGCTTCTTCAAAGCATCGGAGCGATTCTTCGCGGCGACCATCGAATTCTACGCGCGCACGTTGCGCTGGGTATTGCAGCATCAGGTGCTCACATTGTGGGTCGCCGTCGCCACGCTCGTCTGCACGGTTCTCCTTTACATCGCGATTCCGAAGGGCTTCTTCCCAATTCAGGACACCGGTCTTATTCAAGGCGTTTCCGAAGCGCCGCAGTCGATCTCATTTCCTGCAATGGCGTCGCGTCAACAAGAACTCGTGAAGCTCATCCTCAAGGATCCCGCGGTCGAGAGCGTGTCTTCGTTCGTCGGCGTAGACGGCACGAATACAACGCTCAACAGCGGGCGCGTACAAATCAGTCTCAAGTCGAGCGAAGCACGCGATGCAACCGCGATGGAAGTCATTCGGCGCTTGCAACCCGAACTGGAGAAAGTTGCCGGTATCACGCTTTATATGCAACCGGTACAAGATCTGACTGTCGAAGACCGCGCGAGTCGTACCCAATTTCAATACACATTAGAATCGCCGAGCGTTACTGAACTCAACGAATGGGCGCCACGCATGATGGAGCGCCTCAAAACACAACCGCAGCTGCGTGACGTCGCGACCGATCAGCAGGATCGCGGTTTGCAAGCGACGCTGGTGTTCGATCGTGATACCGCGTCACGACTCGGTATCACAGCGCAGATGATCGATGACACGTTGTACAACGCATTTGGTCAGCGGCAGATTGCAACGTTGTTTACACAGCTCAACCAGTATCGCGTGGTGCTGGAAGTACAGCCGGAGTTTCGTCGCTCGCCCGAGGCGTTGGAGCAGGTATACATCACGCCGCCCAGCGGGAAAGCCATACCGCTCAGCGCGATTGCCCATTGGGAAGAAACGCACGCACCGCTTACCATCAATCATCAAGGGCAGTTTCCGGTCATTACGTTGTCTTTCAATTTGGCGCCGGGGGCTTCGCTCGGCGATGCGGTCAAGACCATCGACCGCGTCCAGCAGGAGCTTAGCATGCCGGAGAGTATCCGCACTGCGTATCAAGGAGCGGCGCGCGCCTTTCAAGCCGCACTAGGCAATCAGGCACTCCTCATTCTTGCGGCGCTAGTCGTTGTCTATATCGTGCTCGGAGTGCTCTATGAGAGCTTTATTCATCCCGTCACGATTCTTTCCACATTGCCGTCTGCGGGTGTCGGCGCTTTACTTGCATTGATGGCGTTCGGCCGCGACCTCGGCATCATCGCTCTGATCGGCATGATTCTATTGATCGGTATCGTCAAGAAAAACGCCATCATGATGGTCGACTTTGCACTCGATGCCGAGCGTTCGGAAAAGCTCGCACCTCACGAAGCGATTTATCAAGCCTGTCTGCTGCGGTTCCGGCCGATTCTGATGACGACAATGGCCGCGCTGTTCGGCGCCGTGCCGCTCGCGTTCGGCACGGGAACAGGTTCTGAACTGCGTCAACCACTCGGCATCACTATCATCGGCGGTCTGATCTTGAGCCAGGTGTTGACGTTGTACACGACGCCGGTGATCTATCTCTGGTTCGGTCGTGTTGCGCAGCGTCTTGCACGGCGATCTATCGCTGCACCCGCTCGAGCACTGCCGCAGTCGTGAACCTCTCGCGGCCCTTCATTGCCCGTCCGGTTGCAACCGCGCTGGTGATGGTTGCGCTTGCTCTGATTGGCACGCTGGCTTTTGTGCGTCTGCCCGTGTCGCCGTTGCCGGAGGTGGACTTTCCGACGATTTCGGTGACGACGGTGTTGCCCGGTGCAAGTCCTGAAACCATGGCATCCTCCGTTGCGACACCGCTCGAGCGCCAATTCGGTCGCATTGCCGGTATCACAGAGATGACCGCTACGAATTATCTCGGTGTCACGACCATTACCTTGCAATTCGATCTCGACCGGAACATCGATGCGGCAGCGCGCGACGTGCAGGCGGCTATCAATGCAGCACGCGGTAGTCTGCCGCAAAACTTGCCGAACAGTCCGAATTACAAAAAGGTCAATCCGTCCGACAACCCAGTAATGATTCTCACGCTCGTGTCCGACACGTTGGGGCGCGGACAAATATACGACTCGGCGTCCACGTTGTTACAACAGAAACTTGCGCAGGTCGACGGCGTAGGGCAAGTGAATGTCGGCGGCGCTTCGCTACCTGGCGTGCGCGTTGAAGTGAATCCGAACTATTTGAACAAGTACGGTCTTAGTCTCGAGGACGTGCGTGCTGCAATCGCCGGCGCCAATGCCAATCGTCCCAAAGGCACGTTTTATGACGAGGCGCGTTCATGGACGATCAGTGCAAACGATCAGCTATTCACGGCGGAGCAATATCGTGGGCTTGTGATTGCGTATCACGAGGGTTCTCCGGTGCGCTTGGGTGACGTCGCGGAAGTGCTCGATTCAGTGGCCGATGCGAGGAACTCGACTTACTTGAGCGGCGTGCCGGGCATCAATCTCGACATTCGCCGCCAGACCGGCGCCAACATTGTAGCGACCATCGATAGGATCAAAGCGTTGCTGCCCGAGTTGCGTGCGGCGGCTCCGGGCTTAGTCGACATTCGTATTTGGGTGGATCAGACGGTCACGATTCGAGCGTCCATCAACGCTATCGAACGAACTCTCGTGATTGCGGTCGTATTGGTCATTCTTGTTGTATTCGTCTTCTTACGCGATCTGCGCGCTACCTTCATACCCAGCATCGTCGTGCCGACGTGTTTGATCGCAACGTTCGGTGTGATGTTCGTATTCCATTACAGCCTAAACAATATCTCGCTGATGGCACTCACTGTTGCAACCGGATTCGTCGCCGACGATGCGATCGTCGTGATCGAGAACGTCAAGCGTCACATTGAAAACGGCATGATGCCCATGCAAGCGACACTACGCGGCGCAGCGGAGATCAGTTCGACAATGCTGACCATCTGCATTGCCCTATTCGCCGCATTCATTCCATTGCTGCTGATGGACGGCATCATCGGACGCCTGTTCCGCGAGTTCGCGGTCACATTGGTGGCCGCGATTACGTTATCGACCTTGATCTCGCTCACCGTAACGCCGGTACTGTGTTCGCGATTGCTCAAGCTAAGATCTGCACAGGCACGCGGTCGGCTCGCGCGTGCAAGCGAGGGGACGCTATCGTGGCTACATCGCGGTTACGCTCGCAGTTTGCGCTTCGGTCTGCAGCATCCGACGAGTGTCTTGGTGGCGACACTCGCGGTCATTGGTCTCAACGTCTATCTATTCGTCACGGTACCGAAAGGATTCTTTCCGCAGCAGGATACGGGCCGTATTCAGGGAAACGTGATCGCAGATCAGTCGGCATCGTTCAGTGCGATCGATGAGCGCGTACGCCACGTTGTCAATATTATCAAGAAAGATCCAGCTGTTGATTCCGTGCTCGGGCAAACGGGACAGTGGGCGGGAAGCGGTGGCGTGGGCGGCGGTGGTTCGTCCATGAACATCGGACGCCTTTCGATCACCTTGAAGCCATGGGAGCAACGTAAACCGGATACAGCCGATCAAGTGATCGGGCGTCTGCGTCCTAAGTTGTCCAAAATTCCGGGCGCGACTGTCGCCATGCAGGCTGTTCAAGACATCCGTATGGGGGCGCGGCAATCCGCTGCTCAATATCAGTACACGCTACAGGGCGAGAATTTGGAGGATCTAACGGAGTGGGCGCCCAAGCTACTTGCCAAGTTGCGAACGCTGCCGCAAATCGCAGACGTGACCAGCGATCAGCAGAACAAGGGATTGCAACAGATGGTGGAGATAGATCGCGTCACGGCAGCACGCTTGGATATCACGACACAAATGATCGACAACACGCTGTATTCGGCATTCGGCCAGCGTCCAATCTCGACGATGTATGCGCCGCTCAATCAATATCAGGTGATTATGGAGGTGGCGCCCGAGTTCACGCGCAATCCGCAATCGTTGCGCGATATCTATGTGAAGTCATCGACCGGGCAGCAAGTACCGCTCGCCGCGTTTGCACACTATGCGTCCGCCATGGCGCCGCTCGCGGTCAACCATCAAGGGCAGTTTCCGGCGGTAACCTTGTCGTTCAATCTCATGCCCGGCGTATCATTGGGTGATGCCATTAACATCGTGGCAGCAGCGGAGCGCGACATACGCATGCCGGCAACGGTGCGAGGCAGTTTTCAAGGTGCTGCCGCAGCGTTTCAGGCGTCGCTGTCGAGCCAGCCGCTGCTCATTGCTGTGGCGATTTTTTCGATTTACATCGTGCTGGGGGTTCTCTACGAGAGTGCGATCCACCCGGTCACAATTCTTTCGACGTTGCCCTCTGCAGGCGTAGGCGCGGTACTCGCGCTCATGTTGTGCAAATTGGACATGAGTGTCATCGCGATGATTGGTGTGACGCTACTCATTGGCATCGTCATGAAGAACGCCATCCTCATCGTGGACTTCGCGCTTGCGCTACAGCGTGAGGAGGGAAGGTCTGCCTACGATGCAGTGTATGAAACATGCTTGCTGCGCTTTCGTCCCATCCTCATGACGACGGCTGCGACATTGTTTGGAGCATTGCCGCTCGCGCTCGGTAGTGGTATCGGATCCGAAATGCGTAAACCGCTCGGCATCACCATCATCGGCGGCTTACTGGTCGGTCAGTTGCTCACGTTATATACGACGCCGGTGATTCACTTATGGTTCGACCGCATCGCTCGACAACTGGGCAAGGCTACCGAGTCTAAGAACACGGCTTTACCCAATGTAATTTACGACGAGGAAAATAATATATGCTAGAAATTCATATTTTAGAAGTTGAGCTTCATCATGAAGACTACAAAGTTGTTCAAGAACGGAGAAAGTTAGGCGGTGCGCCTGCCGAAGGAATTCCGTTTCGCCGGTGAGGAAGTCTTTATCAAGCGAGTAGGAAGTGCGGTCATGCTGTTTCCAAAGGCAAAGTCTGGGACACGCTTCTGCAGAGTCTGGATAAGTTCCCACCGGACTTCATGAGCGGCCGTGAACAGCCGCGCGAAGCCGAGCAGCGGGATTCCTTCGAATGAAATGGATGCTCGACACCGATACCTGCATAGCGACCATCAAGAAGCATCCGACCGCGCTCAGGAAGCTTCGCGGCAAGTCGATCGGCCAGGTTGGAATTTCCTCCGTCACACCAGATCACGAAACGAGTGACTTACGGAAACAGATGTGCCGTCTAACGCCGCTAGAGCCAGAGCACCAACTAGGCTATCAGGGGTGTTTGGAAGCCGGACAATGTAAGGATTTGATTCCTTGTGCGGTACCGGACCGTCATCCTGAACCTTGTACGAGTTCTATTCTTAGAGTTGGGAAGATCGTTCCTAATGGACGAATCATCTTTGCGGAGCAAAGTCGCTTTGTGGTTACAAGCACACCTCCGCGCCATATAACAAGTGATGCAACCATTAGGTGATCAACACCTGATCTAAGATCAGGTGATTGTGGGGATTTTGAGGGACTAGACCGTGATTCGTTGAGCTCAGCAATGACAAATGCAACGGGTTTCGTGCGAGCTCGCTGTTAGTGAATAGAAATAATATTTATTTAATCAAGCCTCTATTCTCTCGTTATGTTTGTCAGTCGATTGGAGTTTCTTGCCTCCTCAAATTTGTAATCAGGTGGTCGGGAGTTCGAGTCTCTCAGCCGGCACCACTTTTCTTTCGGTAAATCAAGGTAGTTACGCTGATCACGCCACTACCCTTTGCTTCAAAACCACCAATGCGGGAGTTTTGCGGGACTCTGATCCGCAGACTTTCTCTGCAGCGGCAATCAGATTCCCTAGCTCAGCCTGCGAGTAGTGGTCGTAATCCGATCGTTACGGTGTCCTAGAAGGTCTTGGCGATCGTCTCAACATCTTACAAAGCCGACCGGCGTGCAAGATCGACGCTTGTTCACAACCATTGCCACAATTGATCACTATTAGCGTGAATGCGAGCGATATGCTACTTCCCAATGGGAGGTGCTATGACTCGCATGTCGATTCTCGGTGGTGTTATCTGCCTGGTGTTTGCAGATGCCGGAGCGGCCACTGCCATCGACTGTTCCCGCTGCAATGATTGGAACAAGGAGCGAGCGCCGTTTCGTATCTTTGGCAACACGTATTACGTAGGTACTCATGGGTTGAGCTCGGTCCTGATTACGTCGGAGTCAGGGCATGTGTTGATAGACGGAGCACTCCCCCAATCGGCGCCGCTGATCGCGCGCCATGTGAAGCAACTGGGTTTCAAGATGAGCGATGTGAAATTCATCCTGAACTCCCATGTGCATTTCGATCACGCGGGAGGCATTGCGGAGCTACAACGGATGAGTGGCGCGAGGGTGGTTGCAAGCGATGTCGCTACCAAGGTTCTGGTCACAGGAAAGGTAACTGCCGCCGATCCGCAGTTCAATATTGCAATTGCGTACCCTGCCTCTGAGAACGTTCAAGCATTGGGTAGACAAGAATCCGTCGATCTCGGTCCATTGCATATAAAGGCAATTTCCACGCCTGGCCACACACCGGGCGGCACTTCTTGGACCTGGCAGTCCTGCGAAGGCAGCCACTGCATGAATGTCGTGTACGGAGACAGCCTGACTGCAGTGTCGGATGAATCATTCAGATACAGCGGTGACGAGCGATATCCCACTGCAGCCGCGGATATGCTGAGGAGCATCAATGTCATGGCGGCTCTCCCATGCGACATCCTTATCACTCCACATCCAGAGGCTAGCGGTTTGTGGTCTGTGTTCGATGAGCATGGACGGGTACAGAGCGCCAAGCTCATCGATACATCCGCATGCAGGCATTACGCTGAAACTGCTCAGGCGTTGTTTGAAAAGCGACTTCAGGCTGAACGGCAGTAGTTAGTACGACTTCGACTTGATTAGACCGGTATCCACGCGCCGCTGTAATTCCCCACAGAAGCACTAAGTCGCTCTCGAACTCCTCCGTCAACGTAGGCAACACATCTAGCGCCTTGATATTGTCTGTGAGTTGACTCAAGCGCGAACCACCAAAGCGACCGAGCATACGCGCGGATTGTTGAGACACCACGCGAGGGCCAGATGCGCTAGAGATACTCCGATCCCCGTCGCGATATCCGACAGGTTGTCGACAATCTCATTGCGCTGCGTACTCACGAACGACGGACGGAAAAATTCAAGACCTGCAGCTGCTGCACGACTGCCGGTTGGAACACCGTCCCGATACTTTCCCGTAAGCAGCCCACCGGCGAGTCCGCTGTAAGCCACGAGTCCTAGATCGAGATCCTGTGTAACTCTTCTCATCTCGTTCTCCACGCCGTTGCGATAGAGAAAGTTGTATTCCGGTTGCTCGACAATAGGTTTATGAAGCATATGCCCCACATCTTTGCTTCGGTCAGTGGTTCGTCGCCGAACGAAGGCATGCCGACTGAGAACGGCTGTGTCTTCGCAGTCCACTCACCCGGAACATCGGTCTGCGGCACGGGACGTTGTTCCACATCCGTCAATGGGTTGCCCGTGCGGCGATCGAGTAGGAACAGTTCGCCTCGCTTATTGGGTGCGACCAGCGCAGGCACGTCGTGCCGTTTGCGTCGGGAAGATCGACGAGCATCGGCTGCGAGCCCACATCGTAATCCCAGAGATCGTGATGGACGATTTGATACGACCAACGCACGCGACCTGTATCGGCTTCGAGCGCGACGACGGAGCTCGCATATTTCTCGGACTCCGGCGTGCGTGTTGCGCCGAAGTAGTCGGGCGTCGCATTGCCGGTCGGAACATAGACGAGCCCTAGATTCTCATCTGCGCTGTAGACTTGTGTTTGCATCCACTGCAAACAGTCGCGCATCAGCAGTGGCAGTAAGAATGCGGCGAGCACATTCGCCACTTGCGCCCGGTGTTTCGTAGAAGCTCACGCCACGGCAGGTTTTTGTGTAGCTGGTGATTTGGTCGAACGGCGCATACCGTGTGCCTGACAGCGTGCGACCGAAATGCTTCCAATCTCCGGGTGCAGTAGTTGTCGCCGCTGCAGTCGTTCGAAAGGGCAACAATGGATAGGGTCGATGCAATGCCACGCCCACACCTACAACAACCAAGGCAGCGGCGAACGCCCACGTGAAAGGTGAGCGAGCCAACGGCGTAATCATCTCGGGCTCGAGCGCGCGACGCAGACCGGGCCGCAACAGCAGTAAGCCAAGAACGAGGAACGGCAGGATGCGTGGTGCAAGGGCCCAGCCGTCGAAGCCGCTTTCCCACAGCGCCCACGACGATTCGCGGCGCACGGACACGTGCTGCTGAAGCAACACCGACAGCTGCGCCGGCCTCCATTTCTATATTTGAAGCCATATCAAACCTCAGCAGCACATAGCGAAGTTATGATCGTCGGACATCGAAATTCCCCTCGCATGCCGATTTTCGACTATTAGACGGCCTGATGTTTTCTTTATTTCTACTTATTTATAGACGACACCGTTGTCGACCTGGAATGTCAGCCCGAGAAGCGGCCGGGTCGCGAACTCTGTAAGATGCGAGTCAGTGACTGGCGGGCGAAGACGGCATGGAATCTAGGGGAAGCTTGCGTCTGCGTTTTGATCGATTCGAGCTCGACGAGGCGGATGCCCGTCTGAAGCGCGATGGCGTGCCGGTCGCGCTCGCGCCAAAAGCGTTCGCGGTGCTCTGTGCGCTTGCCAGGCAACCCGGTGCGCTGGTGACCAAAAATGCGTTACTGGATGCCGTGTGGGGTCATCAGCACGTTAGCGAATCCGTACTCAAGACAATCGTGAGCGAGGTGCGTGCCGCGCTCATGGACGACGCGAAACAACCCCGCTTCATCGAAACCGCTTCGCGCCGCGGCTATCGTTTTATAGGTCAATCCGTCGATCTGCCCGTCGCCGTCGCGCCCGTTAGCGTCAACGTCCCGGGCTTCATTGGGCGTCAACGTGAACTTGCAGCGTTGCGTGCCGCCTGGCGGCGAGTCCAGGAGGGTGAACGGCAACTTGTTTGGATCGAAGGCGAGGCGGGTGTTGGCAAGTCGCAGCTGATCGCTCATTTCTTGAATTCGATCGGCTCGGCTAGGTCTGCGCGCGGTCAATGTATCGAGCACTTCGGTACGGGCGAGCCGTACTTGCCGATCTTGGAGGCGCTCAAAGACCTTTGTAACGATCATCCCGAGCTGCTCGAATTGATGCGGGCCGTGGCGCCCACCTGGCTCATACAAATGCCCTGGTTTACGTCTGAAGCCGAGCGCGCGAGCCTGCATCGAGAAGTGGCTGGCGCACATCCCGATCGCATGATGCGTGAGATGCGCGAGCTCATGGAGCGCTTCACCGCACAGCGTCCGTTGATTCTCGTCATCGAGGACATCCACTGGAGCGACCTGGGAACGCTGCGGATGATGGAATATCTAGCGCGGCAGGTGCGCGGAACAAAATTCATGTGGATGGCAAGCTTTCGCCTAACGCAGGTAATCGCTGAAGATCATCCATTGAAAGCGCTGCGACAGGAACTAAAGCTGCATCGGCTTTGTGAGGAGCTGCTGCTCGAACCTTTTTCGGAGCGTGAAGTGGCGGACTACGTGTGCGAGCGGCTGGGCGCCAAACACGTTCCAGAGGGTTTCGTCAGGCGCTTGCATTCGCACACGGAGGGTCTGCCGCTCTTCGTATCCAATGTCGCCGATACATTGTTTGGTGAAAGTGCACCCGCGGATGAGCTGCAGAATATATTCAATGCGTCGGCAACAGCGGCACTGCCGGTGCCCGACAACCTCGCCGGTATCATACAAAAGCAGATCGGCCGGCTGTCGCCGGAGCTGCGACCGCTGCTCGAAGCGGCCAGCGTGTGCGGCATGGAGTTCAGCGCGAAGACCGTTGCGGACATGTTGGGACGAGATGCGTCCTGGGTGATGGAGCAGTGTGACGAACTCGTTCGCAAGCAGTTTTGGTTGTGCCACGGCGGCATTGCGGAGTCGGCGCGTGGGGCGTTCGATGTTCACTACGCGTTTTTGCACGCGCTCTATCAGCACGTTTTCTATTCGTATCTGTCGCCAGCACAACGGGTGACATTGCATCGGCGCGCTGCGCAGTCGATGGAAAATGCGCGTGCAGAAGGTATGACAATTCCGGCCGCGCAGCTTGCTTCTCATTACGAACGAGGGCATCAGATCGTTCCGGCGCTGCGTTATTACACCGAAGCGGCGCGACATGCTGTTGCTCACTTCGCCCCGAACGACGCGATTCGGCTCACCGAAACAGCGGTCGCATTGCTCGAGCGAGTCCCCGATACACACGAGCGTTCCGAACTCGCGCTCGCCTTGGTGCATCAGCGGGGAATTGCGAGTGCGCAGTTGTTCGGCATCGGATCGGATCAAGCCGTGGCTTCTTTCGAACAGGCGCAGCGGTTCTGCGACCTTTTGCCGGAAAGCAGCATGCACGCGCTGCTGCTGAATGGCATGGCGCTCACGCGCTACGTTCAGGGGGATTACGCCCAAGCGTGTGCCATCGCAGACCGCGTGAGTATCACCGGCGAACGAAATGGCGATCGCATATTGCAGATGGTGTCTAACATGTTACGCGGCATCATTCACGGGGTTCAGGCCGAACACCAGCTCGCAACGAAGAAGCTCGAACTCGCCCGTTTGGCATGCGCTGCGGTGAGCGACCGATTGCCGTACACGGCCTTCGTCGTCGATCCGATCTCTTCCATCCATGCTAATTTCGCGCTGCCGCTCGTGCATTTGGGCTTGATCGATCAGGCACGTGAACATATCCGGCTTGCATCACAACGCGCGCAAAGTATCGGACAACCCACGGCCCAGATGTTCGTGTTGTGGATGGCCGGCATGCTGGAGGTGCGCTGCGACGCTCCAGAGAAAGTGAGCGCCATTGCCGCGTTGCTCAACGATTTCGTCGAGAAAAATATGATCGCTCACGGCTACGGTCCCGCGCATTGGTTGCGGGGTTGGGCGCAAGCTCGTCTTGGATCGCCGCAAGAAGGCTATCGCTTGATTCGCGAAGGATACGAGAGCCACGCACGTCTCGGCATGTTCACCGGCAATACGGAAACGTTGGTACTTGCGGCTGAAGCGCTCATTTTGGCGGGCGACGACGCAGCGGCGGAGCGTGAGCTCGACGAAGCCACACAACTCGCAACTCGTATCGATGAGCGTATGGCGAATTGCAGCCTTCTATTGTTGCGGGCGCGTATTGCGGGTCGCCGCAAGCAGGCCGATGCAGAGCATGAATTCATGCGTCGCGCGCTGGTACAAGCCCGATCCGAAGCGTCGCCCTATCACGAGCTGAAGTCGCTGGTCGCGCTGTGTTCGTCTTCCTTTGCAACGAGGGAAGATCTGGGCGCATTGCGCCAACTGTCACTCGCGTGGCAAGAAGGACGAGACTTGCCCTTGCTGGCCCGCGCCGCCGAGCTTCTCCACTAAATCCAGACCGTTTCCCGACGGTTTCCAAACGACTCGCGCCGGGCCGCGTCCTATCGTGCGCCCATGGTCCTGAACGCGCAGCCCACTTATCCGACTTCTAGGTCCTATGTCTTGAAGCTGCATCGAGATGCAGCGCTGGCAGAAGGCCGACTCATAGGTCGTCTGGAGAACCTCTGGACGGGTGAGCACTTCGACTTCGCGAGTGCGGAAGAGCTTCTCGCCTGTCTGGTGCGTGCTGCCGCTCTAGACCCGCACATTTAAAAGATCAACAGTCGTGCGGCGCATCGCGCCGCAGGAGGAATTGCATGGGTAGCAAATATCTTGTGATGGGAAGCGCTCTAGTGCTGAGCGCGTGTGCGGCGTTGCCGAATCGAGAAGCGCAGCCGCAGATGCGCGCGATGGAGACCTATGCAACAGAGCGTTCCTTCGTCGCATCAGCGAACGGTGCTTGGCCCACCGATTCGTGGTGGCTGGCTTATCAAGATGAGCAGCTGAATGCACTCATCGATGAAGCCTTGCGCGGTTCGCCCACACTTGCAGCGGCAGATGCCCGCGTTAGAAAAGCGTATGCGGCAGCGGATACGACAGGTGCCGCGCGCTTTCCTCAGGCCAGTTTCAACGCTTCGGCCAGCGAGCAGAGGCAAAGTTATAACTATCTGACTCCGCCTGAGTTCACCCCGCGTGGATGGAATGATTACGGCCGCGCCACGCTCGATCTCTCGTGGGAACTCGACTTCTGGGGCAAGAACCGAGCGGCCCTAGCTGCCGCCACATCGGAGGCGGAAGCGGCAGAGGCAGAGCGCGCACAAGCACGCTTGGCGATAGCAACCTCCGTTGCATTGGCTTATGCAGAACTGGCACGCGAATACGCTGCGCTCGACACTGCGGTGGCTGCTCGCGATGTGCGTGGCAAGACCGCGGAGCTCTTCCGCGCCCGCTACTCGAACGGTCTCGAAACATTGGGGAGCGTGCGCCAAGTGGAGTCGCGTCGTGCCGTGGCCGAGGCAGATGTGCTCTCACTACAAGAGCAAATCGCTCTGCAACGCAATCGTATCGCAGCGCTTCTGGGCGCCGGTCCGGATCGGGGTCTCGAAATCGCCCGGCCGGCATTCGCCTTCGATACCGCTGCAGTAATACCACAGCATCTGGCCGCCGATCTGCTGGGACGGCGCCCCGATTTGGCTTCCGCGCGATTACGAGCTCAAGCCTCGGCAAAGCGCATTCATGTGGCAGAAGCTGCCTTCTATCCGAATGTTAATCTGGTGGGATTGATCGGCGCGCAATCCTTCGGCATCGACATGCTGACGAAATCGGGGTCCACCATCGGCAGTGTCGGTCCGGCGCTATCACTACCGATCTTCACCGGAGGCCGCCTGCGTGCGCAGCTGCGCGGTACCGATGCCGATTACACCGAAGCCATCGCGAACTACGAACATGCAGTCGTGCAAGCGCTGCAAGAAGTGGCCGACGCCGTTACAAGCCAGCACGCCCTCGCGCCTCAGCTCGCACATGTAGATGAGGCTGTGATAGCCGCCCGCGAGGCTTGGGGTGTGCAGCGCAACCGCTACGAAGGCGGACTCGGGACGTATTTGGATGTGCTGTCCGCCGAAGACTATCTCTTGTCGAATCTGCGCACCCAAACCGACCTTCGCTCACGCGCATTCACGCTTGATATCTCTCTCGTGAGCGCCCTTGGCGGCGGCTATTCGGTACAAAAATTCTGAACCTTCACAACAGAAAGAGG